>NPID01002352.1_pt1 | contig 51890 bp, 48 predicted proteins | sample 8637491 | NCBI WGS metagenome assembly NPID01 (sample SAMN07420843, study PRJNA396082) | bioreactor metagenome | isolation source: sample BA6 brine-fed electro-methanogenic bioreactor BA | place: Japan: Kochi | collected 2016-06-14 | reverse complement strand
TTTCCTTTTGGGCAGCCTGTTTTATTGTAAACCTTGTTTGCTGATGATAGCAATTACAGCTTCTCTTTTTCTTGACGATACAGGCACTTCTTGCCCAGTAGTTAGTATGAGCATCCCACCATCGCTTTTCTGAAAGCGATCAATGTATTTTAGGTTAACCATGTGACTTTGATGACAGCGAATAAAACCGTATTCTAATAGAATTTCCTCATAATGCTTAATGTTATGTGAAACGGTAATACGTTTTCCGCAATGCAAATACAAATGGCAATAAGCGCCATCGGATTCAATTCGGGATAAGTTTTCCGTTTTAATAAGGTGAATATCATCGGCTGTTTTAACAACTATTTTTTTTTCATATTTCGAGTCGCTCGATAAATTGTGGAGAAGGGTAAGCAGCTCTATCTGCTTTGTTTGGCCAACCACATTCTGTAAGGCTTTTTCAATAGCTTCCCTAAATTCAAGTGGGTTTACGGGTTTAAGTAGGTAATCCACTGCGCTAAGCCTAAACGCTTGTACCGCAAACTGATCGAAAGCAGTAATAAATATTGTCTTAAAGTTGGGATGAGGGAATGCTTTTAAAACATCGAAGCCTGAACCGTCAGCAAGTTCAATGTCAAGCAAAACAATATCGGGTTGAAGGTTAGCAATACATTCAATTGCACTCCTAACGTTCTGCGCATCTCCAACTACGCGAACATTCGGAAAGAAATCCTCTAACAACTTTTTATGTGTATCAACAGAGGCTTGCTCGTCGTCAACTATTAAAATTTTTATCATTTGCTTCAAAGCATTTTTTCGTTACCATCATCAGCAAATAGAAGAGGTAGCTTTAGCGTAACAATTGTTCCTTGCGTCTTTATGCCAATTTCGGGTTTACTGTACTCTAGGCTTGCCTTACATTTAAACTGTTTACATAAAACATTTAGCCTATCGCGTGTTATTTGAGTGGCAACAGATTTATGCATGCCCTCCTTTTTTATCTTCTGATTATCCATTCCCACACCATTATCGACAATTCTGCAAAATAGGTAGCCTTCCGATTGGGTGAACGAAATTTCAATTTCTCCATCAATCCTATTTTTCTCAAAGCCATGGATAATTGAATTTTCAACAAATGGTTGTACTATTAGTGGCGGAACAAGTATATCATCAGGATCATCCTCAATATTGAGCGTTATTTTATGTGTAAAAAGCTTTGGAAATCGGACTTTTTGCAGGTCAATGAAAAGGTTAATTGCCTCAATTTCCTTTTCTAAAGGAACCAGATTACACCTTGAACTGTCGAGAATGAACCGAATAAATTTGGCAAAATTTGCAACAAGTCCAGCTGCAACCATCTTATCAGCCCTAATTACCATGTTCTGAATAGCCGATAGGGAGTTAAATAGAAAGTGTGGGTTCATTTGCGACCTTAGCAAACGATGTTCGAGAATTAGCCTTTGTTGCTTAGCTTTTAGCTTAGCATTGTAAACCCATAAACCAGTAACTAGTATTGTTGATAGTAGAAGCAAGGATATTGAGAGAAGCAGAAAACTTTTTGTCCTATTCTTCTTTTCCAGTACCGACGAAAGATTTGCCAGATAGCTAATTTCTTCAGTTTTCCTTTCATCCTGATAAACAGCTTCGAGTCGCGAAATTTCGTTTCGCTTTTCAATTCCCATTATGCTATCGTTAATTGCTGAGTAGAGGAGGTGGTTTTGGTATGCTTTGTCAAATTTCTGAATACCAGCGTATGCTTTCGACAGGTGCTTGTATGCGTAACGCTGATTAACCAGCGCATTTGTTTGCTTTGCCTTTTCAAGCTGAAAATTTGCATACCTAATGGCTTCATCCCAGTTCTCTTGGCTTACAGCCAAATCGGCTAGGTTCCCATACACTAATGAAAGCCCTTGCTTATTATCAACTGTTGTAAGGTTTTGAATTGCCTTGCTAAAATAGTTTTTTGCATTGTGGTAGTTTCCAATGCGTTTTTCAAGTACTCCCAAGTTCGATTGTATCAGCCCTATATTTCCTGTATAACCATTTTCAATGCAGAATTTTAAGGCAGTTTCGTAGTATGGTTTGGCTTCCATAAACCTTCCTTCCCCATTGAGTATGTTGGCAAGTGTAAGGCTGCTAATGGCTACTCCTCGTTCATTTTTTAGCTCTTTGTGAAGCGCTAGTGCCTTCTCAATATATTCAAGCGCTTTGTTTGGTTCTCCAATTTCTTGATAAATATTACCAGTGTTGGTGTAGAATATTGCAATGCTCGTGCTATCGTTATTATTCAATGCAACGCCTACAGCATTTTGGTAAGTTTTAAGCGCATCATTAAAAAGGCCCAATTTTTTTTGTATTACGCCTTTGGAGTTGGTAATAGCAACGTAATCTTGAAAGTATTGAATAGGGTGGACTTCTTTATAGTTTTCGACAAAGTATAGAGCTTCTTCAATTTCAATTAAAGCTTCGTTGAGCTTACCCGTATTAGTGTAAACAACAGCAATTCCTCGTTTGGCTAGCGAAATGGTTCGGTACTGCCATGTCGTGGTGCTATCAACATTATCATGCTTTGCTATTAGCTCATATGAAGTTGCTATTGCCTTTTTGTAATGCGTAATAGCCGAATCGGGTAATATATCAGCTAGGCTATCGGCCTTTTCAATAAGTTGTACAAGTGTTAATGAATCGGTAAGCTTATTTTTCTGATTAGTAAAATCCTCATTATTGCACGAAACAAAAAGCATGGCTAATAAAATTACCATAACTATTGCAGCGCTGGTGTGCTTATTAAGCTTTACCATATTTTTGTTTTTAAATATAAATTTACGGTGTTTGTAGTTATACAAGCGAATTTTCACCAATTATTTTTCACATTTTCAGACTTTTGGAAAGGATTTAGGGTATCTTAAAGTTTTAAATGATTTTTCTGTTTTAGTAAGTTTTTTTGTAAACACTTACTTCCTTTTTGCGCTTATCAAGAAATACTCAACGCTTTTAAAGCTATCCATTGCATATATATAAATTGCTCATTCTGCTTGTTTTGTCAGTATAACTTTGGTTGTAAAGGGTAGGTTTTGCTGTTGCAGCCGACAGCTTTCTACCCATGTAAACACGATTATTAACTAAAATGACACTGACATGAAGAAAATTAAGTTGCTGTACCTATTGCTTATAGGTATGTGGTTGTCTCTAACAGGATGTGAAGAGGAACCTTATGCTATGTTCACTGTTTCATCGCCTATTGTGGGCGTAAACGAAACGGTAACCTTTACAAATTCATCGGAGGATGCCGACCATTACGAATGGTTTTTTGGCGATGGTGCAACATCAACCCTTGCAAACCCAACGCATAGCTACTCACAGGAGGGAGCCTATATTGTTACGCTTGTGGCCTACTCAAAATCGGGTAACAAAATGGACGATGCCTACCAATTCTACCTTTTTGTTCTAACCCCACGCAATGTAACTTTCACAAACCCAACTTACACACCAATTGAAATAACGCTTGACGGATATGGTTCAAAAACAATACCCGTTGGCGGAAATACTACCTTTCAGGTTTTTGAATCGGCAATTAGCTTTAGCGCATCAACATCTGAGAAGTTCTCAAATGGTAATCCTCTGGCGTTAACCATTTCGTGGAGTGGTACCCTTGAACTTGCCAGTACATCGCAAACATTTAACCTTAACGTTGGGACTGAATTTTTCTATTTATATACCACAAATGCATGTGGTTCCAACATAGGACCGGTTTACTCAAACTACGGTACCTCATATCAGGTGTACATAAACTGTACTTTGCCCTGCGATGGTGTTAAGTATAACTTAGGTTACCACCATGCACGGGTTGGAAACGAACTGAGATGGTACATCAATAGCACCGAGTATTACTACGCCAACCAGGGAAATCATTTTAGCTATCCGAATGTGAGTAACCAGTCGGTTTGGATAACTGTTGGCGGGAAAGTTTCTGAAAAAAGAGTTGATGAGCATTCCACTAGCATTGACGTAAATAGCCTACAAATGCCAATATCGATAGAATATGGAGTAGAAGAATATGAAAATGAGAAAGGAAGTATCGATATTTTTCCTGTAAAGGCTAAGTAACAAACCAAAAAATATGATAGCGATGAAAACACCATATAAAATTATTACCATTATAGTTGTTCTTATTATATCTACAACTGTATCGTTTGCTCAGTTTGAGAATAAGGTTACCCTTAATTTTTCGCTGGGAGCAATTCAACCCATTGGGCAAAAGGAATATATTTACCAAGCGCCCAACGGCTATTATACCAATACATGGCTAATGCCTTACCTGTTTTCGAACTTTAAGCAGGGTGCATCTTTTACTGGTGCAGTAATGTTTAACCTCAATAGAGTATTCTCAGTGGGCGTTGGAGTAGGTGTTGAACGAATTGGAAATTGGGAGTATATTGATGAGTATACTGCAAATGGAGAGCGAATAGAGAATAACTTCCTATCGTGGACTATAACCCAAGAGGATTACATTTTAGATGAGGGAGTAAACGAACTAAACATGTACAACTTTAGTATCGGAGTATTTCCTCGGGTAAACCTAGCTTACGGAAAACGTTTTAACCCATACGTTTTTGTTGAGGTTACCTTTAACTACACCGATATAAACTATGTTGACAAGAGGAGGGATTCATGGATTGAACTAGGAGGCTCCGAACAGGAGTACGACGATTGGTACAATAGCCTTACAAGTCCCTCGGCCTATAACAATACTCCTCAACGTAGTTTTGGTGTGGGGTTATACCCAGGCTTAGGCTTCGATATAAACCTAAGTAGCAACATGGGCATTTTTATGCACGGTGGGTATTCTTTTATTAGTATTAACAAGAACGATTTGGAGGATTCAAACCTCGAACCCGAAAACTTTCATACGGCAAAGGTTGAGGTTGGCTTAAAGTTTAGCTTCCTAAGGTCAAAAGATATTTAGCTGATCATTTTAAATACATAGCGCTATGGCAAAGAGGATAGTAGCATATTTCGCCTTGTTTATAATTGCTCTATCGGCAAATGGACAGGTGAGCAAAATGAAAACATTCGGCAATAAACAGCACAATGTTATCACTTCGGCCATAAGCTACGATGGCTCATTGCTAGCCACAGCAGGTGATGATAATATGCTTATTGTATGGGATTACCACAACGGCAATGTATACCGCAAACTTTCGGGTTTAACCGAGTGGACCAAAACTTTAGCATTTAGTCGCGATGGAAAATTGTTAGCCTCGGGAGGACGCGATAGCAAGGTGTTTATTTGGGAGATTGATAAATCGGCCATAAAACATACACTAAATGCGCATAGTGGCGATGTTTGTGCCGTTTGCTTTAGCCCCGATAATGCTCTGGTTGCCTCGGGTGGCGATGATAATACCATCCGAATATGGGATGCAAAAACGGGCCGATTGTTACAAACCCTAAATCAACATTCCAAAAGCGTTACATCAATCGATTTTTGCCCAACAGGGCAAGCAATGGCTTCGGCTTCGGCCGATGGTACTGTGGTTATTTGGGATGTGGCAAAATGGATGGCAAATACAACCATTGATGCGCATAAAGGTTGGGTTCGTTGTGTTGCTTTTAGTCCAAACGGAACGCAGCTTGCAACATGCGGCGACGATAAGTATGTTCGAACATTCTCTCCCGCTGGAGCACACAAGCTCGAAATGAAAGGGCACAAGAACTGGGTTCAGAGCCTTTCGTTTAGCCCCGACAGTCGCTTTATTGTTTCTGGTTCGCACGATAAAACTTTTATAGTTTGGAATGCTGAAAATGGCGCTGAGGTATACAAATCGCCATCGTTGGGCGAAATTGTGTACTCCGTTGGGTTTAACCCAAAAGGCGAAAGTATTTTGGCAACTAACCTGCGAAGTAGCGATTTATCCCTTTGGGATACGAAAAGCCTAAACATTAGCTCATCGGTAGCACCATCTGTTTCGTTAGCTTTGAGTGAACAAACCCAAAATCTTGCAAGTTCTTCAACAACTGCAGATGATCAACCTCCAATGCTCTCATTAAAACCAGCTGTTTTTTCCGATGCCAACAACAATAGCATTATTGATGCTGGCGAACAGGCATTTATTGATATTATCATACAAAACAGCGGCAAGGGATTGGCCAAAGGGGTAAAAGTTTTTATAGCTGAGAACAATAGCTTAAGTGGAATAGATTTTAATCCGTATTACGAAATTGGAGATATTTCGGCCGGATCATCAAAATCGGTAAAAGTACCCATTTTGGCTTCGGAGGCATTACAAACAGCAAGCGCTAATTTTAGCATAACGGTTACCGAGAGCAGGGGCTATAGCTGCTCTCCAGCTCAGCTTGCTTTTGCAACAAAAAAGTTGGAAGTACCCATGGTTGTTCTTCACGAGCATGCTTTTACGCCAATAAACTCTGATAAAATTGCAAAAGGCTCCAAGTTCAAGCTTAGCCTAATTGTGCAGAATAAGGGCCAAGCCACTGCATATGGAATTAAAGTGCGGTTTGAACTACCCGAAAATGCTTTTATTGTTAGCGAACCCGAGTTTTTTATTGCTCAGCTAACTACTCAGGAGTACAAAGCTATTGATGTGGAGGTGATGACAAATACTCGCTACATTCGCCCCGATGTGCCCATTGAGGTTTTTATAACCGAGTCTATAGGGAAGTATGGCGACCGAAAAATTGCTAGCGCAAGGCTCAACGAGGGAGCGCAAGGAAATTTAAACTCGCTATTCATAGCGCAATCGCCTCGTAATGCCGAACCTGTAACCCCAGTGTTGCAAACGCAAATCCAGTCCGATATAGATGTTAATATTCCGCAAGTGGCAAAACCCAACTCAAATAGGTATGCACTAATTATTGGGAACGAGGACTACTCATCGCATCAGCGTGGGTTAAACACCGAATCGGATGTTGAGTTTGCTGTGCACGATGCTGAAACATTTAAGAAATATGCTATTAGCGTACTTGGTGTACCTAACGAAAATGTCATTCTAAAAACTAATGCAACGGCTATGGAAATGCATAGGGCATTAAGCCAAATAAATACCATTGCCAAAATTAGTGAGGGTAAAGCAGAGATTTTTGTGATGTACGCCGGACATGGTTTCCCCGATGAGAAAACACAGGAGCCATACCTAATCCCTGTTGATGTTAGTGGTGCCGATTTGCAATTTGCCATTAAGTTATCCGATTTTTATGCCAAGCTAACCGAATTCCCCACAGCGCGGGTTACCGTTTTTCTCGATGCTTGCTTTAGCGGAGGTGGCCGAGAACAGGGGCTAATTGCTGCACGCGGCGTTAGAGTGAAGCCTAAAGAAAATGCCCTAAAGGGCAATCTTGTTGTTTTTGCTGCAACCTCGGGCGATCAGTCGGCTTTGCCTTGGAAGGAGAAGGGACACGGAATGTTCACATACCACTTGCTGCAAAAGTTGAAGGAAACAAAGGGAGATATATCCTACAACGACTTATCGGAATACTTAAGAACCAATGTAGGTACCCGCTCAGTTATTGTTAATCAGAAGGAGCAAAATCCACAAACAAACGTAAGCGCCGATGTAGTTGATTCGTGGACTGGCTGGCGCTTTAAATAGCATTTATAGGGGAGAGGGTCGGAAACAGATTTTGGCTGCATGTTCAGTGTCATAACAACTTTTGTTCTCAGTTCCTCTTCCCTTAAATAACTTCCATTGGATTTTTGACAGTCTAGGTTCTATCTAATAATCGTTGCATCTCTATCAGGACCAACCGATACAATTGAAATGGGTACTCCAGTTTCCTGCTCAATGAATGAAATGTAATCTTTTAGCTCTTTTGGAAAATCCTTTTCCGATTTTAATTCTGAGATTGGAGAGTTCCACCCTTTAAACTCTTGGTATACGGGCTCAATGTCAATATCAATATCGAAGGGTAGCTTTGTGGTTCCCTCACCGTTAACCTTATAGGCTGTTGCAATTTTAATGGTTTCAAATGTATCGAGTACATCCGCTTTTGTCATTATAAGCGAAGTTACGCCATTAATCATAACTGCATATTTAAGCGCAACCAAATCGAGCCAACCACAGCGACGAGGCCTGCCGGTTGTTGAGCCGTATTCATTACCCATATCGCGGAGCTTTTGGCCAACTTTATTTTCAAGCTCAGTAGGAAAAGGCCCAGAGCCAACCCTAGTGCAGTATGCTTTAAAAATACCTAGCACTTGTCCAACTCGGCTTGGAGCAATGCCTAGGCCTGTACAGGCGCCTGCGCAAATAGTGTTCGATGAGGTTACAAAAGGGTACGATCCAAAGTCAATATCGAGCAGCGATCCCTGAGCGCCTTCGGCAAGTATTTTTTTATTCTGATCAATAAGCTGGTTAATTTCGTATTCGGAGTCGATGAGCGTAAATTCTTTTATTGCTTCAATCCCTTTAAACCAAATTTCCTCGTGCTGTTCAATATCTGCCTTGTAGTTATACTGTTTAAGCACATCGTTATGCTTGCTCTTGAGTTGCTTATACTTCTCCGTAAAGTTAGGCTTAATAATATCGCCAACCCTTATGCCATTACGCCCAGTTTTGTCCATGTAGGTAGGTCCAATGCCCTTTAGGGTTGAGCCAATTTTCTCTTTTCCTTTTGCTGCTTCTGAGGCTGCATCGAGCTCGCGATGCGAGGGAACAATTAGGTGTGCCTTTTTGGAGATAAGCAGGTTTTTTGTTGGGTCAACGCCCAGCGCCTTTAACGATTCTATTTCCTGGGCGAAGATAACAGGGTCGAGCACAACACCGTTGCCAATGATGTTTACTGAATTTGGATGAAAAATTCCTGATGGAATTGAATGAAGTACGTGTTTTATTCCTTGAAACTCGAGGGAGTGACCAGCGTTTGGGCCACCCTGAAAGCGAGCAACAACATTGTAGCTTGGAGTTAACACATCAACAATTTTTCCTTTGCCCTCGTCGCCCCATTGGAGGCCAAGTAGTACATCAACTTTTGTCATCGTATAGGCTTGATATATTCCATAATAAATGCCGTGGCCAAAGCCCGGCATTAGTATTTTATTTCGGATATAAAATTAGCCTTTTTGCATATTTGAACCTAACACATTGCCGAAAAATGATAAGAATATTATAACTATTTATCAACAGGTTGGGCTAGCCTAGTTTTTCTTTTCTTTTTCTGCTTTCATACATTTTTCGCAGATACCGTAAAAGTAGAGAGAATGATGAGTAATTCTAAAGTTCATTGATTTACCTGCGGTATTTTTTATTTCCTGAATGCGAGGATCGCAAAATTCGATTACCGTTCCGCATGATGTGCAAATAAGATGATCGTGCTGCCTGCATTCGTATGCTTTTTCAAAAACGGCAATATTTTTTCCAAACTGATGCTTAACAACTAATCCGCATTCCAACAAAAGTTCAATGGTGTTGTAAAGGGTTGCTCGGCTAACCCTGTAGTTCTTATTCTTCATGTAAATGTAAAGGGTCTCAATATCAAAGTGACCCTCACGCGAGTATATTTCTTCTACAATAGCAAATCGCTCAGGAGTTTTTCTGTGCCCCTTTTTTTCTAGGTACTCAATAAATATTTTCCTTACTGATTCAACCGTTGCATCGCATCCCATGGTGACGTAGTTTAAATTTAGAACAGATAAAAATAGTAATTGTGTTGCACACAACCAATACTTACCCCAAAAAAGTTATTTAAAAAGGGTATACGATAAACACAGAAGTTTGCAAATGGTTTAGTTGTCGAAATTTTCGATACGTTTAACGGAGTCAACGCCTTTAATCTTCATTACATTACTTATGAGGTTGTTTAGGTTATTGGCATTGTGAACGTATAGGTCGATAGAACTGTCGAAAATTCCGTCGTGGCTCTCTATGTGTAACTTGCGGATATTAACGCGTAGCTCATCGGAGATAACTTTAACCAGCTCGCTTAGTATTCCTGCTCTATCCATTCCTCTAACCTCAATACGGGCAAGAAATGAAAGAACTTTATGGGTAGTCCATTTAGCCGAAACAATGCGATCGCCATAGCGCGACATAAGCCTAATGGCCTCGGCACAGGTTACTTTGTGTACTACAACATTTTCTTCAGAGGTAATGTACCCAATTACATCATCGCCGGGAATTGGGTTACAGCACTTTGCAACAATGTACGATGTTGTTTCATCGTCGGCATGCTCTCGGAGTAGGTAGGGTTTCTTGGGGTCAAATCGTTTCCCTTTATTTTCAGCATCTTTTTCGCTTTTTTGCCGCTTTCGAAGTGCCGATTTGGAGATTTGGAGCTCCCAATAGCGTATCCACTTATTCTTGGTATTTTTTCGTAGAATTTTTTTGAGGTTTTCGAGAGATATTAACCCTGAACCTACCTTGCTGTATAGCTCATCTTTTGAGATAACCTCGTATGCTGGAAGTAGTTTTTTAAAGATTCGCGACGAAGGTTGTAAGCCAATTTCGGCGAGTTTAACCTCAACCATTTGCTTTCCCTTTTCGAGCCGGTTTTTGGTTTCCGCTTTAAAAGCAGCTTTTATTGCCGATTGTGCTTTGGCTGTAACAGCCGATTTTAGTAAATCCCATGAGGGTTTTTGTGTGCTTGCGGTAATAATCTCGACCTGATCGCCACTGTTTAGCTTATGGCTGAGCGGTACAAGCTTGTGGTTTACCTTTGCGCCTATGGCCTTATTGCCAATTTCGGTGTGTATTTCGTAAGCTAAATCGAGTGCAGTTGCACCTTTAGGAAGCGTTTTTGTATCGCCTTTTGGCGTAAATACAACAATTTCAGAGGAGAAAAGATTAAGCTTAAACTCGTCCAAAAAATCTAGTGCATCGGTTTGTGGATTTTCCAAAAGTTCCCTAACCTGCTTAATCCATTTCTCGAACTCAGACTCTTGAATGCTAGCATCAATGTCTTTGTACTTCCAATGCGAGGCAAAGCCGCGCTCGGCAATTTCGTTCATGCGTTGCGAGCGGATTTGCACCTCTACCCATTGTCCGTGTGGCCCCATTACGGTACAGTGCAAAGCTTCGTAGCCGTTGGCCTTGGGTGTGCTAACCCAATCGCGTATGCGATCGGGCTTGGGTTTATATATGTCGGTTATTAGCGAGTATATATGCCAACACTGAGTTTTTTCGGGTATGTGAGGGTAGGGGTTAAAGATTATTCGAATGGCTAGCAGATCGTAAATATCCTCAAAGGCCACATTCTTTGTTTGAATCTTTTTCCAGATTGAATAGATTGATTTTGGGCGGCCGCTAATATCAAAGTCAATGTTATTTTCTTCAAGCTTTTGGATAATTGGTAACGAGAATGAGTTAATCAGCTGCATTCTCCTTTTTTCGGTTCCCTCAATTTTTGTTTTAATATCCTCGTAAATTTTAGGATATCGGTACTTTAGGCTTAAATCTTCGAGTTCGGTTTTAATGGTGTAAAGCCCAAGCCTGTGTGCAAGAGGAGCGTAGAGGTAGATTGTTTCTCCAGCAATTTTCATCTGTTTAGCCGCAGGCAGCGAATCAAGCGTCCGCATGTTGTGTAACCTATCGGCAAGCTTAATGAGGATAACGCGTATGTCGTCGGTTAGCGTTAGCAGTATTTTGCGGAAGTTCTCGGCTTGTAATGATGAGTTTGCATCGAAAACCTCAGCAATTTTGGTAAGACCATCAATAATAGAAGCAATCTTCTTGTCAAAAATTCGCTCAATATCGTCTATGGTGTAATCTGTATCTTCAACAACATCGTGCATTAGCGCACAGGCAATAGCTTTTGGGCCTAGTCCAATTTCGGTTGATACAATTTTAGCAACAGCAATGGGATGCAGAATATATGGCTCACCCGATTTGCGCTTAACCCCCTTGTGTGCTTCGTTAGCAAGGTTAAATGCTTTAAGCACAAGTTTTTTGTCGTCGTCGCTTTGGCAACGAGGACAGTTCTTTAGCAAATCGTCGAATTGTTCCTGAATAAGGTTCTGAAAATCGTCATTATTCGATCCCATATAAAAGCCAGTTGTAAATTTATTATGTTACTATTGTTTTGGACCGTAGATAACGGTTACCGTTCCGGTTTTTGAGCTAATTTTTTTCGACTCAGAAATAACCTCAAGTCTATATATGTATGTTCCTTCGGGTGCCAGCTGCCCATTGGGTAGTCTGCCATTCCATCCTTCGCTATTTCCCTCAAAAACAACGCTACCGCCTCTACTGTATATTATAAGCTTGTACGTTGATTTAAAGCTTATGGTTGGAGCAAAAATATTGCGAGGTTTGCCCTCTCTCATAATGGTGCTTAGGGGGTCGATGGCGTTGGGCATGGTAACATCGGGATTAACCTGCGAACAAACAGTACGCGAACGACTTACTCTAGGGGTTTGTCCTCCTCCAATAATTTCATGCGCTTCAACGTAGTAGCAAAAATAGGGTTGATAGCTTTGCCCTTCGAATATCGATAAATCATCAATGTATTCAGTTTCTATTGGGTTATCAACTTGATAGATTAGTTCTGGTGGATTTGCTTCCTCCTGATACGATATACGATAAAGGTAGTATCTAATTGTGTTTCCTTGACTTGAGTATAATTTATCCCACGTAATTTTGGGCTTATTTCCTGATGTGTATGCTCTAATTATAATTGTGTTCAGCAGGTTTGATACCTTTTTAAGCCTGTTACATCCATTGTATGCATTTATCTTGTAGTAAAAAGGGCGGGAGCGAGCTGCCCACGAATCGGAAGTATCGGCGTAGAAAATTGTATTTGGATCGGAAAATTCGTAAAGGTTTTTTGCGGTAAATATTGCTGATATTGAATCGGAACTATCCCAACGAACTACTCTGAAATTTCGGAATTCGGTATTTGGGTCGATGGTGAAATGGATCTCATTTTGATTGTCTTTAGCAATTATCGAATCAACATACATGTACTGGGGTGCAAGGGCAATTTTGGTGTTAATATGTGTTAGATTCGATTTTGTGTAAAGCTCTTCGTCCCGTTTTTTTGCTTCAACGTAAATGTAGTAATCACGATTAGGCAATACTTCGTAGTAAGCTATGCTTTGCGTACCGGGAACAGTTGTTGCAACTGTAAAGTTATCCCAGTTGCTATTTTCTCCAATATAAATATTGTAGTAATCAATTCGGTTTCCCCAGCCGAGGTAGTGGTTCCATGAAATATCAATTTTATTGCCGCATGAGTCGTATTGCGCAGTTACGTTTATTGATCCATGTGGTGGGGTTAGCGGACTTGGTTCATCGGGACCTTGGCTGGCTATAACGTATCGAATACTCTCGGCTAACCCGTTGTTTATAAGGTCGGTATAGGTGAAAACATTTGCTTCAACTGTATCAATGGGAACCCATCCGCCACCCTCGAAGGGTTCATAAATAATGTAACCAATTGGGTCGGGATTGAGAGGATTGTAGCTAGGCGGAGTCCAGTTAAGAGTGGCATTGCCTGTACCCGGATTAAGCGTAAGGTAGGTAAATGTTGGTTGTAGCGGTTTTGGCTCAGGGTCGTCTTGCGCAAAACAACCCATTGCGTAAACAAGTAAAGCTATAGTTAAAATTCTTTTTATATACATGTTAAAACTAATTTGGTATGTTATAGCCTTAATATTTTGTAGTAAATATAGTTAACTTGGGTATATTTTGCTGCAATTGAGCATAAAATTAAAGGGCAAATGCATGGGGCTAAAACGGATTTTCGGGACCAACTACGCATTCAACCATAGTTTCTTGGTTAAACCATTTATTGGCAAGTTCCATAATCCTTTCAGGGTTTATGTGCTTAATTGAGTTCATTAACCTGTCGTGAAACGAGTAATCGAGGTTGTTGTAGTTAAGTAAACCAATAATGCTGTCGGCAGTTGCAAAGGGTCCATTAAAGCTGCGAAGTACTTCGCCGGTTAAATGGCTGCGAATTTTATTAAGCTCAGCTAACGGTACAGGTTCCTTTTTTAGCCTATCAATCTCTTTCCAAATTTCGTGTATGGCATTTTTTGTAAAGTTAGCACCTACTTCGGTTGATATGGCAAGCAGCGTGCTATCGCGGAGCGATACCATGTACGACCCAATACCGTATGTGTAGCCTTTATCCTCGCGGATGTTTTTCATAAGCCTTGAGCCAAAGTAGCCGCCCAGTAAAGTATTTGCAACTGAAAGATCTGTAAAATCAGGATGGGTACGATGACACACCTCGCAGCCTATTCGTATTGCCGATTGCACAGCGTTATCCTTTTTTACGAATTGTTTACCCAAATTCGGGTTGCTATCCTCTATTGCGTTTGACCCTAGCTTACCATTACCCCATTTTGCCGTACCAAGGTATTTAACAGCTTCGTTAATGTGCGTATCGGAAATTTTACCTGACAGAATGATGATGGCTCCCTCGGAACCAAAGTTGCTAGAATGAAAACCTGCTAAATTCTCTCTGCTAATTTTATCGTAGTCTGTAGGCATGGCAAACATTCCGTAAGGATGGTTCTCGCCATAGATATTTTTGAATAGCTCCATTCGGGCAATGGTCGATGTTTTATCGAGTTGTACTGTAAGGTTTTGCTTTCCGCGGCTAGCCCAAACACGAACCTCATCGGTTGGATAGGTTGGTTCTTTAATAATATGCTCTAGCCTATCAAGGGTTTGACTAAGGTGTTTGGTTAGGGTGTATGCAGTAACCCGTGCAAAATCTTTGTCGGCATTAACATTGATAAATGATCCCCAAAAATCGAAGTATTCTGAAATTTGCTGCGATGTATACTTTTTGGTTCCCTCGGGCATTAACGAAGTAGAAGCAACGGCTTCAAGTTTCTGGGTTTGATACCTCGATCCGGCATTAAAAAGTATATCAATACGGCAAACATCAACGTCGCCCTCATTAATTACCAAAAGTTTTGATCCGTTGTTTAGGTTGATAAATGCAGGTTGAGGAATACTAATGTGTTCGGCTATTTTAATGGGTGGTTGCTGTGCTCTGTTAAGCATACTATTTGGGTTTATCTAGTTATTTTATTTTTCAGACTTGTAGTAAAGGGTTGAGCAGTTATTACGAGTAAAAATTGCTTTGGCAACTTTTTCAATATCGGCAATGGCTACTTGCCTGTAGGTGCTAACAACGCTATTGAGCATATGTGCATCGCCAAGAAGCTCATATTGGCAAAGGTTTAGCGCAATTTCGTTGGCGCTGGTTAAGCCAAAGGTAAAACTCGACTCGAACTTGTTCTTAACTTTTTCGAGTTCATATTCTGTTATCGAATTAGTCTTAATTATTTCAAGCTCTTGATCAATTGCCGCCTCAGCCTTTTCGAATGAGTAATCATCATTTAGCCTACCATTAATTATGAATAACCCTTCGTCGTTATCGCCAGTAATAAACGCATCAATATTGCTAAAAATATTTTTTTGCTTTACTAGGTTTTGGAATAGTCTTGAAGATTTTCCGTTTGAAAGAATATCGGAGAGTAAATCGGTTGCTGCAAAATCGCTATGATTTTTGCTACACATGTGATAGGCCTTGTAAATTGAATTGTAGGGAACATTGCGTGTTAGTTCCAGTGATCGGAACTCATTCTGCTTCGGCTCTTTTTCAATTGATTTTAACTCAAGTTCTCGCGAGGGAATAGGGCCAAACCATTTTTTTGCCATTGTTATCACTTCGTTTGCCGAAATATCTCCTGCCACAGAAAGTATGGCATTGTTTGGAGCGTAATGGCTATAGAAGAAGTTTTTAACCTCGGTTAGTGTTGCGCTGGCAATTTGTTCAGGTGTTTTTCCAATAGTAGGCCACTGGTAAGGGTGCACTTTGTATGCAAGCGGACGCAAGTGAAGCCAAACATCACCATAGGGCTGGTTGAGGTAACGCTGGTTAAACTCCTCGATAACTACATTTTTTTGAACATCTAAACTTTTTTGTGAGAATGCAAGGCTCAGCATCCTGTCGCTTTCGAGCCAAAAGGCAGTTTCAATATTCTCTTTTGGAAGAGTTAAGTAGTAGTTTGTGATGTCGTTGCTTGTAAAGGCATTATTCTCGCCGCCAGCCTGCTCAACGGGTTCATCGTAGTTTGGTACATTTACAGAACCACCAAACATAAGGTGTTCAAAAAGATGCGCAAAGCCTGTTCGGTTTGGGTCTTCGTGTTTTGCACCAACGTTGTATAGTATGTTGAAGGCAACTATTGGCATCGACTTATCGGTATGAACAATAACCTTTAGCCCGTTATCGAGGGTAAATCTTTCGAAGCTTATCATTAACAGTTTATTTTATTAGGTTATGCAAAGATAGAACAATAAGAAGCAAAGGCAATGTGGCGCCAGCTTTATGTTTGTTTTGTGGCGCTTTATAGCACACAAAAATTGAAAGGGTTAGCTAATTTGGCCAAAGCTAGTACGATCAATAGCCATTTGCTCAATTTGCTTTTTTAAAAGCTGGTTTTTGGATTCGGAGAGCATTTCGTCCTTATCGATAATTTCGGTAGCAATATGCCTTGCAAACTGTAGTATTTGCCCATCTTGGCCAAGGTTTGCAATTTTAAAGTCGAAGGGGAGGCCACTTTGCTGAGTGCCCTCAATATCGCCAGGGCCTCGAATTTGCATGTCAACTTCGGCAATTTCAAAGCCATCGTTGGTGGCAACCATGGTTTGCAGTCGCTTTTTCGATTCGTTGGTTAGTTTTACCCCAGACATTAGCACGCAGTAGCTTTCGTCGGCACCGCGTCCAACTCTGCCTCGCAGTTGGTGAAGCTGAGATAGGCCAAAACGCTCGGCGCTTTCAATTACCATTACCGTTGCATTTGGCACGTTAACGCCCACCTCAATAACCGTTGTGGCAACCATAATGTGCGCTTTGCCGCTGGAAAAAAGCTGCATCGACTCGTCTTTCTCCTGCGGTTTCATTTGACCGTGTACCACAACTGTTACGTATTGCGGTGGGGGAAAGGCGCGAACAATACTCTCGTATCCATCTTGAAGGTCCTTATAGTCCATTTTCTCCGACTCTTTTATTAGTGGATACACAACGTAAATTTGACGGCCTTGCTTAATTTGTTCGCGCATTAAACCGAATACTAAGTTGCGTTTATTGTCAGTATAGTGAATAGTTTTCACTGGTTTGCGTCCAGGTGGCATTTCGTCGATAACGCTTACCTCTAAATCTCCATAAACGGTCATGGCTAGGGTGCGAGGTATTGGTGTTGCTGTCATAACCAGTACATGCGGTGGCGACGGGTTCTTATCCCAAAGTCTAGCCCTTTGGGCAACCCCAAATCGCTGTTGCTCGTCGATAACCACAAGCCCTAGTTTTTGGAACTGAACTACATCTTCAATAAGGGCATGTGTGCCAATAAGAATTGAGAGTTTTCCCGTTGATAACGCCGAGTGCAGTTCTGCACGTTGGTTCCGCTTAGTGCTTCCGGTTAGCAAACCTACTTCAATGTTCATTCCGTTTAGCAATTCTGAAATAGTTTCGAAGTGTTGGTTAGCCAAAATTTCGGTTGGTGCCATTATGCATGCTTGGTAACCATTGTCAACTGCAATTAGCATCGACATGAGTGCAACCAAGGTTTTTCCGCTACCCACGTCCCCTTGAAGCAGCCTATTCATCTGCCTACCTGAGCCCATGTCCTTTCGAATTTCCTTTATAACTCTTTTCTGTGCCATGGTAAGGCTAAAGGGTAGCTTGTTGTTGTAAAAGTGGTTAAAGCTATTGCCGATTATCGAAAACTCATGACCTTTAACTTTTTGGTAACGAGTGCTTTTTTGGTAAAGTAGGTTAAGCTGAACAAAGAATAGCTCCTCGAATTTTAACCGCGCTTGAGCCTTTTTTAGCATTGTTGCCGAACTGGGGAAATGAATGTTTTTTAACGCTTCAACCAGTGATATTAGCTTTACTCGCTCAATTATGTAGTACGGCAGCGTTTCGTGAACTAACGTTGGAACTAGGTACTTAATGCTCTGTTGGAGTTTGAGGATAGTTCGTGATGTAATGTAGCTGCTTTTAAGTTTTTCGGTTGTACTGTAAGCTGCTTGTAATGCAGCATTAAGGTTTTGTTGGTTTGGATTGTACTCCTCAACTTCGGGGTGAGCAATATTGTAGCGACCGTTGAATAGCGTAGGTTTACCAAAAACCAAATACTTTACGTTGGGATTGAGACTTTTTGCAATCCATTTTACCCCTTTAAACCATACTAAGTCAATGGTTCCGGTATCATCGCTAAAAATTGCGGTAAGCCTTTTTTTTCGGCCAACGCCAATTTCTTGGAAGCGGACAATTTGCCCAATAATTTGGATGTAAGGAAGGTCGTTTGATATTTCGTTTATGCGATAAAACTTTGAACGGTCAACATATTTGTATGGGAAGAAGTAGAGCAAATCGCCGATAGTATTAATGCTGAGCTCTTTTTTTAGCAGTTCGGCACGTTTAGGTCCTACGCCCGAAAGGTACATTATGTCTGTTTGTAGATTAACTCCCATGAAGCAAAAATAGGAAATGATTTGGAGAAAGCATTTACATGGTATAGCAACAATTATATATACGCAGAAAATTTAAACCATATTGTGGTTGTTTTGTTAGCCATGCAGTATCGTTTTGCTTAGGTGTAGATTTTATTTTAATAAAATTACTTGCATTTTCATCAAATACTTTAATTTTTGCACAATAAATTACAGGCTCAAACGCTATTTTTGTAGCCTAAAAAATCAAACCATTGTGATTGACGTACCCCATTCAGTTAAGTTAGCGCAAGATTTTATGGTGTATAAGCTGTCCTCAAAATCAACAGCAGGGCATGGTATTCACTCTCCACTTGTTTATAGTTTTGCCCGCGAGGTTTTGCATAACCGGGAGCGCAATAAGTACATCGATGAAATTGAGTGGTACAGAGATTGGCAGCTACAGTCGCCCTTAATTATTAAAAAGAGCAAGCATGGTGCAGGCAGTAAACTTTCTGGTGATGAAATGCCAATTGGCAGATTAATTCGAAGTTCATCCGTATCTCCAAAATTGGGTGGGTTTCTGTATCGGCTAGCCAAGTGGCTCAAAGCAAAAAATATTTTAGAGCTTGGAACCTCAGTGGGTATTAGTACTATGTACCTTTCGGGTGCTCAGCCAAATGCAAGAATAGTTAGCCTCGAAGGCGATAGCCAGCGTGCTTTGCTTGCAAAGCACTCGTTCGATTACATGGGATGCAGTAACATTGAGGTAATTGAAGGCGATTTTGATATAACGCTTCCCTCGGGTTTGGATCGACTACCGAAGCTTGATATGGTATTTTTTGATGGAAATCATAGCGCCGAGCCTACACTCCGATACTTTAAGCAGTGCTTAAGCCGTATACACAATCAAACCGCTTTTGTATTTGACGATATTCGTTGGAGCAACGAAATGTTTCGGGCTTGGCAGGTTATTGCGCAGCACAGTAAGGTTTCGGTTAGCATCGATTTATTTAGCATTGGCGTAGTTCTATTCCGAAAAGATATCCCCAAACAACACTTTGTGATAAACTTTTAGTAGGTTTGCTTAGTCAAAAGCAAAAACATAACACTTTTTAATATGAGCGAAAGAACTCTTATTGATATTACCAATATTAAAAAATACTATAAAGTTGGTACAGTAGTAGTTAAAGCCCTTGAGGGAGTTACTGTAAACATTAAGCAGAACGAGTACGTTGCCATAATGGGTCCATCGGGTTCGGGAAAATCAACCTTAATGAATATTTTGGGATGCTTAGATACTCCTACTGATGGAACATACATACTGAACGGAACCGACGTAAGCAAGCTTGAGGATGATAGCTTGGCTGAGATTAGAAATAAAGAAATTGGTTTTGTTTTTCAAACCTTTAACCTTTTACCCCGCTATTCAGCACTAGAGAACGTAACGCTTCCACTTATATACGCCGGAATTGGCAAGCACGATAGGGTGGCCATGGCCGAAAAAGCCCTCGAGAAGGTTAGCTTAACCGATAGAATGCTTCATAAGCCTAATGAACTTTCGGGGGGGCAAAGGCAACGGGTAGCAGTTGCTCGTGCCTTGGTTAACGATCCTTCAATTATTTTGGCCGATGAGCCAACTGGTAACCTCGATTCTAAAACATCAATTGATATAATGAACCTTTTTGAGGAGATATACCGCCAAGGAAACACTATTATTGTGGTAACTCACGAAGAGGAAATTGCCCGGCATGCACGCCGTATCATTAGGCTTAGAGATGGATTAATTGAGTCCGACGAGGAAAATCCAAACCCCATAATGAAACAGGAGGTTGTAATTAGCGAGGACTAATTTCACTACTTTTTACGAATTCTATTAAGCAGTAATGTAACCCAAATGGGTTATGTTATTTATTTTGATTTATAATCATATTTTTAATTGATATTTTACCGATTTGGTTCACTAAAATCTACGGCTAAGATCGAAGTATCCTTATTTTTTTCTTTCAATTAGCAAAAACATTTCTCTAGCACACCAGTTTTGCTTAGTTTTTTGTTTTAAACATTGAACATTTTTGGCGAAATAGCCTTACTTAGTAAACTTGAATTATTAAAAACATGAAGATATATACTAAAACCGGCGATAAGGGCAGTACCTCACTCATAGGAGGTGCCCGTGTTCCAAAATATCATCCGCGAATTGAGGCTTATGGAACTGTTGATGAGCTAATGGCCTTTGTTAGCCTTTTAAAAGATCAGGATATTGGCGATTATTGGAAAGATTTTTTAGCTGTTGTGCTTGATAGGTTAATGACCAGCGCATCTATACTAGCAGCCGACTGCACCGATTGTAAAGTGAAAATTCCTCAAATCCCCGATACCGATATACAGCAGCTTGAGCAGCAGATTGACTACATTGATTCGCAAGTTGAACCTCTTACCTCTTTCGTGCTCCCTGGTGGTCATCAGGCCATTTCGCTATGCCATGTGGCACGTACAATTTGTCGACGAGCTGAGCGGCTTTCTATTCAAGTTGCAGAGCAAAGCCAAATCCCCGAAAATTTAATAAAATACCTTAATCGCCTAAGCGATTTTTTCTTTATGCTTTCACGAATGTTAGCAAAAGATTTAAATGTTAAACAAATTCCTTGGCAACCTAGGGTATAATTTAGTTTTTTTTATATATTTGCATTAACAGGATATTATCTAACTATTTGTTAATCAGATAATTAATATATATTTAGCCTATGTATTGGACACTTGAACTAGCATCGAAGCTTGAGGATGCACCCTGGCCAGCAACAAAAGAGGAGCTAATTGACTATGCAATTCGCTCGGGTGCCCCCCTTGAGGTTATCGAAAATCTTCAGGAATTAGAGGATGAGGGCGAAGTTTATGAGAGCATTGAGGATATTTGGCCCGATTATCCAACAAAGGAAGATTTCTTTTTTAATGAGGATGAGTATTAGACAACCTTAATTAAAAAATATTTGCCCTGCTAGAGTTTCTCAGCGGGGCTCTTTTTTAGGTTGCGGTATTTATTTGCTTTCGCTTCTATTGGTTTGTAAAAATTTAGTTCAAGACCCTTGGGAATTATCTCTTTTTCGCTTTTTGGCCGCTTATCGTCGTGCCAGGCAAAGCCCTTAAGTGTAACTTCTTTAATATCTATGTTTTTTATGGGGAATAGGGTTGCCTTTGGGGTATCGCGAAACATTATGCTCGATACTGTATTGTCTTTAATATTAATAGTTAGATTACTGCTTTCGGCCTTATTTACGGCGCTTAATTTTTCCTTTTCTCGAACAAAGTACACGGTTTGTCCGTTGCCCTTAACATCGAGTTTATTTAGCTTTCCTCTGGAAAAAATACCTACCATTTCTTTTCCTCTAATCTGGTTAAAGTGAATGGAGTCTTCTTGGGAGCATATAAATGCTGAGCCGTTAAAATACATTCGGCTTATGTTTTCATCCTTAAAAAGAATGTCGAGATTATCTGAAGAGAGTTGATTTTCTTTATTCCAAATGATGGGTTCAACGTACATCGATAGGAGCGAATCGGTGCTGTGGTAAACCATTGAGTCGCATTTTCCCTGTAAATCGATACGGTAAAATCGAACATCACCAATACCTTTCATAAGGTGGAACAACGTTGAGTCGGTTTTAACTGAATCTCTAATGGCGATGCCCATAAGCCTGTCGGCTCGGAGGTATAGCGTATCGCCTTCGTCGGATATTGATACCACAAGGGGTGATTTAGTTGCCTCGCCAAATTCAGTATGCTCAAAGTAGCGGATATAGTTGGAGTAAAGCGTTAGCTTTTGGACTGTATCAATAACACAGCCGTTGTGTTCTACTTCAGCAAATCCATTAGGCCTGTCATAGAATATTTTTTCGCCAAATACCCTTTGCTCTTTGTTATCGATGTAGGCGTTTTGCCTAAGCTCAGCAATGCTTTCTTTTCGGTTGTACCACCCCTTTTCGCAGTATATATAGTTTTCATCGTTATAAACTCGGGTTGGGCCAAAAAACCAAATTTTTTCCGATCGTGTTCCGTATTGTAGCGAGTCGGTATTTTAAATCATGTCGTTATCGCTGTAGGCAACATCTTCGGCAAAAGCAAAAAGTTTCTGTTTTGAGAAGTAAATCCCTCTTTTGCTCGAAAACCTAGCGCTATCGGTAGTAATTATTCCTCCTTCGAAGTAGTTAGCTATTTGTTGGTTGGTATCAAAATCGATGTAGCGAGTAATCAACGTGGCATCCTCATCAACAAGTCGAACAATTTTACCTCTAATCCTTCCCTTTTTTGTTTCGCTATTGTAATGAAGTGTATCGCCGTATAAAGTAGAAGTTTCCTGAAAAACCACAACCTTTCCAAAAGCATCGAAGCGGTTAAGGGAAGTGTAATCGTATGCGCTATCGCAATGCATAATTACATCTTCGTGCCTAATTACCACATTACCAATTAGCCGCCTAATATCCAATCCGTCGCGCTTTAAGTTGCGCATCTTATCGGCCTTTTCAATTACAATTTGCTTTCGCTGCTGTGCAAATGATTGATAAGCACTACTTGCAAAACAAAGTGCAAAAAGTAGTATGCGCAATGTAGTGCTAGAGTTTGGCATTGCTCGGTTTTAAGTTATACTTTATTTAACCCAACCAGAATACTCGAAGGTGCAATTTTGGAACGAGGGATCGATGCGAATAAACGTTGAACCAATCTTTTTCTGAACCCATTCGGTAAAAACTTCCTGTTTCTTTTGCATTGTGGCCATTTGCTGAATGGTAGCGTAATCCTGTTCGATGTTTGCTTTGTGCTGAGGTATTATTTGGGTAATGGTTACAACCTTGTTTACTACGTTGGCATGCTCGTCTCGCGACTCGAAGGGAGCGCTTATCTCACCTACTTTTAGATTACGGATAACGTAAAAATCGGCAGGCGCGAGGTGCTCTTTTTCGAAAAGAGATGTGTTTGTTCGAGGGTTAATCATTAGCCCACCGCTAAGCCTGGTTTTATCATCTTCAGAAAATTTTTGAGCGGCCTGTTTAAAGGTCAGCGAATCGGCATTAATTAAGTTAACTATGCTATCGAGTTTATTGGTACTCTCAGCAAGTTGCGATGGCGTGTAGGTGGGCTTCATTAGGATATGCCTAACGTTTACTTGATCGTTTCTGCGCTCAATCATCTGAATGAGGTGGAATCCGTATTCCGACTCAACAATTTGGCTTACCTGCCCATCCCTTAGGTTGAAAGCCACGTCAGCAAAACTTTTTACCAGTTCATCGCGCGACCGGAAACCTAGTTCACCACCTCTCGAGGCGCTTGCTCTATCCTCGGAATAGGCAACGGCGAGAGTCGAGAAACGTTCGCCTTTTAGAATTCTTTCGCGGAGATCAAGTAGCTGCTCTCGAACGGCAAGTTTTGCATCGCCCGAGGCAGGGGGGTAAAGAACGATTTGCCTAACTTCGTACTGTTCCGGAATTGTTGGAAGGCTATCGGTTGGTATATCGCGGAAAAGCTTTTTTACTTCGGAAGGAGTTACGGAAACACTGCTAACAATACTTTCCTGCATTTGCTGAGCAATTAAACTCTCCTTAATGGATTTACGCAGGTCGTTCTTAATTTGAAAAATTGATTTGTTAAAATACTTTTCGAGTTCGGCCTCGGAGCCAACCTGATTCACAAAGTAGCGTAATCTGCGCTCCAGTTCGCTTTCAACCATTGAATTTCCAACCTCTATGCTATCTATAGCCGCCTGGTGAATTAGCAGCTTATGAATGAGCAAATCCTCAAAAACGCTGCACTTAACATCACCAGGTGTTTCAATGCCCTGCATTTTAAGCCTAAGGTGCTCTTGCTCAATATCGGATAGGAGTACTTTTTCCGATCCAACAACCCCAAGTACCTGATCGATTGTATGCTGGTTAAATGCAGGTTGAATGCTGAATAGTAGTAATAGTGACAGGAATATTGTTTTCACAGAAATTGTGTGTGCTAAGTTCATTGTTTAAAAAGAATGTTAGTTTACAAATATGCTAAAATGGTTATGGTTTCTTGCATCGGTGTAAATTTTCGATTCAAGATCCATTACTAAACGCTGCTTACGTTTATTGATTATGATGCTTTGAATATTTTTCGTTTCAAACTCAATTGGCGATTGCTGTCCTTGATGCATTGTTTCTCGGAGGTTTATTAGGTATGCATGATTATCATCCTTCATCTCAATGCTTCTGTTATGGAGCAAATACCTTTCGGGGTTGTTTAGGGGTTCGGGTAACTCCTTAAGGATACGCGAAAAGGGGACCCATTTATCGTTGAAATAGTCGTACTTAACTGCAACTTGGTATGCTAGGTTGTCTAACGTTTTAATATCTTCCTCCTTGTTCGATTTGTAGAGGCTTTTAATTTTTTCGTAGTACGGGTCATCCATTCTAATCTTAATAAATAGAGCCTTTACAATGCTCTCGTTTAAGATGAAATTTGAGCTGTTTTCCGAATAGAAAAGTTCAACCTCTTCGTCGCTAACTATTGTGTCGAGACGCTGTCGGATGAACTCTTGCTCGTATTTAAAAATTAGCAACGATGAGCGATAGTCTTCAATTTGTTTGGTAACATTTTTTTGGGCATCGCTTAAATTCTTCTCGGCTCTATTAACTAGTAGCTGTTTTCTTACCCAGCGATCGGCATAAGCCATTAGAAGTTGAATACTATCGTTTTGGCTTATGTTTTCGGGAAAAATATCCTCAATTTCATTAGCGTAAAGATATTTATCGTAAACCCGGGCAATAGGCTCACCATTATCCTTATTTTGCTGAATACATCCGGTTACAAGGAGGATGAAAGCTATTGTGAAAAATGCCACCTTAAAGGGTTGGATATTCATACTGAAATTATTTGCTATTGCTAATTGCAAAGGTTGCTAAAAAAAACAACCTACGAAAGCTAATTAAGGTTAGAAGCCATTTCGTTAAATAGCTTCTTGTTTACAGTTACAGGATGTTTTTCTTTTAGTTTAGCTAACCACTCATCCTCAATTTGCTCCTGGTAATCGGCAATTACTTGACCTCTAACCTGCTCAAGCGGTTTTGGCTCGTTAAGAACTGTTTTAACAATTCGAGTAAATGTGAAGGATTCGTCGCTTTTTTGTATTGGCGAAATTGCCTTTTCCCAGTTTGTGTGGTTTGCTACTTTTGGTGAATTTGCCGGTACGGCAAAAGGTTCAATGCTGATAAGCGTATCTGCTCCCTTATTGAATTTGCTTAGGAATTTTTCGTCGCTATAACGGTTTCCTCTTCTTGAGGTAGCTAGCTTGTGCGCTTTTTTTGCCGTTTTTTCATCGGCAATTCTATAGAGTTTGGCATGAATTCGCTTGTCCCAAGAGTACTTATCGATGTGCTCGTTGTAGAAGTTTTCGATACCTTCGGTGTCGTTTGCTGCTTTGGTCCATACCTGCTTGTCCATTATTTCGAAAAGCAGAATGCCATCGTGGTACTCTTTCAGGAGATAGAAAAAATCTTCGTTGTTTTCGAGTAGCTGCTTTTCTTCAAAGCGAATAGCAATATCCTCTACATAGCTATTATAGGCACCATTTGCAATTACTATTAGCGGAATACCGGTTTGTATTCGGTTTTGCGATTCGAGCTTGCTAGCTAAATCGCCAATGGTATATTCGTTGTTAGCAAACGTGAATAGTTTTTTTGACTTATAGTTTTTCGGTAGTTCCCAGTTTCCTTGGTAAACAGTGGAATCAACTAAGCCATAAAAAGTATTTAAAGCTGCTGAATCAAGACTAAACCCATATTTTTCTTTAAGCTTCTCAATAAACACCTCTTTGCCAATTCTGCCGCGTTCGTCGCGCGCAAGTTTTGTTTTTATTTCAGGAAGCATTTCGTTTAGAGTTCCTATGGTCTTTTTATCGAGTAGCTTAATGATGTGCCAGCCAAATTGCGATTGAACTGGCTGAGAGATATCACCAGGTTTGTTCAGGGCAAAAGCAGCAGTTTCAAACTCGGGTACCATTCTGCCTGAGCCGAACCATGGAAGTTCTCCTCCATTGCGTGCAGTACCTGGATCTTGGCTATGCTTTTGGGCTAGTTCAGAAAAATCTTCGTTTTGAAGCACAATGCGATATATTGAGTCAACTTTTGCTTTGGCTTTAGCAAGTTGCTCGTTGCTGGCACCGCGAGGGGTTGAAATCATAATATGCGCTGTTTTCACCTGTCCCTTTGCTGGTCGTTTATCATTTAGCTTAACAAGATGATACCCGTAGTTTGTACGAATTGGCATTGAGATATCACCAATTTCGAGGTTATAGGCTGCTTTCTCGAAAGGGTAAACCATTTGGAAGGCTGTGAAATAGCCAAGATTACCACTATTGCGGTTAACGCTTGGGTCGTCGCTGGTTGCTTTAGCAACTGTTTCAAATGGTTCGCCATTTATTATCCGGTCTCTAATCTGTAGCGTTTTTTCGTAAAGCATCAGTGTATCTTCGGGTGTAGCCTCTCTGGGAACCATAATGAGAATATGGCTAGCATTAACCTCGTGTTTAAGGTGTTCGTAGGCTTCGTTAATTAGCTTTTGCTCAGTTTCAGCATCAACCATGTAGGGTTGAATTAGCTGCTTTTTGTAAGTATCTAGCTCACTTTTAAACTCCTGGGTTTTATGAAGATTGTTAGCTTTTGCTTCGGCCACTTTTAGCTTGTAAATAATGAAAAGGTCGAGGTACTCATTGAGGCTTTTCTTGTCAATATCGCTAACCATTTGGTTGTTCTTTAGGTAGAACCTTTTGAACTCGCTTTTAGTTACAGTTTCGTTTCCAACGCTAATTAGTATTTCGTCTGCTGTTTGAGCAAAACCAAAAACTGAAAATGTTAAGGTTACTAAACTGATTAGGGCAAATCTTTTCATGGTTATTTTTTTTGATATAGTGTTATAACTAATTTTAATCTATCCTCTGCTATAGTTTGGCGCTTCTCTGGTTATGGCAACATCGTGCGGATGGCTTTCGGTAACACCAGCGTTTGTTATTCGAACGAACTTTGCTTGTTTCAATATTTCAATTGTAGGTGCACCGCAGTAGCCCATACCTGCTCTAAGTCCGCCAATCATTTGGTAAAGAACTTCGGCAAGTGTTCCTTTATAGGGTACGCGGGCTACAATACCTTCGGGAACTAATTTTTGGATATCGTCTTCAACATCCTGAAAGTACCTATCCTTTGAGCCTTGTTGCATGGCTTCTAGTGATCCCATTCCGCGGTACGATTTAAACTTACGCCCATTGTATATAATGGTTTCACCTGGCGATTCATCAACTCCAGCAAAAAGCGAACCTGCCATAACAGAATCGGCTCCGGCGGCTAAAGCCTTAACAATATCGCCCGAATACCTTATGCCTCCATCGGCAATTAGAGGAACACCCAGCTTGGCTAACGCTTTAGCCACATCGAATATTGCGTTTAGCTGAGGAACACCAACACCTGCGATTACACGAGTTGTACAAATTGAACCGGGTCCAATCCCAACTTTTACCGCATCGGCACCTGCATTGGCAAGTGCAACGGCTGCTTCTGCCGTGGCTATGTTTCCAACTACAACATCAAGATTTGGAAATTCTTTTTTTACCTTTTTTAGCATTTCGATAACGCCTTTGGTGTGGCCATGAGCTGTATCGATAACAATTGCATCAACTTTTGCAGCCACTAGGGCATTTATCCGTTCCATTGTATCGGCTGTAACGCCAACACCCGCAGCAACCCTAAGCCTTCCTTTTGAGTCTTTGCATGCGTGAGGGTTATCTTTAGCTTTGGTAATGTCCTTATAGGTGAGTAGCCCTGCAAGCTTGTAGTTCTCATCAACCACGGGGAGCTTTTCAATTTTATGCTCTTGCAAAATGGCTTCGGCCTCATCGAGGGTAATGGTTTTGGTTGTTGTAATTAGCCCTTCCGATGTCATTACCTCTTTAATGAGTTTTGAGGTTTTTTGCTCAAAGCGCAAATCGCGGTTAGTAACTATACCAATTAGAGTTTTTTCGTTGTTTACAACGGGTATGCCCCCAATTTTATATTCTTTCATTAGTTTGAGCGCATCGCTAACCGTTGCTTCTGGCTTTATGGTTACAGGATCGTAAATCATTCCGCTTTCGGCTCTTTTAACGGTTCTAACCTGATGGGCTTGCGCTTCAATGCTCATGTTTTTATGGATAACCCCAATGCCTCCCTCGCGTGCAATGGCTATTGCCACAGCCGATTCGGTAACGGTATCCATGGCAGCAGTTACAATGGGCGAATTGATTCGAATATTCTTCGTGAAATTTGTAGAAATGTTTACATCGCGGGGTAAAATCTCAGAGTAAGCAGGAACGAGTAGAACATCGTCGAATGTAAGTCCTTCGTACACAATTTTTTCGTTCGAAAATGACATAGTGGTAAGTTTAATTTTTTCGCCCGCCAAGTTACAAAAAAAAGTCTATGTAAAAACCGTTGTTTTCAATAATAACCTTGCTGTAATTCGTATTTCCTTTTACTTTTGTAATAGACCAAAAACCTATCCGTTGAATAAGTTTGAGAAGATACTCTACCACTACTGGGGTTTTTCCTCGTTTCGAGCAGTGCAGGAAGAAGTTATTCAGTCGGTATATGAGGGAAAGGATACGCTTGCACTTATGCCTACGGGTGGGGGTAAGTCAATAACTTTTCAAATTCCTGCGTTGGCCAAAGAGGGGATTTGCCTTGTGGTTACTCCTCTTATTGCCTTAATGAAAGATCAAGTTGAGAATCTACAGAAAAAAGGGATAAGAGCAGCGGCAATTCATTCGGGTATGACTAAGCATGAGATTGAGGTTACCCTTGATAATTGTGCATATGGCGATTTTAAATTCCTATACCTCTCACCTGAAAGGCTAGGTACGGAACTTTTTCGGATTAGGTTACGCAAAATGAATGTGAACATGGTGGCCATCGATGAGTCGCATTGCATATCACAATGGGGGTACGATTTTAGGCCATCATACCTACGGATTGCTGAGCTTCGTGAGTTGCTTCCCGATACACCTTTCCTTGCCGTTACCGCCACTGCTACCCCCGAGGTAGTAGATGATATTCAGAATAGGCTTGGTTTTGCACAGAAGCGCGTTGTTAAAATGAGCTTCGAAAGGAAGAACTTGGTTTATTTGGTGAGAAACGTTGAGGATAAGCATAAGCATCTGCTTAAAATTGTTGATGCAATTCCAGGTACAGGAGTGGTTTACGTCCGCAATAGGCAGCATACTAAAGATATTGCCTTGCTACTTCAAAAGCAGGGGATAAGCGCCGATTTTTATCATGCGGGCTTATCAACCGAAGAAAGGAACAGCAAGCAGGATAGCTGGCAGCAAGGGAAAATTCGAATTATTGTCTCTACAAATGCTTTTGGCATGGGTATCGACAAGCCCGATGTTCGGTTTGTGGTGCATATGGATTTACCCGATTCGCCCGAAGCATACTTTCAAGAGGCCGGAAGGGGAGGTCGCGATGGGAAATTGGCGTATGCCATATTACTTTACAACAATAGCGACAAAACAAAATCCGAACAGCGAATATCCACATCGTTTCCCGAGCCAGATGAGATTAAGCGTTGTTATAATGCGCTTTGCTCATACCTGAACGTGGCTTTAGGTGCGGGTAAGGATGAGGTTTACGATTTTAACATAACCGAATTTGCATCAACTTTTAAGTTTAGCTTTATTAATGCTCATAGCGCGCTAAAGCTTTTAGAACTTGAGGGGTACATTCAGCTAACCGACGAACTTGATAACCCTAGTCGCGTAATGGTTATTGTAAATAAAGCGGAGCTATATAAATATCAGATTGCTCACGCCGAGCAGGATGCATTTATTAAGCTGTTGCTTAGAACCTACGCAGGGCTGTTTAGTACCTATGTTAAGATTGACGAAGCCTATCTTGCTAAAACTGCTGGAATACCAGTTAGCGCTGTTACTGATAATCTCATAAAACTTGGGCGTGCAAAAGTGTTAAACTATATTCCACGAAAAAAAACACCGCTAATTATTTTCACCGAAGAACGGTTAGATGACAAAAACCTTAGGATATCGCGAGAGAACTACCATTTGCGAAAGCAACGATACGCTAAACGCATGGAAGCAATGTTAACCTACGCTTCGGGTGTTACCAAGTGTAGAAGCGTATCGCTGCTTGAGTATTTTGGCGAGCAAAATGCATCGCGATGTGGTAAATGCGATGTGTGTACCTCGAGAAACGAGCTCGATATGAGCAAGTATCAGTTTGATCAGATTCTCGATCAGCTTAAAAAGTTGCTAAGCGAAAGTGAGTATAATCTTGAACAGCTAGTTGATAGTGTTAATGCACCTGCCGATCGAACAACTAAGGTGATTCGATGGTTAATGGATAATGGAAAGATAATCTCTACAGATAAGGGATTACTCTCTTGGAAATAATGATTACTAAATCATACTAAATTGAAAGCTGCAATAGTTGGCGCTGGAATAGGCGGTTTGGCAATAGCCATTCGTTTGGCACGCAAGGGTTACGCGGTAACCGTTTTTGAACAGAGAAAAAGGGTTGGAGGAAAACTCAACGAACTCCGTATTGGAGAATATCGGTTCGATACTGGCCCTTCATTATTTACGCTCCCAAGCCTAGTTGACGAACTTTTTGCATTAGCCGAAAGCGATAATCAGCTAAATTTCGGCTATAAAAAGCTTGAGAATGTAACCCGATACTTTTACCCAGATGGTAAAGTGCTAAACTCGTGGGCCGATCCCCAACGATTTGCCAATGAGGCAGAAGATGTGCTTAACGAACCTGCTGATAACATCCTTCGCTATTTAAAGGAGTGTGATGATTTGTACAGGCTCACATCTAACATGTTTATTTTTAATCCTTTCCCTAGTTGGAAGGGGTTCACATCCGATGAGGCCAAGGAGATTGGTAAAAACCTAAAAAAGCTTAAAGCTTTTGAAACCATGCACAGGGTCAATACCCGAAGTTTTACCCAGCAGCAAACGGTTCAGCTGTTTAATCGGTTTGCAACCTACAACGGCTCCAATCCATATAAGGCACCCGGAACGCTTACAATAATTCCACATCTAGAGCATAATGTTGGAGCCTATTTCCCAAACAAAGGAATGTACTCAATAGCCGAATCGCTACAATTATTAGCAGTTAGGCTAGGCGTAAAATTTGAGTTAGGTGCTAATGTGGAGAGAATTGAGTATAGGAAAGGCAGAGTTACTGGTGTTAGGGTAAATGGAGTATCGGATGGTTTTGATGTTGTAGTAAACAATACCGATATTTTTACTGCCTATCCAAAGCTAATGCCCGATCGAAAACTGAGCTGGTTTTACAAAAGGCAAAAGCCCTCTTCATCGGCTCTAATATTTTACTGGGGAGTAAAAGGAGAATATCAACAGCTTGATTTGCATAACATCTTATTTAGTAACGATTATGCGGGGGAGTTTAAAATGCTTGAGGGCAAAGGTATTTCCGATGATCCAACCGTATACATATTCATTAGCTCAAAAGCAGTCGCCTCAGATGCCCCTTTAGGGCATGAGAACTGGTTTGTAATGGTTAATGCACCTGAAGATTGCGGCCAAAACTGGGATGAGCTAGTTAGCGCAACCCGAAAAAGTATTGTTGGTAAAATAAAATCGATGCTGGGCATTGACATCGAGCAAAACATTGTAAACGAAGAAGTGCTTACCCCTCCAATTATTGAACAGCGAACAGGATCGTATAAAGGAGCATTATACGGTATTAGTTCAAACAACAAGTTTGCAGCATTTAGCCGTCACCCAAACCAATCGACTAAAGTGAAGGGGCTTTACTTTGTCGGAGGAAGTGTTCATCCTGGGGGAGGGATACCACTTTGCCTGGCTTCGGCAAAAATTGTTGATAATTTAATACCCGTAAAATAGTATGATAAATCTTCTCTATAAAAGAAAAGTGCTTATTGCACAGCTGTTCATCATAATTGGATATGGTATTTCAATACCTGGGTTATGGATGATGCGCGAAAATCCATCGGCTTTTCAGCTAAGCTGGATTTTTACAACTGTAACATTAGCAGTACTCCTCTTTTTTCATAAGCCCTTTAATATAAAGTTTTTTTTAGCTTTACTGGCGGTTGGAGTGGTAGGTTGGGCAGTTGAGGCCATTGGAACTAACACAGCGTTAGTTTTTGGGAACTATAGCTACGGACAATCGTTAGGCCCAAAAATTTGGCGAACCCCATTTGCCATGTTAATAAACTGGATGATATCGGTTTATTTGGTAACTATGATTTTACGTGCAAAAATTGTAAATATTTGGCGATTGGGTTTTGCCGGAGCACTTATTATGGTTATTTATGATATTTTACTTGAGCCTGTAGCCATTAGGCTCGATATGTGGAGCTGGGCAGGAGGGAACCCTCCATTGCAAAACTATATTGCTTGGTTTGTAGTGTCGTTTCCTTTGGTAATGTTACTTGGTAAGTATACAAAAGGTAGCGAAAACCCTTTAGTACCAATCGTGCTTATTTGTCAGCTTCTTTTCTTCGGGTTACTTAATGTTCTTATTGCCTTTGCAGGTATGTAGTTCTTTGTTATATTCTAATTGTATCGCCAGCTTTTAGCTGCTTATTGCCAAAGGCATGGTAAAATTCGGCTAGTGCAGGAAGAGCAGTACAATGCGATGGGTATACGTGCTCTACCTTGTTTTTGGTAAGATAAGCTATTGTTTCCTTGGTCTGTCTATTGTTTTCCTTGAGGTGAAATCCACCCATAATGCCAACAATTTTTTCGGATTTAAGCACCCGTTTGGCATGCTCGAGCGTATTTACAATGCCTGAGTGGCCACAACCGGTTATTCCAAATATTCCATTGTTAACCTTGAAAGCTAGCGCACTATCGTCAATAACAAAGTCGGGCGAACCATCTTCAAAAATAAAAGGGGTGGTTCTCGATTCAAAATCTGTAACCCTTGGTATTTGTCCTAAGAAAAATGCGCCATCGAATAGTTTAAAGGGTTTTTCGGAGGCTGTTAGGTTAAATGTTCGCTCAATTTGTTCGCGAGTTTGGTTTAGTCCAATGTACGATTTGTCGATTATTCTGTATCGTTTTTCAAAACACCCCAAATGGCAAACTAGCGAACCTCCTTTTAAATATTTTAGACCGTTTCCATGATCGAAATGGCCATGGCTAAGTACTATGTAATCTGCCGTTTCAACATCTAAACCCATTTTATTGGCATTAGCTAGAAAAAGGTTCGATTGCGCAGTATCGAAAAGAATGTGCTTGCCATTATACTCAATGTAGTAGGAGAGGCCAAATTCAGTTGGGATATCTACTCCCGGTGCGTTGTCGATAAGAACTGAAATATTCATGATTTGTTTTTTTTAAAAACTATCATCCCAGAAAAAGCTAATATATTTAGGAATAAATATAAGTGAAAATATTGTTTGGAAAATGGAATCAATTGTATATGAACCAATAGGCCTAATTCATAGTCCCTTTACCAAAACTAAAGATACACCCATTCAGCCATCATCGGCAAAAGGGTTTAAAGGTCGAATTGAGATTTTTCCTCAGTTTGCTGATGGTCTTAAAGATATTGAGGGTTTCTCGCATTTGATAATCCTATACCATTTTCATCAATCCGAAGGCTATAAGTTACAAGTTACCCCTTTTTTAGATGAGGAACCCCGTGGGGTTTTTGCCACTCGTGCACCCAAGCGCCCCAATGGTATTGGGCTATCGGTTGTAAAATTGTTGAAAGTAGAGGGGAGTACCCTTTTTGTTGATAATATTGATGCTCTCGATGGCACCCCCCTGCTCGATATTAAACCCTATGTACCCCAATTTAACTGTGTTGACAATATTAAAATTGGATGGCTTACCCATAAAAAGGATAAGATTGATTGCACAAGGGCTGATGGTCGTTTTGGCTAATATTTTACTTTCCCTATAAAATTTTCAACAATTTTGTCGAACGCATTAACAGCTACTTTACTACTTTGGCTGTAAATGCTTAAGCCCTTATCGGCTGCCTCACCCACTTCAGCAATTAGTGGTATTTGACCAACCATTTCCACACTAAGTTCCTTGGCCAATCGCTCTCCTCCACCTTCACCAAAAATGAAGTATTTTTCATTGGGGTGAGGATTTGGAGTAAACCACGACATGTTCTCAATAACTCCCAGAATTGGTACGCCCAAATCTTTGTTGTTGAATAGCGATGCAGCTTTACGGGCGTCGTTTAGTGCAACCTCTTGTGGAGTTGTCACAATTAGCGCTCCGCTAAGCTTTAACTTTTGTACGGTAGTTAGTTGTATATCGCTGGTTCCCGGAGGGAAATCGATAATCATAAAATCAATTTCGCCCCATTGGGTATTCTCTAATAGCTGTGTAAGCGCATTCGAGGCCATTGGTCCTCTCCAAATTAGCCCTTGGTTTGTTTTAATAAAAAAGCCAATAGACATAACCTTAACGCCATACTTTTCAATGGGAAACATCATTTCTTGGTCGCCGTTGTAGGCTACTTCTGGTTTTGCATCTTCAATGCCAAACAAACGGGGTATTGATGGACCAAAAATATCGGCATCAACAAGGGCCGTTTTGTAGCCATTGCGCGCTAGTGCAATGGCTAAATTGGCCGAAACGGTTGATTTCCCAACACCACCTTTACCCGAAGCAACGGTTATAATGTGTTTAATGTCGGGGAGGTTTATCTTTTCAATACCTGCCATACTATTTTTCTCCTCTCATTAGTTTAAGCTGTTTGTTTGCAATTTGCTCGGCTGCTTTAATTAACGGATATGCAGCAGGCGATGCAGTTAAGCATGGATGTGTGCCTATTTGCATGGTTAGGAATGAGTTAACCGACATGCGGTTTTGAATTGCCAAGCCAATAACGTTTGTTAATTCACCAGCCTCAACGCCAGCAATAACTTCACCACCAATAATAACGCCTGAGTTTTTAGCTGCAATAAGCTTAACTATTTGCTTTTGAGCATTGGGTAAATTACCTGGGTGGCGATCAACACCTTCAAAAAGTCCGGTAATAACCTCTAAATCCTCTTCGTTGGCTCTTTGCTCAGTTACACCGGCTGTTCCAAAACCTGTATTCTCAATAGCGGTTGAGTATATGGCAATAGTTCCGCTGAAGGTTTTTACCACGTGTAAATTGAAAAGGTTCATCCCTGCAATGCGCGCTTCGGCGCAAGCGGTAGATGCTAGCATAGTTGGAACGCGTCGACGAGTAACAAAATCGCGCTTTTGGGCACAGTCGCCAATGGCAAAAACATCGTTAGTGTGTGTGCGCATATACTCATCAACGGCCACAAAACCATCCTCATCAATGGTAATACCCGAATTTTTAGCGAGTTCGCTATTTGGCTTATATCCCATTGAGAGGATTACAGCATCCATGTTAATTTTTTTACCGTTTTCAAGCTCAATTGTCTCAACCTTACCATTTCCGAGAACTTTTTTAATTCCCACTCCAGTAATAATGTTAACGCCTCTGGTGGTAAGCATTTCGTGGATTTTTTCTGAAAGTTCAACATCAAAAGCAAGGTTTAGAATATGTGGAAGCTTTTCAATTAGCGTTACGTTATATCCACGCTTTTTAAGTTCGTCGGATAGTTCAACGCCGATAAATCCGGCACCAATTACGGCTATGTTTTTGGCGTTGCCAAGTTTGCTATTCATGTCGTCGAGGTATTGCCTATCCTTAGGGATAACAAAAACGTTTTCGAGGTCGGCACCTTCGAGCCATTTTGGTTTAACTGGCGTTGAGCCCGTTGCAACTAGCAGTTTTTGGTACTGAATTTTTTCGCCGCTGGCAAATGATACAAATTTTTCATTTGTATTAATTTCGATTGCCTCATCAACCAACGATGTAATGCCATTTTTCTCCATCATGGCATCAACGGGCATAAGGTTTTTCTCGCTGCTCTCAAGGGTTCCAAAAATGTAAGGAATACCACATGGTACCATTACATCTTTTTGCTTTTTAACAAGGGTAAAGCTTTTGTTGGGCCAGTGGGCCTTACCGGTAACGGCTGCAACCATTCCTGCAGCGCTTCCGCCAATAATTAGAACATCAGTACTCTTCATATTTTTAATTTTTAGTTAGTATTCAATCCCTTTTCGGGCTTCTATTCCTACGTTATAGTAGTGTTTTATTTCGTTCATTTCGGTTACTAAGTCGGCAATTTCAATAAGCTCATCAGGAGCGTGTCGTCCGGTTAGCACTATTTCTGTTTCAATGAGTTTATTGCTGATTAGCTCAAGTACGTTGCTAATTGGGATTAGCTTATAGTATAGCGCAATGCATATTTCATCGAGTATAACAATATCAAACTTCTTAGCGTTTACAATAGCTTGAATCTCGGTAAAGCCTTTTAACGCAGCGTCAATGTCGTTTTGAGTTGGGTTTTTCTTTATAAAACAATCGAGGCCATATTGTTTTATGGTGATTTCTTTTAGTGCCTTTACCGATTCGAGTTCCGAATAATGCATGCCTTTAACAAACTGTCCAATAAAAACTGTTTTCCCTGCACCAACGGCTCGTAACGCCAAACCTAATGCAGCCGTGGTTTTACCTTTGCCATTTCCTGTATAAAGATGAATGTATCCTTTACTCTTATTCATGGTAACCTAGTTTTTTAATTGAAAAGTTGAATACATCGGTTATAGGGAAGCCCAACTACAATAAGATTATCTTTAACTCCTCCGTAGTTTCTGGATTCGGGGCAACCAAAAGAAACGCTCATATTGTCCGATTTAAACGTGCTAATAAATACATTTCCGCAAACTGATAAGAATGAGAAGGGTTTAACAATTGGAAATTCATTAGTTTTTAAAATGTAATCTCTAGATAAATCCATGAGTTGCTTTGGAGTGATGTAAAGAATATACATATCGGGTTGAACCTGCTTTTCCAAATTCTCATCAATGCCCATTAAAACATTATGAATTGGAGTGTTCATTTTTGGAATCTCATTGAGTGCTCGTTTTGCTGTTTGCAATGCTATTCCGCTTTCGGCTGAGATGTGCTGGGCGAGTTCTTTATCGTCACGTAGCAACCCTAGGCTTCGTCTACCTCCAATGCATATTAGGCTTTGAGGGTCGAAAAGTAGAGGTGTTTTAAAGGCGTCGTTAACCGCTTCACAAAACCTAATTGGCTTAATTGGCGAAAAGGCAATCTCTTTGTTGTAATTAACCTTTAAGCCTATGCATTTTGATCCAAATCTTCGCTTTAAAAGTGAGATCATTGTTGAGACTTGTTTTTGTATGCTGAAATTGTTTTGCTAACATCGGACATGGTAAAGCTGTACTTTTTACGTAGTCGTCCAAGCCTTTCGTTCGATAAGTGCTGAGGAATGCAAAGCTCATTACAAAGGTGCGAACATGGTACGCTATACTTGTTGGCAACAAAATTCAGGGTATAAGTGCCTAAAACTTCGTATTCAACAATAGCAGTTTGGTTCTTGTGCTTCTTTTCGGCATGATCGTTTTCGGAATGCTCAGTGCTTTCATTCTCAGTTTTAGGTGTAGCATTATTTTTATCTATTGGAGCAAAAGCATCTTTTTGCTCTATTTGCAATGGTATTGCATTTACTACTCTGTTCCTATAGTTATTTTCGTGGTACGCTTGTTCGGGTGTAATAAGAAATGCAAAGAAGAACAGAATAAATCCAAGAATTGATACCGATACGTTAAACCATATTCTTACTGTATTATTAGGAATAAGCCTTTTTATAAGACAAGTAATCATTTTCCAATGAAATACAATGTGTAAAACCAAAAAGAGGATGAAGATTAGGCTTACAATTAGGTGAATAGTTCCCCATTCGTGCCTATCGAGACCCCAAAACAACAAGTTTATATTTTCGCCATAGTTGGCATTACGGGTTTCGCCCGAAACTAGCACGTATTTAATGAGCAGGCCAATGCCTGCCATGGCCATTAGCAACCCGAATAGAATAAAATCAATGCAAATATTCAGCTTAGGCTTATCTTTAACTATTGATTTTTTTGTACTCATGGTTTTAGCTTTTATTATTTTGCAGTTTTGACAATGCGTTTTAGCTTGCTGGCAAGCATTCGGCGTTTTATTGGGCTTAGCTTGTCAACAAACAGAATTCCATCAAGATGATCGAATTCGTGCTGAAAAATTCTGGCTTCTATCCCCAGTATTTCCCTTTCAATGGGTTCCAGCTGTTCATTCAGATATTTAACAACTAGCTTTTCGGGACGGGCAACATCCTCGTAAATGCCAGGAATGCTTAGGCAACCCTCGGTATACCAAGTTTCACTTTGGCTTTTATACAAAATTTCTGGATTAATAATTAGCCGTTTAAACCGATCGAACTCGCTATTGTCATCTGCAACAGGATTTGAATCCATTACAAATACCCTTTTAAGCAACCCAATTTGAGGGGCGGCAAGCCCAATCCCTCCCTCTTGTGCTAGCGTGTCGAACAGGTTTTCGCTTAAGTCTCTAATATCTTCGTCGTTTTGCACTAGCGTTGAGTGTTTCCGCAAAACAGTTGAACCATATTTTTTTACCTTTTTAAGCATACTTTACTGGTGTTTTCGTAGATAAAATTTTTTGGACTGAAAAGTTAACTCCTCAATTTTTTGCTCGTTAATGAGCTGCTTTACTACCTCGAACGTTGCGTTATTCTTTTGAAGAAGCTCATTAAGTGTATCCTCTCTTAAAGGGTGCACAGCGCTTATGTTGAGGATATCATCTGCGGCATTTCCGGTAAAACCAGTGTTGGTTCCTTCAAAACCGAGAATAAGTTCAGCGTTAAGCCCTTTGCTAATGAAAATTTGGTAGGCGTGGTTTATTGCTTCAGATGATGCAGGTTTTACCTTTTTTACTGAAGGCGGACGGGTTGGAATTGATATGTAAACCCTTGATGGGTTAACCTTAAATATGAAATCGGCTGTTCGAACATGGCTATCGGGCATATCGTTAAGGTTGCTTATGAGCATGGTTTCGGTTACCAAAATCCCTTTGTAATTTTCAGCAAAGCTGACAATACCCTGAAGTATTCTGTCAAGTTTTAAATCAGTATGTGGTCTGTTCAGCTTTTTCCAAACCAATTCTTCGGTGGTATCAACCTTAACCGAAACCCAGTCGGCTTCCATTAAATCATTTGCTACGCTTTCGTCGTTTAGTAGAGATGCATTTGTTATTACAGCGATTGGAATGTTGAAAGATTTTAGAAGTCTGATCGCGTTCCCCAGTTTTGCATCGAGTGTTGGTTCACCATTGGCAACAAATGTTAAATAGTCGGGTTTGCTCTTCTCTTCGAGTTTTTCGAGCAGGTTTGCAACCTCTTTATGAATAAGCCAAGGGTCGTAAAACGATTCGCGTGCAATGCTATACCTTTGCTTGGCTCCAACCTGGCAGTATACGCATGAGTAGGTACATATCTTTTGTTGAGGGATATTATTAATTCCTAAACTCATGCCTAAGCGGCGCGATGGAATGGGGCCGAAGGTTATCATTGTAAATTGTTTTCTATTTTCTCCCAAATTGAGGCAACCTCTTTGCTTAATGCCGAATTGGGTTTCCATTCAACAATACTTTTGCAGCTAACCATAGCATCAACTACATCGGTGCAAAAAGGGAGCTTGCCGGCAATTGCAATACTTAGCGACTGGCATTTGTCCTCAATTTTTGAGGTCATTTCAGGGTTTAGATCGTACTTATTAACCAGTACCCACGCTTTCAGGTTGAACTTTGAAACTACTTCTAGTGTTCGTTCCAAATCGTGTAAACCCGATATGGTTGGCTCGGTAACAATTAGCACGTTGTCAACACCCGTTATTGATGATATTACCGCACAACCAATGCCCGGAGGCCCATCAATAATGATATGGCTTAGGCCATTTTCCTTGGCTATGGTTTTTGCTTTTTCGCGCACCATGTTAACTAATTTTCCCGAATTTTCTTCGCCAGGAGCCAAGCGCCCATAAACCATTTTGCCGTTTCGAAATGCTCCAGAGTACATGCGGCTTTTGTCGTTGTTAACCATTGTAATTGCCGAGAGGGGGCAAACCCTTGAGCAAAGTTGACAACCATCGCATGAGGTTTCCGATATTTCAATTTGGCCATTTACAAAGTGTATGGCATCGAAACGGCAGTACTCTTTACATATTCCGCAATTTGTACAAATTTTATAATCGATTACAGCAGTTTGTCCAGCAATATAAACCTGTTCGTCTTGGTGAGTTGGGTTGAAAATAATGTATAAGTTGGCGGCATCCACATCGCAATCGGCAAGAACAATATTCTGGTTAAGCGTGGCAAATGCCGCACTAATACTGCTTTTTCCGGTTCCTCCTTTTCCGCTAATTATTGCTAATTCCATACTTTTCGTATATATCTTTAAAAATTTCAAGTAGTTTTTCCTGAAGTTCGGGTTTTCCTTTGGCTACAATATCTCCTCTGGAATAGCTGGCAGCAATCTCCTTATCGAAAGGAATTTCCATAAGTAAAGGAATGCTATTCTGTTTTAGGTAATCCTGAACTGAACTGTCGCCCAACCCTGCTCTGTTTATAATAACGCCGTAGGGTTTGTTCATTGTTTTTAGGGTTTCAACCGATTGGCGTAAGTCGCTTAGGCCAAAGGGTGTTGGCTCGGTTATTAGTATTACGTAATCTGCCCGTGAAACCGTTTGAATAAATGGACAGGAAGTGCCTGGTGGTGAGTCGAACAGGATAATTTCATTTTGGCTTGCCTGGTTAATGCCTTTTTTTATAACCGAAACTGGTGAGTAAACGCCAACCCGCATTCGGGTTTCAATTAGCGTTGATGTGTTGCTAACACTGTATTTATTAACCTTGCCGAGTGAAACATCTTTTTCGGTTATTGCACCGAATTTGCATGCTTCGGTACAGGCGCCGCAGCCATGGCAAAGATCCTCCATCACCTTAATTATTTTTGATGGAGGAATTATAAATATTGCTTTATAGCTACAATACTCGTGGCATTTGCCGCAAAATGTGCATTTAGTTTCATCAATTATTGGTACTCGCTGTGTAACATCGGTGGTGCTTGTGTGCTTTCCTTGAATAAAAACACTATCGTTAGGTTCCTCGGCATCGCAATCAACTAGGGTAACCCTTTTGTGGTTTTGCTGTAAAGTGTAAAAAAGGCTGGTTGATAAAAGCGTTTTACCAGTACCTCCCTTGCCACTGGCAATGGCAATTTTTATGGTTTTGTTATTAGTCATATAGTAATCGGGTTGCCTCATCGGTAAGCGTTTCCTTAATTGCTTCTTTCATAAACGATGAGTTCCACGTGTTTAAATTAGTATGGGTTGTAAAGTATTTTTGAGGTATTGGATGTGTGCCCAATACTACCTCTAAGCCAAACTTTTCGGGGATAAACTCAGTGAAATGTTTTAACCTTGGGCAGGGAGGATAGCCAACAAGTAGGCCTGTTGCCAGATGAACATGTGTAACTCCGTTTTTCTTCATCTCTTCGGGAGCGTACTCAATGTTACCACCCGGGCAACCGCCGCATGTAGTGTATGCAGCAATTTCAGCATCCATTTCCTTGTATCGAGCAAATGCCCCTTCGCGGTTTCGGAAAGAGCGAAAGCATTTACCTCCTGCGCAGGTATGGTATCGATCGCAAATTATTATTCCAATTTTCACCTTTTCCATGGGAGTATATTTAGTTTTGTTTGGCAAAGCTATGCACTGCAAAGTCGCCTTTTTTAACGCCAAGTACTTCCGCAATAACATCGCACTTTACCATTAGCAAAAAGAAGATACGCGGATCGTACTCATATATTAACCCTTCAAGGTTTCCTTGACCCTTTGCAATAATTACATCGGCATTTGCGTATGCGTCACGAAATTCATTGCTACACTTTACGAGTATGGTTGAAGGTGCATCGTAGCCGTTGGAAATCACATCGGCAGCATAGTGCATTCCAACCTGAACGGAATCGTTTATTGTAACATCGTTAAGTATTGGGCCACCCTTAACTACATAGGTAATATTTCCGTGCATTATGGTTTCAATGAACAACCTGTCGAAAACTATTTCACCAGCATTATCGCCAAGGTACAGCACCTTTTTTGCATGGCTTAGCCTATGCTTAAGCTCTTGGGTGTGGTCAATGGCAAGGCTGCTATGCAGAACGTTGGTAATTGTTTTGTGGATATCGAAAGAGTTGTTTGCTCCATAGTCCATAATATTTCCAGCAATGGCTAATCGGAGAGCAGTATTAAATGGGTTTTCCGATTCGATAACCTTTGGTTTCCATTCGTTGTAAAGTTCGAGAGCAATTCTATTGGATTCTTCTTTCTCCTCCTTAAACGGATCGTCAATATTGATAAGCCGACAAAAGGTTTTGCTTAGGTTGCGCTGAATTTCAGGTGCAAACTTAGAGTAGTTGCCCTTAATTACATGATCGGAAAACGTAAGAAAAAGCCTTTGCTGGCTTTCGCTTACGTTATACTTGTTAAAAAGGCGTTTATAGGTTCTTAAGAAACAGGATACGCACCTCTCGTCAACCATATGGCATTTATTTAATGGCTGCAACCATGGCTATGGTTTTCGTCGTGATTACAATAGTTTGCGCTAAGTTCGAGTTTGTCTTCAATGAAGCTTGTAACAAGCTCTTTTGGGCCAATCATGGGAGCACCAATAAAAACATTAATATTTTGCTGATGAAACAGCTGAATAGCTTTTTGTCCCATGCCTCCTGCAATTACATCGGTAGCACCAAACTGAGCAACCCAACGGGGGTAAAGGCCAGGAACGTGCTCGGGTGGTGTGTGCTCTTTAATATCGGTTATGGTACCGTTTTCAACCTTAACGATAGCAAATGTTTGGCAGTGCCCAAAGTGAGCACATAAAGTCCCATTTTCAAGTGGGATAGCAATAGTTTTATTCATAAATAATAAATGATTAGTTAATCAAGTAAGGACATAAATACCAATGGAGTAATAATCGCTATGTCCTTACTTGAAATTTAGTAATTACATATTTCCTCTAAATCGGTTCTGTAAACCCATTCCACGACCAAATCCTCTTCCACGACCTCTTCGACCAAAGCCGAAACCTCTTCCTAAATCATCGTTTTGCGAGGTGTTTTCGGTTGGTTGCGATTTTTGGTTTGCACCATAGTTTGTGCATTTTCCCATTCTGCGGCCAGTCATCGGACCTTGTCCGACTGGTCCTTTTTGATCAAATCCTGGCATAGTTTAAAAGTTTAATGTTAGTGTTAATTGTTTTGCTTAGCTAATTCTTAGTCAAGCATTTTACGGTTTACTTTTCACCGCTTCTCAGTCGTTTACCTAGCCCCTCGCCACAACCAGTTTTACGTTTTTTGCCCATCCCTTTGCCTAGCTTGTTAAGCTTTTCATTATCGGATGTTTGGCTGCATTCGCCTAAACGGCGGCCTGTTTTAGCGCCTGTGCCATCGGGTCCAGTTCCATCTAGTTTAGGCATAGTTTAATTGTTTAATGGTTTAGCATTTCAATGATATCAGCAACTGTTTTGCTTTGCTCTTTTACTACAATCATCTGAATTTTAAGGCTGTCAACTAGCGATTTAATTTTCATTCCAAACTCACCCGATACAATTTTCTCAACATTTCGCGAGGCAACAAGTTGAACCGATGCGGGTCCAGCACCATTTTCGGCCTCTTTATTTGGGTTTGGAATAAATTCGGTGGCTTTGCTCTCAGTGTCGTAAACTACAAAGTAAGAGCATCGACCAAATCGTTCGTCAATTTTTGAGTCTAGCGTGTTTCCCGTTGATGTTATGGCTATTTTCATTATAAAAAAAATTTATGATTTACTAGTTTCTTCCTTTTCTTCGCATTTTAGCGTTGCAATTTGGGCATACCTCAGTGCTACATGGCATTCCTTGCTGATGGGTAACTTCGTATCCGCAGCTTGGGCAAATGCACATATCGAAGCAGGAGCCAAATTCCCTCGTATCGCTGGTTGTGCTATCGATATCGAAGCTGCTAACCTTTGCACTACCACAAAGCGGACAGGATGATATTTCGCTTTCTTTAAAAGGATTATTAAAGTAGCATTTGCAACTTAAGCATTGATACCAGTCACTATCAAAGTAAACTTTACCACCCTCAATGGCAATTTGTTTGCCTTCGGCAAAAGCCATGGCAATTTTTTGCCTTACCGATGCGTATATTCGGGTGAACGTAGGCCTCGATACGCCCATTATTACCGATGCCTGGTGATGGTTGTATTTATCGTAGTCGCAAAGGCGAAGCGCTTCGTACTCCTCAAAATGCAGCAGTATTGGTTCGTGTCCCGATAATTCATTAACCTCAGGTCCGTATGGCTTAAAACCTTTAATTGGTGGAGGGTTAAGTACTTTTCGTAGTTTCTTGTTGCGTGGCGACATAGAATTTATGACCAAATGTTCACTGCAAATATAATGAACATATGTTCATTATACAAAAATTATTCAGTATAATTTTGTAGATTCAGAATGATAATGAAGTGGGTTTATAGATATATTTGCGCACTTTTCTAATTCAAATGAATGCACTGTATACTATTGTACTTTTAGTACTATCGAACACGTTCATGACCTTTGCTTGGTACGGTCATCTTAAGTTTAAGGATATGAGTTGGTCCCAAGGTTTAGGTCTTTTCTCAATAATTCTCATTAGTTGGGGTATTGCTTTTTTTGAGTACATTTTTCAAGTGCCCGCAAATAGGTTGGGTTACAAGGGGAATGGAGGGTCTTTTTCGCTCGTTGAGCTTAAGGTGATTCAAGAGGTTATAACCCTAACGGTTTTTATGTTTTTTACTTTAGCAGTATTTAAAACTGAAACATTTCGGTTAAACCACCTTATTGGGTTTGTTTTTTTAGTATTAGCTGTTTACTTCATTTTTAAGAAGTAAGCATTACAAACACTCGGGTTAATTACAAAAAGTAAAGGGAGACTCAAAAGTCTCCCTTTTTAAATATTGAAAATAGTTGAAATTATTGCCTAGTTAGAGTAGTAGATCGTAAAATTGTCGAGGCAGAAATATGCTGGAGTGTTCATGCCCCATTCGCCAGTATCAGAAGATGATAGACTGAAAACGATACTAGCCGAACCGTTTAATGAGGTTAAATCAACTGATGTCCATTCGTCAATAATAATACTTTGGCCTTCCCTAAAATCAGCTAGATAGAACTCAACGCTATTTACCTCTTCATCATTACTATCGTATCCGGTTATGGTAAGCAAAAACCAGTCGCCTTCGTCAAAAGCAGTTGAGAATTGGTTGCCATTAATTAAGGTGTAGTATACAAGCGTACTGTTTGTTACATTAACCGAGATAGGTAGAGCTTCATCCATAAAGTTTAATTTTGCGCTTGTGCCGTTGGCATATGCAACTGAATACACATTTTGTAGACTTCCTCCTTCGGCAATATAAGCGCTAAACTCATTTTCATAGCCTTCAGTTTCAATATCAGATATATTTGAGAAAGCAAAGCCTTCCCAGTATTCGCCCCATTCGTTTTCCTCAAAATAGTTGTAAAAGGTAACTGTACCAAAGGTTTTGCTGCCGCTTTCATCGGAGCCATTCCAGTATGTTTCAGGCGCAAGGTTAACCTCTTGAAAGGTAATGGTTTCTCTATAAAATGATTCGGTTTCTTTAATGCATGAGCTAAACGAAACAGCAATGGCTAAAACGACAATTCTCACAAAAGTTTTTAAGCGTAACATAAGTTTAAAGATTTAATTGGTTAAACAATACTACCTTCAAACCGTAAAATCTGGGGATTTTTTATTCTTAATTGAAGATTGAAAAATAAATCTTCAGCTTTTATTCCCGAAAGCTTACGAATTGAGGTGTTTGCGGCAGGTCTTCTGGCTAACTCCCCATTAGGTCGGCCTTCCCATCCGCCGGCTGGCGGACAGTGGCAAGGTTGCCAAACGGTTAAAGGAGATTACAGCAGCGGGTACTGCCCCCGAATTGCACGGGGTTCCCTAAACCACGAACAGTAGCAAAGGTAAAAAAATATCGACAATAGCATACGTTTGCATTATCAATAAATTTGAAATTATTAAGTTTGATCAAATTTTTAACAATATAATCTACATATGGGAGTACTCGAGTTTGGAATTATTGTGTTTACCTCGTTTTTTACGCTGATAAACCCTTTGGGCGTTATGCCCCTTTTTATGACTATGACTGCCGATTTTAGTCCGCGCCGACGGAAAAAAATTGCAATTAAGGCGGTTTTTGTGGCGCTAATAATTCTTTTGCTGTTTGCGTTTACCGGACAGCTAATATTTAAGTTTTTTTCTATAACGGCTGATAGCCTTAGGGTTGTTGGAGGGGTAATATTTTTTATGGTAGGCTATGATATGTTGCAGGCCCGGCTTGTTAGGGTTAAAATGGATAGCCCCGAAGAGGTTAAAAGTCAGGCATCGGATATAGCCATAACACCATTGGCAATACCAATGATTTGTGGTCCGGGGTCAATAACCAATGCAATAGTACTTTGGGAGGATGCTTCAACTACTCCGCTTAAGCTAGTACTTATTGGTGTTATGGTTTTTGTGCTTATTATCACCCTGCTACTGTTACTCGGGTCGAGTAGAATTATTCCGCTCCTTGGTGATACTGGCAATAAAGTAATGATGAGAATTATGGGGCTGATTGTTATGGTTATTGCTGTAGAATTCTTTTTCGCTGGGTTAGGTCCGCTAATTCAAAGGATAGGGATAACAGGATAAATGATTTTTGCGAAAATATTTTAAACGAAAACGGATTAGGGCGATATAAACCTAATCCGTTTTCGTTTATGGCTTTTCTTGTTTTTCACAAAAGAAAAAGGAGGAAAAGTGAAAAGGCAAGTAGAAGAATAAGAATTATCCCTTCGTTGTAAGAGTTTAATTTTTTAATGACATCAGTTTCTTTTGCTGCCTTAACTAAAACCACCGGAATTAGAATAAGAAGAGCAAAATTACTAACGTAAATAATAACTCCAGCCCCAGACCAATGCATTACTTTAAATAAAAACCCAATTGAAATTGTAATCATTGCAAGCAAAACAAAGATGTTTGCTGTTTTTTGCGCTGCAGTTTTTGCAAATTTTTGCTTGTCAATAAACAGGAAAATTGAATAAATTGTGGCAAATAGCCCAATACCAACAGTCATTGCTATGGCTGCTCCAGGCCAATGCAGGATTTTAAAAAGTACCCCAATCATTACAATCAGCGAGGAAATTAACCCAGAGATTAATGTGAATTTTTTCATAACAGATTAGTTTAATTAAGCCTACTTTTTTGTCCTTAATTAGAGTGGGATTTTCGGTGTAATTTTCCCTAAAAAAACAAAATGTAATTTTAATTCACAAAAGGATTAACAAATTAAGTTGGTTGGAAGATAATAGCAAATTGAAAATCAATAAATTATTGATAGACTATTGCATTAGCTCGAAATTATTTAAGTGGCAATTATAGGATATAGTAGGAATTACTGAGCCTGTTTTTAGTACTATAGCTGTTTGTTTGCTATTTCATCGGGGCAATTAGCTGTGGCATCAACAAGTAATGCATTGTTTAGGTTCCATTTCTTCTTCACTTCTTCAACAAAAGCATAGCGCACAGCTAGCACTATTGGGTTTTTGTTTTTGGCAAGTAAGGTTGTTAAGGCATCTGCCCAAATGCTATTATTGAGATCAAACCGGCCTATTTCATCAATAAAAACTATTGTGTTTTCGGGGGCATTATGTAAAATATCGTTTCCTATTTTGAGAGCAGAAGGGTTAAAGTAGTATGGGGCGAAGTGTAACCATTGTTTACTCTTTTTATCGCAAAGTGGGGTTTCCGTTTTATTGGGTAGCGATACAAGGTTAAATCCCGATCGCTCATTGTTATCATCCCATAACCCCTCGGCTATGAAGCCGCAGTAGGGTTTTTTCGAGTTCTCAAGATGAGCAATCATCTCCTTTAAAAAGGTAGTTTTCCCTCCTTGTTTATTTCCAGTAACTATTATTATTTGGTTTTGCTCTTTAGTCAAACTTTTATTTGTAAACTGAGAAAACATTCCCTCGATTAGGGGTAGTGGTTTATGCAAACGTTTATAGTTGGCTTTCAGTTCGGCAAGGAGCGAGGGAAGAGATCCGTGCGCATAGGCAAACGATTTGGAAAGAGGAGCGAAGTAACCCTTTCTAAAATGCCTCGAAACGCCTTTGCTCATTGCTTCAATACCAATGCAGGTAAACGATATTAGCACAACCGATGCTCTTACGAATATGGTAAGAGAATTTATGAGCAATTGGTGATTGAAGGTAATGGTTCCATTTTTCCCAATAGCAATAAAAACGCCCGATAGGGATGAGATTAGAAATATAGTAATCCAAAACGATGGTTTTGAAATTAACTTTCGAACCCTACCGTAACGGAACATTGCTAGTAAAATATATACAACCCCTGCTGAAAGCCAGTAGAGTGGATTGGCAAAATTTTTAAATGCAATGAATGCAATTAGCCAAACTATATGAAAGAGTAAGAAAACGATACCGCCTTTGTATTGACCATCTTTCATTAAAGGCTTGTAGCTTTTGCTGGTTGGCAGAATTTCAATACTCCTATCACTAAATCTTTTACTAATTACTAATCCACCTCTAAATCCAGTATAAGCAGCAAAAGCACCAATTGCTAGATAAAATATTACAACAAATGCGATTGGAATTAGGTAGCCATTCTGGCTAAGAAAATTGTTGCTAAATACAACGCTAAAAACCGATTGGTATGCTTCTATAATATCAGCACCATAGATCATAACAAGTCTAACAAGTTTAAACCCTAGGATTGAAAGTAATGCTAGTCCACCACCCAGAACAAATCCAATAACATTTTGACCTATCAGCATTACACCCAATTCCATCAGCAGCCCTTCAATGGTAATGCCAATCATTGGGGTTAGAATAACCGCACTAGGCGATACGGTTTTAAGCGCAGCGCAAATTAGTGCTGAACGCCAAAAAATACCTTTACCCCCAAAAACCTTTGCACCAGCAACCATAATTGTTACTCCTAAAGCCGACAGAATAGTTCCTGCAAGCATGGGTAAAGCAAGATTATGAAGCAGGCTTCCGGCCACAATTTCAAATGCACCCCACACGCTTCCAATAATTGTTGCAGTTTGCCAGGGATTAACGGATTGTTTCATGCGGTAACTCGGTGGAAATTATTTAAAAATTAATAAAAGGGGTAGGCTTAAAATGTTGAATTTTAAAGACTACCCCTTTTGCAAGGCATATAATTAAATATTATTTTTGAGCGTAAAGCTCAATTATCTTCAGCATCACTTCGGTAGCCTTTACCATGCTTTCAACAGCTACGTACTCTTGCTTTCCATGGAAATTTTCGCCACCAGCAAAAAGGTTAGGGCAGGGCAGTCCCATGTACGAAAGACGAGCACCATCGGTTCCTCCACGAATGGGTTTTACCTTAGGCTTAACGCCAACCATTTCCATTGCTTTAACTGCAGTTTCAACCACATGGTAAACGGGTTCAACCTTTTCGCGCATGTTGTAATACTGGTCGGTAACATCAAGTTTAGCAACCCCTTCTCCATATTTCATGTTAATAAACTCGGCAACCTTGGCGATAAAAGCTTTACGAGCTTCAAATTTCTCACGATTATGGTCGCGAATTATGTATTGAAAAGATGCATTCTCAACCGTTCCCTCCATTTTTATAAGATGATAGAATCCATCATAGCCTTCGGTGTGTTCGGGTCGTTCATTAGGAGGAAGCAGGCTGTTAAATTCCATGGCCACATGGATTGAGTTAATCATTTTATCCTTAGCATAGCCAGGGTGAATATTACGTCCTTGAATAGTTACTTTTGCTCCAGCGGCATTAAAGTTTTCGTATTCCATTTCACCAATGGCTCCGCCATCGAGGGTATAGCCAAAATCGGCGTTGAACTTGTTAACATCAAAATGGTCAACTCCGCGACCAACCTCTTCGTCAACGGTAAAACCAATGCGAATTGGACCATGCTTAAACTCTGGATTTCCTAACATATACTCAACGGCAGTCATAATTTCGGCAATCCCAGCCTTATCGTCAGCTCCTAAAAGGGTTGTGCCATCGGTCACAATAAGGGTTTGACCCTTATAGCCCTTTAGCTCTGGAAATTCGGTCGGCGAAAGGGTGACGTTTAGCTCTTTATTCAGGATTATTTCTGTACCCTCGTAGTTCTCAATAAAGCGGGGTTTAACGTCTTTTCCGCTCATATCGGGAGCCGTGTCAACGTGAGCAAGGAATCCAATGGTTGGCACTTTTTTATCGATGTTGCTTGGCACTGTAGCCATTACATAGCCGTTCTGGTCAATGGTTACATCTTTTAATCCGAGCGATTTTAGCTCCTCAACCAGAAGGTTTGATAGAACCAATTGCTTCTCAGTACTAGGAAACTTATCGGTTACTGTGTCGTCGGCCTGAGTATCAATTTTCACATACTTGATGAACCGATCAATTAGTTGTTTTTGGTTTATCATAGATCTACTATTTGAATGATTGGTTAATTAACCTGCCTAAATAGTATACTATTTAGGCAGGTTGTTTTATAAATTGGGGGTTAGGTAATGTAAACTGTTGATAAAGGCATAACTAAACCCCAACCTCAATAAAGCTTAGTTTCTATAATTCTTCAGGTTTTCCTCTAAGCGATTCCCATACTAGGTATCCGCAAATTACAAGGAACATTCCCAATCCTAAAATTTGAGCGGGATTTGACTCGAACCATTCGTTATTTACAAAGTTAATACCTCCAAACTTCAGAATTGCGCTAATTACTCCCATTAGAGCACCACCGGCTATAAATCCTGATGCGATAAGGGTTCCGCGTTCGCGACGTACCTGGTTTACTTTTGCATCTTTACTCCGAGTTGAAACCCAATGCGCAATTAATCCACCCACTAGCAAAGGCGTGTTTAGGTGAAGCGGTATAAACATACCAAGTGCAAAGGCAAGTGCCGAAACGTTAATTGATGTGAGTATTAACGAAAGCATTGCTCCCGCAATGTAGAGTAACCAAGGAGCAGGCTTTCCGCTCATCATTGGTTCAATTACAGCGGCCATTGCGTTAGCCTGAGGAGCAACAAGCGCTCCTTCGCCAGTAAAACCATAGGTTTTATTTAGTAGGATGATAACTCCTCCAACAGTTGCTGCTGAAACGAGCGTACCTAAAAACTTCCATGTTTGCTGCTTATATGGTGATGAACCTAGCCAATAACCAATTTTTAGGTCGGTAATAAAACCTCCAGCCATTGATAGCGCAGTACAAACCACACCACCAATAATTAGCGCTGCTACCATTCCACTTTCGCCCGATAAGCCAACCGAAGCCATAATTAACGAAGCTATAATAAGGGTCATCAGTGTCATGCCCGAAACTGGGTTTGTTCCAACTATGGCAATTGCATTGGCTGCAACGGTGGTAAACAGGAATGCAATTATCA
>NPID01001445.1_pt1 | contig 51922 bp, 46 predicted proteins | sample 8637491 | NCBI WGS metagenome assembly NPID01 (sample SAMN07420843, study PRJNA396082) | bioreactor metagenome | isolation source: sample BA6 brine-fed electro-methanogenic bioreactor BA | place: Japan: Kochi | collected 2016-06-14 | reverse complement strand
CGCCGCAACCGGGGCGTACTACAATGTGCTGATCAACCTGCCGGAGATAGAGGATGCGGGATACAGGAAGGAAACCCGGGCAAAGGCCGAGGACCTTCTCAAGAAGGTCACGGCCCTCTCCGCGGAAGCCAGGGAAAAGGTGTCCGCAAAACTGAATTCGGAGGGCTGAAACTTGAGGATTGAAAGAACCCTGTTCGGCCCGGCAGAACTTCCTGAAGATACCGCCAGGCAGATATCGGAGCTCTGCCGCCGTGCCAGGATCGACATCCTGAAGATGACCTCCCTGGCAGGCAGCGGCCACCCGGGCGGCTCCATGAGCAGCCTGGAGATCTACGCAATGCTCTGGAGCCAGGCGAAGGTCGATCCCGGTTCACCTTCCATGCCTGGAAGGGACAGGATAGTGGTGAGCCACGGCCATACATCCCCGGGGGTCTACACTGTACTGGGCGCCACGGGCTACTTCGATCCCGGGAAAGCCCTCGTTTCCTTCCGCCTTGCGGGAAGCGACTTCGAAGGCCACATCGAAAGGCATGTCCCTGGCATCGAGCTTACAACCGGGAACCTGGGACAGGGCCTCAGCTCAGCGATTGGGATGGCCCTGGCGGACAGGCTGAACAGATGGCGGAACCACATCTGGGTGATCGCCGGCGACGGCGAGAACCAGAAGGGTCAGATAGCGGAAGCCCGGAGGTTCGCCTCGAAGTACCGGCTGAACAACCTGACCTTCATCGTGGATCAGAACTCCCTTCAGATATCAGGAAGCACCGCCGATGTGATGCCCGTTGACATAGAGGCCGAGTTCCGGGCCTCCGGCTGGGAAACCGTAAGGGTCGACGGACACCACCTTCGCCAGCTCTACGGAGCACTTCGCCCCGAGGGACAGAAGAAGCCCAGGCTCATACTGGCGAATACCGTCATGGGAAAGGGAGTCTCCTTCATGGAGAACAGGGCCGAGTTCCACGGAAGGGCCCTGAAGCCAGGCGAACTGGAGAAAGCCCTGAAGGAGCTGGGAGCCGAGAACGACATGGATGATCTCCGGGCCCGGAGGAACCGGTTCATCCGTGAGAACCCCGAAAGGTTCAGCGAGGGATCCTGCCACGTGTGCGCGGAGAATCCCGGAAGCCCGTTCACCTATCCCGTGGACCATTCCGGCGACAACAGGAGCGCATGGGGCGCCGCCCTGATGGACCTTGCTGAGAACAACCCCGGGAACACACCAATGGTCTTCGACTGCGACCTTGCCGGCAGCGTGAAGACCGCCGCCTTCGCCGAGAAGTACCCCGACCACTTCTTCCAGGGCGGCATAATGGAACACAACACCGCATCCATGGCAGGAGGCGCTTCGCTGGCGGGTAAACTGGTGTTCTGGAGCGACTTCGGGGTGTTCGCCGCCGACGAGACCTTCAACCAGCAGAGACTTAATGACATCAACCACACCAACCTGAAGATAGTGGCCACCCACTGCGGTCTCGACGTGGGTCCCGACGGCAGGACCCACCACTGCATCAAGTACGCCGGTCTGATGAGGGCTCTGCCTAACTGCAGCACCATAGTACCAGCCGATCCGAACCAGACCGACAGGGCGGTGAGGTACGCCGCTTCCACCCCGGGGAACTTCTTCATCGCAATGGGTCGCTCGAAACTCCCTGTGATCACCGACGGGAAGGGCGAACCCTTCTTCGGCGGGGGCTACAGGTTCCGATTCGGTGAAATCGACACGGTAAGGGAAGGTAACGACATATGCGTGCTGGCACTGGGCCCCATGACCTGGAAAGCCCTCGAGCTCGCGGACATACTGGCGACAGGCGGACTCTCATGCCATGTGATGTCCGTAAGCTGCCCCAACAACCTTCCCGAAGGGCTTGCCGGGGAACTGTCATCATTCAGAATTGTTGTGACCTACGAAGACCATGACACGGAAACAGGTCTGGGAGCATCGGTGGCCCTTTCCCTTTCCCGAAGGGGCGGAGCGCCTCCCCTGCTGAGATTCGGTGTGCAGGAATACGGAATGAGCGGAGACCACGAGGACCTTTACACCATGCAGGGTCTTCAGCCGGAACAGGTTGCCATCGAGGTTCTTGAAGCAATATTGAGCACATAGGAGCAAGATGCATCTTCTTCTGCTGGCTGTACTTGCCGGATCGGCCTGGCCGGACACCGTGCCGGTGGTACATCTGGAGTTCGACCAGGAACAGTGGGAGTATGCATGTGACCACTACTGGGAAGACATATACCTGACCGCGGAGCTGACCTGCGGGGGCTACTCCACTTCATGCCAGTTCAGGATCAGGGGCGCCACCAGCAGGGAGTACCCCAAGAAGTCCATAAAGGTGGAGTTCCCCCAGGGAACTTTCCTTTTCGGAGCGGATGAGCTGAACCTCAACGCCGAGTACCTCGACAGGACCCGGTTCAGGGAGCTTCTCTCCTATCTCTATTACCGGCGAACCGGCCAGACGGTCCCGGAAGCCCATCTGGTGGAGGTGGTTTTCAACGGTGAGACGCAGGGGCCGTACGTTTCCGTCCAGGACGTGGACGAGGACTTCCTTCTGGCAACCGGCCTTCCCGACGATGCCGTTATTTACAAGTGCGCAGACAGGTACACAACCCTGGACAGGCCCCTCGAGCTGGAACCCTATACTAAGAAGACCCACGAAAACGATCCCTGGGACGACCTGAAGCTACTGATCTACTGGCTTCTCCTGGCCTCCGACGGGGAGTTCGAAGAGGGGATACATCTGCGATTTCATTACGAAGACCTTGTATCTGCCATGGCCACCAACGTCCTTCTTGGACATGGGAGTACCTACTATCACAACTATCACCTGATCCTGGAAAGAACCGGAGCGGAGGGTCCCTGGCGATACGTTACCTGGGACATGGACAGAACATGGGGAAAGTACGGCCCCGAGTTCCCCTACTGGAAGAACTCCAGCAACAACGGCAACAGAAGGAACACCCTGGTCTGGAGGATGTGGTGCAACCCCTCCATAAGGAACGACCTTATCCAGGAGATAGAATATCAGTACCCCATGATGAGGTCCATGGTCCTGTCGGGAACGGTGGACTCCATTGCGGCTCTTGCAGCTCCCATGGTGGAGAACGATCCCTTCAGGGACTACACGATGGAAAACTACTGGGGAACCGTTGAAGCGGTGAAGAGCTGGCCCGATGACAGGTATTCCTACCTTCAGGAGCAGTTCTCCCTGTGGCCCCTTCCCTTCAGGATCGTTTCTCCGGTCACATGCGAAGAAGGGCTGGACATCTCATGGAGCACCGGCGGTTCAGGATGCACCTGGGAGGTAGTCATTTCCCCGGACAGCCTTTTCACCCACGAGGAGGACATCGTATACAGCGCCTTCACCCAGGACACCACCGCAGTCCTGCCTCCGGAGTTCTCGGGAAGCCGGCTCTGGCTGCAGGTTTACGGGACGAGAAACGGCTCCAGACACCGGTCATCCAACGGACCCCTGAGGCTGGAAACCCCTTCCGACATCTCCCGTACAGGATCACTTGTGGTAACCGAGATCAATTATCAGAGCTCCCCTGCACTGGATCCCGGAGACTGGTTCGAGATAACGAACCCCGGAGAAGAACCTGTGGCTCTCGGGGGATGGTCCCTCAGGGACGACGACCCGGAAAATCTCTCCACCCTGGACCAGCTGATCATACAGCCCGGGGAAGCCATGGTTTTCGCCGCGGACACCTTCCTGTTCATGAACGCCTACGGAACCCTTCCGCCGCCTTCGGGAACCCTTAACTTCAACCTGAGGGATCAGGGTGATGCGGTGGTACTGAGGGATCCGTCGGGTGATACCGTTGACAGCCTGTTCTATCACCCGGAACCGCCATGGCCCGATGCCGCAGGGAATGGTTCCACCCTTCTGCTAGCCGATATCCTTTCTGACAACGACGATCCCCTCTCATGGGTGGCCGGTCCATTCGGGGGTACGCCCTTCGGTACGGGATCCTGGGATCCTGAATGGCCTCAGGGAGGCGCTGTGGGGATAAGGGCCGAGGGTCCTCTACCCGCCGGTGATCAGATAACCTTCCTCCTGACGGTGCTGACAGCGGCCGCCGCGGAGTTCGAGATAAGGGACCTGTCGGGACGCACCGTGGTCGAAACGGTTCAGATGGAGCTGGAAGCCGGTTCCTACACCCTTTCTGCGAACATCGGGGAACTGCCGCCCGGTGTTTACTTCGCGGTTATCAGGAACATGGGCTGGAACGAAACGCTGAAATTCGTGATCGCGGGGCGGCCATGAAGATGAAAGACGGTTTCCTGCTGGCTGCAGCTCTTTTCGCAGGGGCGGCATCGGGCAGGACGGTTACCGTCTGGCCCGGCGATGCCCTTCAGGATTCCCTTGACGGGCTGGGCGAGGGGGACACGCTCTTCCTCTCACCGGGCACCTACACCCTTGATGAGCAGACTCCCATCCTGGCGTGTTCCCCCGGCCAGTCCGGCGTGACGATCACCTCGAACCCTGCCGGCAGGGCGATCCTTGATGGTCAGGGCCTTGTAAGACCAGTGATCTCAGTGTCTGGACCCAACGGATCCAGAATTACCCTGTCGAACCTGGTGATCACCGGGGGCAACGCCACCGGAGGGGAGTACATTTCCGGAGGAGGTCTGTTCTGCCAGGAGGCATGGGCCCTGGTGACAAACTGCCTGATCCTTGAAAACTCCGCTCTCATAGGAGGAGGCATAGGCGCCCAGGGCGGCAGCCTTTCACTTCACTGGAGCGATATCTCAGGGAATGACGCAATGGTAACGGGTGGCGGGGTGGATCTTTACGCCTGCGCTTTCCAGGGGTTCAGCCTGTTCTTCGGTAGCAATACGAGTTCTGACGACGGAGCCGGTCTTAACGGCTACCAGTCATGGATCGACCTTTCCTGCGCCCTTTTCACCGGTAACTCATCAGGGGATGACGGCGGAGGCCTCTGCATTCTCCAGGGCACATCCTCCCTTGAGTACCTTACCGTTCACGGGAACCACGCCTTCGACGATGGCGGAGGCCTCAGGATACACACTGTGGATTCGCTCCTTCTTGCTTCCTCCATCGTAACGTCCAACACCGGGAAGGCGGGCATCAATGTGATAAGCGACCACCCTCCGGTTATGGTCAGCGTCTGCTGCTGGAACAACGAGTACGCCGATTACCATGGTATGGAAGATCCATCCGGAACCCAGGGAAACATCTCGTTGGATCCGGTCTTCGCCGATTCCCTGTTCAACCTTTCGCACCTGGAGGCCGGTCAGGTGGAGAACAGCCCCTGCCTGGACGCAGGGCACCAGGATGTCTGGGGATCAGCCGTGGAAATGCTGAGCACCAGAACGGACAGTCTCCCGGATCAGGGAACCTCCGACATGGGATGGCATCATGTTAACGCCTCCCAATCCGGAATACAGCCAGGCGAAGCTTCTTCAGCCGTCATCCGCCTCAGCCCCTCCCCGATCAGGGGATCCGCCCTTCTCACCGTGAGCGGGGTCTCAGCCTCGTCTGGAAAAGCGGCATTCTTCGATCTCTCGGGACGACTCCTTCACAGATCGTTCTTCATCTTCGACGGCACGGGAGCGGGTACGGTTCTGATACCCGCCGGCTCACTTCCCGTGGGAACGGTTCTATACAGGTGCTCCTGGAACGGAGGGGCCTTGAGTGGGAAAGCAGTGGTACTGGAATGATCCCGCTTCTTCTTACGCTTGTTTCCGGGGTGTACCAGGTCTCCCCTGGAGAGAGCATCCAGAACGCACTGGACATGGCCTTGCCAGGGGACACCGTACTTGTACTTCCAGGGGTTCACTCGGGCACAGGCAGCAACCTTGTTTCCATCAACGGTTCCCACAACGGGGTGGTACTCACCGGCAGTATCGCTGACCCCTCTTCCGTGGTTCTTTCCGGAGAGGGTCTTTCTGGGGGGATCGTCAGGATCGACGGCCTTGGATCCGGCACCGTGGACACCACAATGGTCATATCCGGCATCTGCTTTTCATCAGGTGAAGCTTCCCAGGACGAACCCTTCGGCGGAGCGGTGTATTCCAGGCATTCCTCTCCGGTGATCGAGTACTGCTCCTTTCTCGACAACCAGGCGGACAACGGGGGAGCCATATACTCCTGGAAGGGTGCCCCGGTCATCCGCCATTCGGTGTTCGTCGGAAACACATGCCAGTCCGCAGGTGGATCCATCTATCTTTACGGTTCAGAGGCATCGATCTCGCATTGCCGGTTCCAGGACAGCCACTCCTGGGACGACGGCGGCGGGATCTTCACCTACAACTCTTCTCCCTGCATCTTCAACTGTCTCTTTACCGGAGGGTATGCCCATGATGACGGTGCGGGGATCTACTGCTACGCCCTGTCGAACCCGGAGATACTGTTCTGCACCTTCAGGAGCAATCAGTCCCTTTACACCGGAAGCGCCGTCTATTTCAGGGTGAATTCTTCTCCCACGGTCAGTCACTGCATCGCCACGGAGAACCAGGGACCGGCGTTCTACATACAGGATGGCGGAGATCCGCAGTTCCTCTTCAACTGCGTATGGGGAAACCCGGACGGCAACTACGGTAACCTGCCGGATCCCACCGGGACCCAGGGCAACATTTCCCAGGATCCCCTGCTTACCGATGACTGCTTCCTGTGGCATGTTCAGGCTGGTCAACCTGCTGACAGTCCATGCATTAACGCCGGAGGGGCCTCTTCGTCCCAATGGGGTCTGGAGTTCACCTGGACCAGGACCGACAGCGTCCCTGATTCTGCGATGGTCGACCTTGGTTTCCATCACGGACCACCGGGGACCTACCAGTCCGGACCCCAGGAAGGCGGCGGACCCGGCATGCTGATCTACCCGAACCCGGCCTGGTCATCCTTCACACTGAGCTGGTCCCCTGATGAGGGGTGGGATACGCTGGAGATCTACGATCTTACCGGCAGGAGCGTTTTCAGCAGGTCAGTGGAGGGCATGCTGGAACTGACGATACCTGTTTCCTCCATGGGAGGAAGGGGATTGTACATAGCAAGGCTGTCAGGTAACGGCGGATCATCAGCCCGAAGGGTCACCGTCACGGGTCCCTGAGGCCCCGTCATCTGAAAAGATTCCCGTAACCCGAACCGCCGCACACTATCTCCCAGTACTTCCGGTACCACCTGTCGCTCCCTGCCAGGGATCGCATGGCGAGCCTTCTGAAAAGGGAACCGTAGAGGAAGACCCTGTACCGGCTTGACTGCCGCACGGTCCTTATGCACTCGGAACTCCAGGTCTCAGATCCTTCGAGCAACGCTTCCGCGGCGGCGATGCCGCTTTCCAGGGCGTGGGAAATACCCTCTCCCGACACCCTGTCGCAGAGCCCCGCGGCGTCTCCGGCAAGCAGGACGGCCCCGCTTCCGGGCAACACCCGCTGACCTGATCCCGGCAGCAACGATCCGGACACAGGGCTGGAAACACCCGCTCCAGCATGAAGCATCAGCTTGTGCATCATGGTTGGCAAGCCCGCAGATGAACCGCCGAAGGAACCAATTCCCGCCAGCAGGTCGTCCCTTCTGGGGAAGAGCCATCCATACCCTGTGAAACCCGTGAAGAAGAATATCTGCAGACCCTTCTCCATGAACGGGCCCATGGCCGCCGGAGAGAGGGAGACCAGTGAAGTGAGTGCAGGGGCCGGCCTGGCGAATGACACCCCGGGCAGGGACCTTCTGACCCTGCTGGCGGCTCCGTCGGCGCCCACCGCCCTGCTGAAGGGTATCCTGGAACCGGACATGAAAACCGCTTCGCCGCCCTGAAAACCAGTGAACCTGTCTTGCATGGGCCTTGCTCCGGCTTCCAGGGCTCTCCTTCTCAGGAAAGCGTCGAAGCCGGTCCTCTCCACCAGTCTGACCGGGGGTGTTCCTCCGGTAAACGTGCGGAGGGGATGAAAGTCGCTGCTGATGGTCATGGAACCGTGTGTGCGAAGGGTCAGGTCGTCCAGCTCCTCTCCGGTGACCATCCCGGAAATGAGCAGTATCTTCTCTCCCCTTCCGGAGAGGACCCCTCCACAGGGCTTGGGTCTGGGAAAGGAAGCACTGTCTGCAAGCACGCATGGCACTCCGCCCGTCGCCAGCCGCCAGGCGCAGGCCGATCCGGCGGGCCCGGCTCCTACCACAAGAATGTTGTCCATGAAGCCGAAGATACGCACTGACAACCAAAGGTGAAAGTGGTAGATTCAACTCCTGACTTAAAGGAGGGCTTCGTGCTGTCACCTTCTTCCCTGTACTACCGTTTTCTCAGGATACTGGTGGCCCTCACCGGAAAACCCTCATCACTGGAATGGTGTTCCAGAAGGCTCTCCTCTCTGAGGATGGCCGCATCCGGAAGTGCCACTGATCTCTATCGTCTGCACCTGAGAAGGGTGTTTCCCGCCCTGGACGAAGACGGACTCGGCAATGTGCTCAAGGAATACTGGAATACCCACGAGAGGAACCTGTTCAGCCTGTTCCTGCTTGACCGGGAAGATCCTTCTACCGCAACTGAGCGGGTTTCATGGAAAAACCCCGAGCTTCTCGCGGAAGCCGTTGCGAGAGGCCGCGGAGTGCTTCTCCTGGTACCGCACTACGGAGACGAAAGGGGGCTGCACGTCCTGCTGGGAATGGGCGGCAGAAGGGTTCACGTCATCAGCAGCAGGTACCTGGACATGCCGGCCTACTGCAGGAGGTCCCGTCTTGCTCCTGGGCTGAAGTACAATGAAATGCACTACCCCGACGAAAACCCGAGATGGATGTACAGGACACTCCAGGAGGGTGGGATCATCCATTACGGCTCCACTGCGTATGGAGGGCCCGGGGGAACCTGGACCACCTGTTTCGGAGTCCCTGTCCTGGTGCCTTCGGCTCCCTGGAAACTATGGAGGAGAACGGGCTGCAGTGTGCTGTTCGCCTGGTGCACCCAGGTTCCGGGAATGGGCTGGGAGATAGGGTTCAGGAAGCTGGAAACACCCGCCGACCCCGTGGGGTTCGCAGGTGTGTTCACCTCAGCCGCGGAGGATCTGGCAAGGAACAGCCCCGGACAGTATGAGTGGAAGAACCTTGCCATACGCCACAGGGAAACCAACGCCATAGCAAGGACAGGCAGGATACCCCGTTCCGAAGAAGAGCTTGAAGGCCTTGCCGTGCCACAGGACAGCGATCCCGAAAGGATTGCCCCCGAAGCGGCGCTCCGGGGGCCTTTTTCAGACTAGAAGCTGTCTGCGCAGTCGGTTATCTTCACATCGTCCACCAGTATCCATGAAGGAACGGAGAGCGCCGATGGACTCCTTCTTCCGTAGGTGTTGGACGTGTTGACACTTACGGTTTCCGAGGACAATCCGAGAACGTTCCCGAATACCCTCTCGAAGCTGTCGGTCACCCTGCTGGAGAAGATGGGGCTCACCACCCTTCCGTTCTTCATGAGGACAGCGCTGAACCTGCTGCTGCCGGTGAATATGCCCCGGCTCATGTTCGGCAGGTTCATGTAATGGATGGCCGGTATGTAAAGGACCATGTCATGATCCTTCAGCGCCTCTGACAGGTCCCCCGGACCCTCACCGGGAAGCATGGAAAGACATCCGGCGCTTGGGGTCGGTTCCTTGCCGTACTTCGAAGCGGTGTTCCTGTCGTACATCAGTGAGGAGAGCTTTCCTCCGCTGATCATGGGAACGGTTTCGGTGGGCAAGCCGGAATCGCTCATGGGGCTGGAGAACACGTTCTCGCTGGAAGGGTCGTCCAGGACGGTTATCGATTCGTGGAAAACCCTGTCACCCGGCTTTTTCGAAGAAGTCCAGGCCGTTTTCATCTCCCAGGCCCGTCCATGGCAGCCGGTCCAGACCGCCATTCCGGTGAGTTCACCCAGGGCCTGGGAACCGAAGACCACCTTGTATCGGCCTGGCTCGACCCTGAACCCTTCATTCCGTTCGTATACCGGAAGAAGTGATGAGAAATTCTCCACCGTGTTTCCGGCGGTTACCGCCCCGGCCTTCCAGCCCGTCTGCCAGTGGGCGAGTTCCCACTTCCTCTTCGGATGTTTCAGAACGCAGGTGAACTGCTGGTCGGTGAGAAGGGTCCTGGAGCTGTTCCTTCCGGCGGTGGTGACCACGAAGGTTTCCACGCTTCCGCTGGACCAGGCCCCTGAGTAGTCGTACTCCTCACCGCATGAGCGTATGATCTCGCTGTAGACCGCTTCCTTTACAGAGGGATCGAGCTTCTCAAGTTCCGGATCGTGCTGGCTGCTCTGATCCAGGGTTCGCCTGATCACCGGCAGAACCGGTGCGTAATCCATCTCCCCGGAGCATTCGGCCTTTTCGGCAACCTCCTGCATTATCCTGAACAACTCGTCTGCTGAATCAACCTCACCCAGAAGGGTGTGGGTTCCCCTTCTGCGGCCCTTTATCACCTCGATGTCGAACCTGGTGAGTTCCTCGCTGGTATTCAGGCTCACGGAGCTGTTCCCGATCCTCATGAGATGGCTGTTCTCGTGATGAACCTCTATGGAGGCATCCATACCGGCCTCTGCGGCTCTGTCCCTGGCTTCCATCACCATTTTCCTGATCTCGCCTGTCATGGTTCTACCTCCTCTCCCCTGTTATCACATCGTCGAACCTGACCACAGGGACGCCGTGACCAAGCTCCATCACCTGGTTGGGTTCACCCTTCCCGCAGTTCTCCACCTGTTCCACCGTCCAGGTGGAACGGTCGCCCACGGCGCTGAGGCTGTTGTAGAACTCCAGTGTGTGACCCTGGTAGGAAGGGTTCCGGAGTACCCTGGTCACCTGGCCTTTCTTAACCTCCCATGCTATCTCGCAGCCGAAGTGGAAGTGCTCCCTGTTGGAGCCGATGGACCAGCTGGTGGGGTTGTCCACGATGATACCGTCTTCGGTTGAGGCAATGATGTCATCCAGGGAACCGTCGTTACCCGGAAGGATGTTAACGTTGGTCATCCTGTCGATGGGGGCCCTGTAGAAGGCGGTGGACCTGCTGGCCCCTCCGCTTTCGGTGAAGACCTGACGTCCGGCCCTCTGGTTCGCCTCGCTGATCATCGCCCTGGATGTAAGGCAGTTCACCAGAAGTCCATTCTCTATGAGCATGTAGTCCCTCTCCGGGGTCCCTTCGTCGTCGAAACCGAATGTTCCCGGGCTGTTCCTGATGGAGCCGTAAGCGCTCACATTGAGCCTGGGAGAACCGTACTGAAGGGTACCGAAGGAGTCCAGGTCAACGAAGCTGCCCCCAGCGTATGAGAGTTCGTAGCCCAGTATTCTGTCCAGCTCCAGGGGATGTCCGATGGTCTCGTGGACCTGGAGATGGCCCTGGCCGGGAAGAAGGATCACCGACCTTCTCCCGAAGTCCAGTTCAGGAGCGCTGACGACCTGCTTCAGCTCCTTCCTGACCCTTTCTCCGTGACCGCTCCAGAGCTCAGGGTCGGTGAGCATCTCCCAGCCCCTTGTTCCGTCGGGGCGGCAGTGCAGTGTCTTGGACCTTCTCTGCATCTGGCCGTCGATGTCCGGCGCCATTGCGGTAAGGTGCGCGAAGGCGTTTACGAGGGTTCTTGAAGTCTCGGTTCCCTCGCTGTTCCAGAAATGGATCACAAGGCGCTGCAGCTGAACCCTGATCATTCTTCTGGCTATCCAGTCCTCGGTTATGGAGCTGTCCACCGATCTGAGGAAGTCCACTTTCTCGGAAAGGTCCACCTCTATGGGATCGATCTCGAAGGGGGACGAGTACTCCCCGGTCATACCGGGCCTGCTCCCCATGTCCAGCCTTACCTTGACCAGCTTCGAGGCGGATACCGCATTGGCCATGGCCCTGCTGAAACAGCTGTCTATATCACTGATGCGGCTGGTTGCGGCGAAGCCCCAGGCTCCGCCGTAGAGCACCCGGACACCAATTCCGCTTTCAACGGTTGTGTCATTGGCCTCCAGGTTGCCGTCGAGTATCATGAACTGCTGACAGCTGTCGTCGCTGTACCACCTCGCGTCGGCGTAACTGGCACCCTGGCCGGTCACCATCCTGATACCGCCGACGATCTCCTTTCCTACTCGTTCCAATAAGGACATGAAACCTTCTTTCGGTTATTCGTTAATTCAGGGTGTACATATCAGCATCTACTATAAGGACGTGCGCAAGGCCGGGCTTCAATCGGATGGCCCCTGGCTCCCCAGGTTCTTCAGGGTTCCCACTGCTGTGAGAAAGCCTATCCCGGCTGGGATGAACAATATGAACGCCCGGTTCAGGAGGGTGAAAAGGGGAAGATACCCGCCGGGTATGATCGGGGAGAGAAGGATGCCCGTGGCTACTTCCGCTATGCCTCCTGCTCCCGGGCTAGGCGCGAAGTATGAAATGAAGGTAACCAGATAAAGTGAGGAGAACATCGCCGCCCAGGCGGCGTCCAGCCCCAGTCCCCTGGCTATCAGCCAGGATATCGTGAACTTGTTCAGGTAGAGGACCACCGTGAGCAGAACGCTCAGCATGACCACCCCCGGGCTCCTGAGAAGGAATTCGAGACACCAGCCGTGGTACTCGTCCACCTTTCCCGCAAGGAAGGATTCTACCCGCAGTATCCTGGCCGTGGGGATCCTGGGAACCCTCTTCAGAAGAGAGGCGGCTCCATGGAAGATGCCCTTTATCCAGGAGGGCTTGAAGAGCGCCGCAGCGAGCATGACCATGGCCACCAGGAACAGCCCGGCGCACCCCCATAGAATGGACCTTATGGTCCCGGACAGTATCCACCTCTGAAAGAAGAGAAGCGCCGCGGCGACTCCGGTTCCGAAGAACAGGATGGTTCCGGTGAAATTCAGTACGGAAACGGATACGGCTGCCCCCAGTGGTATTCCCCCCAGGTTCAGCACGGCGAGCTGGGCCGGGCCGCCCAGACCCTGGGAAGGCGTCACCGCCCCCATGAACATGTTGGCGGCGTTGGCCCGGAAGCTGAGCATGAAATCGGCTCCGGGCTGTATCCTTCTTATGAAAATGTGATTCCTCAACCCACCCAGCAGAAGGTCCAGGCCCACCAGAAGCAGCGCGGCCAGCACATATCCCGGGCTGAGGGAACCGAACGCCGCCAGGGACTCCCTGCCCCCCGCAGCTATCACCAGAGCGGCGATGCCCCCCAGGGAAAGGACAGTAAGCAGAAGGACCCCCCTGCGGAGGGGACCCGCCAGCTTACTCAGCTTTCTTTTCATCTTTCCTGAAAGGCGACGCCACCAGCGCCGGCGTGATGAGCCTGGTATAGACAAGTCTCCAGAGCACCACGGTGAAGGCTATGAAAGCAAGCCCGCCCAGCATTTCCTCCATGCTGAGCCAGTTGAACACACCGTGGGCCGCCATGGAGGCAAGAAGGCCGGAAACGACCGCTGCAACAGGGCGCAAGCCCCGTTTCCCGGCGGCCCAGCCCAGTGCGGCGCCCCAGAAGGAAAAAAAAAGGGCATGACCTGGAACACTGAAAACCGACCGGGCAAGGAGGGTCAGCACCCCGGCTCCAGCCCCTGCGGCGCTCCAGCCGTCAAGAACGTAAAAAGCGTTCTCGCACGCGGCGAAACCCAGGGCTGCAGAAGCGGCGTAAACGATACCGTCCAGGGGTTCGTTGAAGTTCCGGTTCCTGAATACGGTCCAGAAGACTATCAGGAACTTGCCTGTCTCCTCCACCACCGGAGCCCAGATCACAGCGGCGTATCTGGCAGGTCCCCATGGATATGGAAGGCCGGTATATGCCGTGCCCAGGGCCACCGCGAAGAGAACCCCCAGAAAGAAGGTCCTGTACACCAGCCTCCTGGGCTCTGGTTCATACCTGTCAGTCCTGTGGAAGAACCACAGCCATCCCAGGGCCGGGGCCACGGAAACCAGGGCTATGACTGCGTACTTCAAGAAAACTTCCTCTTCTAGCCGGACATCATCTCGGCAACGAACCGGCCGAATTCCAAAGGTTCTTCGGGCTTCAGCCCGGAGAGCACCCTGGCCAGTTCAAGGACCATACGCGCCTTCCTTCGGAAACCTTCGGTGTCCTCGCTTTTCCTTGCCAGTTCAAGGGAGCCCACGATGGGATGGCCCGGGTTGATCTCAAGTATTTTCTTCGCCTCCGGCGCTTCCTGGTTCATGGCCCTCATCATCATGCGGATCATCTCCCCCGGGTCATCCCCGGCGGAAACCAGTATGCATGGGGTTTCCCTGAGCCTCGGGGAAAAACGGACCCCGGAAACCTTCTCCGCCAGAATGTCCCGAAGGGCTCCCATCAGCTCTCCGTGTTCCTTCTCGGCCTCCGCCCTGGAATCCTTCTCCTCCTGGGAAAGTTCCTTCTCGGAGGCTTCGCTGGCCAGGTTCGCCAGCTTCCTTCCATGGTATTCGCCCAGGGACTCCACTGCCAGGAGGTCCAGAGGGCCGTGAAGGAGAAGCACCGTTCCCCCTGAGGAGGCTTCCAGATGGGGCGATCTCCTCAGTTCATCCAGGGAGGTGCCGGCTATGTAATGGATCACTCCGTCTTCCGGGATCTCCGCTGAGATATCATCCAGGGACACCGTTTCATCCCTGCCGCTGGTGCTGAATAGAAGAAGGTCGGCCAGCTCTTCCCTTCTCTCCGGATCGGAGTAAACGCCTTCCTTGATGAAGTCGCCGTACTCCGAAAAGAAGGTCCGGTACTTCTCACCGTTCTCGTCCATCATGCTTTTCAGATGGTCCAGGAACTTCCTGGAAAGGGCCTTGCTTATTGTTTTCAGGACCCTGTCCTGCTGCAGCATCTCCCTGGAGACGTTGAGGGAGATGTCCGGGCTTTCAACAACGCCCCTGAGGAACTGAAGGTACTGGGGCAGGACCTTGTCCGCCCTCTCCATTATCATCACCCGCCTGGCGTAGAGACTCAGCCCCGGACGCCGGTCCGGGATCATCATGTCCATGCCCCGGGATTCGGGGATGTACATCAGCGCATAGAACTCGGTGGTTCCCTCCCCGTGATACCAGAAACGGTCCAGGGGTTTCGAGTGATCGTGGGTGAGGTGTGAATAGAAGCTGTCATACTCGGCTTCCTCCACATCCGAAGGATTCCTGAGCCAGACGGGGGTGCCTGTATTGATCTGCTCCCTGGTGCTCTCTCCGTCCTTCTCCTTCTCCAGATAGACAGGGTGACTTACGAAGTCGGAGTAGTGCTTCACCAGGGACTCGATCTTCCACTCCTGGAGGTACTCCCTTGAATCCTCCTTCAGATGAAGCTCTATGGATGTGCCGGCAGGGAGGCCTGAGGTCTCCTCTATGGTGTATTCCTCGGAGCCGTCGCTCTCCCAGATCCAGCAGCTGTCCTCCCCGGCCCTCCTGCTCCTTACGGCTACCCTGTCGGCAACCATGAAGGCGGAATAGAAACCAACGCCGAACTGACCTATGAGCTCAGGTCTGGCTGCTCCAGCCACCGCCTGTTCCAGGAACTTCAGCGTGCCGGAAGAGGCAACCGTTCCCAGGTTCTCCTCAAGCTCCGAAGAGTTCATTCCGATTCCGTTGTCCGATACCTTGAGGATCCCCTTTTCCGGGTCTGTGGAGATGAGTATCTCCGGAAGATAGCCTTCGCCGGCAAGGTCTGGATCCTCCAGTGCCATGTACCGAAGCCTGTCGATGGCGTCGGAAGAATTGGAGACCAGCTCCCTGAGGAAAATATCGGTATGGGAGTACAGGCTGTTGATCACAAGGTCGAGGACCCTTCTGGTCTCCGCCTTGAACTTCATGGTCTTCTGCTCTGACATAGAATCTGCTCCTTTAACGCAACCGGCCTTCCAGGAAGGGAACCTGGAAGACCTTCTCGGAATGGATGGGCCCGTGACCGAAATAGCCATCCTCTCCGAAAAGCTCGCCATGGTCCGCGGTAACCGTTATCCAGGTATTCCGGGGGACGATGTCGAAGAGCCTTTCGAACACCGTGTCCAGGTAGGTAACCGTGTCCACCTGTCGGAGGCGGAGCATCTCCATCTCCTCTGCATCGAAGAAGCGGTCACCGGAGGTGCTCTCCCTCACGCACCCGTCGACCAGGTTGTCGTCAAGGTGCTTGAAGACCCCGTGAACGCCGCTGATCCTCGGCCACTGGTTCTCGGCTTCGGTGGGACGGGCATAGGGATAATGTGTTTCTCCAACGTTCAGCATGTAAAAGCTGGGCCTGTCAGACGGGAATGTCATCAGGTCCAGCATGGCGTTCATGTCGTTGTGCCTGTCCATCAGGCGGAACGTGTCGAAACCCCGGTTGACCGGGGTCATGCTGTTCAGGACAGGCAGTGACACCATTGCGTGTGTCCTGTAGCCCAGGGTGTTCCTGAGGAAGTCGGGCAGCCAGAGTCCCGGTACAAGGCTCCTGAACTCTATGTCCCTGGCCCCCAGCCTCTGGTTGTACCGAACGAAATCATGCTTGTAATACTCGCTGGCGAAAACACCTGAAGGGCTTGTGTGGGGCATGAGCCCCATGAGAAGGTTGTAGTGGGAAGGAGCGGTCCAGCTGGCGTAGCTGTACCTGGCCTCGGTCTCCCCCAGCTTCATTATGGTCTTCGGCGCGGCTTCCATGAAGCTGTCGTAACGGCAGCTGTCCAGGACGACAACTATGAAGTTGTTCATTCCGTCGAATGGAGGGGTGACCCTCTCCGTGGGACGGGCAGGGGAAGGCGTACTTATCCTGGTTTTTCTTCCGAACAGTTTCAATTCAATGCGGCTCCGATCCTGGTTCAGTTAGAAAGGACTGTGTAAATATCTTCCCTGACCGCTTCAGACCAGGAGGAGGAGAGGGCAGAAATCTGTTCCGAGAGCTCCCTGAAGCCCGGAGCCGGCATCCTTCTCTGGTAACGGTAGTTCTTCTGAAAGAGGATGTCCATGCCCCTGTCTCCCAGAAGGGTAACGTCAACGTCGAGAACGGCGATCCATGTGGTGCTGTCCACCTGCTGGGCGCCGAACTCCCGGATATAGCCCTCAAGGGTAACCATACCGGTAACGCTCGCCGCGGTCCTGAACACGCCTGGAAAGCCCCCGGCTGCGATAAGGTCGCGGGAGAGCATCTCACTGAGCATGGCTCCGGGTCTTGCCGCCCATCTGTTGTCACTGCTCTCCCTTACAGTGCCATCCCCGCCGGTCACGACCATGCCGGAAAGCTGGTAGCTACCCGCGGCGTCAAGGTCCTTAACCCTTATGGCAACATGAAACTCGCCGGTCCTTCTGGCGGCCTCTGGAGGGTCCCACCTTACCATCCACTGGTTAGCGGGCACGGATTCCCCGGTGCCCAGGGGTACGTTCACCGTGATGCATCCTGCGAGCAATAGAAATGCAGCCGCGGCAAGGGCGGTTCTCAATTTCATCTCCAGACGTCCTCTCCGTATGTTCCTGGTGAAAAGCCCTCAAGCATCCTGTTCACCCGGGGCAGCAGTATGCTGAACTCGTGGAGTATTACCCCGGTTTCGTTGAAAGTGTCCTCGAGGTCGTCCGCCAGGTACTCCATAAGGGCTGACAGTTCAGAAAGCCTGCTGGTGAACTCGTGGATGTCCTCCATCAGTGGCTCCATGTCCCCTTCGATACCGGCAACCGCTTCCGTCAGTTCCAGGCCGAGATGGTTGTAGGTAACAAGAAGGGTGTCTATCCTGTTCAGTGTTCCGGTCACCCTGCAGCTCAGGGAGTCGCACTCTATGGTCTCAAGTATCCTGTTTATCCTTGTGAGAGCAAGTATGGCCTGATCGTTCAGGGTCTTGGCGTCAACCTGCTCCAGTATCTCGAAAACCCTGTTCAGACCGGTCGTCACCGACTGCATGGTGCCGGACTGAACGGGTATCACAGGCAGATCCGACTGGAAGCTGAGCTGGCTCTGGGTCCACAGTCTGCCCGATGAGTCGGGCAGGCTCTCCAGATTGACGTTCCTGAGCCCGGTGATCCCCGTTATGTACAGGGAAGCCACTATGGTGTCGTCAACCTTGAACTTCTCGTCCTCGATGGTGAGAATCACCTTCACCAGCCTGCCGTCCGGTGCTATCTCGATAGCGGAGACGGACCCCACCGGAACTCCGTTGTAGTTCACGGAGCTTCCAACGTTCAGACCTCCGACGCTCCATCCGAAGTAGCATGCGTAGTCGGTGCTGGCCTTGCTGGAGAATCCGCCTGCCAGCCAGAAGATGGAGGCGATGAACCCCCCCATGATGAGCACGAAGAACATGCCCAGCCTGAACCTGTTGGCCCGAAGAGCCATCTAAACCCCCGTCCTTCTGCCGAAAAAGTCGCTTACCCGACTGTCCTGGGAGGATTCGGAGAGCTCCCTGGCAGTGCCGGTGGCGATAATGCCCTTTTCGTCAGGGTCAAGCATAACCACTCGGTCGGAAATGGTAAATATGCTATCCAGCTCGTGGGTAACCACTATGAGGGTGGTTCCCAGGCTCCTGTTCACCGACAGTATGGTCTGGTCCAGCCCGGCGCTGGTAACGGGATCAAGGCCCGCTGAAGGCTCGTCGAAGAAGAGCACGTCGGGATCAAGGGCCATGGCCCTGGCCAGGGCGGCCCTTTTCTGCATTCCGCCGGATATCTCCATGGGCTTCTCGTAGGCTGCGTGGATCATGCCAACCATCTCGAGCTTGCTCATTGCTATATCGGTCATCTCAGGCCTGGTGAGCTCGGTGAACTCCTTCAGTGGAAGCATTACGTTCTCCAGCACCGTGAGGTTCCCCAGCAGGGCTCCCGACTGGAAAAGCACTCCCCAGCGCCTCCTTGCCCTGAGAAGGGTTTCAGGCTCTCCCCACAGGTCGTCCCCTTCGAAAAGTACACGACCGGACAAGGGCTTCAGAAGCCCGATCAGATAGCGCATTATCGTGGACTTTCCGCAGCCGCTCTTGCCCACTATTACCAGGACTTCCCCCCTCATGACCTCCATGGAAACGCCTCTGAGAACGATCTGATCCTCATAGCNNTCCACTGTGATAATGGCGTCTTTCACAGCGTCAGCCCCGGTCTGAGATGCACGAATACCAGCGAAAGGAGGGCATCCACCAGTATCACCAGGAAAATGCTCACGACCACTGCCGAGGTGGTGGCCTTGCCCACCGCTGCGGGACCGCCGCGCACCCTCATGCCCATGTAGGATCCCGTAACCGCAATGATTGCAGAATAGAAAACGCTCTTGATGATCCCCCAGTAAAGGTCGAAGGGGATCAGGGCTTTTCTTGCTTCGTTCAGATAGACGGTAGCGGGCATGTCCAGGAACATTCCCCCGGCGGCCAGTCCCCCGGCCATCCCGGCGAAATTAGCCACGGTAACCAGGAGCGGCATAACAAGGAAGAGGGCGATCAGCTTGGGGGTAACAACATACCCGTAGAGGTTGAAGCCCATTACCTGAAGGGCGTCTATCTCCTGGCGGACCTTCATGGTGCCTATTTCGGCAGCGAAGGCCGATCCCGACCTGCCCGCAACCAGCACCGCGGTCATCATCGGCCCTATCTCCCAGCAGATGCTGTATGCCAGCAGAGCCGGCATGAAAAGCTCGGCTCCGAACTGGCTCATCTGATAACCCGCCTGATAACCCAGCACAACGCCCATGAGCCAGTTGAGTGTTACCACTATCGGCAGGGCCATCACACCGGTCTGCTCCATGTAGTAGGCGGTCATTGTTCCCCGGAGCTTGCCGGACACTAGCGCTTTGAACGCGAGGGCGGTGAAAGTGAAAAGGCCCGATATCGTATCCCATGATTCGGCGACCCTGTCGCCGATGTCGGCGAAGTGGTACTTGAGGGTCTTCCTGGAACCGAAGGGAGGGGGGATCTTGTCGATCTCCTCGAACCTGTCGAAAACGACGTCGAGGTCAGGGGAGACGCCCACGAACCTGACCTTCCTGCCCCTGCTTTTCCTGTTCCCGTAGAAGGACCACACCCTGGCGGCGATGGCGCTGTCCATGGATGTGCATTGGGAAAGATCCAGCGTGACATCGCCGAAGGGGATTCGCTCAAGGGCCGCTGTGACTTCCCTCAGGTCCCTGGCGGCGAACTTTCCGTGGAAGGCAGCAGTCCTTCCGGATACCTCTATCCGCGGATCCAATTACAGGTGACCACCCTTCCGAGAGTTGCGTGTTTTCTTCATGCAGGAAGTTTAATATAATGGAAACAGGAAGTTCGCTGGAATCTTTCATTGCCCTGGAGGTGGGTTCATGGGTACCATAGTGTTTGTCATAATCAGGTTCGCTTTCGGCATCAACAACTACGGAGACGGCCAGACCCTTGCCACCCTCGTATCTCTGGACACCATAGCGCTTCTTCTTTTCCTTCACCTGAGAAAGGGGCGTTAGGAGGGTTCCACAAGCTCTTCGAAGGTCCTCCTGAAGGAGAGCATAAGATCGGTGAAATCACTGGACATGCGGTCCCGGGGCCTGGGCAGTGTTACCTGTTCGTCCCTTGCTATCCGGCCGGGCCTGTGCCCCATTACCACCACTCTGTCCCCCAGATAAACGGCTTCCTCTATGTTGTGGGTAACGAAGACCACCGTGGTGGAGAGCCTGGTGCAGAGTTCATAAACCATATCCTGAAGCACTATCGAGGTTCTTTCGTCAAGGGATCCGAAGGGCTCGTCAAGAAGCAGCAGGTCAGGCTCTGTGACCAGACCTCTTGCCAGTGCCGTTCTCTGCTGCATTCCCCCGGAAAGTTCGTGGGGGAAGCTCTTCTCGAACCCGGAGAGCCCAACCTGCTCCAGGATGCGCCGGCTGGCGGCTTCAGCATCCCTTCTTCCAGTTCCCCTTGCCCTCAGGGGAAAGCATACGTTGGACTCCACCGTCAGCCATGGAAACAGCGCCCCCTGCTGAAAAACGTAGCTGAGCCTCCCGGAGCCAGTATCGCAGGCACCTGAGGTGGGTTCTTCCAGTCCCGACAGCAGCCTGAGGATGGTGGTCTTACCGCAGCCTGTGGGACCCAGCAGACAGAGGAACTGACCCCGGGGAACGTCGAGGTCAATGGGACCCATGGCTTCGAATGGGGTCCCCTGCGGATCATCGTAGGTCTTCGAAAGACCGCTTACCCTGAACGACATTACCTCTCCCCTGCCCTCAGCAGAAGACTCTTCTCCCCCGCCGCTTCCAGACCCCTGGAAAGGAGCAGCCCTATGAAGGACACCACGAAGATGCAGGCCAGCATCACATCGAAACGTGACAGCTGATATGAGTACCTGATAAGATAACCCAGCCCGGAGTTGGTCCCAGGCAGCATCTCGGCGGCAATGATGACCATCCAGCACCTGCCTGCGGCCATCCTGTATCCGGCGAAGATATCCGGCAGGGCGGCGGGGAAGAGAACATGCCTTACGGTGTACAGCTTTCCCGCGCCGAGTACCCGGGCGGCTTCAAGATAGACATTCCGCACACTTCTCACCCCGTGCATCGTCTCCAGGATCACCGGGAATACCCCTCCCCATGCAAGTATGAACATCATTCCCAGCTGCAGTTCGTTCAGGATGTGACGGGAGTACTTCAGATCCTCGGCCCCGAACACCTCTGCAAGATTCGTGTCCTTGAAGACCACGATTGACAGGGGAAGCAGGGCTAGAGGCGACAGGGGCCTTGCAAGCTCGGTGACAACTGAGGTGAATCTCCTGAAAACCCTGCTTGTTCCCATGGCAAAGCCAAGGGGAGTTCCAAGAAGGATGGACAGCAGAAGACCGAGCACGACCCTGACCACGCTGACGGAGGTACTCCAGAGAAGCGAACCGCAGCTGAGCAGATCCCTTGTGGGATGTATCAGTACTTTAACAACTGATGAAAGGTCGGGCAGCATCCCACTGCCGCCGGAAAGCTGCCAGACAGCAAGCAGCAGAACAGGGAGAGCCAGCCCAGGCAGGTGCAGGTGCACCCGCCGGAGACTGACACCGCTCTTTCCAGCTATTTGAGTTCCTCGGGAAGCAGGCTGAAATCGGTTATCAGGGGCAGGATATCGGTACCCTGCACTTCCGCAAGAGGTCCTGTGAAGGAGTTCAGTGCCCTCATGTGGTCCATGATCACTCCCATGTTCATGTTCCAGCTCTCGGTGACCCTCATGTCATAGGTGCTCGTGGCCATTGAGACGATCTCGACTTCCAGGGGAGTTCCGATCCACTCGGATGCAGCTGCTGCCGCTTCCTCAGGATTCGCGTTGATGAAATCGGTGGAATACATGAAGAGCTCCAGGGCAGCCGCCACGGCTTCCGGCTTCTCCGCGATGGAGGCTTCCGTTGCGGCGATGGCGCAGCATGGGTGATTCTCGAAATCACCCGGGGGAAGAAGGGAAAGCTCCGCCACGCAGCGGCCTATGCCGTTGTGCTCCGCCATGGCGCATGCTGGGTTATTCGATACATACGCGTCGATAAGGCCTTCCTGAAGCGCCGGGTTAAGATTCGGCTCGCCCTGGGAGTTGTAAAGGATAACATCGGTTTCCGGGGTTTCCGCTCCGGACATGGCGTAATTCACCCCAGCTTCTGTGAGTGCGCTCTGGAAGATTATGAGGGCAACTGCCTTCGGGCTCTTGAACCCGACGGTGATCGGCCCCTCGGAGGCTTCGAGCCAGGCAAGGAAACTGCCCCAGTCGTTCACCGTTTCGTTATCCGCGGAAACAACCAGCATGTCGCCGTCCTGGTGGAGCGGTGCCACGATCCTGATGGGGTTGCCCTGGTCAACAGCAGCTGCGAATGCATTCACGCCGCCGAAACCCATCTCGAAAAGGCCGGCCTGCATGTTGTTGGGAACGTTGATGGCTCCCTGGGACTGTATGAACTGTATCTCCGCGACCTTCTGGTTGTCCTTGATCAGAGCGTAATAAGATTCACCAAGGGGAATCAGATACACGGGATAGTTCTCATGCATCATTTCCGGTCTGAGGGCGGCAACGAAGACCGCGGAATGATGGTCCTGGTTCACATATCCGATGGTTAGTTCCGGAGCTTCAGCACTGGCGTCTATCTGCTCCATGGGAAGGTTTCCGGCTGAGTTTTCCGCAGTGACTCCGGTATCAGCAGTTACCGCCGGCTCCGGTTCTCCGCAGGATGCCATGAATACCATACCTGCGGCAATCAGGAAAAAGAATGATGCTGTGCGCATGATCCCTCCGCGTTCTTGTCATATGCTTGATTCAGTGGGCGACCCTAGAACGATCGCTCTCCGTGTGAACTGTACCACGATGTAGATACCGGAAAGCTAGAACCTTCTCCGGCCGGGAAAATCCTAAAGCGTTTCATGAACCAAGTCAACATGGCAAGGATTCACTGATTCGAGCAAGATTCAATGTATGAAATTCAGAATTTCATGTTTACGCATCTTCATAACTTATGAGTATACATACTAAACTGATGCTTGCGGTCAACATTCACTTAACCGTATCTCGTTGCTGTAATTTCTCTTATCGCATTCTTGCACGATCCTTGCCGTCTACTCCAACTCTTCTTAGTTAACTCATAAGGAATATCCAGCACAGGAGCCTTTGCAGAGGCGGATCTCAGCATATGAAGCGCTTTCCCGGAGAATAAGGCCGCATCCCTGACCAGAAACTGTTTACTCGAGCAGGAACCGGACCAGCCCTGCACCTGGGTTTGCGGGGTGTTATATTCACCTCCATGAAAAGCCATAACGAACTCAGGCTCAGGGAAACCGAGCTCTGGATCTTCGACGCCGACGATACACTCTGGGAGAGTGCCCTCTATTTCAGAAGGGCGGAGGAGGATTTCGTAGCCCTGATGGAAAGCCTTGGATTCTCCGGCGATGCCACCAGGGAGGAAGTCAGGAGAAGGGACATCGAAAGGCTCTCCGTAACAGGTTATGGTGCCCGGCCGTACATGGACACGCTGCGAAGGATACTGCGGGAGAAATCTCCTGAACTATCTCCCTATATTACTGACAGTCTTGAGTATATATCCAACTCTCTTCTCCATCACCCCCTGGTCCTCCTGCCTGGTGTGATAGGAACGATAAACAGGATGCACAGTGCTGGAAAGCAGATGCTCGTGTACACCATGGGTGAGGACGACCACCAGCGAGACAAGTTCAGCCGTTCCGGGATCGCAGGTTTCTTCAGGGACCTGAAGGTGGTTCCGGTGAAGAACGAAGACACAATGAAAGAACTGCTGGCCCACTGCGGCGTTGAGCCCGGCAAGGCCTGCATGATTGGAAACAGCCCGAGGTCCGACATAAATCCAGCCATCGGATGCGGTGTTAACGCTATTCATGTGAAGCGTGCGCTAACATGGCAGGCAGAGCAGACTGAGTTTGCCGAACCCGGACTTGTTACAACCGTAGCCTCCATATCGGAGATCCCGCCGCTGGCGGGGATCGTTTAGGGGCTGCAGCGCCCTTTCAGAAAGGGCGCGTTGACAAATCTGGAGGAATCATGAACATTTCCGATGTACTTCGGAAGGAAAACACCGAAGCGAAACTCAAGATCCGCGGGAGGGAAGAGCTTCTTTCGGCTGTGGCTGAAGTGGCATGCAGGGATCCACAGCTCGAGGGCAGGTATGCCCAGGTCCTGAAAAGCCTCAGAGAACGCGAGGAACTGGGCTCAACGGCTCTTGGGGCCGGTGTGGCGGTTCCCCACTGCCGTGTTTCCGGTCTTCGGAGTTTCGTTGCCGGTCTTGTAACTACCGCGAAAAAGCTTGAATACGATGCAGCGGACAACGAGAAGGTGGACATATTCCCCTTCGTGATAGGTCCTGAGGACAACCCCAGGGAACACCTCAAAGTGCTCTCAGGTATGGCCAGGCTCCTCAGGAATCCCGACACCAGGAAAGCCATACGCTCCGCCTCCAGCGGCTCCGAGCTTTTCGAACTGATCACCGGTCTCGATTCCGAGGGTGTGTCCAATGCCGCAGCCGAACCCGTGGGCAACATGAAGATGCTGCATGTATTCGTTCGCAACGAAGAACTGTTCAACGACATACTGCAGGTTTTCGCTTCCGGGGAGTTCCTGGGCGCCATGGTCCTCGAAGCCCATGAATCAACTGAATACATGTCCGGGATACCCGTGTTCGCAGGTTTCTGGAACAGCGACCTGAACACCTTCAATCGCATAATTACCGCTGTGGTAAAGGGTTCCCTGGTTAACCAGACCATAAGGAACATAGAGTATGTATGCGGAGCGCTGAAGGATCAGAGCGATGTGATGGTCACGGTTTCCGACCTGCACCACGCAATAGGATCCCTGGATTACTGATATGACCATATCATCACTGCCTCTGATGCCCGCTATCGGCGGCGCGATAGTCCTGTCTCTCTACGCAGGAAGGCTCGCAAGGAAAACCGGGCTTCCCTCCCTGGTGGGCTACATGATACTGGGAGTCGTCCTGGGCAGCTCCGTTCTGGGGGTACTGTCCGCAGAGGGAATCCGTACCCTTTCCTTTCTCACCGACATCGCACTGGGGTTCGTTGCCTTCACCATAGGCAGCGAACTGAACCTCAGGGAACTGCGGAAGCTTGGAAAAGGGATCATCTACATCATCCTGGCGGAGTCGTTCGCTGCCTTCTTAGTGGTGGCAGGCGCCGTCTGGATACTCACCGGCAGCCTGCCCATGGCCCTCATTTTCGGAGCCCTTGCCCCTGCCAGCGCACCGGCGGGCACCGTGGCGGTGATACAGGAGTACGGCGCGAAGGGTAAACTCACCAGCGCTCTCTATGCCGTCGTAGGATTCGACGACGGTCTGGCGATCATCATATTCGGTTTCGCAAGCGCCGCTGCAAGGAACATTCTGGACCCGGCCGCGTCTTCCGGATTGATGCACTCGGTACTTCATCCGGCGGGAGAGATACTGTTCAGCATACTGGCGGGAGGCATTCTCGGGGTGCTGCTCACGGTACTGGGGCGGAAGCTAAGGCCCCTGACCGATGTGCCATCCCTGTTCATGGGTTTCGTAGCCGTCGCCGCCGGGATAGCCCAGTGGCTTCACCTTTCCCTGATCCTCACCTGCATGATGCTGGGTTTCGTACTCACCAATACAACACCGGTGGCCACGGTGAAGTCGATGATGAGTCAGCTGAGGACCTGGATGCCCTTCCTCTTCATACCTTTCTTCTTCCTGGCGGGGGCTCACCTGGACATCGCCGCGCTGCCTTCCCTGGGGCTGATCGGTGTGGTCTACATACTTGCCCGAACGGCGGGTCTTATGGGCGGAGCCAGGCTCGGAGCCGTGATCGGCCGGTCCGACGACAACATCAAGAAATATCTGGGGTTCGGAATACTCTCCCAGGCAGGGGTTGCCATCGGTCTCTCCATGGTGGTTCTCAGCCAGTTCGAGGCCCTTGGGACACCTGAAGCCTCGAGCATAGCGGTGAATGTGATAACCACCATCACCGCAACCTGCATAATCTTCGAGATCATCGGACCCATAGGGGCGAAATACGCGCTTCAGAAAGCCGGGGAGATAAGGAGGACATCCTGACATGACAACGGAGTTCACCCTTCTCGCACTAGTGGGAGCATCCGTTGTTACCGGCCTCTTCTTCGGCAAGGCGGCGAAGAAGGCGGGACTTCCTTCCATCATCGGCTATATGGTGCTTGGAACCCTCGCAGGGGTATCTGTCCTGGGCATCTTCCATCACGCTCATCTCAGGGAGCTTGCCTTCGTGACCGACATCGCCCTTGGCTTCGTTGCCTTCAGCATAGGTAGCGAGCTTAAGCTTTCGACCCTGCGCTCCCTGGGCAGGTCCATCGGGCTGATAATCATCCTGGAATCCACCGGAGCCCTGGTGATAGTTGCAGCTCTGGTGTATGCTGTTACAGGGGATATCGTTACATCACTGATATTCGGGGCCCTGGCCCCTGCCACCGCCCCGGCGGGGACTGTGGCGGTGATTCGGGAGTACAGGGCAAAGGGCAGACTGTCCTCTTCCCTTTATGCAGTTGCGGGTTTCGACGACGGCGTGGCAATCCTTCTATTCGGCTTCACCGCAGCCATAGCGAGGCAGATGCTCCTGGCGGAAGCGGGTCTCGCCTCGGGAAGCATCATAGCAGGGCTTGCCAGACCAGCCGCCGAGATTCTCTTCAGCCTGGTCACAGGGGGAGCGCTGGGTTTCCTTTACTCGTACCTTCTTCGCAAGTTAGATTCCAGCAGCAACATACCTGCGTTAACATTTGGGTTCGTCCTTTTAGGGGCCGGCCTGGCAACCATGTTCCATCTTTCGCTCATCCTTGTGAACATGGGCATAGGCTTCGTGCTGGCCAACACCAACCGTCAGGGCACCATCACATCCGTGAACGATCAGCTCAGATCCCTTATGCCCCTTCTGTTCATCCTTTTCTTCTTCCTTGCGGGGGCTCATCTGAACTTCGCGGCCCTTCCCGCCATGGGCATCACGGGTCTGGCTTACATACTGGGAAGGTCAGCTGGCAAGATAGGCGGTGCCTGGCTGGGTGCCGCCATCGGGAAAGCTCCCAGGATCATAAGGAACAACCTCGGGCTGGGACTCCTTTCCCAGGCGGGAGTGGCCATCGGTCTGGCTCTTCTCGTCTCCCAGGAGTTCTCGGCAATTGGAACGGAAAAGGCCCTGATGCTGGGTTCGTCGGTTATCACCACCATAACCGCCACTTGCATCTTTTTCGAGATAATCGGCCCCATAACCGCCAGGATAGCACTGAGGAACGCCGGGGAGATCGGGGCCGATTGATATGTTAACTCTGTTGACCTGTAAACAGTTGAGTGCCTGCTAGCCCAGGGACCCCACAACGGATTCCACCGCTTCGAGAAGCTCCCCTGTGCGAACCACCCTGGACATGGTGTTATGGTCAGGATACAGCGGCCTGTCCTCCCCCAGATGGTCCACATGGAGGCGGACTATCCTTCTTGCCTCCTCCACGCCCCTTCCGCACCTGTGGCTCCTGAAGTCCAGGGCCTGGGCGGCGGCTATCATCTCTATGCCGAGTATGCCCCATGCGTTCTCGAGTATCTGGCAGTTCTTCAGGGCGGTATTCATGCCCATGCTTACGAAGTCCTCCTGATCAGCCGCCGCCGGGATCGAGGCCACAGCCGCCGGGCTGGAGAGGATCCTCTGCTCCGCGATGAGCATCCCGGCGGTATACTGGCTCAGCATGTGCCCGCTGTAGAGCCCGGGTTTCTCCGCCAGGAACGGGGGAAGCCCCACTGAGAGGGCGGGATTCAGAAGCCTGTTCAACCTTCTCTCGCTGAGGACTGAAACCATGGTGACAGCCGTGCCGGCCATCTCCATGGGAAGGGAGACAGGCGTGCCCTGGAAGTTGGCTCCGGTGAGAACGATATCGTCCTCGGGAAAGAACAGCGGGTTGTCGCCTACGCCGTTCAGCTCGGTCTCCACCTGGCTCCTGGCGTAGGCCACGGCGTCATGGGCGGCTCCTATTACCTGGGGCGTGGAGCGCATCGAATATGCATCCTGGACCCTCTGGGGCGTCTTGCCGGTGAGAAGGTCGCTTCCCTCGATGCACTTCCGTATGGCCCTTGCGCTTCTCAGCGAACCGCTGAAACCCCTGACCTGGTGGACCCTGTCCTCATAAGGCTTCATGTTTGCGTAAAGGGCTTCGAGGCTCATGGCCGCGGTTATCTCGGCCTGCTTCAGCCACCTGTCCATGTCGTGAATGTTCAGGGCGGATATGGCCGTGAGGAGATTGGAACCGTTAATAAGTGCAAGACCATCTCTGGCATGGAGTTCCAGCGGTTTGAGGCCTGCTTTGCCCAGGGCCTCATCCCCGGGGAAAATCTCGCCTTCGAACCAGGCCTCCCCCTCCCCCATTACCACCAGGGCTATCATGCTCATGGGTGCCAGGTCACCGCAGGCGCCCACGGAACCCTTCTCGCATACCACGGGAGTAACACCGCGGTTGAGCATCTCCACCAGCATCTCTGTCATCTGCAGCCTTACGGCGGAATGTCCGTTACAGTGAACGTTAGCCCTTCCCAGCATGGCCCCGCGGACACGCTCGATGGGTACCGGTTTCCCAATGCCGGCGGAGTGGTTGTAGATAAGGTACTTCTGAAATGACAGCACCTCCTCGTCCCTGAGCCTTGTCTCGGAGAACTCACCGATACCGGTGTTGATGCCGTACATGGTTTCCCCGGCGGCTATCTTCCTCTCTACCATTTCCCTGCACCGGAGAATTCGCTCACGGGCCTCCGGAGCTATTTCCACCTGTTCGCAGTTCCTGGCCACGGATACCAGTTTCTCTATGGTAAGGCTCTTTCCGTCGAGTACAACGCTCATGGGATCCTCCCGGTGAAGGTGCTGCTTATCAGTAAAACCTCGAGAGGAGAATAATACTAAAGAACGCTTCCCGGGGTAAGAAGGTCACTGCTCCACCTCAAGGACATAGAGAACAGGAAAGACCTCAGGATCGGGTTCCCAGGCAACCATGCCGTTAGGGTGAACCTTTATCCTGAGATCCAGGCCGCTAAGTTCCGCGCTGCCCGGAGCTGTTCTGAACACGTGCTCGCCTCCGCTGTAAACATCGAACACGGGAGACTCCTGGCGTCCGTCCCTTACCCAGAGCCGTCCCTCGGAGTCCACGCCCATACCCCTCAGGGGCACCATCGCCCTGTATTCAGAAGGATCCCACTGCATTTCCGGAGGAGCTCCCTCGTTCCTCAGCTGCTCCTCCATCTCGGAACGCTCCCTTTCTATATCCTCCGCCGGCCTGGGCATGGGGTCCCGATGCTCCTCTATGGTGTACAGGACCTCTCCGCTGCGGTCCATGGCCACCACGGAGAACTCCTGATAGGAGTAGGGCGAGTAGTACACGTTACCCTGGAAGTCAGAAGTGAACACGATCTCACACTCCTCGGTGGACTCCCGAAGCCGTTCCCGGTTGAATGGTGCAAGGCGGTTGTAGTATTCCATGTCCTGAACCGGTGAGTCGCTCCAGAGGGCGATTAGTTTCCCGTACATGGAGTTTTCCCTGTCGAAGACCCTGTAACTGCCGGTATAGCTTCCATCCGCGGCTGGACTGACCCTTTCGGGGGACCATGGGATAAAGCCTGAGATGATGGTATCCACCGAAAGATCGGAAGAGAGGAAGGTCATTCTGGTAAGACCAGGATCACTGAGCACCACCCTTCCGTCGGCAAGGGCCGTCATGCAGAATGGGCGTATGTATTCCCCCGGGCCCTCCCCTGATCCCCCCACCCGCTCCAGGAACTCGCCGTCGGGACCGTAGCAGGATATCCGGCAGGTTATGCCGTCGAGTACAAGGATCCTCCCGTCCGGAAGCACGCAGGCGTCCCTTATGCTGCCAAATACATAACAGCTGTCGCCGTACTCGGCCCCGACCGATACGCGTATCCCCAATGAAGGTGAAACCTCCCCGGCGGACAAGGAATCATTCTGGGGGGACTGGCAGCCAAGCAGGAAAAGAACCGTGATGCAGGATAACAGTCTCTGTAACATTTTTCAACATTCCTTTCTCTTTTCACAGTAATATTTCTAAATATGATGATTCAGTTTCTCTTATGTCAAATTTGCCACACTTGACTTATGTATCAATATGATACATATCTGTTCTGCCCTGATGAAAGGAGAAGAGATATGAAAGGGTTTGTTACGGTGCTTGCTGTGCTCTTGCTGGCCTCCGCAGCGGGAGCATCTGTTTTCGATGTTCTGCTCGTGGTTCCTGAAAAGTATGGAGCTAATCTCAACTTCAATGTTGACCACCTTCAGGGAATGGGGTTCAGGATCACCACCACCGGAACCAGCGAAACCATCTCCGCATGCAATGCCTCGCTCCCTGTTATTGAAGTCGATACCCTTATCCAGGAAATACTTGATGTATCGTGCTATGACGCCGTGGCCATAATGCCTTCAAGGTGGGTCAATGTCGCCCAGCCTTACCAGGACCTGATCGAATCGCCGGAGGCCCTTGCTCTGATCCAGGCGGCGGTAGCCGACAGCATCCCTATCTGGTCAACCTGCGCCGGACCGCTGGTGCTTGCCGCTGCCGATGTCCTTCAGGGGGTTACCATCCAGGGAAGGACTGGACCCGACAGCTCATTCGTGGATGTCTATGAGAATGCGGGAGCGAACTATATCGGATGGGGGCTGCTTCCCGTAATAGACGGCCCGATAATAACCACTTCACGTGGACAGTATTTTCAGAGGGAGAACTGCCAGGCAGTGATCTCCGCATGGGCAGCGCTGAACTCCTCAAATCCGGCTGAAGACAATGAAGAAACCGTCTCCAGGGGAATAAGGAGCATGATCCACCTTGATGGAGGAGGTTTTGCCGCATCAGGTTACGACTTCTCCTCAGATGGTCAGATGTCCGATGCCCTGGTTCTGGCAATGGACAATGACGGACAGACCCTCTGGGAAACAGTGATCGGCGGGGAGGGTTTCGATTTCGGTCTCGATGTGATCCAGACAACAGAGGGAGACCTGATCATTGCAGGATACACCACCAGGAACGGTAATGAGGACATCCTCCTGACCAAAGTGGATATCCAGGGAAACATCATGTGGGAGAACAGCTGGGGAACACCTGATCTCGAGATGGCCAGATCGGTCTGTGAATCTCCGGATGGGAACCTTTTCATAACCGGCAGGACCTGCCATGAAGCGGAGGGTGGCAGCGATGTGCTTCTGGTGATGACCGATCCGCAGGGAAACCCAGTCTGGGAACGGACATATGGAGGCTCCGGCCCGGAAACCGCTGACAGGATCCTTCTTACAGCAGAGGATCATCTGCTGATCGTGGGATCCACGGGATCATTCACCGAGAACTCCGACGCATATCAGATCCTTCTGGACCTTAACGGCGATCTGATCAGGGAGAACTACTACGGCGCCCAGGGAGGGGAAGGCGGCTATGACCGGGCTAACTCAGCGGTGATCCTCCCCGACGGAAGAATCGCGATGGCAGGGGAATCAAACGATCCGGACAAATGCGGCATGTACTTCGTACTTACTGAAAGCGACGGAGAGAAGATCCTGGAATCGTTCCAGGGCAACATATTCTACGACTATTGCAGCAGTGTGATAGCAACCCCGGACGGAGGTTTTCTCCTCGCGGGCGCAACCAAGGACAGGTACACCTGCGACAACGACGCTTATCTTGTGAAACTCAACGAGTTCGGAGAGCTAGTCTGGGAAATGGAGTTCGGAGAGGAGACCACCGATGAATGGTGTTTCTCCATTGCACAGGTCGAACCAGGCGTCTACATGGCAGCCGGCCAGAAAGAAACCGATTCGGGAGCCTTTCAGGAGTGGGTATTCCTGGTGGAGGATCCTTCCATGGGCAGCTCGCCCCATCAGAATGACCAGTGCAGTTTGTGGCCAAACCCAGCTTCGTCCTCGGTAACCGTCATGGCAGCTGACCTGAGCGGTTCCGTTATGGTGATGGACCTTGCGGGAAGGGCCGTTGCAGAAGAAAGGGCATCGGGTGGTACCGCCAGGCTTGATGTCAGCGGCCTTCCCGCCGGGCTATATACAGTTCGCTGGTTCCAAAACGGGGCAGCTTCCCAGGGGCGGGTGGTGGTGATAAGATGACCCGCCCCATCAAGGTCTTACGCAGTTTTAACTCACCAGCATTGCCTTGGCGAACCTGCCATGTATTCGGGTCGTCAGCCTGGCAAGGTGCAGGGTAAGGATGACCAGCAGACCGCCGGCCGCCATCACCAGTGGCATTGCGTAAAAGGGTACCCTGATGTCCGGTTCTATAACTGCATGTCCGAAACCGTACTGTATCACTGGAGCACCCATCAGCGAGATCGCCAGACTGAACAGGGTAACGATGAGTGTGAAGTAAAGGATTCCCAGGGGCTGCATCAGGACCATGTAGACAAGCGTGGTCCAGGTGCTGCCCGTGGTGAACATAACCTTGAACTTCTCCCACCAAGAACCGCCCCTGGGCACTATGGCCCTTCTGGGCATCCTGGTTCCCAGGAGGGCTTCAACGAGCCTTCCCTCAACGAACCCGAGCCCCCTCACCGCAAGGAAGAAAAGCATCATGACAGGCAACCCTATGATAAGGAGGATCAGGCTGAAAGAGAGGGACAACCCCGTAACCGCCAGGCTGAAGTAGAAGGTTCCGGTTACAAGGGAAAGCACCATGTACAGACAGGCAGCCCAGGCCCCAGGGTCGCCGACTATGCCGAGGAAAGCTCCGAACCCTCCCTTTCCGGAGGGCTTTCCGGCGAACACCGGAGTGGTCTGTTCCTCTATATCGGAATAGACTCCCCTGATGTCTTCAGGGGATCCGTAGAGGCCGATGATCTTTTTTGCCAGCTCTCCAGGATCCGCATCTGGGTTCAGTTCCTGTTCGCTCCTGAGAGCCTCCAGGAGATGGTCCTCGGCATTCGCCAGAGCATCATGGACCGTGGACCTGTCCAGGTCTCCCAGGGCAGCCCTGAGATCGTCAAGATACTTTTCTATGTGGCTTCTACCTTTCATCGGCCATACCTCCAAGGATTCTGTTCACCACTTCGCCGGCTTCCTCCCATATCTTCCTCCACCGCACAAGTGCCTTTCGGCCGTCTTCCGTTATCATGTAGTACCTCCTGGGAGGGCCTGAGACCGAGGGCTCGACCGTGCTGCTCAATAGCCCGCTCCGCTCCAGCGATTTCAACACCGGGTACAGGGCTCCCTGCTTAATGAGCTGGAAGTCCACATCTCCGGACATCTCCTTCGCTATCCTGTATCCGTACATGGGTTCACCGGCCTGGGCAAGGACCGCCAGAAGCGCCAGGGAAGTTGTGCCGGAGCTTATCTCCCGGCTGAACTTCCTGTCCACCATCTCGGTTTCCACATCCGCCCCCTTTCCATGATCGGGTGAGATACTGCTACTGCCGGATCAATACTAATCATTACTTATGTCTAGTGTCAAGTTATGAATAGTGTCCGTGGGTGAATCCTGACCGTTTCGCCGGAACCCCTCTTGACCACGACCTCCGTCTGCGGCATGTATCCCACTGGACCAGAACACAACGCAGTCGTTAGGAGTCGTCGTTGCACAACGAGGGTCATTCCCGTTTCGCAGACCTGCTCATGGATTCCGAGGACAGTCTTTTCTCCCTTCTGTCGCTCTTCAAGGAAACCCTTGTGTTCATTTTCGACGCCCAGGGGCGCTTCACATTCGGACATACCGATTCAAGATCCAGGCTTCACAGCGATCCTGATCACTTCCTGGGAAAGACGGTGGCGGAGGTCATGCCGGGACATGTGGTGAAACCCTTCATGGAGGCAATGGAGAAGAACATGAGGGGAGAGGTTGCCGAGTTCGACTACTGGATGGACCTGATCACCCACACCGGCTGGTTCAGCGCGACATGCTCACCGATCTTCAGGAAAGGCTCTTTCGACGGGACAATGGCCATCGTAAGGGACGTCACCTCCCGAAGGAACGCAACCGAGGCCCTGAGAACCAGCGAGGAGAACTACCGCACCCTGGTCGAGATGGCAGCAATGGGGATAGTGATAATCTCCGAAGGCACAGTGGTTTACGCTAACCCTCTTGCCAGTGCCATTTCCGGCTTCGACAACGGGGAGATAGTCGGCAGAAGTTTCCTGGACTTCGTTGCTCCATCGGATCGGAAAAGGGTTTCGGAGATTCACGGGAAACGGATCTCAGGAGAATCCGCACCTCAGGTATACGAACTGAAAATGCTTAAGAAGAACGGCCGTCTGATAGACGTTGAGGTAAGCGCGAAAGTGATAAGCTACCAGAACAGTCAGGCGGTGCAGGTTCTGATGCAGGATATAACCGAGAGGAAGAAAACCGAAAAGGAACTCATCTCGGTACAGGACTCGCTGAAGGACAGGGTTGCCGACAGAACAAGGGAACTCGAGAAATACAGGGCTCACCTGGAAGACCTTGTGGATGAGAGAACGGGAAGACTGAAGGACACCGTGAATCTCCTTCGCACCGAGATAGAGGAGAGGATAGTCGCCGAAGAAAGGGTCGAGCACCTGAACCTGATACTCCGGGCCATTCGCAACATCAACCAGCTAATCACCAATGAGACCGACATTCAGAAGCTAATAGACGGCGCCTGCAGAAAACTGGTGGAAACACGGGGCTACAAGGATGCGTGGATATTCCTTCTGAACAGGGACGGAAGCTTCAGGTCCGCCGCCGAGGCTGTTCCCGGGGAGAACCTCGAACCGCTTCTCGAACACGTGATGCAGGGTAACTACACACCATGCCTCGAGAAGTCCATGGCTTTCCATGGGTCCTGGATCTCGGATGAAGACCGCTCGATCTGCGTGAACTGCCCCCTGAAGCCGGACACCGACGAGCCCAGACGGATCATGTCCTGCAGACTTGAGTGCCACGGCAGGATCCATGGGGTCCTTACCGTAACCAGTCTTGGGGAATACCCTCCTGACACAGAGGAGATATCCCTTTTCAAAGAGGTTTGCGACGACATCGCCTTCGCCCTGGACAGCATCGAGCAGGAGCAGGGCAGGAAAGCGGCGGCCAGGGCCCTGGCGGAAAGCCGAAACAGGTACGAAGCCCTTTTCGAGAACGCCACCGTCCCCATCCTTTTCATACAGAACGACACCATACTGGAGTGCAACACCAAGTGCGCCGAGACCTTCGGTTTTTCAGCCGAAGAGATGACGGGAAGGACTCCATACGACCTCTCCCCTCCGGAACAGCCCGATGGCAGGCCGTCGAAGGAGGCGGCCCTGGCCTACATCAAAGCCGCAGTGAAGGAGGGGCCCCAGTACTTCATGTGGATGCACATGAGGTCCAGTGGCGAGGTCTTCCCCGCCGAGGTGGGGCTCAACGCCATCGAGATAGACGGCAGGAGCTACATACAGGCCGTGCTGAAGGATGTTACCAACAGGGAAAGGGCCGAGGCGGCCCTCAGGGAAAGCGAGCGGAATTACCGCACATTGTACACCAATGTTCCCGTGGGCCTGTTCAGGAGCGAAGCGAACGAGAGAGGCAGACTGCTGGAGGCCAATCCCGCCATGGCCTCCATATTCGGCTACGATTCACCTTCAGCCATTCTCAAGACCACTGCAGTATCCCTTTTCGCCCGGGAGGAGGACAGGGGCAGAATGCTGGAACTGCTGGGGAAGAGAAAGGTCATCAGGGATCACGCGGTTGAGATGAGAAGGGCCGATGGTTCGGCCTTCTGGGCATCCATATCCGCCAGATCATTCACCTCCCCGGATGGAAGCACGACCTATATCGACGGAATAGTAAAGGACGTTTCCGAGACAAGACAGTATGAATCAGACCTCAGAAGAAGCGTGGAGAGCCTTCAGAACGCCATAGAAGGCACCGTATCAGCAATGAGCATGCTGGTGGAGATGAAGGATCCCTACACCTCGGGACATCAGAAGGGCGTGGCCCACCTGGCCTGCGCCATCGCCGAGGAAATGGGGCTTCCCGGAGAAACTGTCAGCTGCATAAGGATCGCCTCCACCCTCCACGACCTGGGAAAGCTAAGCATACCCACCGAGATACTCAGCAAACCGGGCCCCCTCAGCGAGTACGAGGTTGATTTCCTTAAGACACACCCCCGGGCAGCCTATGACATACTCGAGTCGATAGAGTTCCCATGGCCCATAGCGAAGGTGATCCTTCAGCACCATGAAAGGATGGACGGCTCAGGCTACCCCCAGGGTCTGAAGGGTGAAGAGATATCCATCGAGGCGCGCATCGTGGCGGTGTCTGACGTTGTTGAGGCCACGGCTTCCAGAAGGCCCTACAGGGCCAGCAAGGGTGTGGAGGTGGCCCTGAAGGCCATCAGGGAAGGGGCCGGGGTGATCTACGACGAAGAAGTGGTGGAAGCCTGCGTCAGGCTGTTCCATGATAAGGGTTTCTCCCTGCTGGACCACGACAGCCTTACCATAGGAGCCGATTTCGCTATCTAGGTACGTCCTCCGCACCCTGAGTCTCTTCCTCGGTCCGTTCCCTTACATCCACCACGTTCACAGTGAAGTCCAGGGGCATCCCGGCAAGAGGATGGTTCCTGTCAACGGTAACCTCGTCGCCGTTTACCTCAGAAACGGTTATCACCTGAAGGTTCCCGCTGCTGTCCTGGGCCTGGAACTGCATCCCCGGCTCCAGTTTGTCCATACCGTGGAAGACCTCTCTCTTCAGTACCGCAACGAGGTTGGGGTTCCTCTGACCATACCCTTCTTCAGGGGGCACCACAACGGAGAAGGAATCCCCCTGAGATTTGCCTTCCAGTTCCCTCTCAAGGCCTGGAATTATTGATCCCGTGCCATGGATGTAGGTAAGGGGATCATCCTCTGGAGAGGCGCTGATAACCTCTCCCTCGGGGTTCTTCAGTGTGTAGTGAAAGGAAGCGACTCTGTTGTTCCTGATCTCCATGTGTTTCTCCTGACAGGGATGGGAAAGGTCTGCGGGCGAGTTCCCATACTACAAGGAAACACAGAGTTCGTCAACTTATTTTCTTTTATACTAGTTAACTACCACCATGCGGTGACTGGAACGATATCCTCCCGCTTCGAGGCCTATTAGATAGACCCCGCAATCCAGATCGCTCAGCTGAAACTCGTGGTTTCCGCCGGGCAATGAGGCGGCAGATATCTCCGCCGCCCGCCTTCCCGCCGCGTCGAAAACCAGGATCTCCAGGGGTGATACCCCAGAAAGCGAAACGGAAATGGTAGCTCTATCGGACACGGGACTCGGAATCTCCACCAGATAAGGAAGACCATCCGATATGTACTCCACTGAGGCTCCGCTGGTGCCCCAGCCCGCCAGCACGGCCATCATCCACCACCAGGCAGAACCCTTGTTGTAGCAGCTCTCAGCTGTGGTATGGCCGTACTCGTCGCCGTAATACTGGGGATGCTCCGCCGGCACCGCGGTTCCGTTGTACTGGTAGGTGTGGTGTTCCCACTGGGAGCTGGAGGGGTTGTACCACCAGGCGTCCATGTCCGCGAAGTCGAAGAGCACCTTGTCGTTGGCTGCGCAGTAGTCTCGGATCTGATTGTTCCTCAAGAACCTGTTGTATCCCTCCGAACCGGTTCCCTGGGCATTCCCGGTGAAGTACACGAAGGTCACTTCCGGGTATTCCGACTCAAGCTGGGACATGGCGTCCAGATATGCCTGAACCTGGGACTGGTCGTAGTAGTCGCACTGGCAGCACCAGCACCACATGGACGTGTCCAGCGAGGGATTGCCGTCGAGTACGTCCCTTGTGAGGTTCAGCCCTTCGCTGGACTCCCAGTAGAGGTCCGGTGTAACGTAGGATTCGTTCTCCTGCCCGTCGAAAACACAGTAGGCTCCAGAAACCTGGGGAAGGTACCCTACGCCTACCTCGGCGTCGCAGAGGGGAACGTCGTCCTCCACGAATTCGAGACCGTATGTGAGCTGCCCCCCGTGGGAAGTATGGGCATAGTGGGACTGGAGCGAACTCTTCACCGCCTCTATCCATACCGGCGGCACCTGGGAAAGATCGGTGCAGGAGTGGTCTATTACTATACCCTGCGCCATGGCGCTGAAACCCATGAGCATCAAAACGGAAACAACCCTGACTGACATAATCCATCCCCCCTTGCTGGTTTACATTAAAGAATCAGCATCTTCATGGGAAAAGTCAATAGACCCTTGCCACCAAAATTCCCGCTGCTGGAACACTCCCCCGTCACAACGTGCCTCCCTGCCCCAGGGAAGGAGAGGGAACCAGGAGCAGAACGGTCTCAGAAAGCAGAATGAAGAGGGATCACGCCCCGCTGACGGAGAAGATACCCCCTGTCGGATAGAGCTCGATCTCTGACACGAACTTGACATTGTGGCACCAATGGGCTACATTTAGAAAGAAAGAGAGGTTCCAATGAGCAAGACAGCCACAGTCAGAGCAAGACTCGAACCAGGTCTAAAGGAAACAGCAGAGGAAATACTCAGCAGACTGGGTTTGTCTACTACCCAGGCGATAACCCTGTTTTTCAGACAGATCGAAATGAATGATGGTCTTCCGTTTGATGTCAGAATCCCCTCAGCTCTCACCAGGAAGACCATGGATGAAACTGATTCAGGTGAAGGATTGATTCTCTGCGAGGATGCAGACGACATGTTTGAGCAGCTTGGGATCTGATGTATCGACCGGTTTATACCAGGCAGTTCAAGAAGGATATCAAGCTGGCACAGAAGCAGGGGCGAGACATTGACCAGTTCAAGCTAATAGCCAGGTCTCTCCTGGCTGGCAAAGCCCTTGATCCAATCTTCAAAGATCACAAACTCGTTGGGAACTACATTGGCAGACGCGAATGCCATATCGAATCCGATTGGCTCCTTATCTACAAGATCGATAACGACCAACTCATCTTCGAGAGATGCGGCTCTCACTCTGAACTCTTTAAGACATAGTCTCTGGCACCCCGTAGTGGATACTCTTAGAACGGATATCACGCAATCCGATCTCCTTCCTGGAATGGCGCAACACATCTGAGGAGTGGACATGCCCAGCGGGCATCCCATATTTTCTCAGATTGAGAAAGGACATCCAATGGAGCTAAGTATTCAGCTTGATAAGATGACAGCTGTGGAAAAACTGGCCGCAATTGAGACCATCTGGCAAAACCTGATCCGGTCTGACGAGGAGGTCCCATCCCCTTCATGGCACATGGATATTCTCGGATCGAGACAATCACGAGTTGCTGAAGGCATTTCCGAGTTTCACGAGTGGTCTGAATCGAAAGCACGAATCCGTTCTGAATCCACATGAGAATTCAGGTTCTCAATGAAGCAGAGCAGGATCTTATTGACGGGTTCAGGTTCTATGAATCAAGAGAGACTGGTTTGGGAAGCTATTTCCTGGACTCTCTGATAGCCGATATTGATTCTCTCCAGCTATACGCAGGTATCCATCCTGTTGTTTTCGGTTACCACCGAATGCTGGCACAACGTTTTCCCTATGCCATTTACTATGATGTGAGTCATTCAACCGCCAGAGTATGGGCCGTACTTGATTGTCGGAGAAATCCACTCATCACCAAAGCCCGTCTTGACGGCGATAAGCTGGAACTTAAATAATCGCTTCCAGTACGCTCGACAATCAACGTTCGGCACCCCGTAGTGGATACGTTTAGAACCCATGCAAAAGGCGGAGCGTATTGGAGCAGCTAATTCAGTTGCTTAGAACAGCAATCCTTGAAAGAATCCGTGTTCCCTCTGTGGCAGCAGAAACAAAGTAGAGCCCGGATGGAACTTCTCCCATATTGATGTTATGGGTTCCAACTGTCAGATATTCTGAAGAACTGCTAACTACTCTTCCTGCTGTATCGAAAAGAATGAGCTCGAGTTGGGAATCGACCGCAATCTCCACCCGCACTTGAACGCTTCCACATGCAGGATTAGTCTCAGGCAGGAGAGTGAAGCAGAGTTCGGCAGGATCCACACCCGAGGGAACTCCAGAGAATGTGAACTCAACCTGATTCACCGATGGGGAGAACTCAGGATCAGTGGATTGAAGAATAGCTCGATACTGGAGGTAATCAGTTGAATCCTCGAGAATCCCGTCCAGGGAACTGGATACTGCGAACAGTGTATCCGACCATACTCCCATGTCTGAAGGGTTATTTGAAGATCTGAATTGAAAACCTACCGTTCCCGAAGACACTTCGGAAACATCAGCGGAGAACCAGTCCCAACTATCAACTTGTCCCGCTTGAAGAATAGATGACTCCAGCATTCCTTCAGAAGCATACTCCGACAGAACCCACCAACCCAAGCCGCCATTGGCAGCAGCAAGAACATCAGGCACTCCATTTGAGTTGAAATCTGACACTTCAAAGCCAAGACCGTCGGAACCAGGTAGAACGAAACTAGTCCAGGAAGGATCAGGTTCGCCACTATTTATGTTGATTTCCACACCATCTTCACCAAGCATAACCAGGTCAGAGAATGAGTCTCTGTTTACATCAGATGTATCCATCTTCCATATCCAATAGCTGGAGCGAGGGAGCAAGAAAGTATCCCAGACATCACTACCTACCCCGGGGTTTCTACCCCAGCAGGCATAATCCTCCCATTCTCCACTTGCAATGTCCGTATCCCCGTCACCATCCAGATCGCCGGCGCAAACACAGTAGAAAAAACCATCAAAGACAGGGTAGACATCATGTTCTTGCCAGCTCATGCCAAAGCCGTTAACATTCTCAGCCCAGCCAGCCCAGAAGCCGGATCCGTAGATGATATCCAGATCACCATCCTCATCGAAATCCATCACATCAAACCAGGGACAGGAGGTGATACCGGTTTCATGCACCAGCCACACTTCGTCATTGAGGTATTCGTACCAGCATCCTGGACTGCTGACTAAGTCCTCATCTCCATCCTTGTCGATATCACAGCAGTGTATCTCCGAAGTGGATGATGAATCGTCTACTAAATGCCTGGACCACAGATTGCCAGCGCCGTCTTCGTTCTCCCACCAGACAATCAATGGCTGATCAGGAGCATAGAGGAATTGTGATCCCACAATATCCATATCTCCGTCGTTGTCTATGTCTGAGCAATTCAGTGACCAGGCCTGGTAGAAGGCTGTATCAACACAGAAAGCTTCCCATTCAGTCAAAACGGGACCAGGATTACGCAACCATACCAGTGTCGAATCCTCATTCAGCAGGGCATCGACCTTACCATCAGAGTCTATATCTCCTGTGCCCACACCATATACACCTGAAACATCCGTTACAATGATTACGGATTGCCAGGGAGAACATAAGTCACACGCCAGGGCAATGCTGCCTGGAAGAGTGGAAACACCTGATGATGAGGAGTAGTTGTTCTCCCATTCGGTGACAGGACCGGCAACCCAGCTTTGCCCTGACCAGTCGTTCTGTACAACAGTGTTGCTCAATCCCAATGAGGTCAACAGAGTAAATGCAATGCATAACCACATAAGAACCTCCAGTAGGGTATTGATAGTCGAATCAGTATACTCAGCAAGCAGTATTCAGCCTACTGAACATATACGCGAGAAAGTGGGAGCACAAGAAGAGGAGTGGGAGTGACTGTATCTGGTACCCCGTAGTGGACACTCTTAGAACATTCTCTAGTCCCTAAGAAAGAAGTAAAGTCCGAAGCATCCTCTCAGGAAAAGAAAGACTCCCCATATGGCACTGAAGAAGTCCTCTCCAAGCCTTGCATGGAAAGCCGGAAGAAAGACAAGAGTCCAGGTTCCTGCATTTGCGTGTACTTTCAGAAGTATCTGAGATTCTCTTTCGTCAGGACTACGGTCTTTCTTAACAAGCTTCTGTAATGTTATCAGAACGACGAAAACGAAAAGCATATAGTACCAGTACGCAATGTCTGTGAAGAAACCGAATGCTCCAATAGCAAAGCCGGCAATGATATGTGCTATTGACCATGCTGTGTAGTTACCACTTATCCTACTCATTTGAGTCATCCTCCAGGATCTGAAATACAGTTTCGACATTGACACCAAAGTATTCAGCCAACTTCAGAGCTGTTATTACGGAAGGATTGAACTTGCCTTTTTCAATTGAGTTAACTGTCTGACGGCTTACTCCAATTACCTCAGCAAGTTCTTTCTGAGAGATCTCCATCTCTGCTCTTAGAACTCGAATTCTGTTCTTGAGTTTCATAGTTCCTCCTTCGAGTGAAGGATAAACTATTGACGACATTGTGTCAAGTATACTTTACTTATTTGCCACAACTCATCGATGAGGACGTATGACCAAACTTGACACAAAGGCAGGATGGTTCGAGAATCCACTAAGGGTACCCCGAAACGAATTCGAACAGCCAGGCCTGATACCGGCTAAGGCACCATATTATGGTCAGTTGCGGAATTTGATTGACAAACTTGCGGGCGGCCTCAAGGAAGGCCAAAAAAGAAAGCCTGGTGCCCCTGACACGACTCGAACGTGTGGCCTACGGTTTAGGAAACCGCCGCTCTATCCAACTGAGCTACAGGGGCAGAGGCTTCTAAAAATCAGGCCCAATTATGCAGTTTCTTTCAGCGGTCGTCAAACCCCGGCAGCCTTTCAAGCAGTTCAGCGGCTTTCAGGGCCAGTGAATCGGCGAAAAGCATTCCGTGGTGGTCGGGAACAAGGATGTTGGCCTTCCTTGCAACCATCCCCGTTGCAAGCAGTTCCCCGTCGGCAAGCCTGAAGCCCAATCTCTCCAGGGCGTCAAGATCAACTCCTCCGCTGTGTCTGAAGCCCAGGGCAAGGAGTTCATGGGCTCCGTTCTCACCGGTGAGGTCCTCGCTGGATTCCTCCGGGGAATCTCCTCTGACCACGGCGGATTCGTACCTTACCGAGTCGCTGTGGTTCCAGCTCCTTCTTTGTCCGTCGAAGGAGTGGGCGGAGGGTCCGATGCCGATGTACGGAGTCCTTTTCCAGTAGGCTGAGTTGTGCCTGGAGACGTATTTCTCTTCCCTTGCGTAGTTCGACACCTCGTAGTGGATGTAACCATTCTCCGTGAGGAGGTCATGGGCCAGGTGATACATGTCTGCGCAGAGGGAGTCGGGAGCCTTGATGCCCCTGTCCCCCATGGGGGTTCCCTTTTCCAGGGTGAGTTCGTAGAGGGAGAGATGTTCGGGCATGTGGTCCAGCATCTTCTCCAGGTCTTTCCTGAACGAGTTCATGCCCTGCCCGGGGAGGCCGTACATCAGGTCGGCGCTGATATTCCTGAACCCGGCCCTCTTCGCCAGGGAGAGGGCTTCATCGGCATCCTCGGCGGTATGCGCCCGGCCAAGTTGTTTAAGGTGTTCGCCCTGGAAGCTCTGAACTCCAAGGCTTATACGGTTGAATCCCGCCAGGAGGATCGTCGAGTAACCCCTTGCGTCAAGGACCGCCGGGTTGGACTCGATGGTCCTCTCCTTCAGGGATGGCGAGTTCACGGTGGATATGAATCTGGCCCAGAACTCAGGAGGAAGGAGTGTGGGGGTACCGCCCCCTGCGTAGAAGGTGTCGAACTGAAGGTCTTTTCCTCGTGTTCTGCCGGAGAACTCCGTGAACAGGGCGGTGCACATGCCGGAGATGTCCTCCGGCTTCCTCTGGGAGGCGAAGGCGCAGTATGAGCACTTCTTCAGGCAGTATGGAACGTGTACGTAGAGGCCTAGCCGTTCTGCCACCGCGGGTCCTCGAATCTCTGTATCTCAAGGGTGTAGCCGGCGGGGTCCTTCAGGAAGCAGTTGTAAATCCTGTACTCCGGGGTCTCAGCCGGGGGCTTGATCACCTGGCAGCCCGCTTTCACTGCGGTATCGAACCATCCGTCCACATCTTCGGTGACCAGGGTGATGGTCACGTCGTCGGCCACCCTCCGATCCCTGCCTGAGCAGAAGCCCAGGAAGCCACCTGCTGCTACCCGATAGATCCTGCACCCGCCCTGGTCCAGGGCCAGGGGAAGCCCCAGCACTCCGTGGTAGAAGCTGTGGACGGCCTCGATGTCCTCGGTGTAGCAGAAGGTGATGACCGAATCGAAGCCCTTCATGCTAACCCTCCCTCTTCAGGACGGCCAGGAAAGCCTTCTGGGGGATCATGACCTTGCCCACCATCTTCATCCTCTTCTTGCCGGCCTTCTGCTTCTCCAGAAGCTTTCTCTTTCTGGTTATGTCGCCGCCGTAGCACTTCGCAGTAACGTCCTTCCTCAGGGCGCTGATGGTGGTCCGCGCTATGACCGTTCCGCCTATGGCCCCCTGAATTGGGATCTTGAACTGCTGGCGGGGGATCTCCTCCTTGAGGTTCTCGCAGGCCCTCCTGGCCCAGGCGGCGGCCCTGTCCCTGTGAACCAGCATGGAAAGGGCGTCGACCTTCTCGTGATTAACCAGTATGTCAACCTTCGCCAGGTCCCCGGGTCTGTAGTCGGCGCTCTCGTAGTCGAAGCTTCCGTAGCCCTGGGTCACCGACTTCAGCTTGTCGTAAAAGTCGTAGACTATCTCCGCCAGGGGCATCTCCACCTTTATCTCCACCCTCTTGGCCCCCACATAGAGGTTCGAGTAGTTCTGCCCCCTGCGGTCGAGGAGCAGGGTGGTCACCGGGCCTATGTACCTGTCGGGCATTATCACCGAAGCCTTTATGTAAGGCTCTTCCGTAAGCTGTATCTGGCCCGGGTCCGGGTAGAGGTTGGGATTGTCTATGTACTGAACCTCGCCGTTGGTGAGGGTTATCCTGTACAGAACGGTGGGAGCGGTGAGCACCAGGCTCATTCCGAACTCCCTCTCCAGACGTTCCTGCACAACTTCCAGGTGAAGGAGCCCCAGGAAGCCGCACCTGAACCCGAAGCCCAGCCCCACGGAGTTCACCTTCTCATATGTGAGGGAGGCATCGTTCAGCTTCAGTTTCTCCATGGCTATGGCCAGGTCGTTGTAATCCTCGGTGGAAATGGGGAAGAGGCTTGAGAACACCACCGGCTTGGCTTCCTCGAAACCCGCCAGGGGCTTTTCCGCCGGCTTCCTGGCGCTGGTTATGGTCTCACCGCTCCTCACGTCGCTTACGCTCTTGATCCCGGCTATGAGATAACCCACATCTCCGGCTTCCAGCTTCCTGCACTTCACCCGGTGTATACCCAGGTGGCCGATCTCCTCGATGCGGTACTCCTCTCCCATGGCCATCAGGAGTATGTCGCCGTCCTGGACCATGGTGCCCTCCTCAACCTTGAAGTAGGCCACCACACCGCGGTAGGCGTCGAAGATGCTGTCGAAGACCCGGGCGCGGAGGGGGGCTTCCGGGCTTCCGGCAGGGGGTGGGATCCTTGTCACGATGGCATTCAGGAGACCTTCCAGCCCCTCTCCGGTCTTTGCGCTCACGAGCACCGCTCCATCGGGGTCGAGACCCAGTTCATTGTCTATCTCGTGAAGGGTCTCCTCTATGTTGGCGGAGGGAAGGTCTATCTTGTTCACCACCGGTATGATCTCGAGGTTGTGCTCCATTGCCTTGTAAAGGTTGGCGAGGGTCTGGGCTTCAACACCCTGGGCGGCATCTATCACCAGAAGGGCCCCCTCGCAGGAGGCCAGGGCCCTGCTTACCTCGTAGCTGAAGTCAACATGGCCCGGGGTGTCGATGAGATTCAGCTGGTAGACCTGTCCCCCGGGGTCGGTGTAGCGCATGGTGACGGCGCTGCTCTTGATGGTTATTCCCCGCTCCCGCTCTATGTCCATGGAGTCCAGCATCTGGTCGTGGAACTCCCTGGCGGAAACGGTTTCGGTGACCTGAAGCAGCCTGTCCGCAAGGGTGGACTTGCCGTGGTCTATGTGAGCTATGATGCAGAAATTGCGTATGTTCTCGCTCAAGTTTTCCTCCAATTGTTGATGTGTAATATGTTTGGTAGTGATTGCCATTCCAAATCAAGCACAGAGGGAGTAGAGATGCCGATTTTCAAGAAGGACAGGAAAGAAGAATCCCCTGAGAATCCCCTTCAACTGATCAATGACTGCGTGATCGGCGAGGGAACCAGGGTCTGGAACTTCGTGAACATGTACGGCTGCGAGATAGGCAGCGACAGCATGGTCGGATGCTTCTGCGAGATACAGAAGGGCGTGAAGATCGGCGACAGGACAAGGGTGCAGAGCCATACCTTCATCTGCGAACTGGTGGAGATAGGGAACGACTGCTTCATAGGCCACGGCGTTATGTTCATCAACGATGTATACCCCCCCCAGCCCGACCCTTCCAACTGGAAGCGAACCATCATAGAGGACGGCGTGAGCATAGGCTCCAACGCCACGATACTCCCTGTCAGGATAGGCCGTGGAGCCATCATCGGAGCCGGGGCCGTGGTAACTAAGGATGTACCCGCCGGGGCGGTGGTGGCAGGGAATCCGGCGGCGTTCATGAGGTATTCCTCCGGGAAGGGAGAGCAGCAGTCTTGAGGTCGAGAATCTTCAGGGTAGTGCCAAGGATACCTGAAAAGCTCGAAGCCCTTGGAAGGATCGCCGCGAACACCTGGTGGAGCTGGAACAGGAACGCCATTCACCTGTTCAGGACAATAGACACCGACCTCTGGGAGGTAACAAGACACAACCCCACGCTGCTCCTGGGAAGGGTGAGCCAGGAAAGGCTGGAAGAACTCTCCTCTGACCCGGTGTTCCTCTCCTCCCTGGAGGAGGTAAGCTCTTCCATGGAGGAGTACCTTTCAATGACCACCTGGTTCTCATCCAGGCACCCTGGAGTCCTTGGGGAGAACGAGGTAATAGCGTACTTCTCCGCCGAGTTCGGTCTTCACGAGAGTCTGCCGATCTACTCCGGCGGTCTCGGTGTTCTGGCCGGAGACACAATGAAGAGCGCCAGCGATCTGGGCGTACCCGTCGTGGGCGTTTCCCTTTTGTACAGGCTGGGTTACTTCAACCAGTACCTGAACAGCGACGGCTGGCAGCAGGAGCGCTACTCGGTGAACGACTACTCCAACATGCCGGTTGAGAGGGTGCTGGACGGTTCCGGCAATCCGGTCACCGTGATGGTGCCCATGGACGGCGACAAGGTCCTCGCCGCCATCTGGCGGTNNAAGGTGGGAAGGATCAGGCTCTTCCTGCTGGACACGAACCTGCCTGAGAACGAACCCGAGAACCGCGAGATAACGTCACAGCTCTACGGCGGCGACAAGGAGATGAGGATCCGTCAGGAGATACTCCTTGGCGCCGGGGGGATAATGGCCCTGAGGGCAATGGGTCTCACCCCGGTGGTAAGGCACATTAACGAGGGCCACTCAGGTTTCCTCATCGTGGAGATGCTGGCGCATCTCATCGAAACCGGTCTATCGTTCGCAGAGGCCAGGGAAATGGTGACCGCGGGGAACGTGTTCACCACCCACACTCCCGTTCCCGCCGGGAATGAGGAGTTCGAACCGGGGCTGGTTCTCAGATACCTCCGTCCCTACCTCGACAGGGTAGGCCTAACCAACGACGCTTTCCTTGGCTACGGCTCTCACCCCGGCTCCAGCGCCTTCTCCATGACGGTTTTCGCCCTGAACTTCTCCAGGAAGGCCAACGGCGTCAGCAGGCTTCACGGCGAGGTCTCCAGGCAGATATGGAAAGATGTATGGCCCAGGCTTCCCGAGTCGGAGGTTCCCATAGGCCACGTAACGAACGGCGTCCATGAGAAGACCTGGCTCTCCGGTGAACTCACCCGGCTGATACAGAGGTATGTGGGGAGCATCTCGCCCGTTAACCCCATGGCTGAGAAATTCTGGGAAAAGATCGACAGGATCCCCGACTCCGAACTCTGGAGGGCGCACGAACGACTCAGGGCAAGGCTTGTGGGATACGCCAGGCGGAGGTGGGAGGAGCAGCTCGAGGAGATGGGTATAAGGGGTCTCCCCCACCAGAACCTCACCGTTCTGAACCCCGACGCGCTGACGATAGGGTTCGCAAGAAGGTTCGCTACCTATAAGAGGGCTTCCCTTCTTTTCCACGATATGGAGAGGCTGACCTCACTTCTCAACAATTCGGAAACCCCCATTCAGGTCATCTTCGCCGGGAAGGCACACCCCCACGACAACGGAGGCAAGAACCTTATCAGGGAGGTCTTCCACGCCTGCCTCAGCAGGGAACTCTACGGCAAGATCGTCTACCTTTCCGACTACAGCATGGACATGGCCAGGCACATGATTCAGGGTGTGGATATCTGGCTGAATACACCCAGGATCCCCATGGAGGCCAGTGGCACCAGCGGCATGAAAGCCGCGATGAACGGAGTGCCCCACTGCAGCGTGCTGGATGGCTGGTGGGCCGAGGGCTACAGTCCCGGGAGGGGCTGGGCCATAGGGAACGGGGAGACCTACGACGATCAGACCCTCCAGGACAGGATCGAGGCAAAGGCCCTCTACGACCTTCTGGAGAACATGATCGCCCCGCTCTTCCACAACCGGGTGAACGGCGGAATTCCCACCGGATGGACATCGGTTATGAAAGAGTCCATGAAGATGGCCCTCTCGGACTTCAATACCAACCGGATGGCTGCGGAGTACACCGAGCATTACTACATCCCTGCCCTTGCCTTCTCCAGGTCCATTGAGGCCGGGAACATGGACGGTGTTCGGGAACTGGCCAACTGGAAGGAAGCCGTAAGGGAGAAGTGGAACCAGATCTCCATAGAGGAAGTGCTTGCTGATGACCTTGCCGATACGATGACCGTGGGCGATGAGATATCCATCACAGCCAGGCTCAGGGCACCGGGTCTCAGCGCAGACGATCTCTCGGTTGAAACCCAGTTCGGCCACGCCACAGGCGACGGCTGGCTTACCTCCAGGAACTCCACCAGGCTGGAATACACCGGCGAGGAGAACGGCACGCTCAACTTCACCGGAAAGGTGGTCTGCGGCGAGGCGGGTAGATTCGGGTTCACGGTAAGGGTCCTGCCGGCACACCGTAAGTACGGCAAGGTGGTTGAGCCCGGTCTGGTCCACTGGTGGCAGTAGAGGGAAGGATCCCCTAAGCCCTGGAGGCCTTTCCGTCACCGTTCCGCTGGGCGGACCTTATCATATCCATGGCCGCTGTAACGGTCCCCAGGATGTGCTCGGGGGCCGAAGCCCTCTTGAGGGTTCCTCCACTGTTCCTGTCCACGAAGGATTTCAGGGCATTCAGTTCATCGGTCTTGCCAGACCTTATCAGCACGGCCAGTGCATCGTGCATGAGGTCCTCGTCCTCGAAGGGTATGCCCTTTGCGTGCTGGAAGGCTACGCGGAAATGCTGCCGTACGTGATCGTTGTCGTGGACCTTCATGAAGAAGCGCATAAGTGACCTTCTTGCCCCGGGAAGGGTGTGCATGAGCCTTAGCATCGCCGGCACCAGGCCCCTGTCCGGTGTCTCTGCCTTGGAAAGAACATCAACAGCCACGGTTACCACCTCAGGTGAGGGATCCCCAATCATGTTAGCCGCCAGGGAAGCGGCCCTGCCGCTGTCTATCTTCATGAGCGAGAGAAGGGCCAGTTTCCGCACCCTGTCGTCGGAGTCATCGCAGAGCTGTTCCAGGAGATGGATGGAGTTCTTGGAGCCTATGTCTCCCAGCAGGGCCACCAGATTCCTCATTATGTACCAGTCCTGGGTGGCGAACCTTCCCGTCTCCCTGATTCTCACAGAGAGCCCGCTTCTCTGGATCTCGTCTATCCTGGACTGGAACATGAGAAGGTACACCGAACCGAACCTCCTGAGGACCGAATAGGCCCTGGCCCTGATCTCCCTCTTCCTCTCCAGGAAAAGGTCCACCAGCCGCATGCCCAGATTCCTGAACATGACTACCTCGGTGATCTTCTCAGCCGCCTGATACCTGCTCTCGTCGTTGTCCATGAAGGCTTCCAGTATCACATCGGCGGCGTCAGGGGTGTCAATCCTCCGCATTGCCTCGGAAAGGCCCCTTCTAAGGGCGCTGGCATGATTAGGGCTGCCAACCTGCAGCAGCCTGCAGTCCGAGATGATGGCCACCAGTTCGGAGGCGGTGGAGAGCCTTCCGGAGGCGATCAGTCTTTCGCAGACCGATCCCATCAGGATCAGCGAAGCGAAAATGGTGTCCGGCGAGGCCTGTCCGGAGAGCAGCAGCCCGTGGATGTTGTCCACGACGTGCATCACGGTGTGGGCCTTTCCCCGCTCGGCTCCCATGCAGGCCAGCTGACTCAGCTTGTCTATGGAATCCAGAATCCTGTCCTGGTCACCGCCGTCAAGATCCTCCAGGTTCTTGTCTATGATCTTCCTGAGAGCGCTCCAGGCAAGGGTTTTCTGGAGCTCTCTGCTCACCAGCACCCCCTCCTCGAGGATCGACGGATCCAGGGTCGCAACGAAGTCCGCGAGCATCGACCTGTATTTCCCGGAACCGGCGGATGATTCCTCCAGTATCCTGCTGAGGGCTTCCCCGAGCTGCTGGGCCGGGATGTCCCTGATCGAGTCTCCCTTCTGGAGCCTGTCGATAAGCTCCTTGAAGACGATGTCCTCAAGTGCGCTGTCCAGCGTTCCGGAGACCGACTGGGCAACAAGCTTGCCGTCCCTGGAAACAAGGGCGTACCTGAACTCGTCCACGGTTGCGTGCTCTATACCCCTTGTCTTGCACATCTCAGCAAGACCGCCGCGATCACGGATCTGGGCGGGTTTCCTGTTCATCAGGTCGATGAAGTTGAAGAGCTCCTCTTCATCGATGCCGGGCTGGAAGGAAATGCTGTTGATCCTTCTTTCCACCAGGTGGGATAGGAAGTTCTGAACGGTTTTTGTCTTGGATTTCACCTTCACGTTGTTTACCATCAGCTCGCCGCCGAGAATGGTTATTGCGACCATTCCAGCCTCGCTGTCCGCGAAGGAGCCCAGGAGGTCGATGAAACCCTCAAGGGCCGGGCCAATGGAAGGATGGTCCGGGGGATACATGCTGACGGTCCTCTGAAGGAGGCTGAGCCTGGTAACCAGGTTCTGAGAGAGCCTGGCAAGGGCCAGGGGAGAGAGGGCATCGGCGCCTGTTTTCACATAAGCCTTGATGTTCGCCCCGGAGACCAGCCTCTCCCTGCTGTCCATGTCGATGGTGTACACCCACGACCTGTCCTTCTCCTTGGAGAAATCAAGCTCTTCAAGGACCTCTTCTACCTTCCCCCACACCCCACCCGGCCAGGAGCCCTTTTCCGTTCTAAGCATCCTGGAATCAGGATCATCCTCACCGCAGAGCGGTGCCAGGATCGCCGAACCGGGCAGTGCGGACTCCGGTGAGGAATCCTGACAGGCAAGACACGCCGCCTCAAGAAGAAGGGAGGCGCGGGCAAGGAAATTGATCCTCTGATCGGCCTTGAGTTCGTCAACGGTTTTCCACAGACCCACGAGGGATTCAGAGAGCGGCGCCGTCTCCAGAAGAAGCTGCCCCCGCTCCATCCTTACGAGCTTGTCGGCGTAGGATGCGGGATTGATAATGGTATAGAAGGCAAGACAATGGGCAGGTGAGGACATGGCCAGGCGGTCGATCTCGACAAGCGCTTCCACCGCCTGGTGACCCTCGGGTATTTTATTCAGTAATTCTTCAACGCGGGAGCTTGTGTCTGGTGCTGAGGCAATGGCTTCGACGATTCTTCCGGATATCACTTCCGTATTACCCCCTCCCCCACAGTATCACAGCTTATTTATCAGGCCTGTCCAAGATAGCT
>NPID01000115.1_pt1 | contig 51996 bp, 49 predicted proteins | sample 8637491 | NCBI WGS metagenome assembly NPID01 (sample SAMN07420843, study PRJNA396082) | bioreactor metagenome | isolation source: sample BA6 brine-fed electro-methanogenic bioreactor BA | place: Japan: Kochi | collected 2016-06-14 | reverse complement strand
AGGCGATGCTGGCCAGCACCGCGCTGAGCAGGGCGTGCTGCAGAAAACTGTATTGGCGCAGGTCGGCGAAAAACTCTAGCATGGCGCGCCCCCTGCGCAGTCGTGGTCATGGCGCACCATGCACATGTCTCCGCCGTAGATTTCACTGATCACTTCTCCAGTGATTTCGCTGGTGGGGTGAACCTTGACTTCGCGGTTGACGCAGACGACCTTGTCGACCAGGGGAGAAACAAAGCCGAGATCGTGGGAGACGAGCGCAATAGTGAGTGTGCGGTTGAGTTTCCGCAGCAGTTGGTGAAATTCGTTTTCCACCCGCAGGTCGAGATTCGCAGTGGGCTCATCGAGGAGCAGAAGCCGCGGTTCGGTGACCAATGCCCGGGCAATGAGCACTCTCTGGCGTTGTCCTCCGGAAAGTGCGCTTAACGGTTGGTGGGCTTTATCCGACAAATCGACCTGCTCCAGCTTTTCCATGGCAAGCTCGCGCTCCTTGCGGCCCATGGGGCCGAAGCGGTGGGTGGGGCCGAGGCGCCCCATCAGAACCGTGTCCAGCACGGTAACGGGAAAGTCGGGGTCGAGATGGGAGTGCTGCGGCATATAGCCGATCTGGGCCCAGCTCCTGCGCGGCGGACGACCGAACACCCGCACATCTCCCTGGTCGGGGCGTAGCAGACCGAGAATCAATTTCAACAGGGTGGTCTTGCCGCCTCCATTGGGGCCGACGATCGCCACCATTTCACCGCTGCGTATTGTCAGGGAGACATCCTGCAGGATCATTGGTCCCTGGTAGCGAAAGGAAAGCCGGCGAATTTCAATTGCCGGCTCGCTGTTTTCTTCGAGTGTCGTCAAGGTTCAATCCGCCAGGGCATTGTGCACGGCCTCTGCCATGCGTTGCAGGTTGTCGCAATAATCGGGCGCAAGAGGGTCGATGGTTACGACCTGGCCGTTGATGGCTTCGGCCAGGGTCCGGGCGCTGCTGCGAGAGAATTGGGGCTGGACGAACACCACCTTCACCTGGTGCTGGCGAGCGGAGTCGATCAAGCGCGCCAACTCACGGGCGCTGGGGTGCTTTCCGCCGATTTCAACGGCGATCTGGCGCAAACCGTAGGCGTCGGTAAAATAGCCGAAGGCACCATGGTAGACCAGTATGGCACTGCCGGAGAAGGGCGCCAGCTTTTCCTTGATCTGCCGGTGTGTGGCGTCGAGTTCTTCAACCAGGCTCTGCAGGTTGCGCCGATAGTCTTGCTCATGATCCGGATCGCGACGGATCAGGGCGTCGACCATATTCTGTGCGATCTTTTGGGCCCGTTGCGGGTCAAGCCAGATGTGGGGATCATCTCGCGTCTGGTCATGATGTGCCTGGCCATGGGAATGACTATGATCGTTGCCTTCTATGGATCGCCTTGTGATGCCGGCCGCGGCGTCGATTATTTCAAAGGCGCTTTTGCTGCCGGCGAGCCGGTCAAGTAGAGGTTTTTCCAGCGGCAGGCCCAGCGTGAAGTAGATCTGGGTGCGGGCAAGCTTTGCCAACTGCCGGGGAGTGGGTTCAAAGGTGTGCAGATTCTGCCCGGCTGCAACCAGAACATTGACCTCAAGACGTTCTCCACCGATTCTTTTCAACAGGTAGGCCTGAGGCTCGATGGTCGTGAATACGGAGAGCTTTTTGTCTTGCTCCCCCCAGCCGGGTCCCGCACTGCAAAGAAGGATGCCGACAAAGAAAAGAAGGACCCTCAAATGAATCATTGTGAAATTCCTGAAAAATGAATGAAAAGATGAAAGTTTATGGGTGTTGGCAGGCTGCGTCAACTGATTTTCCCTGAGGCGCGTGTCGTTTTGAGCGAAACTTGTTCCCCATATCTCCATAACACAAGGTAAAGTTAAGCATGATCCTATGGCAAATCAAGACATCCCTTTTGACGGAGCACATAGCCTGATGATGAACCGCTGTCTTATTGTATTGCTGTCTATGGTTTTTTGGGTATCAGGCTCAGGCCCTGTTTTTGCCCAGGACGCCGGCGCTCTGATTGAAAAGACCTTCTCTGAGCCCCTGTTTCCGGGCCTGGCCAGGGTTGGGGTAGAAGCCTCCGAGTTGACAAGCCGTGCATCGGAGACCATGGCACGCCTGTCCGAATATGAAGATACCAGAGATCTTGAGGGGCGTCTGGAACAGACTGAAGCGCGTTTGATCCAGACTCGAGATCGTATCGCCCGTCAGGGCGACCCTGAAAGCTGGAATGTTGACCGCTTGCTGGAGGCGCTTTCTCAGCTTAAAAGCGGGCATTCAACCCTCAATCAGGTGATGGAGCAGGTCGTCACCAGGCTCGGGGCATTGGACCGCATGCGCAACGACTGGGAGGCCCGGCGCAAATTCTGGCAGCAATGGGAAGAGCAGCTCTCCTCTCAGCAGACTAATCTCCCCTCAGAGACCTTTTCCCAGAGTCTACAAACCATCGAGAAGGTCCTGTCGCAGATTTCAAAGACTGTACCGCCGCTGGTCGTGGTGCAGGAGGAACTCTCGCGTCTGCTCAATGAACACCAGACCTTGATCGGGCGCATCGAGTCAGCCTTGAAGGAGGTTCGGGGACAGACCTTTAAAAAAACCGGTCACTCCCTTGTCAGTTCCGAATTTTATCGACAATTTGAACCGGCCATGACCAAAGAGATCCAGCAGGGCATCCGGCAGGCATTTCGGTTTGACATTGATTTTTTTTCAACCCAGGGATGGATTTCTTTATTGCAGGCCATCACGGTTTTTGTCGTGGCCGGTTTTATCCGTCGCTATCGTCGTCTCGGCGAAGGCACTGCGGAATGGCGCTTTCTGCTTGACATCCCTGGGCCACCGGGATCTTTGTTGCCATGGCTTTCCTGGGAACTCTATATTCTGCGGTGCCCGCCGCGTTGAGCCTGGTTCTCTCAACCCTGACCGTTTTCTCGGCGACTGTCCTGATTGCCGGTATTGTGCATCACTCCCTTAAGCGGCTGATCGTCTTTTTGTTGGCCAGCATGCTGATAGGTTTGATGGGGGGCGCAGCTGATCAACTTTCCTCTGCCGCTTCTTCGTCTGGGGGTGACTCTGGTAGCGCTGGCGGGATTACCTTTCTGCCTACTCGCGGCCTCCTTTTGCCGGCGTTCGACCAAGGAGCGATCAGCGCTTTTCGTCTTTGGCCTGCGCCTGGGTGCCCTGGTTTTTTTGATTACGCTGCTGGCGCAGATTACAGACTACAGTGTGCTTGCCATTCGATTGCTTGAATCTTCTATTCGCTCGGTCTTTGTCGTTATTGGCGCGACCATGGCCCTGCGTCTCGGCGAGGGTGCCATCGATTTTGCGTTGGAGCAGCCTGTATTTTCCAGGCTGCGTTTCATTCAGCGATACGGACGTGAGCTGGGGCGGCGTCTTAAGTGGATTTTTGCAGTACTGGTCTGGGTCGGGGGTGGTTACAACCTCCTCGCGGTCTGGGGCCTGTATGATTCATTTGCACAGACCTGGGATGATATCACTGGATTGGGGCTGACCCTTGGAGAAGTTCACCTGACCTTATCCATGGTGCTGTTGTCCGCCTTGGTGATCTATCTTTCAATACAGACCTCATGGATTCTGCGCGCCACTCTGGAGACGCAATTTTTCCCTTATCGAAATATTGATCGCGGAGTGAGCGATTCCATCAAGAAGCTCCTGCATTATTTTCTTGTGTTTGTAGGATTTCTCCTAGCCATGGGGATGGCTGGCCTTGAGCTGCGTAATTTTGCCGTCCTCGCAGGGGCTCTCGGTATCGGCATCGGCTTCGGGCTGCAGAACATCGTCAACAACTTCGTCAGCGGCCTGATTCTTCTGTTTGAAAGACCGGTTAAAGTCGGCGACATGGTCGTTCTTGACGGGGAATGGGGCAGGGTGGGCATGATCGGATTGCGTTCGACTATTATCGAGACCTTCGACCAGTCTGAACTGATCGTTCCCAACAGCCGGTTTATCTCGGAGAAGGTGACCAACTGGACTTTCTCAAACTCTCGATCGCGGGTCGTGCTGCCGGTTGGCGTCGCCTACGGCAGCGATATCGAGCTGGTGCTGAAAATCCTGCTGGAAGCGGCGGTGAAGCACGAACTCATTCTTAAGGAGCCAGCCCCTTCACCGATCTTTGTGAGCTTTGGCAACAGCTCCCTGGATTTTGAGCTGCGATGCAGGATCTCCGATATCGGAAACAGGTTCACTGTTCGCAGTGATCTGGGGTGTTATATCGACAGGCGGTTCCGTGAAGAGGGCGTTGAGATCCCCTTCCCGCAGCGTGACCTGCACCTTCGATCCGTTGATGCAAACGCGGCCAGGGAGTTGCGGCACAGCGGTAACGTGGGTGGAAAGGCTGACCGGCAGGAGAACTCCTGAGAAGGGTTTGCAGTGGGCAACAAGAAACCCCGGCTTTTGTGCCGGGGTTTCTTGTCCTGAAAGGGTGTTTGCCGGGGATCAGTACCCGCCGCCCAGGGTGCGAAGGACTTCCGGATCTTCCTCATCCTGTGCGAGCACCAAGTGGCAGGTGTCGCAATCCATCGAGATGACCTCGCCGGTTTCCGTCTCATGCATGTCGTTGTGACAGCGAAGGCAGCCGATGGAGAAATCAAAATCCTCAGTGTGGCCGATGTGGTTGGTGTAGGTGTTCCATTCGATGTTCATTTCAGGGAAAACGTTTTCACTGTATGCTTCCTGAATGCCTGCGATCGCTTTTGCAAGCTTTTCAGGATTCTCCTGGCTGATTTCAGGATAATTCTGTTTGTACCAGTTGGTCAGATCCGTGGCAATGCGCGTCCTCGCTTCATCCTGGCTGGTGTATTCTTTCTGCACAACTTCCATGGCCATCTTCTTGATGAAGGGGATTTCTGAAGGGATTTTCCCCTCGAGTATCTTGTTGTCGATGGCTCGGCCGGGCGGCAGGTAAATGTGGGTCGGGCGGTTGTGACAATCGATGCAGTCCATTACCCGCACGTCAGCATATTCACCTTCCATATCGGTTTCAGTGCGAAAAACTTTTTCTGTCCCATCCTCCTGGTGGAGAATGACCTCAGGAATTTCAGTGCGCTCCCAGTTCGCAGTTTTGTAGGTGATTTCATTTTCCGGTGCCACATGCCAGTGAATGCCGTTGGCGCTGGTAGCACGGTCGCCGGCTGATCCGATTTTCATCAGCAGTACGCTTTGAACGTGGGTGTTTTCTTCATCGGGCAGAAACTTGTCACGGATCACCAGTTTGTCGCCATGAAATTTCTCCGGGCGATGGCACTCCTCACAGGTGTCGCGGGCGGGGCGAAGTCCATGTACCGGCGTTTCGATGGGGCGGGGGTAGGTGTCGAAAGCGACGGCGGCCAGCTGCCGCGCCCCGGAAATTTTAGATTTGACAAACCAGGTCGCGCCGGAGCCGATATGACATTCAACGCAATTGACGCGCGAGTGGGGGGAGTTCTGATAGGCGGTGTATTCCGGGTTCATTACAGTGTGGCAGAACTGCCCGCAGAAACCATTGGATTCCATATAATGGTAGCCGCGGTAAGCCAATAATCCAATGATGAAGATATTGACCCCGGTCAGAAAGACCGCAAAGAAGATCAATTTGCGCATTTTGCTGAATTTGGTGGGGTCGGTAAAAAAATCGCGCAGGTAGTCCATGGTGAACAGGCGCACTTCTTCTTTTCCCTTGAAGAAGAACAACCCGAGAAAAACCAGGACCAGTCCACCGATAAAAGCCGGGCCAAGGATCATGTAGATCAGGGCGGCCATGTATGTATTGTCGATGTGGGCAAGCAGGTCGTAGAGAATGGCCCCGAAGAGGAAAGGAAATACCGCGGTGACAATCATTGCCCCGACAAGGGAAACGCGGCTGCGCGCGATGCCTTTGGTGAAAGCTGAAACGATGTCGGTGAGTTTTTTCATACTATGCCCCTTTGTGGTTATTATTTCAGCACATTCGATACGCGAGAGCTGCCGAACGGCCTGTTGTCGGTTAAGCTTGGGCTGTCAATGCAAAAAGCGATGACTGTGCAGTGAAAGTCCGCTGGCGGGAAATTCAATGTTCGGCCCAATAAATACAGTTTGGAACACCGTTATGTCAATAATTAAAAAATTAATGAGTCAGGTCAAGTAACCTTCTACAATAATTGATGAAACCAATGTTTTAGGCTGTGCTTGAATGCAGGATGAAACTGTTCAGATGCGCAACCCTTGGCTGTTGAGTCGCTCTAAATTCAGTGAGTGTCCAAATATAACATAAAAAAAGGCTGCCCGAAGGCAGCCTTTTTTTATGTTGCTATAGAGCGGGGTTTTAATGGCCGCTGCCATGCATAAAGGCATAGACCATCAGGATGACCAGGGTAATCCCTATAAACACGGCGCTGAAACCGAACGCCTTCAGAATGAAGTCATAGACAACACCGGAGGGCTTGGGTTTGACGAATTGTTCTGTGATGCCGAGTTCCTCATAGCGACGCCACTGGTCACCGCGCTCCTCGAGGAATTCCTCCTTGTTGATTTCGCCGTTGAAAATAACGAAATCCATGGGGAATTTCTCGGGCCGTCCGTGCGTATTGAAGAAGTGGACAGTGAAGATAAAGCCGGTTGCCAGCAGGGCTTCGTCCGAGTGAACGATGGTGGCCACGTTGAACATCCAGCCCGGCAGGAAGGTACCGAAGAATTCGGGAAACCACAGCATGAGGCCGGAGCCACCGATGGCGAACATACCCCAGAAGACAGCAAGGAAGTCGAACTTTTCCCAGTAGGTCCAACGCTCAAAAGTCGGCTTGGGTCCGAGGAACAGGAACCAGCGGAACATGCCGGCGATATCGCGCACATCGCGCAAGTTGGGGAACAGCGAGTCAGGACCAAAGAGGCGCTGAATGGGGTTGCCAGGGATGTCCTGGCGAACGAACAGGAACTGCACGCTCATGACGATCGCTGTACCGAAATAAACGAAAGTGATCACGGCGCCGAAGCGATGCAGAGCGGCTGCTACCGGAGCGCCACCGTACCAGTCCATCATGATTCTTGCCCAGGCCTGGTCGGCAAACTTCAAGGGCAGGCCGGTCAGGGATAGAATCAGGAAGCTGATAATAACCAGAAGGTGCAGGAAGATGTGGCGTCTGGTGAAGCGACGATAGATCTTATGGGCATCGGGAATATGATGCACATGGTCGCCGCGGATCAATGCAGCCTTCTTCTCACGGTTTTCGACAAAACCGCGGAACATCCACAGCAGCGTATGCAGCCAGAAAACGGCGAAAGTCGTGACCAGCAGGCCGGTCATCGCCATGAACGTCCAGTAAAGAATCGGATAGTTTTCGGCATCGTGGTAGCTGCCATGCGAGTAGAACTTGGTAAACAGCGGAGTGGCGTTTTCATGGCAGTCAGCACAGGTTTCGACCAGATGGTCGGGGTGCACGCTGGAATCCGGATTATCAGAGGGCAGCACGGCATGAGAGGTGTGGCAGTCCGCGCAACCGGCGACCAGCTCAGGATAGCCAAGGCGGTAGTTTTTGCCGTGATAGCTGTCCATGTAAGTGTCAACTGCAACGGTGTTGACCCCATTGCGACTCATCATCTCCTGGTCATCATGGCAGTCCAGACAGACGCGAGTGTGAAATTCGCGATTGTCGTGGGAAGACGGATCTCCAAGGGGTTTTATTTCATGAAGCCCGTGACAGTCGAAACAGGCGGCCGAGTCCATGTTTCCAGCTTCGATCGCCTGGCCGTGAATGGAGGACTCGAAAGTTTCGTGAACGTCAAAGTGACATTCGGCGCACTTGGAGGTCGCAATGCGCTTATCGCCTTCCCAGTAATTATGCTCATGGATATCGTAGTGGCAGGCGGAGCAGCCGATATCGTTGAGCATGTGAACCGATGCGTAGTGCTCGGCGGTTTCTTTTTTGTGACAGCGAACGCAATTGACGGGTTGGACATCGATCTCACCCATCATGTGAGCATCAACCGAGGTTATTTCGACATGACAGCTGGTACAGGCATTTTGGCCATGGACCGAATTGGCGAAGGTTTCGGCTGAGACAACGTCTTCGTGACAGTCGATACAGGTCTGTGGGTCGATAGCCAGACCGTTGGCTGCCAAAGCCTGGGAACCCAAAAAGCCGAACAGCAATAGGGCAACAAGAATGCGGGGTAAGACCTTCAGCATTTTACTCCTCCTAGCGTGATTACTCCCTCAAGCGATATCTATTTTTTCGTCGGCTATTATGGCAGTGTATGAAAAAAAAAGGCAAGGGAAGAAGGTCGGGTTTGGTGCAAAAAAAAGGGTGCGTCCCGTCGGGACGCACCCTTTCGGGTTTTACGGGTTTAGCCAACCAGAGACATAACCTGTTCGGTAAAGGGATTGGCGAACAGAATGATCATGGCGACAACGAAAACGTAAATCGCCAGGGACTCGATCATGGCCAGACCGATCAGCATGATCGTCATGATCTTGCCGCTTGCGCCGGGGTTACGGGCAACGCCTTCAACCGCGCGGCTGATGGCAATCCCCTGACCGAGGCCGGTACCAAAAGAGCCGATAGCCATGCCGAAACCGGCAGCAATCATACACCAAGCAAAAAATTCCATGTTTCCTTCTCCTTTCGAGTGTTTATTTTTCCTATACAGTATAGGACAGGGTGGTACTCCGTATATCTCGCTTGTTTATTGAATCTTGTAAAATCTAATGCGCTTCCTCGAGTGATCCCGCAATGTAGATCATCGCCAGAAGAGTGAAAACGAATGTCTGGATAAATGCAACAAGAACACCCATCAGCATCATGGGCACCGGAAGCAGGAACGGCACCAGCGCAAGAAAGATCATCAGTACAATCTCGTGTCCGTACATATTGCCGAAGAGACGAAGAGACAGTGAAAGAGGACGCGCAAGGTGCCCGATGATCTCGATGGGGAGCATGATCGGGGCCAGCCACCAGACAGGCCCGATAAAATGTTTGATATATTTGAGCCCGTGCTCCTTGAGGCCAACAATGTGCGTCATGGCAAACACCGTCAGCGCCAATGCAGCGTTGGTGTTGAGGTTGGCCGTCGGCGGCATGAAGCCGGGCACCAGGGCGATCAGGTTCGATACCAGAATGAAAAGGGCGAAAGTGGCGATCAGGGGGAGGTAGGGCCTGCCTGCCTTGCCCATCGTTTCGTCGATCAGGTTCTGGACGATGCCGACAACGACTTCCATGAAGTTCTGGATGCCCTTGGGGATAAGCTCCGTGCGACGCGTAGCGAAAAATGCCACAACAACCAGAAGAAGGATGACGAACCAGGAGTAGGTTACATGGACGCCGAAGTGTAGGTTGAGTTTCTGTTCAAGCCACTGCAGAAATAAAAAAGGGTGTGTCATTTTTGAAACGTCTCCTTCAACGGATTCGGGAAACCGGAAATGTCGAATTTTTTAGCCCAGGCGCCGCAATGTCAGCCATAGGATGTTGAGCACCATCACCGAAAGGCCGGCAGCAAGCGCAACCGGATGAACCTTAAAAATGGCGATAAGCACGAAAATCGCCGTGCCGATGAAAGCAAGGCGAAGAAGAAAGCTTAATTGATACCGGCCCCGCGGATTTCCATGCTCGGCCTGGGCGATGGCGCGCCGAAGCGACCTCCGCATCCAGACAAAAGCGACAATGGCGACAAGACCGCCACCGGCAACGCCGGCTGTCACTGCGGTGGATCGCCACAGCAAGCTACCGAGGATCAGCAGGCCCAGAATGATCCAGTTGCGGCGCGCAAGTTGCTGTTGGATCCTGTCGTCATTGTCCGGCGCGATTGTCTCGGTCATCTTGTTCCTGCTGGCGCCGGACCTCCCTGCGAGTCAGGATAAACATATTTCGAAACCCGGCAATGATACCGAACAACAGAAAGATGAGGGTCAGCCACGGCGACGTTTCAAGCCATTGGTCGAGATAATACCCCATAGCCAGGCCGATTATAGTGGCCGCCACCATGGAGATCCCGATGCTGGACAGGAAGCCCAGTGATTTAAAAAGTTGGCGATCGTCTTCGGCCATAAGTTTGGTATACGGTACCCGGAGTCAAAAACCCGATCTAATTAGCATAAGGCGACCAGGGTGTCAACCGGTTTTTGAAGGAAAATCATGGGCAAGCGGGCAGGATTCGCGCGCAAAGCCTGAGCCTGAAAACGGCTCTGCATGCGAATCTCTGGAGCATTTACAGACTTGAAAAAGCCTCCTGGGCCGCCTCGATAGTGCGATCGAGGTTTTCGCGGGTATGGGCGATGCTCATAAAGCCTGCTTCAAACTGTGACGGGGCGAGGTAGATCCCTTTGTCGAGCATTGCGCGGAAAAAGCGGCCGAAGGTTTCGACGTCGCTGCGGGACGCATCGGCGAAGCTGGACACGGGTCCTCCCTGGAAATAGGTACAGAACATCCCGCCGACGCGCTGTAGGCAGGTTTCATGGGATGTGCGGGAGGCTGCATCACGCAGTCCTTTTTCGAGGTAGGCGCTCTTTTCCTCGATCTGCTCATAAAACCCTTCTTCTTTAAGCAGGTTGAGGGTGGCGATGCCGGCGCTCATGGCAAGAGGGTTTCCGGACAGGGTTCCTGCCTGGTAGATCCCTCCGCCGGGAGACAGTTCGTCCATGATCTCCTGTTTGCCGCCGAAGGCGCCGACGGGCATGCCGCCACCGATAATTTTTCCGAGACACACGAGGTCGCCGCGCACGCCAAGGCGCTCCTGCGCTCCGCCGTAGGCCAGACGAAAGCCGGTCATGACTTCGTCGACGATCAGGAGGATCCCTTCCCGGGTGCACAGATCGCGCAGGCCTTCAAGGAATCCGGCGCGGGGGGCGACGCAGCCCATGTTGCCGGCAACAGGCTCCAGGATTATACCCGCTATTTCACCCTTGTTGGCGGCGACCAGTTGTTTGACTTCTTCGAGGTCGTTGTAATTGGCGGTCAGGGTATGCTTGGCGAAATCCGCGGGAACGCCGGGGGAGGTCGGGACGCCGAAGGTTGCGGCGCCGCTGCCGGCTTTAACCAGCAGGCTGTCTGCGTGACCGTGGTAGCAGCCGTCAAACTTGATGATTTTATCACGGCCCGTATAGCCGCGGGCGAGACGAATGGCGCTCATGGTGGCTTCGGTCCCCGACGAAACCATGCGGACCTTTTCAATATTGGGGTAAGCTTCACAGACCATCTGTGCCAGTTGGGTTTCCAGATGGGTCGGTGCGCCGAAGGAGGTTCCGTCGGCTGCGGTTTTGCAGATGGCCTCGACCACCTTGGGGTGGGCATGGCCAAGGATCATCGGACCCCAGGATTGCACATAATCGATATAGTTGTTGCCGTCGCTGTCATAAACCTGCGAGCCGCTGGCGTGGGTAATGAAGACCGGGTCGCAGCCGACCGATTTGAAAGCACGCACGGGGCTGTTAACCCCGCCGGGAATGAATTTCTTGGCTTCGGCGAAAAGTTGGGCTGACTTGGTGTGGTTCATGTAAATATCCCTCGTCGCGTGGGTTGGCGGAACATTTTGCGATATGTGGAAAATGCAAATCTCATCAAGCGATTAGAAAATTATCCCCTTCGGCATGTTCCCTCGGAGATTTCCTTTTGGTGTCCAGAACTTGTCCGTCTGCTTAGCATGCCCGTGCAAGGTTGTCAAGAAAGGCGTGTAAAGAGAAATTTGACACGATTGTGGCAATAATTTACATTGTGCGATCAGCCCGATCTGGGTTTGTCTTTTTCGCGCCGAGGGAGGTTTTATGGCGAGTTTGTTGATCATTCTGATCAGTGCCATCTTTGTCAACAATTTCGTTCTTGCGCGCTTTCTGGGAATCTGCCCTTTTCTCGGCGTTTCCAAAAAAGTCGAAACGGCACTCGGCATGGGGATGGCGGTCACCTTTGTTTTGACGGTGGCTTCTGCCGTGACCTGGCTTGTCCAGAGATTCATTCTGGCTCCGCTGGGGGTCGAATACCTGCAGACCATCGCCTTCATCCTGGTGATTGCAGCCCTGGTTCAGTTGGTTGAGATGGTCGTGCAGAAAACCAGTCCCGTTCTTTACCAGTCTCTTGGTATTTTTCTGCCTCTGATTACCACCAATTGTGCCGTACTGGGACTGGCTGTTCTAAATATTCAAAAAGATTATTCCTTTCTCGAGGCGGTTGTTTTTGCGGTCGGTGCCGCCGTCGGTTTTACCCTGGCGCTGGTGTTGTTTGCCGGATTGCGCGAGCGTCTGGATCTCTGTCCGGTTCCCGAGGCTTTTCGCGGAACAGCTATTGCCATGGTCACGGCCGGCCTTCTCTCGCTGGCGTTCATGGGATTTGCCGGCCTGGTGGCCGGGTGATGGCACTTTTTCTAGGGTGAGAGCGCTATGCTGGAAGCGATAGTAAGTCTGGGAGGGATCGGGCTGTCGGCGGCGATTCTTCTCGGACTGGCGTCAAAAAAGTTCGCAGTGGAAGTTGATCCCCGGGAGTTGGAAATTCTCGATGCTTTGCCGGGTGCCAACTGCGGAGCCTGTGGGTTTCCGGGCTGCGCAGGTTTTGCCCGTGCACTGGCTGAAGGAAAGGTTGACCCTGCCGCCTGTACGCCTGGCGGGCAGGCGACTATCGAGCGGCTTGCATCCATCCTCGGGGTATCCGCCAGCTTGCGTGAGCCCGAGGTGGCGGTGGTAATCTGCCAGGGTGATCAGGTCAAGGCGAAGGATAAATACCGTTATCTCGGAGTGGAAGATTGCAGCGCGGCCCAAAAGCTCGCCGATGGACCTAAGGCGTGCCCGGGTGGTTGCCTGGGTCTTGGCAGCTGCGTTCGCGCCTGTCCGTTTGGAGCCATCGAGATCACCGAACAGGGCCTGGCGGTCATCAGTCGGGAAAAATGCACCGGCTGCACCAAATGCATTGCAGTGTGCCCGCGCCAGGTGATCCGCATGGTGCCCGCCTCGGCTACTGTTCACGTCCTCTGCAACAGTCATGACAGGGGAGCAGTCGTGCGCAAGTACTGCCAGGTCGGCTGTATCGCCTGTCAGATCTGTAAAAAGGCCGCTCCCGAAGCCTATGTGATTGAAGATTTTCTTGCCCGGGTCGTTTATGCCCATCAAGGACAGGCGGCTCCGGCGGTTGAAAAGTGTCCCACGCACTGTATTCGTGATTTCATCAGCGGGTATCCCGAGGGGAGCACTTTTGCCCCTTCGATTGTCCCTTCCTCCGACGAAGCGGCCTGACCGGTTGCCTGATTGCAGCGAGTCTCGTGAATGAGCAGAAAACCTAGGACTTTTCGGGGTGGTCTTCACCCTCCTGACAGCAAAGCCGCCTCGGCGGAAAAGGCGGTAGAAATCTGCCCCTTGCCGGATGAGATCATCATCCCGTTGTCGCAGCACATTGGTGCGCCCGCAGAACCCTGCGTCGCTGCCGGCGAGCTCGTTTGCCGCGGACAGGTTGTCGGTGAGGCGAGGGGATTCGTCTCGGTTCCCGTGCATGCTTCCACGTCCGGGGAGGTTGTTTCGGTTGAGGCGCGCCCCCACCCCTCGGGACGCGACCTTCCTGCGGTGATTATCCGTCCTGACGGCCGCGATCAGTGGTGTGACGATCTGCGCGGCCTTGCCGACGATGAGTTGGCGGCCGATTCGATCCGCGACAAATTGCGTGCCTGCGGCATTGTCGGCCTGGGGGGCGCGACCTTTCCCACCCATGTCAAACTGTCTCCTCCGCCTGAAAAGCCGATTGATACCCTGATTATAAACGGCGCTGAGTGCGAGCCTTACCTGACGACCGACTATCGCCTGATGCTGGAAGAGCCCGAGCGGATCCTCGACGGCGTCCATCTGCTCGCTGCAGTGCTGGGACGCCCGCGCATTTTTATCGGCATCGAGGAGAACAAGCCCGCCGCCATCAAGGTGATGGAGGCCGCCTGCGCCTCCTGTGATATCGAGGTGGTACCGTTGCGAGTCAAGTATCCGCAGGGTGCCGAAAAGCAGTTGATCTGCGCCATTGCCGACCGCGAGGTCCCATCCGGCGGCTTGCCCATGGATGCCGGTGTGCTGGTCCAAAATGTGCGTACCGCGGCTGCCGTCTCCGCCGCTGTGCGTGCCGGGCAGCCGCTGATCGAGCAGGTGGTGACCGTAACCGGGCCCGGGGTGGCTGAACCGAAAAATCTGCGGGTCCGCATCGGCACCCCTTTACGGCATTTGATCGAAGCCTGCGGTGGCTTCAGTGGGGACCCTGGCAAAATCATTCTGGGGGGGCCCATGATGGGAACCGCGCAGCTTTCCCTTGATGTCCCAGTGACACGGGGTGCGGGCGGATTGCTGATTTTTCGGGAGCAGGATGTTGATCCGCGCCCCGAGGGGCCGTGTATTCGCTGCGGGCGGTGCGTTTCCGTTTGTCCGGCGCATATTTTGCCCACAACTATTGTCGCACATGCCAGACATGATCAGATCGAGACGGCCGAAACTCTCGGCGTGCTGGACTGTATCGAATGTGGGTGTTGCACTTATATCTGTCCTTCCATGATTCCCCTGGTGCAGTTCATCCGCCAGGCGAAAGGTGCCATTATGGCTCAAAAAAGGAATGCCTGACGTGGACAAGCAGCTTTATCTGTCTTCCTCGCCTCATATTCATGCTGAGCAGACGACCGGCGCTATCATGCGAGCGGTCATCTATGCCCTTCTGCCGGCCTGCGCCGTTTCCGTTTATTTTTTCGGACTGCCTGCGCTCTGGGTGCTTTTGGTCTGTACAACCGGTTGCATTGCTGCGGAAGCTCTGTGTCGCAGAATTATGGGCAGAGAGCAGACCTGGCGCGACGGCAGCGCAGCCCTGACCGGTATTCTTCTGGCCCTTAATCTGCCTCCATCCACGCCTTGGTGGCTTGCTCTTCTGGGCGCAGTGGTGGCTGTTGTCGTTGCCAAGCAGATTTTCGGCGGATTGGGGTATAACCCCTTTAATCCGGCCCTGGTCGCGCGGGTGGTCCTTCTGATTTCATTCCCGGTTCAGATGACGCGTTGGAGTGCTCCTTCCCCCGGCGGTTCAGGGCTTGATGCCCTCACCACGGCAACTCCCCTGGGGGAAATGAAAACTGCAGTGATGCTGACCGGTCAGCTACCTTCTCACGGCACTGCGCAGACCGTGGATTACTTCGTCGGCAATATGGGGGGATGTCTCGGCGAAGTTTCGGCGCTGGCTCTGCTGGCGGGCGCGCTCTATCTTTTCTGGAAGCGCATCATTACCTGGCATATCCCATTGAGCTTTATCGGCAGCGTCATTGTGTTCGGGGGAATTTTCTGGCTGGTTGATCCCGCTCGTTATCCCAGTCCCCTGTTTCATCTGGTTACGGGGGGGCTTCTGCTGGGAGCCTTTTTCATGGCGACCGACATGGTGACTTCTCCCGTCGCGCCTGCGGGGATGATTGTTTTTGGTTTAGGGTGTGGAGTTGTTACGGTGCTGATTCGTCTCTTCGGCGGTTATCCTGAAGGGGTTTCATTCGCAATTCTACTGATGAATGCCGCTACGCCGCTTATCGATCGCTACTGTCGGCCGCGCAAGTTCGGCTACGTGCCGCACAAAGCATAAACAAGGGACGCCCATGAAGGATATAGTTCGTCTGGTCATTGTGCTGACCCTGATTACTGTCTGTGCGGGTTTTGTCCTCTCGCTGGTGGAGAGTCTTACTCGTGAGCCGATTGCAGAACAGCGCCGGCTGGAAAAACTCAGAGCCCTGTCTGCTGTTCTGCCCGAGTTTGATAACAGCCCCGATCAGGATCGCGTTGTCTTGCCGGTCGGCGTGGATAAAAAAGGAAAACCCGTTGAGCGCACTTTTTACCTTGGCCGCGCAGACGGTAAAATCACCGGCGTAGCTTTCGAAGCAATTGCCCCTGATGGTTACAGCGGCGACATAGCGGTGATGGCGGGCGTTCGCCCCGATGGAACTGTTGTCGCTGTTGAAATTTTAAGGCATGCCGAAACCCCGGGCCTTGGCGACAAAATTGAAGAAGAATGGTTCAAGCAGCAGTTCGAGGCTAAAAGACTGGACAACGCCGACTGGCGCGTCAAAAAGGACGGTGGCGAGTTTGACGAAATAACAGGAGCCACAATCTCACCCCGGGCAATCGTAGGCGCCCTGCGTCGCGGGCTGGAATTTTTTCACGAAAACCGTGGTGCCATTGTTGGTGCCGAGGGGGGGCAGTGATGAGTCTGAAGCAGGAGTTCAGTAACGGAATCTGGCGGGAAAATGCGGTGTTCAAGTTGCTGCTCGGCCTGTGTCCTGCGCTGGCTGTGACGACCAGTGCCGAGAACGGCCTGGGGATGGGCCTGGCAACGACGTTTGTGCTGCTTTGTTCCAATGTTGCCGTTTCTGCTTTGCGCAATGTCATTCCCGGCAAGGTGCGCATCCCTTCCTTTATTGTGATTATCGCCTCTTTTGTAACCGTGGTGCAGTTGACCATGGAAGCCTTTCTTTATGATCTCCACAAAGCGTTAGGCATCTTCATCCCTTTGATTGTCTGCAACTGCCTGATCCTTGGACGGGCCGAAGCTTTCGCCTCTCGCAATCCCTTGAGGAATTCGATTGTCGACGGACTTGGCATGGGAGTAGGTTTTACTCTTGCGTTGTTTGTTCTGGGTGCTGTGAGGGAAGTCCTGGGTGCCGGCAGCCTGTTTGGTGTCTCCCTTTTCGGCAGTGGTTACCAGCCGGTGCTGCTGATGATTCTGCCCCCTGGGGCTTTCGTTTCCCTTGGGTTTCTGCTGGCTGGAATGAACCGCATTGAAGCTAGGCGTCGTTAAGAGCGTGTAGAGTTGGGAAGTCGCGTGATTGCATGCCATGAATAAGGTGTGAAGGGGCGATGGAAGCCCGCGAACTCGCGCGTTTATCTGTGCTTGAAAGATGCCATAAACCACTGTTTCAACAATGGAAATGTATGCGTAAATGTGCATACAGTATACTGTATTTTTTCCTTGACAAGAAAAGCCGTTTGTCCTAACTTGCCTAGGCCTTAAACCGTAAACGGCATCGCATATAATTAGTATGCCGTAATAACACATCGTTGGGGGAGGAGCCGCTCTATGCTAGACAGTTACCTGCCGATTTTGGTTCTCATTGGGATAGCCCTGGCATTTGCCTTGGGCTCAGTTGTTTTTTCCGGTTTGGTTGGTATGAGAAAGCCCGGCAAGGTCAAGCTTTCTCCATACGAATGCGGCCTTCCGCCCGTCGGAACGGCGCGAGAAAGGTTCCCGATCAAGTTCTACCTGGTTGCGGTGGCTTTTATCGTGTTTGATCTCGAGGTCGTATTTATGTACCCGTGGTCCGTCGTTTTCAAGAAGCTTGGTCTTTTTGGCGCCGCAACCATGGGTTTCTTTATTTTTGTCCTCGTTATCGGCTTCATCTATGACTGGAAAAAAGGAGCATTGGAATGGGAGTAGATCAGCCTCTGGGAAGCAATTTTATTACGACAAGTCTGGACAAGGTTGTCAATTGGTCCCGGTCTCGTTCTCTCTGGCCGATGACTTTCGGTCTTGCCTGCTGCGCGATCGAGATGATGGCCGCTGGTGCCGCGCGGCACGACCTGGACCGGCTCGGGATCCTGTTCCGCGCTTCGCCGCGTCAGGCTGACCTGATCATTATTGCGGGCACGGTGACAAAGAAGATGCTCCCGGTTATTCAGACGGTCTACGAGCAGATGCCAGAACCCAAATATGTCATTGCCATGGGCGCTTGTGCATGCTCGGGTGGTGTCTTTGATACGTACAGCACGGTCCAGGGTGTCGATGAGGCGCTGCCGGTCGATGTTTATATTCCTGGTTGTCCTCCCCGTCCCGAAGGGCTTCTCTATGGCCTGCTCAAGCTGCAGGAGAAGATTATGGCCGAGCGCAATACTTTCGGCGCGGCCATCGGCCTCGGTGAAGTGGTCAGGGAAGCCTGATAGCCGGTTGATATTCGATACTTTTTGCTGAGATAAGGACAGAAAATGACCGATCAAGCTGTAGTGGAAAAGATCAAGGCGAAGTTCTCCTCGTCTGTTCTTGAGGTCAAGGAATATCGGGGAGAGACGACCGTAACGGTGGCGAAGGACGACGTTGTTTCGATCTGCACCTTCTGCAAGGAGGAGTTGGGCTTTAATATGCTGGCCGATCTGTGCGCTGTTGACGGCCTGGACATGGGGCTCGATCCCCGCTTCCTCGTTGTCTACAACCTTTACAACCTGACGAGTAAGACGCGCCTGCGTCTCAAGGCGCCTGTCGGTGCTGACGATGCGCGCATCGATACGGTTTGCGGAGTGTGGGGCGCGGCCAACTGGATGGAGCGCGAGTGCTGGGATCTTTCCGGGATCACCTTTAACAATCACCCTGATCCTCGGCGAATTCTCATGCCCGATGATTGGGAGGGGCATCCATTGCGCAAGGACTATCCCGTGCAGGGGCCCGACCGTGAACCCTACCAGGGACGCACTGTTTAAGGCACCTATTCGAGAACTCCAAAAGGAACGAGGCGTACAATGGCAACGACAACCGAAACCATGACAATAAACATGGGGCCCCAGCATCCTTCGACTCACGGGGTGTTGAGGCTGGTTCTGGAGCTGGACGGCGAGCAGGTCGTCAAGGCGGTTCCGCATATTGGCTACCTCCATCGTGGGGTTGAAAAGCTTGCAGAAAGCAGGACTTATCATCAGGCACTGCCTTTGACAGACCGCCTGGATTATCTTGCGCCGATGAGCAACAACCTTGGTTATGTTCTTGCGGTTGAGAAGCTTCTCGGAATTACCGACGAAATCCCTGAGCGCGCCAAAGTTGTGCGCGTGCTCATGGCTGAGCTCACCCGGATCAAGAGCCATCTTGTCTGGCTGGCGACTCATGCTCTGGATATCGGCGCAATGACGGTCTTTATTTACTGCTTCCGTGAGCGTGAGCGCGTCATGGATATGTATGAGCAGATCTCCGGCGCGCGGATGACTTCCAACTACTTCAGGGTTGGCGGTCTTTCTGCTGACCTCCCGGAGGGCATCGAGAAAGATATGCGGGAGTTCGCTACCGAGATGCCCGAGCACGTCGATATGTATGAGGGGCTTCTTACCGGCAACAAGATCTGGCAGAAGCGTATCATCGGCGTAGGCGAGATCTCCGGCGAAGATGCGATCGATATCGGCTTGACCGGCCCGAGTCTGCGTGGTTCCGGGGTCGATTGGGATCTGCGCCGCGATAATCCCTACAGCGGTTACGAGGAATATGACTTTAACGTGCCTGTGCGCAATGACTGCGACACCTGGGCGCGTTACAAGGTCCGCCTCGACGAGATTCGCGAGTCCTCCAAGATTGTTCTTCAGGCTCTTGACAAACTCAAACCAGGACCGATCCTCGCCGATGTTCCCAAGGTTTGTCTTCCTCCCAAGCAGGATGTGGTCAATACCATCGAGGGCCTGATCCACCACTTCAAGATTATTTCCGAAGGATTCAAGCCTGAGCCTGGCGAGGTTTATGTAGGGATTGAGGCGCCAAAAGGTGAGCTTGGCTTTTACCTCGTCTCCGACGGCAGTCCCCGTCCTTACCGCATGAAGATCCGGCCACCCTCATTCCTTAATCTTCAGGCCCTTCCGCAGATGGCTGAAGGCCGGATGCTTGCAGACCTGGTCGCGATTATCGGTACGCTTGATATCGTTCTTGGCGATATCGACCGTTAACAATCTAGCGTCAAGAGGGTTTCCCATGAGCACTACCCAAGCGCAGGCTGAACAGGAAGAGATCGATCTCGGTCCAGCTAACGAAGTCATCGACAAGTACGTCAACATGAAGGGGGCACTTATGCCGGTGATGCAGGCGGTGCAGGATGTGTATGGCTACCTGCCCGAGCCCTGTGTTCATCTCATCGCTGAACGCCTCAATGTTTACACCAGCCAGATTTACGGGGTCATGACATTTTATGCCCAGTTCCACCTTGAGCCCCGTGGGAAATATATTGTTCGTGTGTGCATGGGGACTGCCTGCCACGTTAAAGGAGCTGGCCGTATCGCTGATACCCTCTCCAATCGCCTCGGAATCGGGCATGCCGAGACGACTGAGGACCTCAAATTTACCGTCGAGCATGTGGCCTGTATCGGCGCTTGCGGGATGGCGCCGGTCATCATGGTTAATGATGCCACATACGGCAGCATGTCGGTGCAGAAGATGGAAGAGGTCGTCAAGAAGTATCAGGACATGGATTAGCCAGTATCCTGACTGTTGCTTCCAACCTTTTTTCAACCGGGGACTTTTAAATGGCCGAAAAAGCAGAAGAATTGAGGGTTCTTATATGTCAGGGCACAGGTGGTCTGGCATCGGGCGCGCAGGCGGTCGAGGATGCCTTCAGGGCTGAGTTTGAAAAGCACGGCGTTGAAGGGAAAGTCGGTAAACGCTGTACCGTAGTCGGAACAGGCTGCCGCGGATTGTGTGCGAATGACGTTCTGGTTGATATTTGTATTCCCGGCCAGGAGGCAGTGACCTACGATTTTGTCAAGCCGGAGCTTGTTACACAGATCGTCGAAGAACACATATTGAAGGGGGAGGTTGTCGCGAAGAAAAAGGCAGGCCCCTACTACAATAAATTTCTTGAAAAGCAGATGCGCGTTGTATTTTCCCGCTGCGGGACCATCGATGCGGAGAGCCTTGACGATTTCCTGGCGCATGAAGGCTTTACCGGAATCAAAAAAGCGGTAAAGATGAAGCCGCAGGAAGTTATTGACGAGGTTAAAAAGTCCGGTCTTCGTGGTCGTGGCGGCGGTGGTTTCCCGACCGGCGTCAAATGGGGCTTTTGTGCCGCCTCTCCTGGCGATGACAAGTACCTGATCTGCAACGCTGACGAAGGTGATCCGGGGGCCTTTATGGACCGTTCAATCCTCGAAGGCGACCCCTATGGACTCATCGAGGGGATGATGATCGCGGCTTATGCGATCGGGTGCAAGAACGGTTACGTTTATGTGCGTGCCGAATATCCCTTGGCCATCCAGCGTCTGCAAAAAGCGATTGATGTCTGTTACGAAAAAGGCTTCCTTGGGAAGGATTGCATGGGTCTTGGTTTTGATTTCGATCTGAAAATCAAGGCCGGTGCCGGCGCATTTGTCTGCGGTGAGGAAACAGCTCTCATGGCTTCCATCGAAGGTGAGCGCGGCATGCCCAGGCCCCGTCCTCCTTTCCCCGCTGTGCGTGGTCTCTGGACCAAGCCGACCAACATCAATAACGTTGAAACTTTTGCCAACGTTTCCTTCATTTTCTACAAAGGTGCAGACTGGTACTCGTCCATCGGCACCGAGGGTACCAAGGGTACCAAGATTTTCGCCCTGACCGGAAAGATCAAGCACACCGGCCTGGTGGAAGTTCCTGCCGGTATTACCATGCGGGAAGTTATCTACGACGTGTGCGGCGGGATTCTCAACAACCGCAAGTTTAAGGCGGTTCAGGCCGGGGGGCCCTCCGGTGGCTGTCTCCCGGGCGAGGCCATTGATGCCCAGGTCGACTACGATTCTCTCATCAAGGCCGGTGCAATGATGGGTTCCGGCGGTCTGGTTGTTATGGACGAAACGACCTGCATGGTTGATATCGCCCGTTTCTTCCTCAACTTTACCCGGGCCGAGTCCTGCGGCAAATGCGTACCCTGTCGTATCGGGCTGAAAAACATGCTTGATATTCTGGAGCGTATCACCGAGGGACATGGGCGCGAGGGTGATATCGAGCTTCTTGAGGATATGTGTGTCGATATCAAAAAGGCCTCGCTGTGCGGCCTTGGCCAGACCGCGCCGAATCCTGTCCTGTCGACCATCCGCTATTTCCGAGATGAATACGAAGCACATATCAAAGACCAGCGATGCCCCTCCAACAGCTGCAAGGCGCTGCTCAAGTTCGAGGTCATCGAAGAGGCCTGCAAGAAGTGCGGCCTGTGCTACAAGATCTGCCCGGTCGATGCAATCAAATGGGAAAAGGGTGAGGTCGCGATCATCGACAAGGAGAAGTGCACCGAGTGTACTTCCTGCTACGATGCCTGCCGGTTTATGGCCATCGAATAGCCGAACCCCCAGACGAACAAGGATGAGGTCGAGATGGTTAATCTGACGATAGATGGAAAACAGGTCAAGGTGGATAAGACATCCACCATTCTGGAGGCGGCCGAGCAGGCAGGAATTCGTATTCCGGTTCTGTGTCACGCGAAAAAGCTTCTTCCCTACGGTGCCTGCCGTGTTTGCCTGGTTGAAGTTGAGCAGATGAAGGGGCGTTTGATCCCTGCCTGCACCACTCCGGTGACGGATGGCATGGTTGTCACCACCATGTCCGATGAAATCAAGAAGGTTCGCAAGACGGTCCTTGAATTTCTTCTGGTCAATCATGTTGTTGACTGCCCCATCTGCGACAAAGGCGGGGAGTGCGACCTTCAGGACCTGACCTATGAATACGAGGTCACCAAAAACCGCTTTGACGATGCGAAATTCAGTTGGGAGACTGACGAGCGCAACCCCTTTATCGAGCGCAACATGAATCGTTGCGTCCTCTGTGGCAAATGTGTCCGTGTCTGTGACGAAATTGTCGCCTACGGCTCCTATAGTTTCATAGAGCGCGGGTTCGACACCAAGGTCGCTACGGCTTATGATCGCGGCCTTGACTGTGAATTCTGCGGGCAGTGCGTTTCCATGTGCCCCGTTGGTGCCTTGCTGCCGAGGCCTTTCAAATTCAAGGCGCGCCCCTGGCAGCTCAAGGAAGTTGATACGGTTTGCGGTTACTGCGGCAATGGTTGCACTGTCACTCTTGGTGTGCTGAACAACAAAGTCGAAACGATCCGTTTCAACGATAAAAATGGCGTTAACGACGGCAATCTGTGTGTCCGCGGCCGATTCGGGTACTCTTTTATCAATTCAGAGGAACGCATTACACGTCCCATGGTTCGACGCAACGGCCGCCTTGAACCCGCAAGCTGGAGCGAAGCGATCGATGCTGTGGTTGCCGGGTTTGAAAAGGCCGGCAGCGAGAAGGGCGTCGGCATTCTCTCCGGGGGCCGCTTGACCAACGAAGAGTTCTTCCTTCTCAAGAAGCTCGCTGCAAATTCCATCAAGACCCCCCATCTCGACCATTCCGGTGGTGAGTGTTACAAGGGGGTCACTGTCGGTATGCGTCAGACTCTCGGGATTGCAGCATCGACTGGGACCTATCCCCAAGTGGAAGAGTGCGACGCGATTCTCTCGATCCGCTCAGATTTTTACGAGACTCATCCGGTATTCGGGATGGTCGTCAACCAGGCGGTCAAGCGAAATAATGCGCAGCTGATTCTCATCAGTGACAAAAAGGGAAAATTCACCAAACTCCCTCATGCGCAGACTCTTCTGTCCAAACCCGGGACTGAACTCAGTGTCATCAATGCCATGTGTCAGTATCTTTTGGCTGAAGGGTTGGCCGTTACCGAAGGTGTTGATGGCGTTGATGAACTCAAGAAAGCCCTTTCGGACCAAACTCCCGCAAAGGTTGCAAAGGTGGCAGGTGTCGATGCCGAGGCCATCAAGTCGGCTGCCAGAAAACTGGCTGAAAGTAATAATGCCGCTATCCTTCTTGCTTACGGCCTGCCCTACTCGGCCCAAAGTGCTGAACTGGGAACCGCCGCAGCCAACCTCTCTATCCTGACCGGTTCTGTGGACTCTGAGAAAGGCGGCCTTTTTATCTGCGGCGAAAAGGCAAACAGTCAGGGCGCCCTCGATCTGGGTATGGTTCCCGGCGACAAAGGGCTTGGTGCTCAGAAGATGCTTGAGGCTGCATCTGAAGGAAAGCTTTCCGCGTTGTACCTGATCGGTGAAGACCCGGTGGTCTCCTATCCCGACCAGGGAAAGGTGAAAAAAGCCTTTGAAAAGGTGCCTTTCCTGGTGGTGCAGGATATCTTCATGACGGCCAGTTGTGAAGAAGCCGATGTTATTCTGCCCGCCACATCTTTCGCTGAGAAGGATGGCACATTTACTAATGCAGAGCGCCGGATTCAGCGAGTTCGCCCCGGGGTACCCTCTCCAGGGGAAGCTAAAACCGATCTGGCCATTTTTGGAATGCTTGCCGGCCGGTTCGGTGATCAGTTGACTTATACTGGGCCTGCTGCGATCTTTGCTGAACTTAAGCAGGAAACGTCTGGGTATGAAGCTGTGGATTTTGACGAAATCGGACCCCAGGGAGTCGTGTGGGGCGGAGAAAACCTCAAGCCCGCATTCAAAAAGCTCGTTGCCGTTGGCGGCGGCAAACCCGTTGAGGCTCGATTCCAGATGGTGACAGGCAGTGCCCTTTACCACAGCGGAACCCTCTCGACCCATGCCAAGGGCCCTCTGGCCGCTATGCCCGAGCCCTATATCGAGTTCGGGGCTGATGATGCCGCGGAACTTGCACTGAAAGAGGGCGAGACGGTTGCGGTCAAGGGCAACGGTTCCGAGCTCCGTCTCAAAGTCAAGTTGGGCAAACGGTTGCCCAAAGGTCTGGTTTTCGTCCCCTATCACTTTGGCGATGCCGGCGTGAACCAGATTTATCGCGGTGAATCAAGCGTGCCTGTTGAAATCAGCAAATAAGGTACGTCCTGGGAGAGACCATGGAATGCTCCAAATGCAATGCTTCCGTTTCGGTCCACGCCCGTTACTGTGATCAATGTGGCGCTAATCTCAAAGATGATGCGGATTTTTTGCACCGTAAAGCGCTAGATCGGTTTCACAGGGGGATGATCGAAGAGGCTCTCGCTGATTGGGATAAAATTTTGAAGCGGGATCCTGGCAATAGTACCGTCAGGTATTATCAGGGGTTGGCATTGTACGATCAGGGGCGCCTTGAAGAGGCAGTGGCCTCTTTTGAAAAGGCCCTTTCCGGAGCAGAGAACCCATTCAGGGTCTATTTTAAGCTAGGAATGGCACAGTATGGGCTTGGTGACCTCCAGGCCAGCATCCGGAGCTTCGAGCGTGCCAGAGAAATCAACCCCGGAAGCGCTGAAACACACTACCGTTTGGGTCTTTCCCATCTGAGAAACACGGACCTTCCCACGGCACAATCTGCTTTGGAGGAGGCTGTTAGGATAAATCCTGAATACACCCGGGCGCTTTACATGCTCGGGATGGTCTTTGCACAAAAAGGTGAGCCCGCTTCGGCGATTGAACAGTTTAAAAAGGTTGTAAATCTTAGTCCGACCTACACCGCAGCGATTTTTGAACTTGGTATGGCTCATCTGAAAAATGGAGATTTGGTTCAAGCTTCTCAGGAGTTTGCGCGAGCTGTTGAGTCGAATCCCGGGTTTGCACCGGCCCATTACATGCTAGGCGAAACTTTTTATAAATTGGCTGATTTCGGTGAAGCCATCGGTGCTTTTGAAAAGGTACTCAAGATCAATTCAAGGGATGCGGATGCTCTGGTTCGTATTGCCGAATGCAACATGCAACTGGATCTGTTTGACGGGGCACGAAAGGCGATAAGCCGTGCTCTGGAAATTAATCCGAATCATCGCGAAGCGCAGTATTTAAACCAGCATCTCGGGGAAATGACAACTCCGCATAAGCCTGGATTTTAATGGACACCCTTAATATTCTGCAGAGAGAGGAATGCCATGACGCCTGTTAGTCTCTCCAACAACTGGCCCCTGTTCCTGACCACCATGATCGTTAAGATCCTGGTTGTGTTCGTGGTCGTCATTCTGATCGTTGCCTACGCGACCTGGGTCGAACGTAAGGTTATCGGTCACATGCAAACACGTCTCGGTCCGATGGAAACCGGGTGGCACGGGCTCTTGCAGCCCATTGCCGACGGCCTCAAACTTTTCTTCAAAGAAGACATCATTCCAAGCCAGGCAAGCAAGTTTACCTTTGTGCTGGCTCCGATGATGCTTCTGGTGCCGGCTTTTATCACCTTTGCCGTGGTGCCATTCGGACCTGATATTGAGATTGGAGGCTATCTGGTCACTCAGCAGATTGCGGACCTCAATGTCGGTGTCCTCTATGTTCTGGCCATGGCTGGGCTTGGGGCTTACGGGATTGTCCTTGCAGGCTGGTCGTCGAACAGCAAGTATTCGCTGCTTGGCGGCATCCGTTCAACGGCGCAGATGATCTCCTACGAGTTGGCGGCCGGTCTTTCAATCATTGCTGTTTTTATGCTTTCTGAAACGTTGAGCCTGCGCGAGATTGTTATGCTGCAGCGCGAGCCTCTTTGGGGGATTATCGATTTCCTTCCCAACTGGTACGTATTTAGTCAGCCTCTTGCCTTCGGTCTCTTTGTTGTGGCCTCTCTGGCTGAGATCAACCGTGTCCCCTTTGACCTTCCTGAAGCAGAAACAGAACTCGTCTCTGGTTTCTGCACCGAATATTCCTCTATGAAATACGCTCTGTTTTTCATGGCGGAATATGCCAACATGGTCGTTATTTCGGCCATTGCCGCTACGCTGTTTCTTGGTGGGTGGTCCGGACCCTTCCCCGGATTTATCAACCTGTTGATTAAAATTTTTGCCTTCATGTTCTTCTTCATCTGGCTGCGCGCAACCTTCCCTCGCGTTCGCTACGATCAGTTGATGAAGCTGGGGTGGAAAATCATGCTGCCTCTCGGTCTGGTCAATCTTGCCATTACCGCTGTGGTAGTCATCCTGATGCAATAACCCTTTGAGGAGACGAGGACACGACCATGTTCAAAGAGTTTGCCAAAGGTCTGAGCATAACTTTCAAGCATCTGCTTCCAGGCCACAGCACAACGGTTCAATACCCTCATGTTAAACTCAAGCCTTCCGACCGCTTTCGCGGACTGCATCGCCTGGTGCCGACTCAGGACAGGGAGAAGTGTGTGGCCTGTTATTTGTGCCCCACTGTCTGCCCCGCCAAGTGCATCACGGTAGAGTCTGCCGAGAACGAGAAAGGGGAGAAGTACCCCGCGGTTTACCGCATCGATCTTCTTCGCTGCATTTTCTGTGGCTACTGCGTCGAGGCCTGTCCTGTAGAGGCGATTGAAATGACAGCCGAATACGAGCTGGCCAATTATCAACGCGAAAATTTCGCCTACAATAAAGAGCGGTTGCTGCGTTAAGCGGAAAGGAGCGATTTTCCATGGAAGTCTTGTTCTTTTATCTGGTTGCCTTGGTTGCCATCATATCGGGCCTTCTTGTGGTCACATGCAGGAACCCGGTTAACAGTGGCATATCCCTGGTCATGACCTTTTTCTGCCTGGCGATCTTTTATGTCATGCTCTATGCGCCCTTTATGGCCGCTGTTCAGATCATGGTCTATGCCGGGGCGATCATGGTGCTGATCCTGTTCGTCATTATGCTTCTCAATCTCGGCAGTGAGATGAATAAGCGTTACATGCACGGGATCCTCGGTGGGGCGATTGCTGCCGGCATTCTCCTGGTGCAAGCCATGATGTTTGTTCGGGGCGGCGAGGTTACCAGCATTCGGGGTGACATTACCCACGAGAAAATTCTGTCCCAGGGGCATACCCAGATCATTGGGGAGAAGATGTTTACTGAGTACGTTCTTCCCTTTGAAATCGCCGGCATTCTGCTTCTGGTAGCGCTGATGGGTGCCCTTATTCTGGCCAAGAAGAAAGTTTAATCCGGTACGGACAGGAGTCTTAAACATGGTTACCGTCTATCATTATCTGGTGCTGAGCGCCATCCTGTTTTCCTTGGGAACCCTGGGAGTTCTGACGCGGCGCAATGCCATTGTCGTTTTCATGTGCATTGAATTGATGCTCAATGCGGTGAATCTCTCCTTCATTTCCCTGTCAAGTTTTCTGGGAAATGTGGATGGACAGATCTTCGTCTTTTTTGTCATGACCGTTGCGGCATGCGAAGCAGCTGTCGGTCTGGCGCTGATAATCGCCTTCTTCCGCAACAAAGAGTCCATAGAGGTCGACGAAGTCAGCCTGCTCAAATGGTGATCTGATTTCAAATCAGTTTGGATATTTTCGCAAGAGGAGAGATGGAGATGTACGACAAACTATGGCTCATACCTTTCCTGCCGCTCGTGGGGTTCATTATAAACGGGCTCCTGGGCAAGAAGATCAAAAACGAAGCGGTTATCGGTGCTATCGGCACCGCAGCCATGGGTGGTTCCTTCATTGTGTCGAGCATGTATTTTTTCCGCCTGCTCGGCGACACTCAGAAGGTTCACGAAATTGTGCTCGCTTCCTGGATTTCGGTCGGCAATCTGCAGATTGACTGGGGGTTCCTGCTTGATCCCCTTTCTGCGGTGATGATCATGGTGGTCAGTGGCGTTGGTACCCTGATTCACCTCTACTCCATCGGCTACATGCATGGTGAGGAGGGTTACTACCGGTACTTCTCCTACCTGAACCTGTTCAGTTTCTCCATGTTCATGCTGGTCCTTGGCAACAACGCTCTGGTCATGTTCATCGGGTGGGAAGGCGTTGGCCTCTGTTCCTACCTTCTGATCGGCTACTACTTCCACAAGAAGAGTGCCGGGGATGCCGGCAAAAAAGCCTTCGTCGTCAATCGTATCGGCGACTTCGGTTTTCTGCTCGGCCTGTTTCTCCTCTTCTGGACTCTCGGTAGTGACCATGGTGTCTGGACGCTTCAGTTCACCGAGATCGCCAAACATGGTCACCTCCTCGGGACCGGAAGCATTGTTGTCACAATCGTGACTCTGTGCTTCTTTCTCGGCGCTACCGGTAAGTCGGCTCAGATTCCCCTCTACACCTGGCTTCCCGATGCGATGGAAGGCCCGACTCCGGTTTCCGCCCTGATCCACGCCGCCACCATGGTAACCGCCGGTGTTTATATGATCGGCCGCATGAACGGTCTGTTTGCAATGGCACCTGATACCATGATGGTGATTGCCATTGTGGGTGCTGCGACGGCCATCTTTGCCGCCAGCATTGGTCTTGCACAGAACGACATCAAGCGCGTTCTCGCATATTCTACTGTATCCCAGCTTGGCTACATGTTTCTGGCCATGGGGGTCGGGGCCTTTACTGCCGGGATTTTCCACCTGATGACCCATGCCTTCTTCAAGGCATGCCTGTTCCTCGGTTCCGGTTCGGTCATCCACGCCATGCATCATGCCTATCACAAGGCTCATCTGCATGATGATGCCCAGGATATGCGCAACATGGGTGGAATCGCCAAGAAGATGCCGATCACTTACATCACCTTCCTGGTTTCGACTATTGCGATCGCCGGTATCCCGATGTTCTCCGGCTTTTTCTCCAAGGATGAAATTCTATGGTGGGCGTTCGGCTCCACTCGCGGGCACTGGATGCTTTGGTTGGTTGGCGCTGTAGCCGCAGGAATGACCGCCTTCTACATGTTCCGTCTGGTCTTCATGACCTTCCACGGAAAAGAGAAGACCGATCCACGCGCCAAAGATCATATCCATGAGTCTCCGCTGGTGATCACCATCCCGTTGATGGTCCTTGGGGTTCTGGCCGTGATTGGTGGCTACATCGGCATCCCTCATGTCATTGGCAATCTTGTTGGCCATATCCCCAATTACTTCGGTGACTTTCTCGCTCCCGTTTTCGCTCCGACCCAGGAGGCCTACGGTATCGAAGCTCATGGCAGTGCCGCGCTGGAATTCGGCCTGATGGGTATCTCCGTCGGTATCGCCGTCGTGGGCATCGGGCTCGCCTATTTCATGTACATCATGAAGCCTGAATTGCCCGGTAAATTCGTCAACGCCTTCCAGGGCCTGCACCGTGCAGTATTTAATAAATGGTACGTTGATGAACTCTACGACGCCCTTTTCGTCAACCCCACCAAGAAGCTGGGACAGTTTCTGTGGAAAGGTTTCGATGTTGTGGTGGTCGACGGCATCGTCAATGGTACAGGGTATGTAATCAAAGGGTTTTCCGGGGTGCTCCGCCTCACTCAGACCGGCTTGCTGCATAATTATGCATTGAGCATGGTGGTCGGGGTGATTGTCATGGTGGCTTACTACGTATTCAAGTAAGAGAGCCGGAACCCTAGCCTAGTTCATAGAAGGAGCGATTTCCATGACGGACCACCTTTTGAGTCTGATGACATTCTTCCCGATTCTCGGGATACTGTTCCTGCTGTTCATTCCCAAGGACAATGCGGGACTTCTGAAAAGCTTCACGCTGGTTGTTACGCTGGTTGTTTTTCTGATCAGCCTGCCCTTGGCCTTTGATGATGTCTTCAAGAACTCCGCCGGATTTCACTATACCGAATTCGCGGAGTGGATCAGCGTCGGCAACTACTTCCAGATGAATTACAACATCGGTGTTGACGGGATCAGCCTGTGGCTGGTGGTTCTGACCACCTTCATCATGCCGATCACCGTTCTTTCAACCTGGAATGCGGTTGAAAAGAACGTCAAGGGCTTCATGGCCCTGATGCTGCTGCTTGAAACAGCCATGCTCGGCGCTTTCATCAGCCTTGACCTGTTCCTGTTCTATATCTTCTGGGAATTGATGCTGATCCCCATGTACTTCATGATCGGCATCTGGGGCGGCGGTCGCCGAATCTATGCTGCAGTCAAATTTTTCCTGTACACTGCGGTCGGCTCCCTGCTGATGCTTGTCGCCATTATCTATGTGTACTACATGGCTGTTCAATCAGGAGTGCCGTTCGAAAACGGTTTCAGCATCACCCATTTTTATTCTCTCAACATCGCGCCTGAACTCCAGACCTGGCTGTTCCTGGCCTTTGCCTTCAGCTTCGCCATCAAGGTGCCCATGTTCCCGGTTCATACCTGGTTGCCTGATGCCCATACTGAAGCGCCTACCGCCGGTTCAGTCATTCTGGCCGCCATCCTGCTGAAAATGGGAACCTACGGCTATCTTCGCTTCGCAATGCCCTTGTTCCCCGATGCGACCTTCAAGTTTATTCCCTTTCTGTCCGTGCTTGCAGTCATCGGCATCATCTATGGCGCTCTGGTGGCCATGGTGCAGGAGGACGTCAAAAAGCTTGTTGCCTATTCGTCGGTATCTCACCTCGGCTTTGTCATGCTGGGTCTGTTCGCCATGAATCTCCAGGGATTTTCCGGCGGCATGATTCAGATGATCAACCATGGTATCTCCACCGGCGCACTGTTCCTCATCGTCGGCTTTATTTACGAACGCCGTCACACCCGACTTATTGTCGAGTTCGGGGGGCTGGCTAAACAGATGCCGATTTTCGCCACCATTTTCATGATCGTGACACTTTCCTCCATCGGTCTGCCCGGAACCAACGGGTTCGTAGGTGAGTTCCTGATCCTGATGGGTGCCTTCGAAAGTGAACTGCGTTGGTTCGCCGTGTTTGCCACCTCTGGCGTAATCTTTGCCGCGGTGTACATGCTGTGGATGTTCCAGCGTGTCATGTTCGGTGAACTTGATAACCCTGCCAACCAGAAGCTCAAGGACCTCAATGCACGAGAAATTGTCCTGATGCTTCCCCTGCTGCTGTTTGTCTTCTGGATTGGTGTCTATCCCAACACCTTCTTTGAGAAGATGAATCCTGCTCTTGATAATATGATTCAACAGATCAAGGGCAAGCAGATGGCTCAGGTTGAAATCGTTGATACCGTGGCCAAGAACGATTATTTGCTGAAATAACAGCATTTCTGTTCGGATTAACACCGCATCCGGAGGAGCTTTTCAATGGAAAACCTGGTGCAAGACGCTATTCAAAACGTCAATATGGCGACGATCATGCCATCGCTCGTCCTGGTCCTCTTCGGCATGGCCGTCATGATGGTGACCGTTTTCTCGCCGAAGGGCAAAACCGCCCATGTTTCATGGGTCAGCATTGCCGGCCTGGTGATTACCGGATTCATCGCCTTTGGGGGATGGAATGCCAACGAAGTTGGATTCCACGGCAGCGTGGTGATGGACAATTTCGCCACTTTCTTCAATATGACCTTTATTGTCGCGGCCATTCTGACCATTTTGATGTCTGACGACTACATTCAGCGCGAGGGTTACCCCCTTGGCGAGTATTACGCGCTGATTCTGTTCACGACAGCGGGTGCCATGTGGATGGCCTCGGGCACAGACCTGTTGACGATCTTCCTTGGTCTTGAGGTTCTGTCAGTCTCCCTCTATGTGCTGGCCGGCATGTTCCGCAATCAGCTGCGCTCCAACGAGGCCGGACTGAAATATTTCTTCCTCGGCGCTTTTTCAACGGGCTTTCTGCTCTACGGCGTGGCACTGCTCTTCGGTGTCACAGGCACGACCAATCTGCAGGGTATCGCCGATGTTCTCGCTTCCGGTGAAACCATGCTCGACAACAAGATGGCGGTCGCAGGCATGATCCTGCTGGGTACCGGCTTTCTTTTCAAAATTGCCGCTGCACCCTTCCACATGTGGACTCCTGATGTCTATCAAGGAGCCCCCACGCCGATCACCGCTTTCATGAGTGCCGGTCCCAAGGCTGCAGCTTTTGCCGCATTCGTGCGGGTCTTCTCCGTCAGCCTTGAAAGCATGCAGGTTGAATGGACTTCAATGCTGTGGATTCTCGCGGTGTTGACCATGATCGCCGGTAACGTGATCGCTATTTACCAGGACAACCTCAAAAGGATGCTGGCCTACTCCTCCATTGCACATGCGGGTTATGCCATGGTTGGTATGGCTGCCGCCAATGAGGTCGGATTGTCCGGTATCCTGTTTTACATGCTCGCCTATACCTTCATGAATATGGGGGCTTTTGCGGTCCTGGTGCTGGCGGGCAAAAAAGGAGAAGAGAATCTCACTTTGGAAGGATTCTCCGGGTTCGGCTACCGTCGCCCGTTTCTTGGTGTCGCAATGACCATCTTCCTCTTCTCTTTGATGGGGATTCCGCCGACAGCCGGATTCGCAGGTAAGTTCTATATCTTTGCCGGCGCGCTGAAAGCTGATCTTGTCTGGCTCGCAGTAATCGGCGTGCTTAATTCAGCCGTTTCGCTCTACTACTACCTGCGGGTGATGGTGTACATGTATTTCCGTGACCCCAGCGAAGACTTTGGCTGGGTGAAAATGAATGTGGCGACTACCGCCTCTATCATTCTTGCGATCGTGGGCGTGCTGCTGCTTGGGATTCTTCCCGGGCCGGTTATGGAGCTCGCCAAGCTGTCACTTTTCTAAAAGCACTCACGGAATACCAGGTTGTTTTGTTGTAAGCCCTTCGCCTTTTCGGCGAAGGGCTTTTTTCGCATATAGCCCTCTGATAAAAGGGATCCAGATCCGAAGGTGATACTGTTGTTGAATAAAACCCGCTCGCTGAAATCTTTTTTGCAAAAGCTGGATAGCCAGGGTGATCTTCATCATGTCAGGACACCCGTGTCCTGCAATCAGGAAATCGCCGCCATTACCGACCGCGTCTGCAAGAGTACTGGAGGAGGGCAGGCTCTTTTGTTTGAGTCGGTAAGGGAAAGCCGGTATCCGGTTGTAACCAATCTCTTCGGTTCTGCTCGACGTGCAGCGCTTGCCTGGGGACGGGGGGGAAGTTTTCAGGATATCGCTGAACTTATAAATAATGCGCCGGGTCGTGAAGGTGATGAACGACTGCACAACCTGGTTAAAATGCAGGGACGTTCCACTGAAGGGACAGGCAGGTTTGACCTTCCTTTGCGGAAATGCGGGCTGACCTCCCTTCCCGCACTTCAGAACTGGCCAGGGGACGGCGGGCGATTTCTGACCCTGGCCCAGGTTCATCTGAGAGACCCACAGACCCAGCGCATCAATTGCGGCATATACCGGATGCAGATACTCAATGATGACCGTGCCTCCATCCACTTTTTACCTGGAAGTGATGGCGCCCGGATTTTTGAGGCTTATGCCCAGGCCAACCGCTGCATGCCGGTTGCCGTCACGCTTGGTAGCGACCCGGCATGGTTGGCCGCTGCGGCATTTCCGTTGCCGAAAGATATTGCTGAAGGTGATTTTGCACGCTGGCTCAGCGATCGTCCCCTTGCCTCTGCTCAGGGTCCGCTCACGGATATGACGATACCTTCAGACGCAGAATTTGTCCTGGAAGGGGTCGTGGCTCCAGAGGAGAAGACCCTGGAAGGGCCCTTTGGGAACCATACTGGTTACTACGCCCAGCCTGCCCGTGCGGCGGTGTTTCACCTGCAGGCGCTCTACCACGGGGAAGATCCCGTCTTTCCAGCAACGGTGGTCGGCCCTCCGCCCATGGAAAATGTCCACCTGATGCGCGGTTCAGAACCCCTGACACTTGCTCTGCTCAAGGTGGATTACCCCTGCATAGAGCGTCTGCGCTTTATCGAACAGGGCATCTTTCATGGCTGCACCATTCTGGGTGTGGATACTTCAGATGGGCAGTGTCTCTTTGACCTGGCCCGTGCCTTGTGGCAGCGGGGGCCATTGAAACGGTCGCGTTTGTTGATCTTTTGTGACTGCGAAATGGAGATCGAGCCCTTGTCTGTGGTGTTGTGGCGCTTGATTAACCGGCTCGATCCCGAAAAGGATATCTTAATTGAACACGGCCGAATGGCAATCGATGCGACCCAGCCGCCAGGCGGTCCTCCAGTGAAAGCCTCATCTGATATCGTGGACCTGATCAACCGACGCTGGCACGAATACGGCTTTTGAAAGCCACTCAAACAGAACTCCTGCCGCAAGAAGAGGCTCAATCGGCCGTGCCGGCACACCGCTGCAAAGGGCTTGTTTCCCTCGGCCTGGCGCGCTAGACTGTCTGCTCCTATTTTATACACCTGCAATCTGCAGGCAGCAGAGGTTTTCTCATGACATTGACCCTGGTGTGGAACAAGACTCGCAATCTGCTGGAGATGATCAAATTCTCCCACACTGTTTTTGCTTTCCCTTTCGCCTTGATGGGGGTCGTACTGGCTTCTCTGGAAAACGGGGCGCCTCCGACAGGAATGCAGATTCTGTGGATCTGCCTGGCCATGGTGGGGGCACGCTCCGGCGCCATGGCACTCAACCGCATTATCGACGCCGGCATCGATGCGCGCAATCCGCGCACCGCGCAGCGCCATCTGCCCGCCGGCAAGGTGGGGGCCATTGAGGCGTGGGTGTTGGTGATCGCTTCCTTTGCCCTGCTGATCTTTTCCGCCTGGATGCTCAATCCTCTCTGTTTTTTCCTCTCGCCGGTGGCTATCGCCTTTCTGGTGCTTTACTCGTACTGCAAGCGTTTTACCGCCATGGCCCACCTGGTACTGGGGCTCTGCCTGGCGGCGGCGCCGCTGGGAGCCTGGATCGCCCTGCGCGGCGATATCGGCTGGCCTGCGGTCAATCTCGGACTGGCGGTGCTGTTGTGGGTGGCAGGCTTTGATATCTTCTACGCCCTCCAGGATATGGAATTTGATCGCGAGCAGGGACTCTATTCGATCCCGGCACGGGTTGGTGCCGAAGGCTCCATAATTCTCACCCGGGTGTTTCATGCCGGCATGCTGGTGCTGCTGCTGACCCTGCTGCTGGTGCCGGGGCTCGGAATGCTCTATTTTGCCGGTGTCTGCGTGGTGGCGGGCCTTCTGCTCTACGAGCACCGATTGGTCAAACCCGACGACCTGTCACGACTGGATGCAGCCTTCTTCAATATGAACGGCTATATCAGCGTCACGATCTTCCTGTTTACCCTGGGCGATGCCCTGCTCTGAGGCCCTGATGGATAAAACAAACAAGCATGTGGTGGTGGCGATTACCGGCGCTTCGGGAACCTGCTATGGACTGCGCCTGATAGAGTGGCTGCTCCAGCATGACGTGCGGATCACGGCTCTGATCAGCCGCGCCGGCGGACAGGTCTTGAGCCACGAGACCGGCCTTGCCTGGCCGGATGAAACCGGGGCGCGCCTTGAGATGCTGCGTGGTTATTTCAACTGCGGAGACTCGCTGCAGTACTACGACGAAAAAAACCTGCTGGCGCCGGTGGCCAGCGGGTCTGCCGCTCCAGATGCCGTGGTGGTGGTGCCCTGTTCTATGGGGAGCCTGGCGCGTATTGCGGCAGGGATCAGTGACAACCTCATCGAGCGGGTCGCCGATGTCGCGCTCAAGGAGCATCGTCCCTTGATCCTCGTGCCGCGCGAAACGCCGCTCAATGTTCTGCACCTGGAAAACATGCTGCGGCTGGCCCGGGCCGGAGCCCGCATTCTGCCGGCGATGCCGGCTTTCTACCATCAGCCCGGCGAAATCAGCGACCTGATCGACTTCGTGGTCGGGAAAATTCTCGACAGCCTGGGGGAAGATCACCATCTTTTTCAGCGCTGGGGAAGCGAACCCCTCACTTAACCTGACGCCGCCTGTTTAGAGGGGGCTGCACGTTTTCTGCGGATAAAAGGATTGAGTTCATTTTGAAGAAGCACACCGTATCGCTGGTCAGCCTCGGCTGCCCGAAAAACCTGGTCGACGCCGAAGTCATGCTCGGGCATCTGCCGCCGGACCGCTACGAAATCGTCACCGACGAGGCGCAGGCCGAGATCATCATCGTCAATACCTGCGCGTTTATCCAGGATGCCCAGGAGGAGTCCGTCGATACCATTCTCGAGGTTGCGGATTACAAGAAAAACGGCAACTGCCGCCTGCTTGTGGTCAGCGGCTGCCTGCCGCAGCGTTATCGCGAAGAGCTGGAGCGGGAGCTGCCGGAAGTTGATCTCTTCGTCGGTACGGCCGATGCGCCGCGGATGGTCACACTGCTGGAAGAAAAAATCGCCGGCTCCGACCTGCGCCAGGCGGTAAGCGATCCATCCTTTCTCTATGACCACACCACGCCGCGGGTCAAGTCATCGCCTTTTTACAGCACCTATATCAAAATTGCCGAAGGGTGCGCCAATCATTGCTCCTACTGCATCATCCCCAGCCTGCGGGGCACGCTGCGCTCACGCTCCATCGACTCGGTTGTTGCGGAGGCCCGACGCCTGGTGTCGCAGGGAGTGGCAGAGATCAATCTCATCGCCCAGGATATTACCGCCTACGGTGCGGACCGCAGCGACGGCGCCAACCTGCCCGATCTGCTGCGAGCCCTGACGAAAATCGATGAACTGCGTTGGCTGCGGCTGCTTTATGCCTATCCCGACGGCGTCAGTGGCGAACTCATTGATCTGGTCGCCGGGGAAGAGAAGATCTGCAGCTACCTCGATATCCCGCTGCAGCACATCGACGATGAGATGCTCAAGCAGATGAACCGCCGTGTGTCCGAACAGCAGGTGCGCGAGCTGGTGGCCAGGCTGCGTGAGCGGATTCCCGATCTGACCCTGCGGACCTCGTTTATCGTTGGATTTCCCGGAGAAACGCAGGAGCAGTTCGAAAAACTGCTGAGCTTTGTCGAAGAGGGCCATTTCGATCGCCTTGGCGTGTTCCGCTATTCCCGTGAGGAGGGAACGGTGGCGGCGGAGTTGCCGGAGCAGATTCCCGAACGGGTCAAGAACGAGCGGTACAAGCGCCTGATGAAAGCGCAGGCGCGCATCTCCTTTCGCAAGAACCGCTCCCTTGTTGGGCGGGTCGAACCGGTGCTGGTTGAAGGCGTGAGCGAGGAGACCGAGCTGCTGCTGCGCGGGCGCTCCGTGCGGCAGGCTCCCGATGTGGACGGCCAGGTGTACATCACCGCCGGGCGGGCCGAAGTAGGGGAGATCGTGCCGCTGCGCATCACCGATTCCTCCGAGTACGACCTGATTGGTGAAATCGTCGAGGATTGACCCGATGCCTTTTCATCGCCCGATCATGGTCCTGGTGCTGCTGTTGCTGGCTGGAGTTTTTTTCTTGCCGCAGCTGGGAGGGGACGGTTCTTCCGAGGTCCGGCGCAGCCGCCTGCTGTTGGGAACGGTGGTGGAAATCACCGCCTTGGGCCCTGATCGCGACCTCCTCGAGGGAGCGGTCAGCGATGCTTTCGCCGAGATGGAGCGCATCGAGCAGCTGATGAGCCCCCATATCGAGGGCAGCGACGTGGCGCGGCTCTCCAAGACTGAAACGCCGCAGCCGGTGTCCCCGGAAACGGCCGCGGTCCTGCGTCTCGGCCTGCATCTGGCGGCACAGAGCGACGGAGCCTTCGATCTGACCCTGGGGCGCCTTAAAGAGCTGTGGGGGATCGAGGGAGAAAACCCGCAGGTACCGGATTCCCATTCCGTGGAGGACGCCCTGCGCGGCATCGGGCCCCAGGCCCTGCGGCTGGAAGCCCCTCTTGTCGTCAAGAGCAGCCCCGAGCTGCAGATCGACCTCGGTGGCATCGCTAAAGGCTATGCCATTGATCGGGCCGTCTTCCTGCTGGCCGATGCGGGGATTGAATTCGCCTCGGTCAATGCCGGCGGCGATATGCGCCTGCTGGGAGACCGGGGAGGGGAGCGCCCCTGGCGGATCGGCATCCAGCACCCCCGCAATTCGCAGCGCCTGCTGGCCACTCTCGAAGTGGCGGATGTCGCCGTGGTCACCTCCGGTGATTACGAGCGCTATTTCGAACAGGAGGGGCGCCGTTATCATCACCTGTTCGATCCCCGTACCGGCTATCCCGCCACCGCCTCCCGCAGCGTGACGGTAGTGGCTCCCAGCGCCATGCTGGCTGACGCGCTGGCTACGGCAGTTTTTGTCCTCGGTCCTGAGCAGGGGATGTCTCTTTTGCAGCTTTATCCCGAAGTTGAGGCTCTGGTCGTCGACAGCAGCGGAAAAGAACATCAGAGCGCAAATTTTGCCGAGTACCGCCTGTGATTTCTGCGCTATGGGCTCGTACAACCGTTCTTGACCGTCTGGTCGTGGTTCTGCTGCTGGCGCTGGTTGTCGCTTCCGCCCTGTGGGCGGCGCAGCGCCCCGCCGGTGCGCGTGTGGTGGTCGAGCGCGACGGCCAGGTGGTGTTTAGCGCCCCCCTGTCCGAACCCCGCAACGCTCGGCTCTCGGGGCCTCTCGGCGAGACGGTGATTGAGATAGAAGACGGCCATGCGCGCGTTATTTCTTCTCCCTGTCCCACCAAAGTCTGCATGGGGATGGGACCGGCCTCCCGTCAGGGGGATCTGCTCGCCTGCGTTCCGAATCATCTGATCGTCCGCATCGAGGGCGGCCGCCAGGAGGATACCCCTCTTTATGATCTGCTCAGCCGTTGATCCCCAGGAGTTGGCCCGCTGTCGGCGCGGCGTGTTTCTGGCCCTGTTTACCGCGCTGGCGGTGGTGCTCAACGTCTTCGAATTCCTGCTGCCTTCCCCCGCCCCCTGGTTCCGCCTCGGCTTCGCCAATATCCTGACCCTGTGTGCACTCTACCTGTTTGATGGCCGGGCAGCCTGGACGGTGAGCATCTCTCGGATTCTGGTGGGTTCGCTGGTCATCGGCAATCTGTTCGCGCCCGGTTTTTTCCTGGCGCTGACCGGCGGCGTGCTGGCGGTGGCGTTGATGACCGGTGCCCGCGCCCTGGCAGGCGAGCGCCTCGGCCCGGTGGGAGCCAGCGCGCTGGGCGCGGTGGGGCATGCCCTGGGGCAGCTGCTGATGGCGCGCTGGCTGCTGGTGCAGCATGACGGCCTGTGGCTGCTGCTCCCCTTCTTTCTCGCCTTTGCCCTGGTGACGGGCGTGCTCAACGGCCTGATTGCCGCCCTGGTGATAGAAAAGGTCGCCACGCATCCGGCTTTCGCTTCACAGCGGAGAACGCAGGCATGAGTCCTTTTAAGCCGCTGCTGAGCTATCTCAGACCCTGGCGCGCGGTGCTGCTGCGCGGCACTCTGTGGCTCACCGCAACTGCACTGCTGGCGCTGGTCATCCCCTGGATGCTTAAGCGCGGCGTTGAAGCGATCGAGCGCGGTGATTACGCTGACCTGGTGCTGTTTGCTGCAATTCTGGCCCTGGCCGCCGTGGCCCGGGGCCTGGCTCGCATCGCTTCACGGCTGTCCTTTCTTCACACCGCCCGCCGGGTCGAGGTGGCCCTGCGCCGCGATCTGCTGCAGCGGCTGCTCGCCCAGCCGGGTCCCTTCTTCGACCGGCATCGCACCGGCGACCTGCTGGCGCGATTCACCGGCGATGTCACCAATGTGCGCATGCTCGCCGGCTTCGGAGTGATGACCATTCTCAATGCCGCCATTGTCTACGTTCTGACGTTGGTAATGATGCTCTCCCTCTCTCCCTCCCTGACCCTGGTGGCGGTGCTGCCGTACCCCTTCATGCTGCTGGGCGTCAAATATCTCAGCCGGCGTCTGCTGTACCACTCCGGCCGGGTGCAGGAAGGACTGGGACAGGTCAGTGAAGCGGTGGAAGAGGCGGTGAGCGGCCAGGCGGTGATCCGCGCCCATGGCCTGGCGCACAACCGCTGCCGGAGGTTTGCTGAACTCAACGATGAATACCTGCAGCGCAATCTGAGTTTGGCGCGCCTGCGGGCGCTGGTGATGCCAGTGATGGTGGTGGTCGGCCCGGTAGGGACGCTGCTGGTGCTCTACTACGGCGGGATCAAGGTCGCCTCCGGCGCGCTTTCGCTGGGGGATTTCGTGGCCTTCAGCGCCTATCTGTCGCAGCTGGCTTGGCCGACTCTGCTGCTGGGCTGGGTGCTGACCCTGAAGCAGCGTGCCGCGGCGAGCATGGAGCGCCTGCAGGATCTGCTGACCCTGCCACCGCTGCCACTACCCGCTAAAACCGAGAACAGCTCGGAGCAGCCTCCTCACAAAGATGCGCCGCGCATCGAATTTCAACTGCTGGATTTCTCCTATCGGTCGGGCGAACCGGTGCTGCGCGATTTCAACCTGAGCGTGCCGGGCGGTTCGCTGGTGGGCATCGCCGGCTCGACCGGCTCCGGCAAAACCACCTTGCTGCGGCTGCTGGCCGGATTGTACCTGCCGCCGCCGGGAACCCTGTTCATAGACGGAGTCGACCTGACGCAGCTTGATCTGCGCACCCACCGGCGGCGCATCAGCACCATTCCGCAGGAAGGGCGGCTTTTTTCCGGATCCCTGCGGGAGAACCTGCTCTATGCCCTGCCCGGCGCCGATGATCGCTGCCTTGAATCCATCGCACGCCAGGCATGCCTGACCGAGGAGCTGGAGCAGTTCCCCGACGGTTTCGACACCCGGGTCGGCGAAGGAGGGCTGAGCCTATCCGGCGGCCAACGGCAAAGGGTCGCCATCGGCCGGGCCCTGGTGCGGGATGCGGGGCTGTTTCTGCTGGACGATCCGTTCAGCCATCTCGATGCCGCGACGGCGCAGACCGTATGGCAGCGGATTCGTCCGCAGCTGGCAGGGTGCACCGTCTTCCTGGTTTCGACCCGCGTTTCGCTGCTGGCCGCCGCCGATCGCATCGTTGTCCTCCACGAAGGTCAGATCCGGCAGCAGGGCAGTCACGACGAACTGCTGCGGGCCGGCGGCCATTACGCCCGTCTCTATCACCGTGAACAGCTGCGCGACGCACTGGAACAGAGTTAGGTTGGACCATGGCTCACGGACCTCATTTTCATGACAGCGACGAGATCACCGGACGGCATCTGGACTGGCCTCTGTTCCGGCGTTTCCTCGGCTACCTGCGTCCCTATCGCTTCAGCGCCCTGGCCGCTTTTATGCTGCTTCCCATGGTGGCCGGGGCGCGTTTGGTGCAACCCTATCTGCTTAAAGTGGGGATCGACGATTACATCGTGCCCGGCGCGATCGACGGCCTGTGGATGGTGGCATTGCTGTTTCTGGCGGTGGTGCTGGCGGAAGGGGTGCTGGTCTATCTGCAGACATTCGTGGTGCAGCTGGTGGGGCAGCGGATCATGGCGGATCTGCGCAGCGAGGGTTTTGCCCGCCTGCCGCGCCTGCCGGCCTCCTTCTACGATCGCCATTCATCGGGCCGACTGGTGACCCGGCTGACCTCCGACGTGGAAAATGTCGGCGAAATGTTCGGTTCCGGGGTGGTCTCCGCTCTCGGCGATCTACTGACCCTGGCGGCGATCGTGGCGATCATGCTGTGGATGAGTCCGTCCCTGTCGCTGGTGGCTTTTGCAGTGATCCCCGTACTGCTGCTGTTCGGCGGGTTCTTCCGCCATTACATCCGCCGCGCCAATCGCCAGGTACGGGCGCGCCTGGCCTCCCTCAACGGTTACGTGGCCGAGCGCATCAGCGGCGTCGACGAGGTGCGCCTGTTCGTGCAGGAGAAGCGCACCCTGAAAGAGTTTGATCATCTGCAGGACGGCTACCAGCGAGCCTCAATGCGGGTCATCAACTGGGATGCCTCCCTTTATGCGGTGGTGGAAGCCCTTGGCGCAGTGGCCATTGCGGCGATTCTGTGGCGCGGCGGCGGCGAAGTGATTGCCGGGGTGGCAAGCTTCGGGACCCTGGTCGCTTTTATCGAGTATGTGCAGAAGTTTTTCGCGCCCCTGCGCGATCTCTCTGCCAAATATGCCGTGATTCAGGCCAGCAACTCTTCGCTGGAGCGTATCTTTGATCTGTTCGATCAGCCGCAGGAACCCCAGGGCGGGGCTTCGGAAACCACAGGTCCCGGGGCGCTGCGCCTGGAAAAGGTGTCCTTCAGCTATGACGGCAAAACGCCAGTCCTGCAGGACCTTGATCTGGTGCTGCCGCCGGGAAGCAGCCTGGCGGTGGTGGGAGATACCGGCAGCGGCAAGACGACCCTGGCGCGCCTGCTGCTGCGGTTCTACGAGCCGAGCGACGGCCGCATCCTGCTCGACGGGGTCGACCTGGTGCAGATCGATCCCCAGGCTGTGCGCCGCCGCGTCGGCTGGGTGGGGCAGGAGCCGTTTCTGTTCGACGGCAGCGTGCGCGACAATCTCGATCCGGAAAAAATCTGCGGGAATGATAAACTGTGGGAGATCCTGCAGCGCAGCGGCGCGGCCGGGGTGGTTGAGCGCCTGGGAGGGCTCCAGGCCCGCGTGGCTGAGCGTGGCCGCAATCTCTCCGCCGGACAGAGACAGCTGCTGTGCCTGGCCCGTGCCCTGGTGCATGATCCGCCGCTGCTGATTCTCGATGAAGCGACCAGCCGGCTCGATGCCGAGACGGAGCAGCAGGTGCGCAGCGGGGTCGAAGCGGCCCACGGCGGACGCAGCGTCCTGCTGATTGCTCACCGGCTGCGCTCGATTGTCGATGCGGACCGGATCGTGGTGCTGCGTCGCGGCCGCATCGCCGAGCAGGGGAGTCATGCCGAACTGCTGCAGAAGCAGGGTGTCTATGCCCGTTTGTGGCGATTGCAGGCCCTGGAAGACGGCCGCGGGTCGACACAAAGAATGGAGGAAGGAGACGATGACAGAAGGAGATAAGCGATGATGGGGCGCCTGTTGCTGGGGTTTGCGGTCATGCTTTTGTGCAGCTGTGCTCCTGTCGCGGATAGAGAGGAGGCCGCGCCGGCACCGTCTTTTTCCGTTGATGAACTGGCGGCGCGGGCGCAGACACTGCCCGGAGCACAGGTGGAAAAAAATGGCGGTCTGCAGATCCGCTACCCGGGGGAGACGCTGTTCGCCGCCGGTTCCATTCTGCCCCTGGCGCGCGGCGAGGAGCTGCTCGCGCCGCTGGCCGATTTTCTCAAGGCCTCTGAAGATCGCCCCTGGCAGGTGCGTGTCCATGCCGCGACCGCCCTGGGTGAGGCCTACGATCAGCGCCTGGCAGACAAGCGGCTGGAGCTGCTGCGACGTTATCTGCAGCGCCGCGGGGTGGCGGCAGACGGCTTTGACTGGCAAAGCAGCGCCGGCAGAAAGGCTCCGTTAATTTTAAGTTTGCCCGCAGCCTCTCCCTGATTTCTTCTGAGTGAGTCTTATTCCGCCCAGCGGCGTACTTCCTCCGGAGTGAAGGCGTAGCTCCGGCGGCAGAATTCGCAGGTGATGACGGTGTCTTCCGTGCGCTGGGCCAGTTCTTTGCGCTCTTCCAGCGAAAGGCCGCGCAGCATGCGCTCCACCTGGCGTCGGCTGCAATTGCAGCGAAACATCAGGGGCTGCTCCGCTTTGACGTCGAAGGGGATTCCGGTCAGCAGTGGCTCCAGCAGCCCAAGAGGGGATTTCTTCCCGTCGCGCAGCAGAGAGGTGACGGGGGGCAGTTCCCTCAGCCGCCGCTCGATCTCCGCTACGCGCTCTTCATTGCCCGGTGGCAGCGACTGCAGAATGAAGCCGCCGGCGGTAGCGACCAGACCCTCCTCATCCAGAGCCACCCCGAGGGCGACCGCCGAGGGGACCTGTTCGGAGGTGGTCAGATAGTAGGCCAGATCTTCGCCGATCTCACTGCTGACCAACTGCACCGTGCCGCGATAGGGCTCGCGCAACCCCAGATCCTTGCTGACATGCAGAAATCCGGCGCGCCCCACCGCACCGACCACATCGAAGCGGTCATCCTTGGGGGGCAGTCCCGGCTGGGGATTGCGCACGTTGGCGCGGATGTGCCCCTCGGCGTCCGTTTCGGCATTGAGGCGTTGCAGCGGACCGTTGCCCTCCACACTCAGGGCCAGGCGCTGATCGCCCTTGAGCAGGCCGCTCATTAACGCCGCGCCGGTGATCAACCTTCCCAGCGCCACGCTCGCCGTCGGGTCGCATCCCTGGCTTGCGCAGATTTCGCGGCAAAGGTCGGTGGTGTCGGCGGCCAGCCCCCGCAGGGTGCCGTCGCGGGTGAGCAGGCGAATCAATGTGTCTGCCATGACAACTCCTTGAATTGCATTTCCCCCTCCCCGAGGGGACTGTTTATTGTAGGTACTCGCGCGTCCCGGGGCGTCCTTTGTGCAACCGCACCCCTGTGGTATGCTTTTGATTCTGTTGAACCTTGTATTCTATGACTCGCGCAGACTAGCGGATTTGTCCCGTTTCTGACAAGCAGTAAAGGAGAATCGAGCTATGAAGATTATTCTACCCACCGCGGGCCGCGGCACACGCTTGCGACCTCACACCCACACCAAGGCCAAGTCGCTGGTGCATGTCGGCGGCAAGACGGTGCTTGAGCATATTGTCTCGCGCCTGGCTCCTCTTGCAGCCGAGGAATATATTTTTATCAACGACGAGGACAACGGCCCCCAGGTCATGGAGTTCATGGCGCGCCGCTTTCCCGATCTGAAGACCTCAGCCGTGGTGCAGAAGGAGCGTCTCGGCCCGGCTCATGCCGTCTCGCTGGCCGCCAAGCGCATCAAGCCCGGCGACGATGTTCTGGTGGTGTTCAACGACACCATCTTCGTCACCGATCTGGAGCGCATCCCCGAGATCTGTGCCGACAGTGACGGGCTGATTTATTCCAAGGAGGTTGAGGACTATCAGCGTTTCGGCGTCAACGTGGTGAAGAATGGTTTCATCGTCGATATGGTGGAGAAGCCCGACACCCCCGTCTCGCGCCTCGCTCAGGTGGGCCTCTATTACCTCAAGGACGGGCAGGGCTTCATGGATTACCTGCACAAGACCATCAACGCCGGTGAAAAGGTCAAAGGTGAATACTACCTGCCGTCGGTGTTCATGAACATGATCCGCGACGGTCTCAAGTTCAAGGCGCCCGAAATCGACGCCTGGCTTGACTGCGGCAAGCCGGAGACTCTGCTGGAAACCAACCGCTACCTGCTGCGCGGGCGTCACCACGTGCACGGCGAAGAGCAGGACTGTGTTCTGGTTGAACCGGTACACATTGAAGAGGGCGCCAGTGTGCGCGACTCGATTATCGGCCCCAATGTCTCCATCGCCGCCGGCACCCGCATCAGCGGCAGCATCATCCGCGACTCCATCATCAACGCGGAGACGGAGGTCAGCGACATGATCCTCTCGAACTCCATCATCGGCGACTCCGTCACCCTGCACGGCACACCGCGCAGGATGAACATCGGCGATCACTCGCTGATCGAGATGGAGTAGAAATTGTTCGCCACCAAGACGCTAAGACTCGAAGAAAATCTTTTTCAACGCAGAGACGCAGAGGCTAAGAAGTCGCAGAGAATAGATCCAAAGCTTTTTTCTCTTTGTGCCTCTCCATCTCAGCGACTCTGCGTTAAGGTTTTTGACTTTCTTCGCGCCTTCGCGTCTTAGTGGCAATCAGCTTTTAGTGGTCACCTCCAAACACAGTGCCGTATAAATTTTCGCGGCGGCGGTGACCTGGTCGATGGGGATGTGTTCGTCCGGGGTGTGGGCCACTTCCAGGGCGCCGGGGCCGAGCACCAGCGGTTTGACGCCGGCTTCGAAAAAGAGGTTGCCGTCCGAATGGGAGCGGAAGGCATCGAAGCGCAACGGCAGGCCGATGGTGGGGTAGATCTGTTCCAGCGCCCGCGCCACCGCAGAGTCGGTACCGAGGTCGTAGCCACGCGAGGAAAAATCGAAGGACAGTTCACAGTCGAGATCGGGAATGAGTTCTCTGGACTCCTCCAGCCGCTTGCGAATCGTTTCTTCGACCTCCCGCGGGTCCGTGGTGGGGGGCAGGTGCAGATCGATCCAGGTTTCGCAGCGATCGGGAACCACGAAACCGGCCCGTGACGAACTCAGTTCGCGGATGGAGTAGACCACCCCTGAATTGCTGCGATCGAAGAGCTGGTCGCGTCCCAGGTAAAGCAGCACCCGCAGCATTGACTCTACCGCGTTGTGTCCCAGTTCGGGCAGTGAAGAATGGGTGCGGCGTCCGCGACTGACGAGACCGGCTTCGAGATACCCATAATGGGCGAAGCAGGCGCTGAGGCCGGTGGGCTCGCCGATCACCACCCATTCTGGTTGGAATTCTTCGAGAAAGGCGATGCTGCCGTCGCCGTTTTCCTCTTCTCCCACCACCAGCGCCAGCCCCACCGGGGGCTGTTCATCGTTAGGCAGTTCGGACAGGGCGAGAAAAGCCTCCACCATGGCGGCGCAGCCCCCCTTCATATCGGCGCTGCCCAGCCCGTAGAGCAGCAGACCTTCCTCGCGCGACCAGTATTCTTCCAGGTCCCAGGCGGTAATGGTGTCGACATGCCCCACCAGGTACAGCTCAGGTTCCGACCAGCCGAGGGTGGCAATCAGGTTGTAGCGGTCTTCGTCCACCTCCTGCCGCCGCACGGCAAATCCCGCCTGCTGCAGAATTTCCTCCAGCATGACCTGGACGTCATCTTCCTTGCCCGAAGGGGAATAGATATCGACCATGTCGCGCAGCAGTGTGTGCAGGCGCTGCGGGTCGATGGCGTGCCAGGCTTTGTCGAGAGTCTGGTGCATGCTTATTCTTTCTTCCGGCGTCTTTTCTTCGCCAGATTGAGGGTCATGTAGACATGCTCCTGCACGTTGCCGAAGCCCTGTTTCTGGAAAAAGCGGATGGCGGCTTCGTTGTCGGCGGCCGTGTCGACGATAATCATGCGCACCCCCTGCTCGCGCATGCGGCGCTGGATTTCGCGAAACAGCTTGTCGCCGACCTTGCCTTTCTGCAGCCCCTTGCGCACCCCGAGCCACACCAGGTAGCCGTATTTCCAGGCGGAGTTGTGCTTTTCGACGGTGGTGCCGAGGGCGAAACCGACGATCTCCTCGTCCCGTTCGGCCACCAGACACAGCTCGCTGTCGCTGTTGAACATGGTGGTGATTTCGTACTCGTCCCAGGTGCGGTACAGGCTGGGGGAGAACTCGGCGGTGAAGATCTCTTCACCGATGTGGAAGACCGGCGAGAGGTCATCGATGGTCATCTCGCGAATGCGTAATTGCGGCTCATCGGGGTCCACACTTTCGTTGGGCATGAGAGCATTCCTTTCGTTGTGCGTTTGATAGCTGAAAAGTTTAACAGATTTCTCTCGCGCGTCACAGCGCTTGTCGCCGCGGCGCAACCGGTTTATCATGGCGTGCGGTGAATCAATGCTGCAATGGGAAACGGGATTTGTATGGATGATCTGACGCTCAGAACGATTCTGCCGTACCTACTGCCCCCCGTGCTGGGGGCCTTTATCGGCTACGTCACCAATTATATCGCGATTCGCATGCTGTTCCGCCCTCTGCGCCCCTGGCGCCTGCTGGGGGTGCGCGTGCCGCTGACGCCGGGCATTATCCCGTCCAAGCGCCATGAACTGGCGGCGCGCATGGGGGAGATGGTCGGCAGTCACCTGCTGACCTCCGATGATGTGGGCCGCGCTTTGGAGAAAGAGAGCTTCCGCCGCGAGATCAAAGGGGCGGTGTCGGACAAACTGGCGCGTTTTCTCGATCGCGACCTGGGAACTCTTGAGCAGCTGGTGCCGGCTGATTTCCGGCATCGCTTCCGCGAGCTGACTGACCTGCTGCGCTGGAAGGTGGTCAAGACGGTCTTCGCCTACCTCGACAGCCCCGAGTTCGAACTGCGGCTGCGTGACTACCTGGTGCGCAAGGAGGGTGAATGGCTTTCCCGCGACCTGGAGAGTTTCCTGAATCCGGAGCGCTACGATAAATTGCGGCGTCACCTGGATCAGCGCATCACCACATTCCTGCAGTCGCCGGCAACGGCAAAAACGGTGGCCTCCTTTGTGGACAGTAAGACGGAACAGTGGGTGGGCTCCCAGCGCACCCTGCGCGAACTGCTGCCGGCCGATCTGATTGAAGTGCTGATGACGCAGCTCGAGCGGGAGGTGCCGCCGCTGCTCGAGAAGTTTGGCGGCATGCTCTATGACCCCGATTTTCGGCAGCGGCTGGTGGTCAAGGGGCGGCAGGCGATTGAGGGTTTCCTCGATTCGCTCGGCGGGCTGTCGGGGCTGATGGCCGGTTTCATCAATCTCGACAAGATCTACGATCGCATTCCGGAATTTCTGGATAAAGCCGGCGATGAGATCGCGCGCTGGCTCAAGGAGGAGAAAACCCAGGAGCATGTAGCGCGTATGTTGCGCGAGCGGGTCGACGGCCTGCTGGATCGCTCTCTGGCGAGCTATCTGGAGAAGGTGCCCTACGAGAAGGTGGCCGGGGTGCGGCGTTTTGCTCGCGACAAGGCGGTGCAGTATGTCCAGAGCCGCAAGGCCGGAGATGCGGCGCTGGGTTTGGCCGAGCGCGGCATCGACCGGATCAAGGACCGCTCTTTCGGGATGCTGCTGCACAGAAGTCTGCCGGACGGTGGTCTCGACAACAGCCGCGAATGGCTGGTGCAGCGTATCCTGACGACCCTGCGCTCTCCGGCGGCGCGTGATGCTTTTTCCAATATTCTGGCGGAACAACTGGATGAGTGGCTGTTCCGCCGCCCGCTGGGGCGTTTGTCGGCGCGGGTGCCGGCCGATGTGCGCGAGGAGCTCAACACCGGCCTCTGCCGGCAGTTGGAGGAGCTTCTTAAGAAGGAGGTGCCGCCGCTGGTGGAAACTCTCAACGTGCAGCGCATCGTGGAGGAGAAGGTCAACTCCCTCGATCTGCTGACGGTGGAAGGGCTGCTGATGGGGATCATGAAGGAGCAGTTCAAGTACATCAACCTGTTCGGGGCGCTGCTCGGCTTCTTCATCGGCTTGGTCAACCTGCTGATTCTTGGATTGCGCTGAGGGGGGATTTTTGACAAGGTAGGGTGTGGGTCGCGTCAGGGGGCGGTTTTGTCCTGCCCAGGGACGCTTGAACCCATCCCTGGGTGCTTGACTGTCGCCCTCCCTGGCGACAGGACACCCTGGACAGGACAAAACCGCCCCCTGACGCTCCGTTGGTGGGGGATTGGAGAGGGACGCATCAACCCATCCCTGAGGCTTGATTGCCGCCCTCCCTGGCGGCAAACACCCTGGCAAGACAGAGCCGACACCCTGACGCTCCGGCTGAGGTGGATGTGCAGGCAATATAAATTTTTCAGGAAAGATAGTTCCAGATGTTTGAAACCATTTCCCATAAACTGAACGAGGGGCAGGAAATCGGTCGTGAAGAGGCGCTGTGGTTGCTCAAGGAGGCCGATCTGCTGGAGGCGGGGCGGCTGGCCGATGGCGTGCGCCGGCGGCTTCATCCCCATAAGCGGGTGACCTTCGTGGTGGACCGCAACGTCAACTACACCAACGTGTGCGAGTCCCAGTGCCGCTTCTGCGCCTTCTACCGCAAGCCCGGCGCGGCGGATGCCTATCTGCTTGAACCTGAGGCCATCCTGGACAAAATCCAGGAGCTGGTCGATCACGGCGGCACGCAGCTGCTGATGCAGGGCGGGCTGCACCCGGAGCTTGATATTCACTGGTTCGAGACGCTGCTGCGCGCCATCAAGGAGCGCTTCCCGCAGGTGCAGGTCCATTCCCTGTCGCCGGCGGAGGTGATTCATGTGGCGCGTCTGTCGCAGCTCTCCATGCCCGAGTGTCTGCGTCGTCTGCAGGCGGCGGGGCTCGACTCGGTGCCCGGCGGCGGGGCCGAGGTGCTGGTGGATACGGTGCGTCAGGAGATCTCTCCCAACAAGATCGGCTGGCGTGACTGGGCGGCGGTGATGGAAGAAGCGCACCGGCTCGGCATGAAGACCACTGCCACCATGATGTTCGGCTCGCGCGAACGTCTCGAGGATATTGTCGAGCATCTGCTGCGGGTGCGCGATATTCAAAAACGAACCGGCGGCTTTACTGCTTTTATCCCGTGGACTTTTCAGCCGAGCAACACGGAGCTGGGCGGTGAAACCGTCGGCGGGGTCGAGTACCTGCAGGTGCTGGCGCTCTCCCGCATTCTCCTCGATAACATCCCCAACATCCAGGCCAGCTGGGTGACCCAGGGGGCGCGCATGGCGCAGGTAGCGCTGTTTTTCGGCGCCAATGATCTCGGCGGCACCATGCTGGAGGAAAATGTCGTGGCGGCGGCCGGCTGCTCCTTCCGCATGTCGCAGAATGAAGTTGTGGAACTGGCGCGTGGCGCCGGGTTTATCCCAGCCAAGCGCAATACTCATTATGAGATTCTGGAAACTTATTAGACATCAAACACATACTGAACCACAGTACACAGAGGTCACGGAGAAAGAATCTGAGAGGTTTTTAAGAACAAAACTCTTTGCTTTTCTCTGTGCACTCTGTGAACTCTGTGGTGAAAAATTCCGGAGAATCCATGATCCCCTTGCGTGACAACATCAGAAACATGGCGGGCTACGTGCCGGGTTTCCAGCCCGACGACGGGCAGGACTGGATCAAGCTCAACACCAACGAGAACCCTTATCCGCCCTCACCGGCGGTGCGGGAGGCGATCCTGCGGGAGCTGGGTGACGATGGAGCCCGTCTGCGCCAGTACCCCGATGCCCCCAGCCGTGCCGGGCGGCAGGAGGCGGCGCGGCTCTACGGGGTCGATCCCGCCTGGGTGATTATGGCCAATGGTTCCGACGAGGTGCTTAACAATCTGATCCGCGCCTTCGCCGGGGAAGGGGAGGAGATCGCCTATGTGCACCCCTCCTACTCCTATTATGCGACCCTGGCCGAGATTCAGGGTGCGCGGGTGCGCACTTTCGGTCTGACCGACAAATGGGAGCTGGACGGTTTTCCAGAGCGTTATGAGGGCAAGCTGTTTTTCCTGACCAACCCCAACGCGCCCCTGGGTTTCGCCTATCCCCGCGAGTTCATCGAAGAGCTGGCTGGGCGGGTGGCCGGCATGCTGGTGGTCGACGAGGCCTACGCTGATTTCGCCGATGACAACGCTCTCGACCTGGTGCACAGGTATGAGAACCTGGTGGTGACCCGCACCCTCTCCAAAAGCTACAGCCTGGCCGGGATGCGCCTCGGGCTGGCGGTGGCGCGCCCCGAGGTGATCGCCGCTCTCGACAAGATCCGGGATCACTACAACCTCGATCGTCTGGCCCAGGCCGCGGTGACGGCGGCTTTGCGCGACCAGGAGTACTTTTCTCATTGCGTGAAGCGCATTCGTGAAACACGCGGCTGGTTCAGCACCGAATTGCAAGTTCTGGACTACAGCGTGATCCCTTCCCATGGCAACTATGTCTTTGCCTCGCCCCCCGACCGCGATGGCAAGCGCGTCTATGACGCCCTTTACCAGCGTCGCATCCTGGTCCGCCATTTTTCCGATCCGGTTCTGGCTCACGGTCTGCGTATCTCCATTGGGACGCGCGAGGAGATGGAGATCACCTTGGACGCGCTGCGGGAGATCGGCTGAGTGGTGGCTTCCTCCCTGCCTCCGCAGGAGTCCGACAACGAAATCCCCTTTGCCCCGGAGGAGGTCGCCCGGCGTCTGCTCAGCTGGTACGGGAGTGAGGGACGCACTCTGCCCTGGCGGGGTACCCGCGATCCCTACTGGGTGTGGCTGGCGGAGATCATGCTGCAGCAGACCACGGTGGATGCGGTTATCCCCTACTATGAACGCTTTCTGGCGCGTTTCGCGGATGTCGGGGCTCTGGCTGCGGCTTCTGTCGATGAGGTTCTCACTTTATGGGCGGGATTGGGCTATTATGCGCGGGCGCGCAACCTGCACGCGGC
>NPID01000250.1_pt3 | contig 52023 bp, 44 predicted proteins | sample 8637491 | NCBI WGS metagenome assembly NPID01 (sample SAMN07420843, study PRJNA396082) | bioreactor metagenome | isolation source: sample BA6 brine-fed electro-methanogenic bioreactor BA | place: Japan: Kochi | collected 2016-06-14 | reverse complement strand
GCTCTGCCTCGCGACCCAAAGTGCTCCTGCGGGTTCAGACGTCTCCGTCTGAACCTTACCCCGAACAACCTCACTTTGTTCGGGGTTCAGGGTTACATCTTTCTAACCACTCGATTATATCTCGTGGAGAAAGATGTAAAAAAAACTAGCCTTTCAGCTAGTTTCAAAGTTCTTTTTTCTAAGCACAACGAAACTAGCCGAGTAGGCTATTATCATTGTCGTTATTGTTTCTTGTGCTTATTATTTTCATTTCTTTCTTAAAATACTACGAATTCTCAATTTTGTCAAAACAATTAATCGACTTTCACCATAACAAGAGAGATATTATCTTGTGCTACAAATCCATACGATTTTTCTAAGTCAATAATTCTTTGTGTAGCTTGCTCGATATCTCCACCGCACTCTTGAAGAATTTGCACAACTTGAGATGGATGTATGAAAGTCAAACCATCAGAATGACTAATTAAAATATCACCTGATTGCATAGTAGAAGAAACTCTAAACTGAGCCCCCTTATCACCGGTAACTATATCATCAAAAGTTATATCCTCTCGAGTTCTATCAGGCTTCATCCTACCTAATCCCCCGACAAAATAATCACAACCAGAAACTTTTATACCCGCTAAAATTGGATAAAGCATCCCTACTAAATATGGATCTGTCATAATATTTCTCAAGGTATGGTCAACATCTTCCCCTTTTAATCTTCTGAGTAATCTCCAATAATCCTCTGTCAACTTTTGCACTTCTGAGGAAGCTAACTCTCCCCCATATTCTTGAGCAACACGAGAACCAAAAACAGACAACCCTGGAGAATCTATCGAGTCACTTATATCAGTATATTCATCGCATTGAATAAAATCAGCCAGAGTAAAAAGTTCTAAGAAAAAACCAGGGTCAACAATGCGAGTAATTTTTGCAAAATCTTCTCCGAACTCAAGCAGTTCTCGAACTGAACATTGCCCCAATCTTCTTACACCCTCAGCAATACCATTTCCTATTAATCCATCTGCACCATTATTGCATCCTAATTGTTCTATCTCTTCTGTAGAAGCTCTAAAAATATATGCCGGAGAATCTCCAACTACAACTCCTTCAACTACAATAGCCTCATCAGCTCTTGTAAAATGAAATCCATTAAGAGTTGTAAGCTTTTTGTTAAAAGTAGTAGGGTTTTCTTGTCTTTTGTTGTGCTCATCAAGAATTGAGCTTGCTCCCCAAAGTGCAGTAGCAGGAGAAGCATCATTTCTCACAGCTCCCAAAAAATAACTGGTTGCCTCGGAGCTTGACTGTGCTCCATAAATACTACCACCTACTCCATCAGCCTGAACTATGACTCTTGAATAAGGATCTATACCGATACAGTCTTCTTGATCCCTTCTAAAACCAATATCTAGACCCATAGCAACACTACCTATCCCCACTAACTCAGAAAATTTCACTATAGTATCGCCTTCATGTTCTTGGAGTATCTCAACTCTACGATTTTCTAAAAGCTCATTCATTGAATTCTATTAATAATAGAAAGGATTATACCACACCATAATATCTCTGTGATATAATTCAAACATTATCCTGGTCTTTGAAGTTTCAAGAAAGAGGTAATTTAGAAATGGACGGATTACGTCTACCTCAAGTCGAATTACGAAAGAACCCACCTCAATGGCAGGCATGGATCTTCTGGATCTCGTTTGCGGTTATGTTCGGAGCAGCATTCCTGGCCGACACTATGGCAACGGGGCCGATAGAGTTCTTCGCATCCATGATCATCTGCTTTGGGATTGGCTATTGGGTATATAAACCCGGACTTTCGTTCGACGACTAACCAGGCACTCGGGAGGGTGTGGAGAATTGCATGCGCATTGACGCTGACAACGAAAAAGCTCCACACCCGACCCGAAGAAAACTTTTATATGCTAGAAAATTGTACTTATAAGAAAGACGAATTATATTTATAGTACATCAACACAACCACCCCAAAGAAACTCCGAGATAAGATATCCGACAATCTGTAATTTCAACCTTATGGTATATTTCTGCTATAATCTCGCTGTAAATTCCCGAATGTCTGGGATTTACAGATCTTTTATTCTCCACACAATCGGATCGGAGGGATCCAATGTTAAAAATTGAGAAAGTCAAGATAGGAACCACACGAACAACCTTTTTCCATAAAGGCAAAGAAGGGGAACCCCTTGTGGTTCGGCACTACACACACCCGACAATGTTTGGATGCAACGGACTGCGTATCCATCTGGGCCCTCGGGGAAAGGGCGAAACCGTTGTTGGTTTTACAGTTAACGAAAATTTGACCCAATTCAGAATCTATGTCAGTAACGGCAGCCCAACGCCGTCCATAAGGATCTTCGATTGTCATGAGGACGATGGTGTCTATACCATAACTGACGAATCCCCTTTGTTACTCTCCCAGGTCTGAACAGTGGAAACCCAAGAGCGCCCGCTTTTTATTTTTATGAATTTAATACAAATTCTAAATTAAAAAACACTTATATATATTTATACAAAGAAACGGGCGCTCTCAGGGAAAACAGGAATAAGTCTGAATTCCTAATTTTAAATTTTGATTTTACTCAATTCTTATTATCTCGGGATCTCCCAAGATAGTTTTAATTCCATTCTCAGAAGTTACAACTAAAAGCTAAGAGCTAATAGCTATTAGCTAATAGCCAATAACTAATAACTAACAGCCAATAGCTAACACACCAATCTTGCCTCCGAATTTTCCACTCGCTATAATTTGTTGAAACTACTGCTCATATTTAGAAAATATCTTAAGATTAATTTCTTGGTAGAAGCAGCTACAAATAGACAGGACTCTTTTATCAAATATCCCAAGTCAGGAGAAAAATATTTTCCGTATCCAGAAAGTCTTTTCCGAGGTAGCACTATCCCAACTGAAAAACAAGGAGAAGTTTCAGGTTGCTTACTATCCGCAGCATTAGTTCCATTTATACAAAAAAGTGCAGCAGGAGTTCCATTTCAATTCACGGGAATAACTACCTTTAAGGATTGGGGGTGGACCGACACTCTATCCCCTTACCGATCAGGAGGATTATTAAATTCATTAAACGCACTTCTTACATCACCAACAGATACAACTATACAACTTGCTTACAGTATAGATGAAGAGAACTGGGCTATTTCTGCAGACTATTTCGCTGCTGATACTATGCATCCTGTAAATGAAAATAGATATCTGGGAAGTGCAAGGATCGACCCAACAGGAATCACATTAGTTCTCTCCGACCAAAATAGGGAATTTGAAATAATTAAACAATCTCCGGTTTATCCGTTTAAAAGGAGAGAGGTAAAAGAATACTTAGCACCATGGATTTCAGATCACAGGGCTCAGATAGGAAAAATTGTCCTTGGTAGTGAAAATCAATATAGGAAATGGACAGTTACGCCACCACCATCCTCTAGATTTGTACATAATGATAATACAAACAGGGCAACTGTCGGGATTATGACCTTTTCACATGTTGATGATATAGATATTGGAAATGAGCAATCACCCGTAACCGTTTGGATAAGTAGTACTAATACAAATTATCGAGAACCTAAAAACCCCGAGCCACCAAGGCTCCAGTTTCCAATCCACAATTCCGTTTTTCAACCACTTGGGTTATAGATTTCAAATAACAAAGAATTCACGCCCACCATAGTCTCAATCCTATAGTTATATGGTAAAATACAATCATCGAATCAGCTCTTTGAATGGGGAAAGCGAGGACAAAACCATGCCCCAAAAACCTGTACCTACCAAAACAATAACGATAGCTAGCCAACTAGTATGGCTCAACAAGGACAGGGATCCGAGTCGTGGATTCACCGTAGATATGGACGTCGACCAGATCAACCCGCCAAAAGGTAGCAACATAGTCCTAGAAGGGACTGCACATGAAATCCTCTGGATGACCCTTGTACAGGGCAACCAAGATTTTTTGTGCATTGCACTTGACGTGGATGACATCCGACGGTTTCCTTGCAGCATTGACCGGAGTCACGATTTCCTGACTATAACCCTGGATGAGGAAGTCAACCTGATCATCCCAGAGGTCGAAGCAAACTGATTCAAAAGCAGCGCCGGGGATTTTTTAAGTTTTCATACTTAAAAAAATTACAATAATAGAATATACTTCTTTAATCTGATCCCCGGCGTCCTGCAATACCGAATAGTAATATCAAATTCCCAATCTCAAACACCAATACAAATTCCAAACCCTAATTTTCAATTTCCAAGAAAATAAATCTTGATTCTTGATTCTTGATTCTTGATTCTTGATTCTTGATTCTTGATTCTTGATTCTTGATTCTTGATTCTTGAGTTTATTACCTAATACTTTATTTAAACTTAATAATTTAGAATTCAGACTTAAAGTATCTATATATTTATGATATAATAATTACATGTCTAATGAAAACTCACCAACAATTGAACAAAGAACAAAAAGTTGGGAATCAACTATTATCGGGATGGATCAAGTTCCCATTACCATTCCTGACTCTTCACGTCCAATTATCAGCTGTGGTTGTGGAGTACAGCCAACTGCAGAGATGCTTTTAGCTCAAAATAATCCAACGATGACAGTTATCGGAATAGATCAGGCTGCGTTTAGAATTAATGACAGCAGATATGGTGGTTTAATACAAAAAAGTGAAGGGATTGGTATAGACATAGCTCCAAATAATTTAAAACTCGTAAATGGAGATGCAAGCGAAGTCCATATAGCTCAGGATTTAAATCCAGCCTTTTTATTTCTTTTTCCAGATCCACCTGGAGTACCAAATCCAATGCGAATGGCACCTTCTCGCCTTGCTGGCGTTAGAAGTGCTGTAAGCTCAGAACACCCTGATCCAACAAAACATTTAGAATACATAAAAAAAATAATAACTAGGTATCCTAATGCGTACATCTTGATTGCAACAGAAATGGCTGGCGAGTTTGCACCTCAACTTGGAGCCTTAAACGAAATAGTTGGACAAGCACAACAAGAATGTCTTGAGCATGGCACCTCTTTGGTAATCGGAGGCGATATATATCCTATACAAGATTATCGAAAAAAATTTCCAGCAACAGAAACAATTAATTTTCTTACTAGAGAAATCGGAGAAGAAAATATCTCTGTTGTAACATATGAAATAAATCCAAATCTTCGCCCCGATTGGGCGCTTAGTCAACAACAATCCAATTTATAATAATTCCAAAATACCAATATCAAATACCAAAACAAATTCCAAACCCTAATTTTCAATTTCCAAAAAAATAAATCTTGATTCTTGATACTTAAAACTTAATACTTGATACTTTATTTAGACTTAATAATTTAGAATTTAGACTTAAAGAATTTATATACTTGTGATATAATATATTGTTCTTTAAAATACCTTAAACATGGGATTCTGTCTATTAAGTAGCTGGAATTCCCTGTTTAAGGGACTGTGATAAATAACGGAGGATAGTACCATGATTGTTGTTTCAATGCAGTATGATCAGGAGAGTCAAACGCTGACTCTCACGGGAACCGAAGGGGAAACCATTCTGGTCGGGGCCTTGGACGAAGGAAATGTCTTGTATGTGCGGCTTCCAGCGCAAATCTTTTTACAAGACCCGTTCAACTCTAAACGAACCTATAAGGTTCAGAGTATCACCTTGAAAAATGGACGTGTCCGGATCGATACGTTCATTGGCCTGTTTTATTCCTATCCATACACAAGAGGAGAAGGAAGAAAAATTCTGTTTCACAGGGCAACCGCCCGACCTGATATCTCTGAGTAACATCACAACAGAACACGCTAGCGCGGGGGTTTGTTAAATTTTATATGTTTCATAAACTTTAAAAAATAACAAATACATCTTTAATAAATATTCTTTTAAAAGACAACCCCCGCGCAAAGCACCTCCAAAATACCAATATCCAATACCAAAACAAATTCCAAACCCTAATTTTCAATTTCCAAGAAAATAAATCTTGATTCTTGATTCTTGATTCTTGATTCTTGAGCTTATTACCTAGTACATAATACTTTATTCAAACTTAAAAATTTAGAATTCAGACTTGCGCAGCTTTATATATTCATGATATACTAACCTCATCGCTTTTATGCGACTTGAATCGGTTTCTTTTACAATAGAAAGAGGTACAAAACAATGCTGGAAATCACGAAACTCACGATCAGGGCGAATCGGCAAGAGAATAGCGTATTCGTAAACGATGAGGCGCAGCCCCATCCCGAATTCTCTGCATTTGCAGGGGGAATCCAATTCCCGCCATTCGCTGGTATTCGTTCAAGCGATGGCGAACTACTTTTGATCTCCGAAGCGCGCCTGGATCACGAAGACGAGACAACTCTTCTCGTTGCAACTCAGGCCATCGAGCCGATGCAGCTTAAGGTGAGCGTTGAAATGCTCTCCGAGGAAGAACACGTGATCCGTTTTGTGGACCCGCTTGTTCTCGAGCTGCCGCTCGAAGACTAACCGGTTCTCCAAGCTAGCGCGGCGGGATCCAATCCTGTGACTTATCCAGGAAAGGATACATTGACTCTGCCATAAGCAGAAAAAACATAGAAACCCCCGCCGCGCGACGCATCACTGAAAAGATATGGTTTATGGTTATGGCTTAATACTTAAAACTTTATTACTATGTTTGAACAAAAAATTGACCCGACAATTCAAGAGATTGGACAAGATGGATCAAAACCAGTTACGAATATAGTGCCCGAACATCCGTTAATAGAAACAACTATTATTTATGATAGACAATGGGATGGAGATGATTTCACTATTGATCCAAAATTAAAATCCACTTTACAAATATCAGCTGCTAATGGGGCGAATGTGGAGTTCTGCATTAATTCACCAACAGCTGGTTCTCATAGAATTTATGTAAACTTTGATGGTCAGGGTACCAAAGGTGAACCTGGAGTTCAATACGTAGGAACAATTGAATCCTGGATTACACCAGAAGATGACCTTGCATTCATCAGGCATGATCATGACTCTGTTGATGAATTAATGGCTCTTTTCAACCTTGTTGAAGGTGAAATAAGATGTTCATTTATCCCCTTATAATTTTATTCCTTTATAAGATTAGTTTGTTATAATTCAATTCTATTTTTTTATTAAACCTTAATGACCTTTACGCAAGAATCAAACTTAGACCCTACAGCACATGCAGCCCAAGAAGGTGGAGAACCTGTAATTGTCAAAACTGAAATAAGAACCCCCGAAAGACGACCCTGGGAGGAGGGTGATTATATAATGGCACTACCAACTGAACTATCTGATCAGTTTCCTGTGCATGTTAAACTCATACCAGATGGTAAACCAATGAGCTTCTCGTTTCGGGTGCTACCCTGCATAGAAGACTACGATGAAAATACCCCTGACATCGAAATTCAAGTAGCTTTAGAAAATGATAGTTGCACTAGTGACGGAAGTATTGTTGGGTGGGTTAAAAGATGGTTTGAATATGGAGAGGGTAATGTCCCACAAGAAGTTTATGCAGATGATTCTCCAGATTGTCCAAAGGTAGGAGTAGAATTCACTCCATTTGCGACAAATGTGGATCCAGAGTCTTTTGACGTACCTACAACACATTATATCTGTTCTTTCTTTGTGCACGAAGAATAGTTATTTATGGTATCTCCCATTATTCAAGATATCCCCTACTCTAAACAATTGTTCCAAAAGTAACACCTTCACAAACTCATGAGGAAATGTAAATTGTGAAAAAGAAAGAACTAAATCTGCTTTTTCCTTAGCTGCTTTCTCAAAACCAAATGCATTTCCAATAAAGAAATTAAGGTCTTGAGAATGATTCATCCATGACTGAAATTTATTGGCAAATTCTTTCGTACTAAATTCTTTCCCATTCTCTGATAATATGATGTTATGGCTATTTTTAAAATATTTCTCAATGTCCCCAAGCGCTACTTTCCTGTCAGAAATTTCTTTAAGTTCTACTTGTTCTACTTGAAAATATCGACTAACAAGCTTCGAGTAGTAATCAATCAAACTTGAGATTTCGGCATTTTTAATTTTCCCAAAAGAATAAATTCTAATTTTCATACAATAATTGAAAAAAAGCTAAATAATTGATTAGAATATAACATTAACTATAATCAATTTATATTACCATGCCACACGAACAAATAATGCAAGATAGGGAAATACTTGGAGACAGGCCTATCACACTAAGCAAAGAACCTATTTCCCCACCAGACAGAAGACAAAGCTCTCTCCGAAATGCTGATCTTCACAGGGTTGAAGATCACGATAATATAATTGCGAAAGTTAGTACAGATGCTTTACCCCCTGAAATGGTAGAACAAATATTTGGAATAAGAACTACTAATGTAAATGGAGATGAACTTGCATCATGTATCAACTTCCCAGTTCTAGAAGTATTCGATAGGCTTGAGTTAACAGATTTACAGATTGCATTAGAAGACCATCCAAATATATACAGAGCTTTCGTAGAAGCTGTGATACTTGAAGCAATTACCACTCAAAAAGATCAAGATTTCGACACTATAATCAATTCTTATGGAGTTAGATTAATTTTAGATAAAAGAGGTAATTATAAGGTAGCTACCCTATTAGAAAAAGTATCTATGATAGGCAATCCAAGAGAACCTGGGGGAGAAGGAGAAGAACTATATGGAGTCAGTTTCAAAAATGTTCTCGAACAAGCTTCAATACTAAAAGAACCTGACGATAGGCTACAATTTGTAGAAGAAGTACTTGGTCTCCTACATCCTTTGGCAATCGAGCTCGATCACTTACATCATTTGAATCTAGGCCCCAAAATAAGAGGAATTATTCATCGAGATGTAAAACCATCTAATATATTAATTGGCGAAAGGAGAGTAAGTGGGGGAAGTGATTTGGAACAGTACTGGAGATGGGCCGATTTTGGCACCGGATTAATCAGCAGACAGACAAACGAGACTCGAGATATTCTAGGAACACCACAATATATGGCTCCTGAATTAATGAAAAATCGACAGGAGGGTACTCCTCAAGGTGATGTTTACTCAATTGGTGTAATGTTGTTAGAACTAATAGCAGGAGAAGAAGCTTTTGACTATGGAAATAGAAACGACGAACCACCCAACAAATCTCCTCTTGTCATAACTACACGTTCACTCAGAGGAGAATTCATCCGTCCCATTGAACAGTTAGCTGTAATTATAGAAGAAAAACTTGGATTAACAAGTGATCCAGATGTCACGGAATTATCACAAATAAATGAACTAACACAAGAATCAACAACAATTATAGTCAGTAAAACAGCAGCCGAGATTGCTAGTCGTCTAAAGGGGGCAACGGATATGAACCCTCAAAAAAGGCCCGAAAGTTGCTCAGCATTAATTCAAAGTATAAAAAACCTTATAGATGATGCAGATACAGGTAATACTCCTAAGCCAGAATGGTTCGAAGATGATCCAGAAGGGTATCTTCAAGCAGTGTCAGAAATGTAAACTAATCTGACAACATCAGGATATATTCAACCTTAAACTGACTACAAAAGAACTTCGGCTCTTACTTACTTATAGCTTACCAATTAAAGCTAATGATATAATTACTCCATGAAAACAGATAATTCCGAAACCAAAATATTTGTTGCTTTATCAGGTGGTGTGGACAGCTCCGTATCTGCCGCATTGCTGAAAGCGCAAGGTTATGACGTCACTGGCGTTTACATGAAAAACTGGTCCGGAGATGACTATGGCATTCAGGACGATTGTCCTTGGCGAGAAGAGATGGTGGATGCAGAACGAGTTTGTGATTCATTAGAGATCCCTTTCATGTCATTCAATTTCGAAAAAGAGTACCGTGAGAAGGTAGTTAACTACTTCTTCGATGAATATAAAAAAGGTAGAACTCCAAATCCAGATGTTATGTGTAACAAGGAAATAAAGTTTGATTTATTCTTAAAAAAAGCTATAGAAGAAGGAGCAAGCCACATTGCCACTGGCCATTATGCCCGTACAGTTGAAAGTGGAAAGTTAAAAGTTGATAGTCATGAATATTCACTTCTAAAAGGTGTTGATAAAAAAAAGGACCAGAGTTATTTTCTTTACCAATTAAACCAGGATCAGTTATCGAAAACTCTATTCCCCATTGGTCACTTAGAGAAGTCAGAGGTAAGAAAACTTGCTCACAAATTCAAACTTCCTGTAGCAGAAAAAAAAGATTCACAAGGTATCTGCTTCATTGGCGAAATAGATGTACAAGAATTCTTACGACAAGTAATAGAAGAAAAAAAAGGTGACATTGTAGATGTAGATACAAAGAAAAAAGTTGGAGAACATGATGGAATTATGTTCTATACAATCGGACAAAGAGAAGGCCTAGATATCGGCGGCACCCCAGAGCCATATTTTGTAGTTTCCAAAGATGAATCAACCAATACTCTCTACGTAGGAATGGGTAGAAAGCACCCGCTATTATTTAAAAAAGAACTTCAGCTTGAAAACCTACATCTAATTTCAGATGTACAAACTGTAGAAGACTTAGTTTCGAATGATAATCTATCAGCATCAATAAGATACAATCACAGTCCTGTTAACTGCGAAATAGATTCAAACTTAAAAATCAGCTTCGAAAATGAAGTACGTGCTGTCGCCCCAGGACAAAGTTGTGTGCTCTACGATGGCAACAAATGCCTCGGCGGAGGGATTATCAAAAATTAATAATTGATAATTAAAGATTGAGAATAAGAAACTTTCTATTGAACTATTAATAACTGATAAGGAGTGAATCATCAATTATCAACTATCAACTCTCAATTAATTCTCTCCATTGCTTCATTTCTATATCTATGTTATATTACTTCCCTTTGATTTAAACGAAAATAATTATGGAACATACAAACAACCATCGATACGAATTCGTAAGAATATCTAACCCCAGAGGTATTCCAGAAGATGTTATGCGGAGAGCACTTGTGGACTTAGTTGAGTCATCAAATTTAGCAGAGTTTATCACTCAACGCGGTGGCCATGTTGAACAAAAAGAAACTCATTTGGGAGAACCTCAAGCAACTCAACCACTAGAAGAGAACTAGGTTATGGGTTATGGGTTATGGGTTATGGGTTATGGGTTATGGGTTATGGGTTGTGGTTAAAAAACTTCCAACTATTAACTAATAGCTATTAACCAATATCTAGCAGCCAACAACTAACAGCCAATGGCTAATAGCCAATAGCCAACAACTAATAGCTAATGGCCAATAGCTAACAGCTAATTTATACAATTATCAAATAATACCAAATATACTGAGCAGCTAAACTAATAAGAAGAGTTATCATAAGCCCAACAGTCATTCTCTTAAGGTAAAGCTTCGTACCCAGTGTATAACCTGATATTATCTTTGTAACGATATTTACCACAAAAGCCAGTAAAATGAAGTTCATCGAAATCCATATATCAAGCTCACTCAAAGCTCTTTTACTAGTTTCAATAAGTGCTATATCAAGCCCCCCAAAAAATGAAATTACAGTAGCAATAATACTCCCAGTGGAACTTTCCTCAAAAAATACAGAGACAAAACCATTTATAAGGTTGATTATGAAATAAAGGATCATAAAAAGAATTATAGGAAGAACTGAAAAATACTCTGCATTTAATTTTTTGCCATCCCCTGCCCTGAAGGCGTTCTCCAGCTGTGACCCTCCTGCAATAACACCAACGAGTGCATGTACAATAAGAAATGGAAAAATATAAGGAAGGAAGTCAATATTTATTGCTCCAATAATGACTATTTTTTCAAATAAGGAACTTCCATTTGCAATGACGCTTACAGCTGCAAAGGTAAGGTCATCCACGCTTCCTTTTATCTTTCTGCTCTGAATACCAAAAACCTGCGCCATAGTCGTAGAAGATGCAAGTCCACCAATAACTGACATCGTAAGGATCCCAAGTTTCTCATTTAATAAATCAATCATCAGAATTCCTAGCGTCTGAATAGCAGTTATAAGTGAGATAATTCGAAAGAATTTAAAGGGATTGATAATCAAAATATCACCCAGATCATGATTTACACCAAATTCTCTTAGAGTTAAATCATAATTTGGCGACATAAGCCAGAGAAGAAAAAGAATAGCGGTTACTGTTGTACTCAGCTTCGAATCTCTTGATCTTACAACTTTTGGGAATAATCCTTTAAAAAAAACTGTACCAACTAAGACAAAAGTAACTATTATTCTTGTATTTAGATCGTCTATATACATAGTTAACTTAAAAAACCATATCTAAGTCTAAATGATAAAAGGATAAAAGAAAAGGCTCGCCAAAGGCGAGCCTAATTCATAGTCACATCAGTAAACATTTAGCCAATTGCTTTTTCAATATTTGGAACAATCTGTTTTTTCCTAGAAACAACATCCGGTAAAAGCATAGTCTCACCATCAAATTCTGATCCAAAAGCTTTTTCTGCTATTTCTCTCTCCCAATCACCATTTACTACTAGAGTAGATTCGGTTTTTAAAATATCAACAGCGAAAAAGAAAGCTCCATCCAAACCCTCTTCTGACTTCAATTCTTCCATAGCAGATTTAAGTTCTTCTTTCATATCAAGCGAATTTTCTGGTTTTGTTGTTTCTAAAACTGAGATTCTAACTTTTTTACCCCCCAACTCGAAAATCTTACTATCAGACTTCAAAACATCCTTTGCACTCATTCCAGAAAGGTCTGATTTCGCTGCAAACATAGCTTCTGCCAACTTATCAACATCAACATCTGCCATCTCAGCTAGTTCTTCAGCTGCCAAGGTATCTACCTCAGTTGTAGTTGGGCTTGTGAATTTCAAGGTATCAGAAAGAATTCCAGCAAGCATCAATCCTGCAATCTCTGCTGGCAAATCTGCTACCCCATCGTATTTCATCAACTCCCACATCACTGTCATAGTACATGCCCATGGTCGAATTGTTATACTGATGGGATCAGGAGTTGACAGACCTCCAACAAGTTTATGATGATCGATAATTTCTAGAAGTTTTGCCTTATCATAACCTTCAACTAACTCATCAGGATTGTTTGTATCAAGAACTACATATTCATCTTCTGATGTTAACTTATCAAGAAGTTCTGGAGCATCAAAACCAAATCTTTCCAAAACGTACTTTGCTTCCCTGTTGAATTCTCCAGTTACAAATGCCTGAGCTTCCATATCTTTTTTCTCCCGCAAATACCAAGCATAAACAATTGGTGCACAAGTAGAATCTGTATCTGGGGCAAGATGGCCTAGGACTTTAATCATTTTTTTTAGGTAACAAATTAAGTAGCTAGTAGGTTGTAGGATATAGCAAATCCACTAACATGAACAATTGTAAAATATGAACGAAGACAATTTCAAGGGGAATCGTGTTTTTTGTTTACCTACCCCCTACCCTCTACACCCTACTTCCCGCCCTTGACCTATCCCCTCTAAATATAGTATTATCAACACACAATGAAACTTTTGATAAATAACACAAAACTAAACCATCATTCACCTTCTTTCTAAAGGAGGAATTTTTCATTGTTTAAAATATAAGTAATACTATTTCCTCCGCAAGGAGGTTTTTTATTGTCCAAAAACCAAACTTAAAACTTATTACTTAATACTTAGAACCAAAAACTTAAAACTTAGAACTATTTAAACTATAATTAACTAAATTATTAACTATAAAAATGACAGAATATAAAACACCAAAAAGATTAAAAGGATTTCAAGACTTTTTTGCATATGACCTGCAGATTAGAAACTTTGTAATAGATACATTCAGAAGAACTTTTGAAAAATACGGTTATGAGCCGCTTGAAACTCCTGCGCTTGAATACTCAGAACTTATACTCGGACAAAGCGGGGAAGAAGCGGAAAAACAGTATTATAGATTCGAGGATCAAGGTGGAAGAGATGTTATGCTCAAATTTGAGGTTATGATATCTATGTGTAGAGCTTTAGCTCAAAATATTAATAATATTCCACTTCCATACAAAAGATATCAGATACAACGAGTTTGGAGAGCAGAGAAAGTACAAAAAGGAAGATATAGAGAATTTACTCAATGTGATGCAGACACAATCGGTTCTGATTCTATGGACGCCGATGCAGAATTTATCAAAATGGGAATAGAAATTGTTGGTAAACTTGGTTTTAAAGAATACATAGCAAAAATCAGTAATAAAAAATTCTTAGATGGATTAGCTGAATATCTAAATATCCCAGTTGATAAATACTATGGATTCCAAATGTCGGTCGATAAACTTTATAAAATAGGAAAAGAAGGAGTAATCAAAGAGTTAGTTGAACAAAGAAGTATCCCCCAAGATACCGCCACAAAAGCCCTAGATATTATTGATCCAACTCAATTTGAAGATAAGAGTTTCAGACAAACTGTAGAATCATTCAAAGGTACAATTGGTTCGACAAAAACTGGTGCAGAAGGGTTGAAAGAACTAACTGAAATCCTCGATTATTTCGAAGACGCTGGAGTGGATAATAAGTATTACAAATTTGATACTACTATCGCCCGAGGACTTGCGTCATATACAGGACCTGTTTGTGAATTTGAGGTACTTGAAGGCGGAGTCGGGTCAATTGCAGGAGGTGGAAGATTTGATAAAGCAATAGGTAAATACCTTGGCAATAAAGACGTACCTGCGACAGGAGGTTCTTTTGGGATAGAAAGAATCTGTGACATTATGAAAGAAAGAAACATGACAAATTTCGGAGAAACCACTACAGATGTTTTGGTTACGATGTTCGATGAAAACACGAAGGAAAAAGTACTCAAAGTGGCCAATACACTGAGGGAAAATAACATAAATACAATGGTTTATCCTGAATTTGTAAAACTCGATAAACAATTCAAATACGCTGATAGGAAGGATATTCCTTGGACTATAGTAATTGGTTCAGAAGAAGCCAGGGAAGGAACTGTCACTCTGAAGAACATGAAATCAAGAGAACAATACCAAATTCCTATCGATGAAGCAGTTAAGAAAATTAAATCTAACTAACCTATATAAAACTATGATATTATAATTCGTATATTCAGATAATATCTTAGTTTATTCAATATGGTTGAAGTATTGGGCGATTATCCAGCACTGCTAGATGGCGATGCTATAGATTCTTCATTGAGAACACAAGCTGTTGTAAATCCAATCGCCTTAAAAAATGAGGCTCAAGCATTTCTTACAAGAGATAACTTTGGAATTCCCAATACAGAAAACCCAGAACAAATTCCCATTCGCCACGAGACTGTCGTTGTTCAGCTCACTCCAGAAATACCACTACTAGAGACTGCGAGAAGTTTCGAAAGCACCAGACCAGCTACTGAGATGGAAATAGACAGATTCGACAATCCTAGCCTAGATATGTCCTGGACTACAATTAGATGGGGAGAAAGAGTGGATCTAGAACGCAGAACAAAAGAAGTTCATGTTTACGAAGATATTTCACCAGATTCAGAACCAACAGATTATACATTTGAAAGAATCCATCGAGTTCCAGTTGAAGAAAATGTTACCTACGAAATGACTATCACTGGAGAAGAAAGTTTGGCTATAAATGCGTACTTAACAGAGAGAAAAATGCTCGCCCATAAAGAGGAGCTCACTGCATTGATTCTTGCAATAAAACAAACCTTAGAGATGAGGGGAATGAGGGCTGAGGAGGTTGAAGCTATATCACTTGGAAGCGGTACCCCTATTACAAAGGACTACGCAGAATTTGTTGCAGCTATTTTAGGACTAGATATTGAAAGGACCACAACTTTTAATGCATATGCTGCATGTAATTCAGGTGCAATTGCCTTGCAAAAAGCACTAGAAGATCCAGAATTTCATGGTAAAAAAACTCTTGTCATTGGAGTGGATGGGATGTCTTCTCGAGGATTAGTTTCAGACTCGGCAGAAGTTTCTACTCGTGACATATTTTCAAATGGACTTAGTGTCGGTTGTATTACACCGGGAAAAAGTATGGGGAGAATAAACCTATATGGTGAATTTCCCAGAGAAGATAAATTTACGCACCCTATAACATTAACAGGGAATGAGTCTCCAGACGAATTACAAGCAAAGCTGCACCAAGCTTTAATCGATGGATTATTAGTTTTTCCTGATGAAGGTAAAGGTCTCCCCGCAAGAGCTGATACGTCTGAATGGATGGACGAGATGGGGGTAACAGGCTGGTATGCTTATGATGGAGATAGATTTATGGCAAGAATACCCGAACCAGATGAAGATTATTTACAAATAAAAATGGGTAAAAGAACAGTTAGCCTTTTCCTGAGAGGACTTATTCCTCAAAGGATAAAGAATGGTGATGAACCACCTGGGATATTGGAACTTTTTATTGAAGAATTATCACGACAACAATCTAATGGACACGACTCTAGAGTTGTTTTGGAACAGCATCATCCCAGCCCATTAGTTTTATCTCTGCTTACACGCGAAATGCTCGGTGTTATTGAAAGAATAAACTCAAAAAATTCGCATCGAACTTCTGTAAGAATGAATCTGAGAACAAGGGGTGGAAACTCTAGTGGAGCAGAAACTTTGATAGCGTTCGCAAATGCATCTACTGAGTTGAAACCGGGGGATATAAGGGGAATTGTAAGTTATGGAGCCGGAGCTAGTGCAAGTTTATTTGCAATCCAAGCCGGACTTGCCACCTAGCTACTTTCCTACTCGCTAAAAACTACTAACTAATTAGTATATGCCGTATAGGTTACAACTTGGTTATATGATCCTACAATAGTTGATGTACTCATACTTGCTGCATGAGTTATTTCTAAATGTTGTGAGCTAGAACCTACTGTTGTCCCACTACCGGTTGTACTTGAAGTTGCCAAAAGGGTAGCTGACGTAGGTAGAGCTTGATGCTGTACTGCAAAACTACCTGCAGAACTATACTCATTGCCTCCCACATCGCTTATGTAAAAACCATATTCCTCTTCCCCGGCTGTAACAGCTCCAGTAGGACTACTAATTGAATTACCTATACCATCATCTAGTGCTCCATCACTTGTTATATAGATGCTCACTCCTGATGCATTATTTGTACCAGTTCCAATATCATATATACACGTATTTACCTGGTTTAAACTCAATACACCTAATGGACAAGCATTTGTATCAGTTAACTCGGTATCAGAATTCTGCTGAAATAACTCCATATCTATCGTAGGTGGTACTGTAGCAGTTATATTTACATCATTATCATCACCTACATATGCAAGTGTTGCACCACTATCATCATCAAGTCCATCACCACTAACATCTGTAAGTACAGCCCAGGAGTAGTTACCAGCGCTTCCTGGGTTTGTGAGGTGGTTTCCATTTCCACCATGTATATCTACCTGAATCCACTCGGTACAAGTATCAGTATTCACATCCAAGACTAAATATCCATTTTCTGCTGTTGTCAATCCCAAGGCCGTCATCCCAGTACTTGTACCACCAGTCTCACCATCATCATCACAACTAAGAGATATATCAGTAAGTGTCAGTGAACTGCCTCCAGTAAATAAAGAATCATAAATTATATAGATCAAACTATCTGCTGTGATATCTGTAGGGGTATCGAACCAAACCTCAATATCATCACTAGCAGAAGTTGCTTCATTGGCAAGATCGACCCTCATATTTGGTGTGCCGCTTGTATTTATACCTAGTCCACCCGTGCTAGCAAGTCCTTCTACTACCCAATAATCCTGTCCATTTATATTCTCTATGGTTACATTAGAGTCCGCTTCGGATACACTATATCCATTTGTACAAGAAGTCGTAATCGCAGCAAAAGAATTCACATTAGGACAAATCCAAACAGCAGTATCACGATCACCTTTCGGTACATACAAAGTATAATCTCCGTAACCAGGATCATATCCATCTATATTTGAATATCCACTTGGTACATGGAAAAATGCCTTGCCTTGAGCAGGGTCAGAACCAGCGAGAACATTATCTAGATCTCTATTTCCATTAAAATACAGTGAAAATTCAGCAATCCTTCTTGCACTCGTATCTTCAATTCCTACACCATTTGTACCAGCTATTGCATTAACTACATTCTCCATATCTGTACTCCAATCGCTAGATCTTACCGCGTCAAGACTACTATCCAGATTCACAACATAACCAGCTTGGGCTTGATTCACGGTAACTGACCCATTACTACCAGCCACACCACCATTCGATCCACCGGCACCTCCTGGTGCTGAATTAGCTGCATCTAAAGTGGTACCAGTCCAATTGTTAGCAGTATAATAATTTATCGATAATCGTCCACCACCACCACCATCACCTCCGGTATTATTCCCATTTCCTCCGACTCCCCCAGCTACTGTAATAGTTCCAGTACCAGCAAGTGTCCCTACAGTAAGAAATATACTCCCACCAGATCCTCCACCTCCCCCATAATAATTCACTGAACCTGTCCCTCCAATCGCAGAAATTACTCCATTTACAGTTAATGTACCTCCAGTATTGATTCGAATAGCTCCTCCCCCTCTTCCGCCAGAGGTAGCACCTGAACCACATCCACCAGCACCGCCAGACCCTAGATCTTCGGGAGCTGTAGCACTACCATATGTCGTACCTCCTTTAATTCCTCCTCCTAGTCCTCCATATCCACCACCTCCTCCACCATCAGATCCTGTACACAAAAGCCCCTTACCAGTACCATAACCTGAAGCATTTGCGGATCCACCAAAATAACCTCCAGCATTAGCAGTTATACTACTTGTAGAAGGGATCGTAAGGTTTCCTGCTAGTTTGAAATATACACCTCTCCCATCAGTATCTGTTGAGTGAAAACTCTTAAAAGTAACATCAGCATTTTCTCCGATTGTCATGTCTCCAGTTGTCTGGAGTATAAATAATCCTGAAGAAGTTGACTCTACTGTCCAATCTCCATCTACCTGGATATTTCTAAAAACCCAATTTGATCTATCCTCTTTGGTCCAACTGTAATTATGACTTGGTATTGTAATATCACCATTTGTTGTGTCTTCAATGTAAGAAGTACCAGGTTCTCCATCCTGTCCTGTCCCAGTTCCTGCAGCAACTGAAATATCCCCACTAAACGTATTTGTACCAGAATATTCTATTCCAATCCTACCTCCTCCACCATCACCACCCCCACTTGTACCATTACCACCTTTTGCCCAAATGTTTCCACTTCCAGAAAATGATCCTGTTTGAATATTTATGGACCCACCTGCACCTGCACCAGATCTATCATTTGCAAAAGCTCCCGTACTATTGCCTCCGACAGAGGTAATTGTTCCGTTTACAATAGTTGTACCAGCAACGATTAATTGAATTGTTCCACCACCTCTCCCACCATGATTCGTTGTACCTCCGGTTCTTCCTGAACCACCTCCACTACCCATAGTTGTCGGTCTATATGAACTACCATATGTAATACCACCATAGGCTCTATCTTGAGAAGCACTATATCCATTTCCTCTCCCACCAGTTCCACCATGCCCTGCCCCCCCGGCACCACCACTACTTTCGCCGAATCCACCTTCACCTGAATGACTACCCTGACCATCTGGTCCGAAACCATCACAATTTGTACAATTACCACCTTGATAACCCTTTTGACTCACGTTTATATTTCCTGTAATTGTAGCGTCCCCGGTCTCAACCTCAATAGACATTCTTCCAACTATCGTACTCCCAGTTGCCTGTGTATGCGTAAGAGTTGCACCTGTATAAACTGTGAAATCTCCATCATCTATCACCAAGGAGCTTGAAGTTATTGCATCATAATCAAAATTCAATGTAGGAGTAGTAGTACCGGAAACATTTCCAAGAGTTAAACTATTGATAGTTGTTGCAGCATTTAATTGAACGGTTACATTAGCATCAATTGTCACATCATCAGCAGCATCAGGTACTCCTCCATCACAATTTGACCAATTCCCCGGCGTTTCCCAGTCACCACTAGCTCCACTCCACGTACAGGAAGCAGCAAAAACTCTCTTAGGTAAATATATTAGAGCTGGGGTTAGTATCGAAGCAATAACTAAAAGTACGGCAAAAGTTTTTATTTTTTTTCTTCTGCCATTATGACTAATATTTTTTATCATAGCAGTAAATGATTAGAAATAGTGCAATATTAATAACAGTTTAATAACAATCAAAAACTAAGTCAAGACTAAATGTACAATAAAACTCAAGCTCTGAAAGAGTATTGGGTTTGTAAACTAGATAGGTTACTATTAATTAAACCAGTTTATTGGTACAATTAGACTTACATATATATGTTAACCTGAATTAATGGCTAGAAAACGAAGAAATAACAATAATATTGTTATTGTCCCACTCGGTGGAGTAGAAGAGATAGGTATAAACTCAACCGCAATCCAATATGGAGACGAAATAATCATAATAGATTGTGGATTGGGCTTTCCCGAAAACGATCAATATGGTATAGATTACCTGATCCCCAATATTGACTTCCTAAAGCGGAATATAAGCAAAATCAAAGGTCTCATCATAACTCATGCACATTATGATCACATTGGGGCACTTAATTTGATACTTCCAAAACTGAAATTTCCGAAAGTTTATGCACCACCATTTGCTAGTGAAGTTATCAAAAAGAAACTAGAAGAAGATAATCTTCTTGATAAAACCACTATTGAAATTTATAAAGAAGAAGATGTATTTAACTTTGGAAAACTGAGTACTACATTTTTTAGGGTAAACCACTCTACTCCAGATGCTTTCGGAGTAATAATAAAGACCCCTTTGGGAAGCGTTATTCATACTGGTGACTTCAAAATTGATACATCTCCGGAAGGAGAAGAGCCTGCAAATCTTACAAAGATTGCCAAGACCGGTTCGGAGGGAGTACTAGCCTTATTATCTGACTCTACCAACGCTTTCAAGGAGGGATTTTCAAAATCCGAATCAAAAATAACTGATATTTTGAGAAACGTTGTAGAAAAATCAGAGGGGAGAATTATTGTAGCTACATTTTCACAGTTAGTGACAAGAATTAATCAATTAATCTTTGTCGCTCAAAACGAAGGCAGAAAGGTAGCAGTTAGTGGTAGAAGTTTAGAAACAACTATCCAAATAGCTAGAAAATTGAAATATATCAAAGCACCTGACGATCTTTTTGTTTCTCTCAAACAGATAAGTAAACTCCCCAAAAACAAACAGATGATTTTCACAACTGGTCATCAAGGAGAGACAATGGCAGCCCTATCAAGAATTGCTCGTGGTGAACACAAAGATGTTCAGATTCAGAAAGGTGATACGGTTATACTTTCCTCATCAGTCATCCCAGGAAATGACCTTGTTGTACAAAAAATGATTGATGATTTATCTACGCAAGGAGCGAAGGTATTCCATCAGGGAATAATGGATCTTCATGCAGGCGGACATGGATACCAAGAAGACCAAAAGTTGATGATAAACCTAGTAAAACCTAAGTTTTTCATTCCTGTTCATGGATACCAGTCATTTCTAGCAGAACATGCTAGAACTGCTCAATCATTAGGAATTCCAGAGAAAAATACTATTGTTGCAAAAAGGGGTGAAGAAATTATTTTGTCACAAAACTCAATCCGAACAGGCAAAAAATACAAATCAAAGCCAGTGATCGTATCAGGACTTGGAGTCGGTGACATCGGGCAACAAGTTTTGAAAGAAAGAGAGCAATTAGCAAATTATGGAATAGTACTGATATTTTTTGATTTAGACAGAAAAACTCTAGATCTCAAAGCAAAGCCAAAAGTTATAAGCAAAGGATTTGTATTTGAGAGAAATCTACATTATCTAATCGAAGGCATAGAAAGAGAAGCCGAGAAGTCAGTTAAAAAGCATAAAGATTCTGTAAAAAAACCCGAGGCGTTATTTGATAAGGTTGAGAGAGATATTGCAAGATATATAAGCAAAGAGATAAAAAGAGAACCAATGATTTTACCTATTCTAATATAAATGGCACAAAAAAAGTCCCTTCTTCCATCAGTTGGGAAGAAGATTAGACAAGCCCGCTTAGAACAAAGTCTCACTCAAGAAGATTTAGCTAAAGTTTTGGCAATAAGTATAAAAACCATATACAGATATGAAAACGGATTAACCAGCCCAATTAACAGGATTGATGATATTGCTAGAGCATTATCCAAGCCAATAGAATTTTTTCTGGACGACTTTGTCGAATTCCCAAGTTTAAAAACAAACAGGAATCCATTCTACCCAATCCCTTTTCTTACGACTCTTTCGAAAGGTATCGTGAGAGGAATATCTGATTCAAACAAAACCCACGCTTGCCCAGACTGGCTTTTTCATAAATACAAGGGAACATTGTTTGCATTAAAACTCAAAATGATTAAAAATAAAACATTGCAACTTGATAAAAGTAATATTGGTATATTTACAACATTACAAGATGGAAGTTATAAACTGGTGAAGGAAAGAAGAACTTGGAAAATAAAAAAATCTAACACCGGTACAGCTTCGCTCTTGAGGCTGGAAAGAAATTTTGTGGAATAGTTAAATCAACCATGAGAAGGCGCGATCCCGAGATCGCGCCTTCAGAAAAAAAATATATATTGTAATCAAATTGAAAGTTCGATTGCGCAATCGAACCTTCTAATAACCTAGATCATGAAAAAACTCATAACATTAACCATCATTCTAAGTTCTCTGATCCTACTAACAGGTTGTAAAAAGACCAAAGATGAGGAAAAAAAAACGTTAAATATCGAAGTCCCTTCAAGAGGCTTTTACAAAGGAACTGCAGGTTATACCCCACCAAACTTCCCAAATTCTACAGAAGAAGAGATTGAACAGTATTGGGAGGATGTAAATCTCTCTGGGGAGACATACGGGATACATACGGACTGGACAGATACAGATTTAGTTGATGTTGCTTATGATTATCTAGACAACTACATAGTACTTGTTCTCGGATTTCAGAAACCAGAAGAATGGTCTGGAGATCTGGGTCAATATAAAGAAGTTATAAAGGATATGCTTACAAATTACCCAAATATTAAGTATCTAGGCATAGGAAATGAGATAAATATCCTAAATGAAGAACATCCAAATGAATTCCCCAATTTTATTACATCATATAGAGAGTTATATAACTATGTTAAAGCTGAGTTTCCTGATATAAAGGTATTCACTACTTTTAACTTTGAGACTCTTCGTGGAGAGGCTTTTCTTTCTGGACAATCAGAAACAAGGCAGCCAAGCTGGAATTTACTTGCAGATCTGAAGGATAAAATGGACTTAGCTGTATTTACAACCTATCCGTATTTTGATTACCCAAATCCAAATGACATTCCTACAGGTTATTATGTTGATATTAACCAATATATAGATAAACCAGTTGCATTCAGTGAAATCGGATGGATGTCCAGAACGAGATATGGAGATGATTTAAGTTATCTCAATGATAGGCAGTTTACTGGTTCACAAGAAGAACAAGTTCAATTTTTGAAAGTATTCAAACAAAGAACTACTGGAATGGATTTAGAATTTGTGAATTGGGCATTTCTAAATGATATACAAGAATGGCAGGATGGGGATAGGCCGGAACAAAACGAGCTATTTGATTCGATAGGATTGAAAAAACACAATGGAGAAGCAAAAAGTGTCTGGTTTGAGTGGTTAAATTATTAATTTAAAAAAGTGGTTGGTATATTAGATAAGTTATTAGGAAGACAACAGTCAGATCAAGCTGGTATGCCAGTATTAAGTGAGGTAATACTAAGTGAATCATCTCTGGGTGGGTCAGTTTCTACTTTGCATGAAGTAGAAGGACATGATGACTTGCTTGGAAAAAGATCAAATACTGGCATTCATTATCACGACGCAGCAGCACTTTTTCCAGATAAATCAGAACTAATTATGATGGGCAGGAAGATAATTCCTATAGACCCCACAGAGATAGTAACGAAAGATACCAGTGGGCAAATACATATAATGTCCGATGTGATGCGGGCACGATTGTATGATAAAAATCCTCCTGCTTACAGGGCATTTGTCGAAGGACTAGTATTACACCATATAGCTCAAAAAATACCAGAGGTTAGAGATCACATCACTCCTATCCACAGCATGTATTTACAAGAAGGTGATAATGGCGATTACCATATTATTACAATAATGGAAAAAATTCTTAGAAACGAAGGGTCTCCTGAATTAGCTAGAAATGTAGCAGATATTATTGAAGAAATGAATACACTAGATCCAGCACAAAGATTAACCAGATCAAGGAATCTACTCGGCCAGTTTCGTGTTATGGCACGCGTACTGGACACCCTTGCAGCAAAGGTTCCAGGTATAAAACATAGGGATATAAAACCAGAAAATTTCTTGTTACAGAATGAGGGACAAAAAGATGAGAGATTAATACTCGCTGATTTCGGGATAACACTTTTTGATGATCAAACACTTGGCACACAAGAAATGGGAAGTGAATTTTATGTTGCCCCAGAACAATGGGGAGATTCTTCTTTAGCCATCCCTCAAAGTGATCAATTCTCACTGAGTCTGGGACTAGCTGAAATACTCGGAATCTACGAAACGTTTTCTAGAGTAGCTATACCAAGAAGAGAAAGAGCAATTATCGAACAAGTAGAAGCACGAGGGGAAGATAGCAGAAAATGTAAAAGGACAAGTAAATGGGATATAATAACTGGACATGAGCCATATATTGGCAGAGAGGAAGTTGCAGAAGAATTACAAAGTAAGCTTGGTATAGACTTAGAAAGAGCATTCGCTGTGGCCAATGTGCTAATTAAAGCAGGTAGCAGGTCTCCATCTAGAAGATACACTACTACTGAAGAGATGGTTATCGCTCTTGAGAGTGCACTAGGAGTATCAGCTTCCAAAAGAAAAAATACAAAACAACCATCTAGACTAGCTTTGGAAGAAGTAGCCAGATAAACCCTCTAGCGAAATCATTTATTAACTTGCAAATTACTATCATCATAGTTTATTAGTTGCAATGACAATATTTTATATTCCAATATATAATCAAGGAATGATAATTCCCAAATTGCACTTCCAAACGTAAAGTTTCGTTGAAACAACGTTTCTCTACGAAATATCAAAATAATTTTCAACTTTCAATTATAAACTTAATGACCGAAACCGCAGATACCACAATTATTCCTCTTAGACAAATTGTACATGGAGAACAAATCCATCACGGGGAATACTCAAGGGTTTATGAAGTAATCGGACATCCAGAGTTAGTACTTAAGAGATCTACAAGTGGTTTATTACCTGATGAAGTAGCAAGAATTTTTCCTGATACACAAAAAGCTATTGAAGCAGGAGAAACTATTATTCCTCTTGATATGGAAACTGTTTTTGCCCACACCCCTTACGATACAGTCGATATGACGCATTATGCGCATATACCTGAGTTTTACATTAAACAAGGTGCCTACAGAGCTTTTGCTGAAGGAGTTGCACTGCATGTGATTGCTGCACAAATACCTGAAGTTAAAGGGCATGTTACAAGCCTGCATAGTATTTATCTACAAAAACTCCAAAGTAAGTACCATTTCACATTACTTATGGATAAGGTACTTCGCAAGGATGGAGAGGAAGAAAGGGCCAGAGACCTGCATACAGTTATTGATGAACTCAGAAATTTACCACTTAACGAAAGGTTCGCTAGGACAAAACAATTACTAGGTCATCTAAGAGGTGTAGCACAAGCCTTAGACATTTTGTCACAGGCAAATCCATCAATTAAACATAGAGATATTGCAGCAAAAAACCTTTTACTTGAAAATGAGGGAACTGATGAAGAAAGACTTGTAATTGCAGATTTCGGATTAGTTCTCTTTGACGATCAAACTTTGAAAAGAGAAGGAATGGGTACTTTCTTTTATATGGCACCAGAAACCTTGGAAGATTCGAGTCAAGCTAAACCTCAAAGCGATCAATATGCACTTACTCAAATAGCAGCTCTTCTTCTTGGCGTACTTGATTCTTATACCATGCTTAGTACAGACCAAACCATTCCCAAGGTAGATAGAAATTTCTGGGATATCAAAAAAAATGACAAACATCCATTTATCAGTAGGGGTTATCTTGTCAGAGAGTTGTGCAATAGATGGGGAGATCAGAATACTATCGAATTCGAAACTGCTATAGGAAATGTAGCGGATGTTTTGATAAAAGGAGGAGATAGACAACCTGCCGAACGGTTCAATACTAGCGACGAAATGCTGAGTACACTTATTCAAGCTTTTGGGCCTTTACGAGCCAAATAACCTATAATTATCTTGACATATCACAAAATATTAACTATATAAAAAGTAGATTTATATAATATTTCTATCTTGATTATTGTTAATAGAACACGAACTACAAATATCTGATCTGGCTCTCGACACTGATCAATCACCCCAATGTTTATGGCTTGCAGATATTTGCCTAGGCCGAAAAATCACTTTTGGTGGTATGTCAGAAGTTTATGAAGTAGAAGGTGTTCCATTTCAAGATACCCTAATAGCAAAAAAAGCCTCAAGGGATGGACTGGATCCAAAAGAGATCGTTCGTATGTTTCCGTATCTTGCCACCGTTGATCTAGACCAAGATGTAATACCATTAGATATTGACAATCTAATTGAATGGGAGGAGACAATTGATGGACAGGTTCATGCAGGAATATTCTCTAAGTTGGCAAGTAGATTTCCTGACAATTCAATAGCTCTTAGAACGTTTATTGAAGCACTGACTTTGCATAGATTAGCCCAAAAAGATCCTATACTAGCAAGTGGAATAACTAGGGCACATGGCATAGTATTGATCAAAGGCGAACATGGATTACATCACCCAACTATAATAATGGATAAAGTGACTAGAAGCCATGAAGGTAATCTAGTGCCAGCAAGAAGTTTACGCGAAGTAATGGTGGATGTGTTAGGCGAGCCGCATTTGCTTAAAAGGAAATCAAGAGTCATTCGCTTGCTATCACATCTAGAACAAGTTGGGCAAATATTGGATAGGTTGGCTGCAACTATACCTATTACTCATAGAGATATTAAACCAGAAAATTTGTTACTTAGGAACGAATATTCTGAAGAGCTTCCCCCCTTACATGTTGATTATCCCGAGGAACAGTTGGTTGTTGCAGATTGGGGAACTGCACTTACTAAAAGAGATACATTGGGGAAAGGCCTTCTCGGTACACCTGACTATGCAGCCCCGGAACAATATCAGAACTCCGCAGATGCTGTTCCTACAAGTGATCAATATCCTATAGGGATAATGATTGCAGAAACCCTCGGTGCAACCAAAGCCGTCACATCTTTCACAACTGGACTATCGCCGATTGCGAAGATAAAACATGCACTTGAGAACCCTACATATCACAAGTCACTTCCTCTTTGGATTGCAGAACAAATGGGTATTGAGCTTCCTTATGCTATGAGAATCGCAGACTTCATAAGAGTTTCAGGCCACAAAGAGCCAGAAAAAAGATTTAAGACCAATGCGGATTTGATCCGACCTATCATCAGCCTTTTGTTAGGTGAAGATAGATATATGACAACTGGACTCGAAGGAATGGAGATACCTAATTATGATGAATCTGATTTCACCTTTGATAATACACCTAATTTATTTATGAGAAGAATGCCAACTGCTCTAAAAACAAAAACTACCGAGGAACCTCAAAGTGGTGTTATAACACCTATTATCTAAATTAAAAAATAAACATGAGAGATTTAATGGATATCCAAATTGACTCAGCTGCTGCTGAATTTGTATTCCCAGCGTTGGCCAATGTGCGCGTCTTAAATGATGATACAAGATATGCAGGACATTTCGAGTTAACAGGTCTTCCACCATTGTTTGAACTTTTTCGAAACCACAAAAGTTATCTAAATACTACACTTCTTGAAACAACTAAGATTCTCGCTATGGACTATCCTTTTGAATCTATACCAACTTACGATGGAGATCCTCAAAAAATGATACAAGAAGAAGAATGAGGGCAAGCGACAGGCTTGATCTTCTTTCCGACAACCTTTTCAATACTAGTATATTAACTGATTTCATAGAGGCCGTAACGGAAGCTCCACAAATTGACCACTCAGAAGAAAATGGCCACGGAATAGGAATCGAAGTTAGTGGCAAAACTACGGCTTACCTTGCACTTGCAGTTCTAAAAGCACAAGATGAAGTGTTTGTGATGAGTCAGGTATATGATGATTTAATTGGCAAAAAAGAGTCACAAAGCAGGTTTTCATTTGATAAAGCTTTTATGGAAAATCCTGCAAACCTACAAGAGTTGGCTGAAATACTTAAAAAGCTCGAAGAATTGAGACAACTCATCTTTATAATTTCTAGCAAACTACCTCCTACAGAAAAGGAACGATTTATCCATACTACTATCGTTAATTTCCATATACTTGGTGATGCTCCAGAATCTCGACTCGCCTTAGCAGAATTCATTTTACAAGATGATATATTGGGTGAGAGTACAGGCTTTGACAAATGGCGGGAAGCAGTAGAAATTAGCATGAGAAGAGTAATCGAGAATGAAGGTAAACTAGCAGAAAATATTTGAAAATTCTAACTGTACTAGAACTCCCTACAATACTTTGTGGCTTTCTGCATAAATGGAATTATATCTGTTGCACTATAGTTATAACCGAACTCTTTTGCTGCAAGATCACCAGCAAGACCATTTATGAAAACGCCTGACTGGGCGGCAAGCCAGAGATCGTTTTTAGTAGCAAAGGCTGATGTAACTCCGGAGAGGCAATCGCCAGTCCCTCCCTTTGCCATACCTGGATTTCCTGTCTTATTGAACATAACTTCTCCACTTGGATGAAAAAGTAAATCTACATGACCTTTCAACACTACTATTGCACCACTCTCTTTTGAGAATCTTCTCAAATTGCCTTCAAGCCGTTTCGTATTTTGGATAGTTTCATCTCCCCAGATATGTCTAAGTTCTCCTCGATGTGGAGTGAGAATACAGTTTTGAAGTTTGTCTTTAGGCGCCATAGCGATAGCATAAGCGTCAATTATCTTAGGCTTATCTGGATATAACTCAAATAAACGATTAATAATCGAACGGTTCTGAAAATTATCTTCCAGCCCAGGACCAATCAAAAGAGCATCAGCGTATCCAGCATATTTTTCTACCTCATCATCCATAACTGTTATGAATTCGCAAACCTTACTTTTCAAAGTCTTCAATAATTCTCTATTTTCAGGAACTGTATAAAAATAAACAGAGCCAATAAACTTACTTGCAGACATAATAGCCATCATAGGCGCCCCATGGAATCTATTTGATCCTCCAAACACAAATAACTCTCCGTTTTGACTTTTGTAACTATCTTTCCCTGGTACATATAATTCTTTTATCTGTCCAGGGCCAGTATTCTGCTCAACCTCAGTAGGAATGCCAATATCCACAATGACAGCATCTTTCACCTTAGGGAAATGAAGACTTATTGCGAGATCATATTTATAACCAGGAACTGGAATATCAATCGCAATTTTTTTTGCTTTAGCCCTAGAAATTTTTTTAATGACATCGGAAAATCTCTTGTACAATTTTCCTTTAATCCCAGTGCCTAGCAAACACTCTATAATTACATCTGAGTTTTCAATGTCTTTGGCATAAGCATCCTGGATCACTTTGAGATTTTTGAACTTAGACTCAGTCTCTTTAAGCAATCGAAACTTTTCTTTGGCTGGTTCACTTTTGATCTCTGATTCTCTGCCAAACAAATAAGCAGTAACAGAACCTCTTATCTCCTTTGCCAAAAATCTAGCAGCTGCAAGTCCATCACCACCATTATTTCCTAGTCCACAAATGAAAGAATAGTTTTTGTCTTTCCCAAACTTTTTTATCAACTCTTTAGCAATTCCTTTGCCAGCGTTCTCCATTAGATCTGAAATCTCAATGCCATGCCACCTGGCGTTTGCATCGAGGACTCGAGTTCTTTGGTAAATATCAGACATAGGTACGAATTAATAATCGATTAAGGAATTATAACAGTTCATACTAGAATCAAAAAATATGAAAGAAACAGTCCAAATTCTAAACTAACCAAATTACCAAACAAATCCAAATTTTTCAAAATCCAAAACTTAAAAACAATAAAATATATTGGGGATTTGTAATTTGGTGATTGTAGTTTGTTTGGGCTATTTGGCTGTTTGGACTATTTAGGATTTGGTTTTCTACTTAAGATAGAATTCCGTCCCCAGAGCCCAATCTCTTTTCGAATAATCACTTTCACCATCACTTTCGTCCATGATTCGCTTTACTTGCCTTACTTTTGAAGAAAGATCATCGATTTCATGGACAATAATTGCTTCCATTGTTTTAGGTACAACCGGACTTCCATATTCAAGCATTCCATGGTGAGAGAGAATTATATGCTTGATTTTCAATGCAAGTATTTCATCAAAATCTTCTGGGACACAAGTCAAAAATAATTCAAGACCTAAAGGTATATGCCCCATCAATTTACCTTCATCTGTTCTAGTTATACCAAAACCTTCAATAGCTAGCTCTCGTATTTTACCCAGATCGTGAAAAACTATTCCAGCAGTGGTTATATCATAATTAGCTTCTGGGTAAAATCCTCTTAATTTATCCATAATTCCCAGCATCTCGGTAAGATGCTCTAGAAGTCCACCAGTATATGCGTGGTGCAACCTCTCTGCTGCGGGAGCTTTTTTGATATCGTCACCATATTTCTCGAGACAGATGTTTAATACTTTTTTTATATCTTCAGATTCAACCCTTTCAATAAATCCATTAAATTCTTCCCAGAGAACATCTATTCCCCTAGCAGGCATCAGTACGAAATCTTGTAGATCAAATTCATCATCCTTTGCTTCAAACATCTCTTCAATAGTAAGCTGTAATTCACCACGAAAATCTCCTACCTCGCCTTTAATCTTTACTATTTTCCCTGCACTTAAACTCGACTTATCGACTCTAAGTAGGCTGTTTGACCAAATTTTGCCTTTCATAACCCCTGAATTATCCATAAGCTCAAGGTCATAGTATATGTTTCCATTTCTATCTTTAGCTTCTTTCAGCTCTCGAATACCAACTAGAAAATCATCAAGAGATTGACCTTTGGATAAATCTTTTACAAAGAGGTTTTTCATAATTTAGTTGTAAGTTGTAAGTTATAAATGACAAGTAAGCTTAAAGTTTAGAAGCTAAAAGCTATTAATTTCTAATGTTCTACCTGCCTGCCGGCAGGCAGGTGTTCTACGATCTCAAATACTACTTTGCAAATGGATCTACAAATCTGGCTCTCTCACCAAGATATTCTTCTATTCTGAGTAATTGGTTATATTTCGCTATTCTATCAGTTCTAGAACCAGAACCTGTTTTGATCTGCCCAGTCCCCATGGCTACAACGAAATCAGCAATAAAAGTATCCTCTGTTTCACCAGACCTATGAGATACAACTGCAGTCCATCCTGCTTTTCTCGCAGTTAGAATTGCATCTACTGCCTCACTCACACTGCCTATCTGATTCAATTTTATAAGAATTGAATTGCCCGCTTTCATCTCAATAGCTTTTTCAAGTCTTTCAACATTTGTTACAAGGAAATCATCGCCCACAATTTGTACATGATCCCCGATTCTTTCAGTCACCTTTGCCCAGCCTTCCCAGTCATTTTCGTCCAAAAGATCCTCAATTGAAACTAATGGATATTTTTCCACAAGATCAGCCCAATAACCAATCATTTCATCACCTGAGAGCATCTTACCTTCTTTTGCCAAATTATACTTACCATCTTCAAATAATTCTGAAACTGCAGGATCTAATGCAATTGAAGCATCCTTGCCCACTTCGTAACCAGCCTTATCTAAACCTTGGAGAATTACATCAATTGCTTCAGCATTTTTTGTAAGACTTGGAGCGAAACCACCTTCATCACCCACCAAAGTTACCATTCCTTTATCTTTTAAAATTCCTTTAATTGCATGAAAAGTTTCTACTCCGGTTCTCAATGCTTCCCTAAATGAACTAGCGCCATGAGGCATAACCATAAATTCCTGCATATCAACTCCGTCTGGGGCGTGTTTACCACCATTCATAACATTCATCATAGGCACAGGCAGTATATATTCATCACTTGATTCGGGATTCATCTTTGATAAATATTCGAAGAGCCATTTTCCTTCTGCCCTACTCTGTGCAACAGCCGCTGCCATTGAGACAGAAAGAATTGCATTTGCTCCTAACTCCCCTTTATTTAGTGTGCCATCTAATTCAATCATCTTTTGATCGAGTACTCGCTGGTCTTCAGCATCCATTCCAACAACTGCTTCAGAAATTCTAGAATTTACATTTTCTACAGCCTGCAATGTACCTTTTCCTCCATATCTGCTCTCATCACCATCACGTAACTCAACAGCTTCATGCTCACCAGTAGATGCACCACTAGGTACAATTGCACGACCTAAAGTACCATCTTCTAGTACAACATCTGCTTCAACAGTAGGATTACCTCTGGAATCTAGTACTTCTCTTGCTTTCACTGATTTTATCTTCATAAAAATAACTTATAAAAAATAAACTTAAGACTGACTATTATAAATCAAATTGTATCAAAGGAAAAATAACTTTGAAAATTTATTCAGCACTACATATTTATTGTATAATAACAGAACTTCCCAAACTGCCTCGCTAATATAAAATATTAGAATCTATTAATGTTAGAAAACCCTCAACCACAACAGGTCGCAGATAATTTGTATGCTCATAGTATGCTACAAGTTTTACAAAGCCCTGAAGTGATTACACAAGAGAAAACTGGAATAATTGCTCTGCTTGCTGGCATATCTGCAGATATTGACCCAGAAAGAAGAAGGCGAATTATTGCAAATACCCTAACTTTCATTACTCTGCATCCCGGAGAGGAACAGTTTGAAAAAATGCTCCCAGGTATGCAAGCGGCATTAATTAGAAACCCTGAACTAGCAGATGAGGTCGTAGATATATTACGCTCATCCTCTGAAAATCCTGGACGTGCAATTGAGTCTTCAAGAAATGGTTTTCTAGCACTTGCACCAAACCAAGAACGACTTCAACGGCTTACCTTGTCTAGCGAAGTACCAGATATTGATTATTTTGGAATAGCAGCAAATACACTTCCTTCACGCTTTGGTGATGAAAACCAAGAAGCCAGAGAACTAGCAAAACAGAAGCTGCAAAGAAGAGCAGTTAAATTATTAGGTATTTCTGGTCGAGGAGATATTTTTGAGAGCATAGAAACGAGATCTGTATTAGGTGAAAAGGCACATGCTCTTAGGCAATTGTTTGATCATGCTTTTACTGATCCATTCCAAAAACCTGACGAAGAAACTGTTTCTGTCCAAGGCTCTTTAGAAACTGCATTAAAGTTTGCTACACAAGAAGATAGTAGATATACAGAAGCTCATGTTGCAGCAATTTTAGCAGCCAGCTCGATTTTGGCAAGAGGCTTCAAAGGAGAATATAGAGATACAGTTCTGAGAACATTGGTAAGTGAAGGCTACCGAAAACATTCATATGAAGCAGCAAGAGCAATCGCTGATAAGCCCGAATTAGTTGAACAAATTACTAGCGACGCTATTGACACCATCTATCCAGATCGAAATGAAGATGACACAACAACAGAAGAAAAACAATCTGAAATAATTCTTGGGTGGAGAGGACGATATAATTTTAGTTTGGATTCACACTCAAGAGATCATGCGCGGGAGGGCCATGCTATTCTTGCATCTCAAATCCTCAGGACCAAATTGATTGAATCATTCTTCACGGCAAACGGGATTCTACTGAAAGATAAAGTTACCGATGAGATATCAGACATTCAGAGGTTAATTAGTTTAGAAGCAAGGGTACATGACGTAACTGAGAAAAAAGCCATCCGTATAACAGTGGCTATTTTAGCAGCTAGAAGGCTTACACTTTTAAATAGTACGATTAGTGAAATCAGTGCAATAACATCGCATGCGAACGGAATTGCAGCTGAATTTACTCAAGGTATTTCAAATATACCAGCGGAATGGTTCGAAATTGAAAATGGTGCAATTAAAGCTCATCTCGGAGAAATTGTTTCCTGTGCTAGCCTGCTACCAGAATCAGAAACAACTACACCGGATATTCAATTCCCACTCAGAGTTAAAGCTAGTCTGCATTTCTCACCAAATGTTGATGCCAATATTCAGAGAGTGCAAAAAGAGATGGATATCTTACGCGCAGCTATAGCAGCTTAATGACCAAATAAATTTGAATTATTAGAATCTAGGGAATCAAGAGGAATTGCCAAGGTTACGTTTTTATTCTTCTGAACGCTCACTTTTAAAAAGGCCTTTCCTGTTAAGGACTTCTCTAGGTTAGAAGACTTCTCCAAACTTGAAGGGAATTTGTACCCAGGCTTATCGGAAGATATTAGATATTTCCCTGGCTCTACTTTGAACCCATACCTACCTAATTCATCTGATAACTGCACATCTACTGGTTTCTCATTTGTATATAACCTTACAAAAGCCCCTGAAATTCTACTTCTATCCTGGCTTTCATATACAAAGCCCCAACTTCTTGCTGGCCTCAATAAATAAAGCAATATGAATTGAACAATATAGAAAACTATAATCACCAAATTATACAAATTAGGAGAAAGGAACATTGCCATAAGGGAAAATAAGAATCCTCCAACAACTATAACAGTATTTATTGTCCTAAACCTCTCTCTCAGCAGAGCTTTCGCTTTATTTTCATAATCTTTCACAGACTCCATATCAATATCTTCTGCTACTACTCCTTCATCTTGCTCCAGGATTGTATCTATCTTCTTTTCTCTGTAATCCGGGTGTTTTATCTCCAGTCTGTATTCGCCTTTATTCGTTATAAAACCATATTTTCCTTCAATATTTGTAATTCTCTCTTCAATCAATTCACCACTAGGACTGAATAGTCTAACAGAAGCAAATGGTACTGGCCTCCTAGTCTTACCGTCAAAGACTATCCCCCAAGTTTTTCTCTTTTTCCTGCCCTTGAGCCAAGCGAGCCCGTATAAGATAAATCTTGGATACGTTATAACATCAGCAACTACTAATAGTAATGGGAGTGCAGTTGATGTAACCATAAATGGTATTGATGGCACATCTGCAAATCTATCCCTTAATGATATACCACTAGATAATTCAACAATATACTGATTAACTGGAATAACCGATGCTGTCTGACATGAAGTTACTTCTTCTGATGTCGGATCAACTGTCCTACACTCAATATTTATATAAATGTCATCAATGCCATTTAAGTTATCGCGAACAATAACCCCCTGATGCGAAATTCCTTCTGAATCAGTACTATAAATAAATTCAAGATTATCTCTATTATGCCCATAATTAAACGAGCATAGAGAAGAGTTTTCAGTATAGTAGCTCATTATAATTTGTTCACCCTCAAACTCAATTTGCTTGTCATCAAGAATTATACACTCTGAAATCTCTCCTTCGGTATTTATTGTGATACCAAGTGTTGAAAATTCATCAGATGAATCAGCTTTACTCCCGTTCTCTGCCGTTGCATTTATCTTATAGACATAATTAGTATCTTCATCAAGCCCAGTAATCTCAATGCAATGATCTGTATCATATTCCTCTGTTATGCTTGTCACATCTGTCAACTCGCCATTTCCGTTCTCATCTGCAACTCCAAACTGTATAAATCCCTTGGATGCAACATCTGTTGTCCAACATATTTCAACAGTATTATTATCTAGTATTTCTAATTCTTGAGTGATAATCACAATACCTGGTGTGGGTGTACTGGTAGGAGTAGATGTAATACTAAATGTAGGCAATGGTGTTGAAGTAGTTGTAGTTGTAATACTTGGAGTTGGAGTAGATGTAGAGGTCGGAGTAGTCGTAGGTGTCAAAGTCGGTGTTGGGGTACTAGTTGGGGTAGGTGCTACAGAACAGATCTCCAAACCCCAGCCCTCCAAAGCGCCGCCATCTGCATCATAATTATCAACAATTGAAAGCTCCCATATTCCCAAGCTACTTTCACCGTCATAAGCACTCAATGATTGATAAGGTCTATAAGTACCTTGATCTATAGGTGGGCATGGCCATGTATCATATGGAGAAGTAGCCTCATCATCAAAACTAAAATAAAAATTATCTTCATTTCCGCATGTCTCATTTACTAGTTGAATATCTGTACCACCAGGACTTTCCAGATAAAAATCTAAGTCACTAATATATGTGTGGCTTCCATTTACATCTACAACATTCAAATCTGCAATCACAACATCTTCTGCAATATCTAGTGTGGAAGTTATAATTGGAGTTCCATCTTCCGAGATCGATATAGGTACATCTGTACTCATTGTAGTTGCACAATCAAGAATTGGTGTCGGGGTCGGACTTGGTGTAGGAGTAGGACTAGGTGTTGGGGTGGGAGTAGGTCCAGATGACAACATACACAATTCTAATGACCATGTATTTAAATACCCTTCGTCCCCTCCATAATTATCAGTAACTTTCAAAGTCCAATTGCCAGAAGAATTTTCTCCATTCATCCACCCCAAAGTCTGAGATGGCTTGTACGTCCCACCATCAATTGGAGGACATGGCCAATCTTCATAATCATTTACGGCCTGATCATCAAAACTAAAATTAAAATTTGGATCTCCACCGCAAGTTCCCTCAACTAAAAATATTTCAGTATCATTCGGACTAATAATACTAAAGTCCAAATCACTTACATAAGTATGGGTTCCGGTTACATCCAAAATATTCACATCTTGAACAGTGAAGGAGTCCCCTACATTTATAACAGAAAGAGTGTCGGGATTATCGTCTGTTATGTATTTCGGTAAATCTGTGGCATCATAAGTTACACAATATAGATCACCAGGATCTACAGTTGGTGTAGGTGATACAGAAGGATAAGGAGGATCAATAGCTACACAATTGTATCCGAACATAACACCTGAAGTATAGTAATTTATATCCTGATGATGCGTAACTACTCCAGAAGAATCAACTAGAACATAATCCGTTGTATTTGGAGAAATGATAAATTGGTTATTAGTTGCCCAATAGCTTAAACCGTTAACTCCAATAAAATTATACCCAGATAGGGGTATTGATACAGTACTGAAAGGGCTCAGGTTAACTCTTTCAAATATATTAGTACTATAACCTGTTAGGTGATAAAGATTGTCGCTATCATCAAATGCAATACCATGTCCACTACCCGAACTCGATAGCTGTCCAATTTCAGTTAACACTAAGGGGGATATTTGGATCGAATACAAGGTGGATGGATTAGTTGCATCAGAATCAGTAACACCATATAGATCTCCACTACTGTCTATTGCTAAATCTACAAATTTATCTCCTAACTCCCCATAGTTATATGCAGTACCACTAACTGGATCTAATGACGTCAGATGAAAATGCGACTGTCCCCCCCGATCTGTTTCAATTATTGTCCAGTTTTGACATGTATTTGGATCATTTACGATATCATGTGCACTCAAAAATGAGCCATAACTTGAGGAATCAAAATCGATTGTAGCAGAACTTAGGTTTGATCCGCTGTCAATATTATTTTCTCTGACCAATGTAGTGTTAGTGTCAACTGTATAACATTGCTCAATAGAAGAATAATTCAGCCAACGAGAATAATACAAATCAGAATAGAAACTAGAAGAACCGTAGGATGTTTTCAGATCTTCTTGATTTGGCAGAGGATTAAAATCTACATCTATTCCACGAAAGCCACCAGAAAAATTAATATTCAAGTCATTGTCAGCACTCACACTACCTCCCCTATAAGCAGTTGACCAAACATAATCTCTATTTATATCAAGATATACAATAAATGCACCTGCTTCTAAAGCTGTCCCAGCTCCAGGATCAACATCTACGCTACCCGTCTGAATAGATCCTGTAAAGTAATGCCCATCGTCTGTCACAATATATTGATTGGCTCCATCATAACCAGTCCCACCAAATGCGAAATAATCATATTGATTTCCATCAGTATCATATCTGACAAGAAAAGCATCAGAAGCACCATTTGTAACTGCTGTTCCACTTTCAAAATTAATTGAATTCTGGAAACCGCCAGTTATATAAAGATATGTATTATTATTCGTATCAAATGCAATATCATTTATGTAATCAAATGCAGGTCCACTTATAGCATCAGCCCAAATGACACTTCCCGCCGTAGATAATTTTGCTATAGCTATATCCGAACAAGCGAGTGAAGGACATTGATCATTTATAAAGGTATTCCCACCAATTGTAATCTCATCTGATTCCCATTCAACTCCTATATAAATATTATCAGCATTATCTAAAGAGATAGCTTTAATCAAATCTTCCTCATCCCCGCCGTAAGTTTGAGTCCACTGATATCCACCGCCTGCACTAAATTTACTTAGAAAAGCCTGCCTAGGAGAGTAATCTATAAGACCAGCCCCCAGGTTTACTTCTCCACCAACCTCACCACTAATTATCACATTTCCATTACTATCTACCTCAAATGTGTTGACACTATTTGTTACATTACCTGGGATCCCCCATCCATTAACCCAATTAAGTTCTCCATCGAGGTTATACTGAGCAACAAACAAAGTTATTTCATTATAATAATATGGGTCTGGGGTAATTAGATGGCCGCTTCCCCGGGGATCTATATCAGCTTCTCCATAAAGACTTCCGATTATATATATGGCGCCATTCGAAACCCTGAGTCCTGATAGACTTTCGTTCCATGCAGTATCATCAGAACCATATGAAAAACTCCAAACATAATCTCCATCAAGAGTATATTTAGCAATAAAATGATCAGTCCCTCCATTTGAAGTTATATTACTCACACCTACCCCAGGATCCATATCTACAGTTCCATAAAATTTCCCAGCCATATAGATGTAATCACCATATACTACATGTGCAGCGCTAATTGTATGATCTCCTTCTTCAGTAACAAATGTAAAGTCATATGTTATATCCGATTCCGTTACACCTAAAACATCACCAGCACTTTGTTCATTGGAAAACATGAATAATTTAACTGTAATAAATGCTACAGCCAAAATATTAATAACTAATATCCCTATAAAAACTTTTCTTATCCTCATATTCAAAAATTGGGAGTATCTTATTAGTTTATACAATTTGTATATACTTGTGAAGCAAAGACTGACTTCTTTGAGAAATTATAATTATTAAAAATAGTTTTTATGCTATGTATCATAACTTTGAGATATATTTAGATTATAATTAAGATAACAATTCTTAACCGTTCATTATGTTATTAAAAGATAAAGTTGTAATAATCACAGGCGCCTCGCAGGGTATTGGTAAAGCAATCGCTTTAGCATTTGCCGAGGAGAAATCAAAAGTTGTAATCACTTATAGAAATAACGAAAAAGGTGCCAGGGAAATTGAAAAGGAAATTAGATATATAAACGGTGAAGTAATGACCTTTCGGGGTAATCTTGCTGAAGAAGAAACTGTAAAAGATCTTTACAAAAATATTCTTGATAAATATGGAACTATCGACATTCTCGTAAATAATGCTGGTAAAGCTGAGCCTAAAGACATCCAAAATACGAATAAAGAAGACTGGATAAAGGCATTTGATGATAATTTTTTTTCTACAGTTCTGATGTGCAAATCAGCACTTGAAGTAATGACAAAAAACAAGTCTGGAAAAATAATAAACATGTCATCAATAAATGGAATTGAACACTGTGGGCGTCCCGGTAACATTGCTTACTCTGCTGCAAAAGGAGCTGTTGTAAATCTTACAAAAACTCTTGCAAAAGGTTTTGCACCAGATATACTAGTAAATGCAGTCGCACCAGGTAAGACGTTCACTTCATATTGGGAGCAATTTGATAAGGAGTTTCAAGAAAAAGCATCCTCAGATGTACCAATTAAAAGATTCATTAATGTAGATGAAATAGCCCAGACATTTATCTACATAGCCAAAAACGATGCAATTACAGGAGAAGTCATAACTGTTGACGGAGGATTTAATCTGAAGGAATACTTTTAAATAAGAATGTAGAACTTAGAATCACGAATCATGATTCTGGATTCTAGATTCTAGATTCAAGATTCAAGATCCTCTATTCCAGATATTTTGTCACGATATTTATCAAATCCATAGGCTCAGTTTCACTTTTGAGCATATAACCATCTGCACCAATTTGCATAGCTTTATCAATTGCGATATCACCTCCGATATTAGAAAGCATAAGTACTTTCATGTCACCATATTTCGCTGGATATTTCTTGATATTAGTCAACGTCTCCAAGCCATCCATCTCGGGCATGATGATGTCTAGAAGAACTAAATCATATTTACTACCCTCTAGTACTTCAAGAGCCTCTTTACCATTGGAAGCACCAGCCACCTCAAAACCTGCTCCTACCAGAATATCTGTATAGATACTGAGTGCATCTGACTCATCTTCAACGATTACTACTTTCTTTTTTGGTTTTTCAGGCATCAGAATTTGATAATAATTTATAATAATCGTAATACAGCAATTGTTTTTAAGTCAAGAAAAATTAGAATTCTTCTATCCTTTAATACGTTCAACGACTATAAGGCGAAGTTCATCCCATACACAAAAATATACGACACCCAATACAAAACTAATGTAATAAGCATCAAGGTGAGATCAAAACTATTCTTGATAAGTTTAAACAAATTGAAAAACATTGCAGAGGTCATAACTTTAAATCCTTTGGATAGAATTGAAAGAAGTGTTAATAGAGAATAAACAATAAGTGAAACCAAGACTGCATGTCTCATAGTATCGTCAACACCTTTGTTGTTGTAATAAATATAGGACAAAATGAAAACTATTAGTGGTGAAAATACAACTTTAAGAATTAATCGAATTCCCAACCCTAATAATCTATTCTTACCCTTTTTCTTAGGTCTCTCTACATAAACTACTTGTTCATCGTTATATTCCTGCATAAATATTAATTAAAATTTAATAATTAGTAATTGATAATATTAAGTTGATACTCATTACTCATTAATAGTTTACTTTGGAATCTTGCTATTATCAACTTTTTATGTTTTAAATAAAATATATTACAGTTATAATGTAATTTGATAACCAAATGAAAGAGCTAAAATATAAACTACAAAATTATAAACTTAAGGTTGAATTTCGAGATGAAGTAGATGCCGCCACATTCGATTTCATAGAAAAATCGATTGAAGATGAGATAGAAAACTATAAAGAGATAACAACTCTAGAAGATACGAATAGCCAAATCTACAAATTTAATACAGCCCTATCAGAATTTTCTGGGAGTAGAGATTTTTTTGATTATTTGATGGATGCTATTTACTGGTTTGGCATCACAGATGGCATTTTCAATCCTTTTGTAGTAACTACCGTTCAAAAAGATTTCGAAAACATACAGAATAGCAATCAATGGGAGAAAGATTCTCTCTTCAAACTCAAACAAATTTCTCATGACTTCCCAAGAAATATTGGTGAACTGAGAAAGTATGTAGATATTGATTATACAAATTATCAAGTAAAGTTTTTGAGACCTCTGAAACTCGATCTCATCGGGATCAGTAAAGGAATTTTTATTGACAAAATATGTAAACGACTATGTAAACATGTGAATAATATGGCAATAAATTTTGGCGGTGATAAATTTTATAAAACAGATGATCCTGAGAATCCTTGGGTTGTATCTATTGATAACCCAGTTACAAATGAAAAAGCAGAAATAAACCTTACTGCAGCAAATCAAGCTGTATCAGTTTCGGGCAATATTGGTGCAAACGATGTTATTGATGACTTAAGCAAATATGTAATTCTTGATCCTAAGAATCAAAAACCTTTTAATAATGATTTAGCTATCGTTATTGTTAAAGCAGATAATTCAAAAACGGCAGATGTACTTGCGAAAGCATTTCTAATAGGAACTGAAGACGAAAGAAACAGACTTGCCAAGAAGTTTCCAGATATAAAAAGAATCGAGATAGATGATAAGGGTAAACTAATTGTTTATTGATATTATCCGCACCCCGGAAATACAATTTTATAGTGATGGCAAAACATATTTGGACAATTATAAACATATTGATTCATAGGCCTAATTATCAAAGCACCACAACTAGGACAATTAAACTCTCGTGAACCATAATCATCTTTACCTACGAAATAATGTATCTCAGGTAACTTAACTCCAGATCTAATCATATCTCCAGCATAGCCTCCAAATTTTGCCATAATCTCATTTTTAGCTGTAAATCCTCTACCCCCTGATTCACCGCCATAACCACCACAATCTCCTTTTATCTGTTCAGATAATTCATCATCATTCCACTCTAAATTATAAAAGGAGATCCAATCTGAGCTGTCGCCATGCAAATCTATCCCACCTGTTTCTACACCAAATCTATAAGAATTCCATAAATCAAGAAAACTATTTGCAATTGCATTGAAACTACCCTGAAGATCAGAACCAGCTACAAAGCATTGATCTACATATCTTTGAAGCCAGCCTGAAGATCTCAACTTATCAACAATTCTGTCGAAAACCTGATGTGCTTCTGGGTCAAAACCATTATCTCCACCAACCTCACGCCCCATGTAAAACCGACTGCCAGCAATCTCTCCTAGTCTCTTATCTACCTCTGCTACGATTTGGTCTCGAGTAATATCATGCGGAAGTTTAATTGGACTTCTAAGAAGCCTAACTTCTGGATTAGTAAAATCTGCTGGAAATGTATCTTCCGGATCAAAGTCTAAAACACCTGATGCAAAGCTTCTAGCAAGCTGTTCTATCTCAATCCTAACTTCTTCAACTGTCTGCCCCTCTCTGTGGGGGATACTTAAACGAAAAACATGCAATTTATCTCCAACTCGCCTACCGAACTCAACCATACTTGTATTACTCATCACTTCACCATTAAGTTCTGTAGTAGGAGAAAAGAGCACCCAATTAAAATCTTCATTACTTTCATTACACCAACCTTCTATCTTTTTAAGTCCCATCACTTCAAATGGAGCTCGCAAATCATATATAGGTTGTCCTGTGGGACTACTGAGTATATCAAGATACTTTTCACCAGCAAAAAAGGCGGATTCTAAATAAGCATCTGGAGGGATTCCAACAATATCTAGCTCTATGGGCACACTGAAAGGAAGTCCTGCCATTTCACTAAGTCCAGAGATAAGATCCATTTCAATGCCAAAACGAGATTGTCTGCCCTCAAGGGCATTTCTTCTATGATTCTCTACATCAAAAGCATTTGGGGCATAGCTCTCTGTAGGAGCAGCAACCTCAATTGTGTCTTCTACCAAGACCTCATTCATATAAACGAAAAAACTCTCCTGAGCAAAGAGAGTTATTATATAAAAACTTAAAATCCTGCTCGGGACGATATTATCTTTGTTTGAGGTCTGACTATCCCCCGTAAAAAGCCTTTGCTTTAACGGGGCACACAGTTGCGGCACAGTGTAGGATTTTCACCACCCGCCATGTACCAGACGGTACATGGCAAATCATGTACCAACTGAAAAATGGCTTGTCGTGTACCTTATTGGTACACGATACTTCATCAAATAAAGATCTGAAATTGTATAAATTGAATTTATATTATCCGAAGAAAATAATCAAGTGAAAAGTGAGAACTTGCCAGTCAACTCCCTAAGCTCTTCGGTATCGCCAAAGAGAAGAATTCCGTAATATTCTAAATCTGTTTCAGAAGTTGCTGCTGTTTCATTGATCTGCTCTTCAGAAGTTCCGATCGTCATACTGCTAGTAAAAGTAATGTGTGGAATATTTCGGGAGATGGATTCTTCCCGAACTTTTCGAATTTTATTTGAGTTATCAGCTTTGAGAACTATAAATGGGAAATGTGAAAGTAAAGCCTGCAAATTCTTTTCTTTGTCTTTATATTCTAGTAAACAGACATCTTTTTTAGAAAGATAGCCAGAAACTAAGCCTACAGTCATGTGACCAAGTGCATTCATCAGTTTTCCAGTTTCAATTTTTTTGTTTAGAACTGCTATAAATCTTTTAGAGTTTTCATCTGGAAGCATGGTGAGTATTTAAGAATTAGTACGCTAATTAATTTTACTAAAGGTCTTTCTTAGCATCAACTTAAAACATTTTTTTCCTATATTAGTTTTAAAGTATTTTTCTCTACGTAACGCATCAGACTTATTTATATACGCTTCATAAAATATTAACTTAAAAGGTCTTCTATTTTTTGTGGATTTAGATTTTCCATCCAAATGTTCCAATAATCTTCTTTTTATATTATTTGTATAGCCTATATAACATTTCTCATCTTTAAATGAATATAAGATATAGATATAGTAAAATTGATCCATCCGTTCATAATAGATTAGTTTGCCTATTAGTGCATTGTGTTGTAATACAAACTTGGAGGAAAAAGGTAGTCGGTAGTGAAGTAGAACAAGTTCACTTTTGCTACTAATAAGTTATTTTTAGTAATGCTTATAGGTTGAAGGTTGTTGAAAAATATTTAATTCAAAGGAATTTGAGAGGAAGGTAGTTGGTAGTGAAGTAGAACAAGTTCACTTCACTACCAAGAAGTCAACTTTGTTGTACTTCTTGGTTGCTTGCAATGAACTCGAGCAAAGCGAGTAGTTCATTGCGGGACTAGGATTCTCTTCGTCAAGCTCAGAGTAAACTTCTCATCAAGTCCCTGCTTACCATGAACCGAACTTTGTTCTGGTTCATGGTTGCGGGACTAGGATTCGAACCTAGATTAACGGTGCCAGAAACCGCCGTCCTACCATTAGACGATCCCGCATCTAGAAATGTTAGTTTTTACAAACGAAGTGAAGTAAAAACTTTACATTTTCTGATGCCCTGTATACGAAACGAAGTGAAGTTGTACAGGGCTTAGGTATTTTAACTTATTAAGATTACCCTGAACAAGAACTCATTTCACTCGTTCTATTCAGGGCTTAGATTTTCTAAGTTTCCGCTTCATTTCATTCGCGTCAACTTGATAATCTACAGCGATCCCGCATCTAGAAACATTTACTTTTACGAACAAAGTGATGTAAAAGTATTATGCTTTCTGATGCCCTGTATACGAAACGAAGTGAAGTTGTACAGGGCTTAGGTATTTTAACTTATTAAGATTAGCTGAAAAAGAATTCACTTTGTTAATTCTATTCAGAGCAAAAATGTTAAGTTATTAATGTTACCCTGAGATTATATCAGTAGTTCTAGTTATTTAAAACCCTTATAATGTCATACTTATCTTTTAATGGACTGTGATTTCTCATTTCCAGCTAGAAAGGTCAGGTTCGTCTTCTCTCCTGCCTGAATTATCTCAAGATACTTTTCGGGTTTAGGGATATCTACTAGAAAAATATACTCATTGAGAGCAGGGTTGTAGAGCTTTATTGTTCCAAAATTAAAAATTCTCCCCCAGAACCCCTGAAATAAAGTTGCAGATTGAAGTGACCTCATATCATAGTTAACCTGACTCTTATTTAGAATACCCTTAGAGATAACAATCTTATCTGGAGTGATCAAATAATAAAAGTTAATCCACTTTCCAATTATTGACAGTATAGAAGATAGATTGAAGACTTGGATGACTACAATTATTCCCCAATATACACTAATAGGTTCTATAAGCATTACTTCATTTAAACCTATTAAGTAAGCCAACAACCTGGCCACTATGTGTATGAAAGAGATAATAACCTCCAAAATAAGTAGTCTCTCAAAAATAACAACACTACTTTGACGAATTTCAAGTAAATACTGTGACATAAAATAACATTAATGAAAAAATATACGTTATAAAAAAACGAGGAAAACAACCGAATATGACAAAATATATTGAATGATAAATATTCTTTCACTTATCAACAAGACATCCAGCTAATAGGCCATTATAAAGATGTCAAAGTAAATGAAAATTACAATGAAATAAAATATCTAAGAAAAATCATAATGACTTAAAGTATAGGTTTATAAACCATTACATCGTCTCAAGTCTTACAGTACAGAAAGACTTACAAATAAATCTTTCTAGAGTCTATAATAATCCTTTACACCTCTCTCTATTTACCCATATAATAGCTGGTACGTTTTAGTGCTATATATTGCATACACAATCGATCCAACAACTTATAGAAGCTCATAAGTCTGACACAAAAAGGCTAGAGAATGAAAAGACCCTTCCCCCTATAAAGGTAAGTAGAGCTGTAAGTTTTCTAGCAGTTCTTTACGAAAAAATGCGCAATGCAGTTGAATATGAAGAAGTCCATCTTTTAAGGAAACGAGCCATTAAAAGGATAATGCTTCGAATAGCCGCACTCAAAGGTGGTGATCCACATAAACTAGCTGAAACTGTAATTATAGAGATAATGCTGGCACAGTATCTAAATGACTATAATGTCCCAGTAACTAAAATAGACTTGGCCACAAAGATTATCCAGAAATATCAAACATTAGTTAAGACTTACAAATCCATAAAAGGAAAAAAGCTTAAAACAGATATCGCGGAGATGCTCTACTCTTTGTGTGCTTTTGAGATAGAAAGGATATTAGTTCCCTATACATCTAAAGATGCACTAGTGAACGCTCAGTATAACTTCATTAATTCTCTTGGAATAATATCCGACGTGGGCTTGCCCAAAAATGCAGAACCTATCCAAAACTACATCGCGTCTCACAGGGCGATTATCAAATCTGATAACGACATCATCTCCTTTCATCTTTTTTACCTAAAATTTCCATTCTGGAACAATCCAGGTAAAGAACATTATAAGTTAGTTGCCCAAAACCTAGATTCTAGTTACCTGGAAATAAACAACCATCTACATTACAAAACCAAAAAATCAAAATTTAGAGAGATTATTCGACAATCAATACCATTCAAAATACTTGATAAAGTAATTAGTAATAATATAACTCAAATAGATGAAATAATTGATGATGAGGAGAAGCTTGATGAACAGATTGAGCTGGTTTGTAATGAGGAATATAAGGAAAATAAAAGAAAATTACAAACTACAATTATCAGAAGCATCACTTACATATTCATAACAAAAATTCTTATAGCCCTAATTGTTGAAGTTCCTTATGAAATTAAAGTAGAAGGTCATATAAATTTTCTAACACTAGGCATAAATATTTTGATTCCTGTAATTACGATGTTTATAGTTGCAAATAGCTTCACAATTCCAAGTGAAAGTAACACAAAACTTATCAAGGATATGATAAAAGCGATTATCTCACCAGAAAAAAAAGACGATAAAGCAGCTTTCAAATCAACAAGAAAACTCGGATATACCTTCAAAGTCATTTTTCAAACTGTTTACTTCGGACTATTTTTCTCAATATTCGGAGGAATTCTTTATCTACTCTACCTCTTGAATTTCAATATCGTGGGCATGTTTATTTTTGTAGTATTTTTCTCAACGATTTTCTTTGTATCAGTAAGACTTAGAAATACTGCTTCAGAACTTCGAGTAGTAAACACAAAACCAAGCGTATTTGCACCTATAATCGATATGTTCGCAGCACCAATTCTAATGTTGGGGAAAAACCTTTCAGAAGGAGCAAGTCAGCTCAATTTTCTAACATTGATTCTCGACTTCTTTATAGAAGCTCCTTTTAAAACAATAATTAAAGTCGTAGAGGATTGGAGTAACTATATAAGGGAGACGAGGGAGGAGATAGTATAATTTATAATTGATAATTGATAGTTGATAATTAAAAGTTAAAAACTACTATTATTAATTCTCAATTATTCATTATCCATTCCCTTTTCATAGACTTAAACTCAGTTCTAAACTATAATAAATTGTTTTTAAACTTGAATGATGACTTATAAATTATTTACAGATGGTGGCGCAAGGGGCAATCCTGGTCCTGCAGGCTTAGGTGCAATTCTTTTCGAAGAGGAAGAGTTAGTCAGCTTCGAAAATAAATTCATGCCCAATGCTACAAACAATCAGGCGGAATACCTTGCTCTTCTGCTCGGATTGAAAATGGCAGTGAAAAAAGATGTAAAAGAATTAGAGTGTTTTCTGGATAGTGAGCTGGTGGTAAAGCAAATGAAGGGTGAGTATAAAATAAAAGATGAGATTATGAAAAAATTAAAAGAAAAAATCGACCTTGAAGTAGAAAAATTTAGTAAAATAACTTTTAAACATGTTGTCAGGGAAAAGAATAAATTCGCTGATAAACTTGTGAACTTAGCATTAGATAATGTACTTAAACAAAAATGAAAGTAGAACTAGGAACATATTCAAAAAAACAAAAGGGTTTACCGAAAGTAATTGGCCCCAAAAGGCGTGTTGATAGGAGAGCTTTAGCTGAGAAGGTAATGAATGAACGAGCGGGAAAAAAGAAAGGCGGTTTAAAAAAATTCCTAATTATCATTTTTTTGATTTTAATATTTGCGGGAGCTGGAGCTGCTATCTGGAAATTTAACCGCTTTAAAGCAAGAGTCACTCTTTCGGGAAGCGGTAGTACTGTTCAGATATGTGACAATATTTTAAATCCAAAGTGTTGGACAGAAGCATTTAAACCAACTTTTAAACAAACTGATGGTTTCACGAACGCATTACTTGTAGGAATTGACACAAGACCAGTAGGTGACGGATCTGACCTAATGAATACAGATACAATCATAATTGCATCAGTAAACCACGAAACTAAAAAAGCCATGCTTATATCCATTCCTAGAGATATGTTGGTTCCAGTCAAAATCGATGGAGTCACATGCTGTACAATGAAAATTAACTCCATATACTCGCTCGCAAATGCGAGAGACGATGTTGATGATGGAATGCAACTTCTCGCTTCTAATATCGAAAACTTACTTGGAATAGAAATCCATTATACAGGAGTTGTTAATTTTGAAGCAGTTAAATCTGCGGTAGATGCAGTTGGTGGTGTCGAAATTGATATCAAAGATGATCTTGTAGTTACATATCCAGAAGAAGAACCACCTTACAACTATCAAACATATTCTTTCGACAAAGGTCTTCAAACCCTTGATGGCAAACATGCTTTGGTATATTCACGGTTTAGATACGTATATAGCGGTCCATCTAAGTATGCTAGTGACTTTTCAAGAGCAGAAAGACAGCAAACCGTAATTGATGCTCTGAAAGAAAAAGTCCTTGCTGACCAGGGAAGCATTACAGATTTAGCTCAGAAATATTGGAGGATTTACCAATCAATTTCAGATAACGTAACTGTAAGTGAAGTTAGTTTTGAAGATGCTCTTGCTGGATTTTCTCTTATAAATGATTATGACAAAAATCCAATAAACGTAGTGCTTGATCCAAATTTTGGCGGTATAAATACACTTATTACAACTGGTGATAGCGGATCAGACTTTGGTTATCACATAAAGGCTGTAGATAATACTTGGGCATCTATACGCACAGAATTATCAACTATTTGGAACTACCCAGAAGTGTTTGATGATAAAGCAGTTATAGTGTTATCAAATAGATCCTCAGGTGGATTTGCAACGGACTCAAAAGCGATGCAGCTGGAAAGTTCTGATATTCCGTTCAAAGAAATTTATCTGATAACAGAAAGCAAGATAGATTCTGAAGGCGTAGTAATCTATGATTTCTCAGAAGGAGAAAAACAACGAACTGTTAACTTCCTTAAGGAGTACTTTGGCACAGAAAACGTAGTTACAGATCCGGAAGCTGCTGGTGTCACTCAAACTGGTTATCTAGAAGATATAAAAATTGAGTTTGGACCTGAACCTGTTCAAACCGATACTGGGACAAATTGATAGAGAGGAGTTAATCTTTGATGTTAAGTAAATTTTTGTCAAAAAACTCAATCACTCGATCTGTGTATTCCATTTCCTTTTCGTGAAAGGCTCCTACATGGTTTACTCCTTCAACTACCCATAACTCTCCTCCACTACCTGCTGCATCTTTATAAATAGTATTGTAGTCTATCTCTTTTGGCATTTCTCCAGAAGCGATGAAAAGATAATTTGCATTTGAGTCTTTTATAGATTCTAGAATTGTAGGTTTGGGTGGTTTATCTCCGGTGATAAGTTGTAAAGTCAAATAAGTAATTCTTGAAGTTGAAAGCTTTTTCATTAATTCCGAATACTCTTCTGTTGCCTTAAACTCTTCATAATCACGATAAGTTGCTCCTTCAGAAACTATTGCTGTTATTTCTGGATAACTTGATGCTGCGCCTAAAATAATCTCCCCTCCCATCGAATTACCAATTGCACCAATAGTTTTAACTTCTTCTTTTTTTTCAAGAAAGGAAACCGCAGCCCCAACGTCCTCATTTCCATTCCAACCAAACCTGTTTGTCCTACCTTCGCTTTCTCCATGACCACGTTGATCAAAGGCTAATACACCATAACCTTTTTTCGTAAGCAACTCTGCATACTTACGCAAGTTTTCTCTAGATTCACTTGCTCCATGCAGTAGAATGATTACAGAACCGTTTTGTGGAGATTTGTACCAAGCTTGCAGATCTATTCCATCCTGTGCTGTAATTATCACTTCTTCAAAGCCAGACGGAGCTTCACCTACTTCAGAGTTTCTAGGTATTGCAACCAGAATACCAAAAATAACAGGGAATACAATTACAACTAGTACCAAAACCAATAAAATAAATAATCCAATTATTATGGAAATTTTCCTTAATCTAAAAGATTTTTTACTCTTCGCCACTTTCATCTTCAGTCTCTAATTTTGCCATGTCCTCTTTACTTGCCCGAAATCTTACCTGCACATTATCAGTTTGCTCAAGAAGTAAATCCAGCTTTCTCTCTATATGAGATAATCTATCCTCAATTTTTCTCAAATCAACTCCACCTCCACTAGGCCTTCTTCTGTCTCTTCCACCTGAGTGTCGAGGTTTACCACCTTCCTTTTTCTCAAAACAGTTACTGCAATAAATTGGTTTATCTCCCCTAGGCTTAAATGGCACTTCGCAGGTCTCGCCACATTCATCGCAAACCGCTTCAAACATTTCCCGGTCGTTATTTCTCATTTTATTTAGTATAAAAGATATGTTATCTGAGTATATGCTTTTATGAAGAAATAAACAATTGTTTTCAAATAGCTTTTTTGCTTATGGCTTAAAGCTTATAAGGGTTAATCACTAAAAGACATAATTTGAATTATCTTTATCATACCTACATCGTGCACATTTGAAATGTGCATGTAATATTAAACATTTGTATTGCAACACAATGAAAATTCGAGGTTCCTATGCAATAATTTCCATCAATAAATATTAAAGGGGTTAATGGTAGCTATGCGCGTTCCACAATCTAACAACGATGGTGTGTACTTTCTTACATTTACCGTATATCGTTGGTATTATTTATTTGATAGATTCGGGAGATGGGAGATCCTAGCTAATTCTTTAAAATATTTTAGACAGAATAAGGAACTGAAAATATATTCTTTTGTATTCATGTTAAATCACTTACATTTAATTATTCATTCAAAAGATGTCGCTGGTTTTATAAGAGACTTTAAAAAATTCACTTCGAAAGAAATAAAAAAGAATATACTTCTATATGAGCCACATCTCTTGAAGCTTTTTATCAACAATGGTAAAAACTATCAGTTTTGGCAAAAATCGAACATGCCAATTGAGATGGATTCTCAGGAGATATTTAATCAAAAAGATAACTACATTTCTAATAATCCAGTTAAGAAGGAATATGTGATGGCACCTGAAGATTGGTATTGGTCTTCTGCCAATAAATTCTGTGAGATACAACCAGATGAATTTGAATGTTAAGTTGTAGGTTCAAGTTACCCGCCTGCCTTGCGGCTGCGGGCAGGCAAACTTGAACCAGTATTAAATGTTAACTTTAGGTTCAGATTACAAATCTGAACCATTATTGGCGGCCGGTAAGCGTGGAACCTTAATGTGATTACTATTTAAGTAACGAGTCAGAGCTCGTTACCCGCTTGGG
>NPID01000829.1_pt2 | contig 52073 bp, 43 predicted proteins | sample 8637491 | NCBI WGS metagenome assembly NPID01 (sample SAMN07420843, study PRJNA396082) | bioreactor metagenome | isolation source: sample BA6 brine-fed electro-methanogenic bioreactor BA | place: Japan: Kochi | collected 2016-06-14 | reverse complement strand
TTTAAGTGGACAGCAATGATTTAAAACCTAAAATCACTAATTTTTGTAAAAATGAAACAATTCCGTATTGCTGCTACAATTACAGCATTTTTATGCCTAGCAAACTTGGTATTTGCACAGCAAGGAGGTGTTAATTGGAACACCCCACTTCCTACCGACTCTAAGGTAACTATCGGCGAACTTGAAAATGGCATGCGTTACTATATTCGTAGTAATAGTGAGCCAAATAACAGAGCCGAGTTCTACATTGTACACAATGTTGGTGCTATTCTCGAAGATGACGATCAAGATGGACTAGCTCACTTTACTGAGCATATGGCTTTTAATGGAACTGAAAATTTTCCAGGTAAAGGCGTGCTAAATTTTCTAGAGAATATTGGTGTTAAGTTTGGCCATAACGTAAATGCATTTACAGGTCAAGATGTAACTGCTTATAACCTTTCAAATGTGCCATTAACGCGCGAAGGTATTATCGATTCAGCGCTTCTAATACTTCACGATTGGTCTAGCTATATTGCTTTCGAAGATGAAGAGATTGACGCAGAAAGGGGCGTAATCCGCGAAGAGTGGAGAACGCGCAGAACTGCCGACTGGCGTGCAAGACAAGAAAAAATGAAATACATGTACCACGGCTCTAAATACGCCGAGCGTGATGTTATTGGTAGCATCGATGTTATTAATAACCACAAATATGAAACGATTAAGCGTTTTTACTGGGACTGGTACAGACCCGATCTTCAAGCAATAATTGTAGTTGGCGACTTTGATGCTGAGATGATGGAGCAGAAGATTCAGGAAAGATTCTCAAAAATTCCCACCAGAGAGAATACTAGTCCACGTCCCGATTTTGAGGTGCCTGATCACAAGGAGCCTTTAGTTGGCATTTTTACCGATCCAGAGATAACAAGAACTATGGTTGAGGTGTACTATAAGCATCCTGTTGTTCCGGCCGACCAGAAAAATCTTGGCTATTACAGGGACAATCTTGTTCAAAGATTATACTCTCAAATGCTTAATGCACGATATAACGAGCTTGTGCAAGAAGATAACCCTCCTTTTGTATTTGCTTACGGATACTATGGTAATATTGTTCGAACAAAATCAGCATACGTACTTATGGCCAATGCTCGCGAAAACGAGCCAGTTAGGGCGTTGAAATCAATGCTTGAAGAGAACTATAGACTTCAGCAGCATGGTTTTACTCAAACCGAACTCGATAGAGCAAAGGCCGATCTACTGCGAAGCATTGAGAATAGCTACAAGGAAAGAGATAAGGTGAAGAATGAGGATCTTGTTTGGGAATATTTCTCGCATTTTACCGAAGGCGAGCCCATTCCAGGTATTGAGTTTGAGTATATGTTCTCTCAATCAATTATGCCAACCATTGCGCTCGACGAGCTTAATGCTAAAGCAAAAGAGTGGATTACCGATGAGAATATGGTAATCTTTATAACTGCTCCCGAAAAAGAAAAAGCAAATATTCCTGATAAAGAGGGATTGCTTGCCATTTATAAAGAGGTTAAGGAATCAACTCTTGAACCGTATGAGGATAATGTGTCTACAGAACCTCTTGTAAGCGAGATGCCAAAAGCAGGAACTGTTTCGAAGGAAAAGAAGAATGATGCTTTTGAAACTGTAGAGTGGGAACTTAGCAACGGGGTAAAGGTTATTGTTAAACCTACTGATTTTAAAGAGGACGAGATTCTACTTTCTGCATACAGCCCAGGTGGATCATCGCTTGTGGCCGATGCTGAGGTACCTTCAGCTCAAATGGTTTCTGCAATTGCCATGATGAGCGGTGTGGGTAATCATAGCCGCGTTGACCTAGAGAAAATGCTAGCAGGTAAAATGGTTAGCGTTATGCCTTATGTTAGTGAAAATGAAGAAGGCTTTAACGGTAATTGCTCTCCCGACGACCTAGAGGAGATGATGCAGCTTGTTCATCTTTACTTTACCAATCCTCGTTTCGACGAATCGGCTTATAATGCGTACATGTCTCGTATTAAGGCAGTACTTCAGAATGCAGGAAGTAGCCCAAATTCAGTGTTCCGCGATTCAATTTCGTTTATGATTAGCGATCGTAATTACCGCAGAAGACCTATGAACATTGATTTGCTTGATGAGGTTGATTTCAATACCCTTCAGAAAATCTATAAAGATCGCTTTGCCGATGCTAGCGACTTTACTTTTGTTCTTGTAGGTAATGTAAACCTTGATGAGCTTAAGCCTTTGGTTGAAACCTACCTTGGCTCATTGCCAAACATTAAGCGTAAGGAAACATGGAAAGACAACGATATCCGTTTCCCAAAGGGCGAAACTAAGAACCCCTTTACCTTTGCTATGCAGGTACCAAAAAGTTCATGCTTTGTTGCATACCAAGCACCCGTTGAGTATAACGCTCAAAATAAATTATATATCAACGCAATTGACCACGTTCTTGACCTAAGGTATACCGAAACCATTCGCGAGGACGAAGGAGGTACTTATGGCGTGTCGGCAAATGCAAGTCTTTCAAAAACGCCAATTAATCAGGCAATGGTAACCATGTACTTCGATACCGATCCTGACAAGGCTGATCATTTAGTGGGAATTATCCACAGAGAGTTTGAAAAGATTGTTAAAGAGGGTCCAACCGAGGAAGATTTGAATAAAGCAAGAGAGTATTTCTTAAAATCTCGCCAAGAGAATCTTCGTGAGAACCGTTTCTGGTCATCGGCTATTCGTGAGTATTACTCAAATGGTGTTGACGTTGTAACCAACTACGATGAAATGGTAAAAAAACTCGATACTCAAGCAGTAAAAAAAGCTGCTAGTAAGTTCTTTGATAAAACCAACATGCTTGAGGTAATTATGAGCCCTGAGCAGTAGAGTTTATATTCAAAATACTTTAAAGGTCGACCGCTAGCGGTTGACCTTTTTCGTTGCGCCAAATTGGCTTGCTGCTTCCGCTTTGTTGCGCCAAATTGGCTTGTGCTGTTGCATGGCAAATAATTTGACGATTCTTGAAAAGGTTAACTAAAAAATATTAACAATATGAACCTAAACAACTTAACAATAAAGTCACAAGAAGCCATTCAGCAAGCGGTAACGATAGCCCAAGGGTATGGTCATCAGGCTGTGGAGCCTATTCATATTCTAAAGGGAGTGCTAACCCAAGCCGAGAATGTATCAGGTTTTCTGCTTAAAAAGGTTGGAGTAAATCCTGCAAATTTCGATGGAGCAATTGTTCGAATCCTCGAGTCGTACCCAAAAGTTTCGGGTGGAGATAGCTATCTTAGCTCAGCATCGCATAGGGTTTTACAAAAGGCTAACGATTTTGCGCGTGAGCTTTCGGATCAGTTCGTGTCGGTTGAGCACATTCTATTGGGCCTTGTTCACTCAACCGATCAGGTTGCACAGCTCATGAAAGATGCTGGAATTAGCGAAAAAGAGCTGATGAAGGCGGTTAAAGAGCTGCGAAAAGGTTCAAAAGTCGATTCGCAAACTGCTGAGGATACCTACAACGCCTTAAACCGATTTGCAATTCATTTAAACGAAATGGCTCAAAGTGGTAAGCTCGACCCGGTTATTGGTCGCGATGAGGAAATTCGTCGTGTACTTCAAATACTTTCGCGTCGAACAAAGAATAATCCTATCCTTATCGGTGAGCCTGGTGTGGGCAAAACGGCCATTGCTGAGGGGTTGGCTCACCGAATTGTAAGTGGCGATGTTCCTGAGAACTTAAAAACCAAGCAGCTCTATTCGCTCGACATGGGGGCGTTGGTTGCTGGAGCAAAGTATAAAGGTGAATTTGAGGAGAGGCTAAAATCTGTGGTAAAAGAGGTAATTGCTTCCGATGGTGAAGTTGTTCTTTTTATCGATGAGATACACACCTTGGTAGGTGCTGGAAAAGGTGAAGGAGCAATGGATGCTGCAAACATTCTTAAACCAGCGCTTGCACGTGGCGAACTTCGAGCCATTGGGGCAACAACACTAAACGAGTACCAAAAGTATTTCGAAAAGGATAAAGCCCTTGAACGGAGGTTTCAAACCGTACTTATCGATGAGCCAACGGTTACCGATGCTGTTTCAATACTTAGAGGGTTAAAAGAGCGGTACGAAGCTCACCACGCTGTTAGAATAATGGACGAGGCAATAATTTCGGCAGTTGAACTCTCGCACCGGTACATAACCGAAAGGTTTTTGCCCGATAAGGCAATCGACCTTATTGATGAAGCCGCATCTAAGCTGAGGCTTGAGATGAACTCTGTACCTGAAAGTATCGATGAGATTGAACGGAGGATTAAGCAGCTCGAAATTGAACGTGAGGCCATTAAGCGTGAGGGCGATAAGGTAAAGCTTGACTCCCTAAGCAAAGAGATAGCAAACCTATCAGAGGAGCGTAACTCATTACGAGCAAAATGGAAAGAGGAAAAGGAAATCATCGAAAAAATTCAATCCAACAAGCAGGCAATTGATTCCTTTAAAGTGGAGGCCGAAGATGCTGAGCGAAGAGGCGATTACGGGAAAGTAGCTGAACTTAGATATGGTAGAATTAAAGAGGCCGAGCAATCTATCGAAGCATTTAAAAACGAGCTGGCTGCCAAGCAGGTCGATGAGGCGCTAATTAAAGAGGAAGTTGAATCGGCCGATATTGCCGAAGTGGTGGCTCGTTGGACAGGAATACCCGTTAGTCGAATGCTCCAGAGTGAGCGCGAAAAGCTATTGGCATTGGAAGATCAATTGCATAGAAGAGTTGTAGGACAGGATGAGGCTATTACGGCTGTTTCCGATGCTGTTCGAAGGAGCAGAGCAGGACTGCAGGATGCGAAGCGTCCTATTGGATCGTTTATTTTTTTAGGAACAACAGGGGTTGGGAAAACCGAACTTGCTCGTGCACTTGCCGAATTTTTATTCAACGATGAAAACTTGATGACTCGCATCGATATGAGCGAATATCAGGAGCGACATTCCGTTTCACGGTTAATTGGAGCACCTCCAGGATATGTTGGTTACGACGAGGGCGGACAGCTTACCGAAGCGGTTCGCCACAAGCCCTATTCGGTTGTTCTTCTCGATGAGATTGAAAAAGCCCATCCCGATGTTTTTAATATCCTCTTGCAGGTTTTAGAGGATGGTCATTTAACCGATAACAAGGGACGAAGAGTTGATTTTAAGAACACAATCATCATTATGACCTCAAACATAGGATCGCAGATAATTCAGGCCAACCTTGCCGATGCAGCAAATAAACTTACCGAAAGCGTATTTGAAAAAACTCGTAATCAAGTGTTTGAACTGCTAAAGCAAACAATTAGACCCGAGTTTCTCAATCGGGTTGATGAGATTATTATGTTTAAACCTCTTAGCAAATCCGAGATTAAGGATATTGTTCACATTCAGTTTAAACGAGTACAATCGATGCTGAGCGAGCAAGGTATTAAAACTAGTATCTCGGAGAGTGCAATAGAGTGGATTTCGCAGGCGGGTTTCGATCCGGTTTACGGTGCACGACCAATAAAACGGCTAATGCAAAAGCATATTCTTAATCAGCTTTCAAAAGATATTTTAGCAGGAAGTATCGACAAAAGCAAAGCCATTACCATTGATCACTTTGATGGTGATGGGCTAGTATTTAGGCATGCATAGCCTTATGTGGCTTTATATAACAAATGCGCGAGTGAAGATTATCATTCGCGCATTCGTTTTATTATCGGCGAGTTCATATTGAAACTATATCTGTAAATGGCTTAGGTTATCCGTACCAGTCTACCTTTCGCGAAATGTACATTACAAGCGAAATAACCACAAATAACCCTATGCTACCCATTAGTAGGGCATAGTCTTGTAGCTGTAAAATGGTGAATAGAAAGAGGTAAAGCCCCACCAGCATTAAGCTTAGCACTAAAGTGCTTTTAATTGATTTAATAATGCTGTTAAAGTAGAGCGTTATTAGCGAAATGGTTGCCACTGACGATATGGTGTAAGCCCAGAAGAAACCAATTTGCTCCGAAAAGGAGATAAGCAAAGTGTAAAAAACGCAAAGCGCTCCTCCAACCAATAGGTACTGAACTGGATGAATCCGTTTTTTTGCAATAAGTTCAAAGAGTAGGAATGCTACAAAGGTTAACCCAATAAACATAATGGCATACTTAGCGCTGCGGGTGTTTTTTTGGTAATGGTCAACGGGGACTAGTAGCTCAACCCCAAATGCCGATTCGTTTATACTATACTCGCTACCTGTCCACTGCTGTGGATAGTTACGGTTGAGGTTAAGTACTTTCCATTCGGCTGTAAATCCGTTTTCGTCAATATTTCTGTCAACTGGTAAAAACGCACCGTTGAAGCTTGGGTTTACCCAACTCGATTCAATTTTTACATCGGTTTGCTTGCCTAAGGGAATAAAGCTAAGCGATTGGCTTCCGTTTAGTTCAAGGTTAAGCTTAAATGTTATTCCACTAGTGTTAAGCAGGTCGATGTTGCATGATAACCCTGAGTTAACAATGTCTCTTGCCCCAGTTCCTGGGTTCATTTCAAAGGGCTTATCGTTTATGTATACTTCAATCCTGTTGCGTATTCCTCGCATATCGGAAATGCCAAACATTAGGGTTGCTTCATCCCACAGAACATTTTGGTTAGGTATTTTGAGCAGCTGCATATTTGGTTGAGTAAACTCACCCCATAAGTCGATAGAGCCTTTGTAAACAGGTACTTTGTATATGCCTCTGTACCTTGTTTCAGGCGTAATGCTACCCGATGCATTTAAGGTGTTTGGTAGGAAATACGCATTCTTCTTCATAGCATAGGGTTTACCGTCAGTTCCTTCGGCGTAAGCAATGTAGGGGATAACAATTACTGGCCCGGTGAGCGTTTGGGGGTACCCCCATTTTTGTCCCACCTCGTTGTAAACCTGCTTAAACGATTGTTCGCGCTCTCGTATAAGCGATTGGATCATTGCTGCAGGAATTAGAAGTAGTAAAGCCAGAATTGCGATACCAATTACTTTTAGGGTCTTCGATTCTTTAAGCCATTGTTTTTTCTCTGGGCTAATCATAATGATAATTTTTTGGTTGATGATTGAAGAAAAAGTGGTTGAGAATTACGAAGTAAATGTAGGGAAGAATAATGTTAACAAAACAAAAAACCGCCCTGTTGGGCGGTTAAAAATGGTTAAAGCAACTTAAAACGATTTAAGGCAATCATCAACACTATCCCTAATGTCGAACACGGTTTGCAGCTGCAATAGCTTAACCAGTTCCATTACCTCGGGGGCAATATTGCAAAGCTTAAGCATGGCATTATTGCTTTTAGCAGTTCGTAAAACCGACAGCAAAGCACCAAACCCAGAGCTGTCAATATATTCAACCCCTGCAAGGTTTATCACAATTTTCATTTCGGGCTGATCAATAAGCTTGGCTACATCAACTTTAAACCTTTGCGATAAGGCAACATTCAGCTTGTTTTCTGTTTCCATGGAAACAATAAGCACATCGTCAATTTTTTCTATGTTTATCATATGGGTTCTGTTTAGTAATTCTTAATAAAGTGGTCAAGTTCATGTAACGCTTTTTGGCTAACGGTTTTAAATTCGCTTATTAGAATAGGGCATTTTTCTTGATTAGTTCCCTCTTTTGCAATTGTTTCAAGCTCTTTCATGCTGGCTGCAAGATTTGTTATCCCTATTGTAGATACGCTGCCCTTTATTTTGTGTGCAAGCTTCCCTAGAGCAACAAAATCTTTAATTGAGTATAGCTTGTCGAGTTCGCTTGCAAAGGAAACCGCTTGAGTTTTAAACATCGAAATTAAATCCGAGACAAGCTCCTTATTCCCATCCGAGACAAGGTTTATCTGCTCAATGTCTATGTATAAATAGCTTTGCATTAATTTAATATAAGGGAACCAAATTTTCGCTTAAACGAAGCAATATAAATAGCTCATTCAATTTACAAATTAAATCTATATCCTTGTCCAATCCAAATATTTTTATTTAAACATGTGTAAAATTTTCTGCTGCATAACAAGTGGTTTCAACCACATAATTGGTGGTAAGGGTTGGGTAAAACCAAAAAAATCGTGTAGGTTTGTACACACAATAATTGTTTAATAATTAACTATAACAATAATGAATAGCACGCCATTTACAAAGTTTCATATTGAGCTTGGAGCTAAAATGGTTCCCTTTGCTGGCTACAATATGCCAATTGAGTATACTGGAATTAACGATGAGCATATAACCGTTCGCGAAAAAGTTGGGGTTTTCGATGTTTCGCACATGGGCGAGGTTTGGGTAAAGGGCCCAAATGCTCTCGATTTTCTTCAGTATGTTACTTCGAACGATGTTGCAGCGCTTGTCGATGGTAAGGTTCAGTATTCTTGCTTCCCAAATGGTAAGGGCGGTATTGTTGATGATTTGCTCGTTTATCGTATTAATAATGAGACCTATTTGCTAGTGATAAATGCAGCAAATATCAAAAAGGATTGGGAGTGGTTAAGCAGCATAGCTCCAAAATTTAACCTTACACCTGGTCAGGAGTTATACAATGCCTCTGATGAAATTGCCCAGCTTGCTGTGCAGGGTCCGCTTGCTCTTAAGGCAATGCAAAAGCTAACCAATGAGCCCATTGAGGACATGGAGTACTACACCTTTAAAAAGATTGAGTTTGCTGGTATAAAAGAGGTAATTCTTTCAACTACTGGTTATACAGGTGCTGGAGGTTGCGAAATATACTGCGCAAACGAAGATGCTGAAAAGCTTTGGAAAGCAGTTTTTGATGCCGGTCAAGAGTTTGGCATTAAACCCATTGGACTTGGTGCACGCGATACGCTTCGCCTCGAAATGGGATTCTGCTTATACGGTAACGATATTAACGATAGCACATCGCCATTAGAAGCAGGTTTAGGATGGATAACAAAATTTGTTGACCATAAAAACTTTATAGATAAAGACTATATGCTAAAGCTTAAGGCCGATGGCTTAAAGCGCAGGCTGGTTGGTTTTGTTATGGAAGACAGAGGTATTCCTCGCCAACACTACGAAATTGTTGACGCGCAAGGTGAGGTAATTGGCGAAGTTACTTCAGGAACCATGTCGCCTATGATGAAGATTGGAATCGGAATGGGCTATGTTCTAGCCCAATACGCCAAGGCCGAAACCGAGATCTTTATCAGCGTTCGTAATAAGAACCTTAAGGCAAAAGTGGTTAAACTACCCATTTATAAGAAGTAGGTAAAATAAGATTATTCCTAGGGTGTAGAGTTCGATATTGAAGTCGTCTTTACACCTTATTTTTTAAATAGCTATGGAAATTCGAACAGTCGAAGTTTGCTTCAACCCCGAAAATTTGGAATACTACGATTATTCCAACTGTCATATTGTTGTTGTTGATGTGCTTAGAGCCACATCGGCCATTTGTGCAGCATTTGCAAACGGAGCAAACAGCATAATACCAATTCCCACCGTCGAAGAGGCAAGAGAAGCAAAAAAGAAGGGGTACATGGTTGCTGCTGAGCGAAATGGCATTACCCTCGATTTTGCTGACTTTGGTAACTCACCGTTTAACTTTACTCCTGAACGAATAGGTGGTAAGGACGTTGCATATAGCACAACTAATGGAACACAAGCAATTGTTAAAGCTTCGGGTGGATTAAGCGTAGCAATAGGTTCGTTCTTAAACCTTAATTCAGTTGCCAAATGGCTAAATGCCAAGGAGCAAGGCAATGCACTAATTCTTTGTGCTGGTTGGAAAGGACGATTTTGCCTTGAAGATACGCTATTCGCTGGTGCGCTTTCGGAGATACTGATTAATTCATACTCGTATACCTCAATTAGCGATTCGGTGCAAGCTTCGCTTCAACTTTGGAATACTGCTAAAACCGACCTGTTTTCATACCTCGAGCTGATAGCCCAAAGGCACAGGTTAAAAAAAATGGGGCTCGACGATGTACTAGAGTACTGCTTTACACCCAATAGCACATCGAAAGTTCCCGAACTAGCCAATGGAAGGTTAGTGGTGCTGGACTAGGTTTTCTCATCCTCTTTTATACTGCTTTATATCATTCTTAATTATTAGGAAATATCAAAAAATAGCTGGAAATTTGACAGAAATATACGTTTTGTGTAACAGATTAAAACCATTCAACTATGAAGAAACATAATTTCAATGCCGGTCCATGTATCCTTCCCGAGGTAGCTTTACAAAATACAGCAAAAGCTGTTCTCGATTTAGATGGGATAGGTTTATCACTACTTACAATTTCACATCGCTCTAAAGAGTTTCAGGCCATTATGGATGAAACCGTTGCTCTTTGGAAAGAGCTGCTAAATATTCCCGAAGGTTACCAAGTACTCTTTTTAGGTGGAGGTGCAAGCACACAGTTTTGCATGGTTCCATTTAACCTAATGAACAAAAAAGCGGTATACCTTGAAACTGGCGTTTGGGCAAAGAAAGCGCTAAAAGAGGCTAAATTCTTTGGCGATGCTTCTGCCGTTGCCTCATCAGCCGATAAGAATTTCACATACATACCTAAAGGGTATACTATTCCTGCCGATGCTGATTATTTCCACATTACAACAAACAATACCATATACGGAACCGAGATTCACGAGGATATGGATTGCCCTGTTAACCTTGTTGCCGACATGTCATCCGATATCATGAGCCGCCCTGTTGATATTAGCAAGTATGCGCTTATTTATGGTGGAGCTCAGAAAAACGTTGGTCCTGCTGGTGTAACTTTCGTAATTGTTCGCGAAGATGTTCTTGGTAAAGTGGAAAGGCCAATACCAACTATGCTCAACTATTCTACACATATTGAGGGTGGTTCTATGTTTAATACTCCCCCATGCGGTGCAATTTACACAATGCGCGAAACCTTAAAGTGGGTTAAGGGTTTAGGAGGTTTACAGAAAATGTACGAGATGAATAAGAAGAAAGCCCAACTACTTTACGATGAAATTGACAGAAATAAGATGTTTGTTGGTACTGCAGCCAAAGAAGACCGTTCACTAATGAACATATGCTTTGTTATGAACGAGCAGTACAAGGAGAAAGAGGCTGATTTTATGGAGTTCGCTAAGAATGCAGGAATGGTGGGAATTAAGGGACACCGCTCCGTTGGTGGCTTTAGAGCATCTACTTATAATGCTTTACCAATTGAAAGCGTTCAAGCATTGGTTGATTGCATGAAGGCTTTTGAGAAGGCAAATGCTTAATTTTTACTGAATTAAATGGGTTGTATTTTTAAGGTGCAACCCATTTATTATTTTGTTAAAACTATAAACCAATAAAATTTTGTGCTATGGCTAAAGTACTTGTAGCAACCGAAAAACCCTTCGCCAAAGAAGCAGTAGAAGGAATTAAAAAGATAGTTGAAGGTTCAGGATTCGAATTTGCTTTGCTAGAAAAGTATACCGATAAGGCACAGCTACTGACTGCTGTTGCCGATGTTGATGCTATTATTGTTAGAAGCGATTTAGTTTCAGCCGATGTTGTAGAAGCAGCAAAAAACCTAAAAATTGTAGTTCGCGCCGGAGCGGGTTACGATAATCTCGATCTTGCTGCTTGCTCAGCAAAGGGTGTTGTAGCCATGAATACTCCTGGCCAAAACTCAAATGCAGTTGCAGAGCTGGCGTTGGGCATGATGATATACATGGCCCGAAATCAGTTCACCCCATCGGCTGGTACCGAAATAATGGGTAAGCGATTAGGAATTCATGCCTACGGAAATGTTGGTAAACTTGTGGCATCGCACGCTAAAGGGTTCGGTATGGAGATTTACGCTTTCGATCCTTTTGTGAAAAAGGAGGATATGGAAAAAGATGGAGTTAAGGTGGTGAACTCAGTTGAAGAGCTATATGCCGTTAGCGACTATTTATCACTTCATATCCCAGCAAACGATAAAACAAAAAAATCAATTGGGTACGAACTCCTATCGAAAATGCCTAAAGGCGGAACGCTTATCAATACTGCTCGTAAAGAGGTAATTGATGAGGATGGACTTGCAAAAGCTCTCGAGGAGCGTTCGGATTTAAAATATGCAACTGATATTGCGGCTGAAAGTCAGGCGGCTCTTTCCGACAAATTTGGGACAAGAGTTTTTGCTACCCCCAAAAAAATGGGAGCTCAAACATCCGAGGCAAATATTAATGCCGGATTAGCAGCAGCGAATCAAATAGTAAACTTTATTAAGAACGGCGATAAAACCTTTCAGGTTAATAAGTAGTACTGTTAGGTTTATAAACACTTCTGGCTCCTGCTATAATGTAAACTCTTTAAGTTTTGAGGGTTTCCCTTGCAGCAGGAGTTCGTTTAAACGAATTACTTAATGCTTTTTTTTCAATAATAAATCTTTTTAAAATTATGGTAAAGATTAAACCATTTAAGGGTATACGTCCGCCCAAAGAGCTAGCTAAAGAGGTTGCTTCGCGCCCTTATGATGTGCTAAACTCACAAGAGGCAAAAACCGAAGCAGGTGAGAAATCGCTTTTGCACATTATTAAGCCTGAAATTGATTTCGATCCAATTATCGATGAGCATTCACAACCAGCATATGATAAGGCTGTTGAGAACTTCAAGAAATGGCAACAAAAGGGTTGGTTAGTACAAGATCAGCAAGAGAAGTACTACGTTTACGCCCAAACCATGGATGGTAGAACCCAATATGGTTTAGCGGTTGCATGCCATTTCGAAGATTATATGGAGGGTAAAATAAAGAAGCATGAGCTTACTAGGCCAGATAAAGAGGAAGACAGGATGATTCACGTTCGTAATCAGAATGCAAACATCGAACCTGTTTTCTTTGCCTATCCAGCCATAAGCGAAATCGATAGCATTGTTAATGAGGTTGTAACAAGCCAAAAACCCGAGTATGACTTTGTGGCTGAAGATGGTTTTGGTCATCATCTTTGGGTAATTAATGATGAGCAGAAGATTAACAGGATAACCGAAATATTTGCGCAACAACCAGCATTGTACGTTGCCGATGGGCACCACCGTACTGCAGCAGCTGCAAGAGTTGGACAGGAAAAGAAAAGTAAGAACCCAAATCATACCGGCAATGAGGAGTACAACTACTTTTTGGCTGTAATCTTCCCTGACGATCAGCTTAGCATTATTGACTACAATCGAGTTGTTAAGGATTTAAATGGCCTTACACCAGCACAGCTTATCGAAAAAATTGGCGAAAAGTTTGATGTTGAGGAGAAGGGAACAGAAATTTTCAAACCCCATTCTCTGCACAACTTTAGCATGTATCTCGATGGTAAATGGTACTCGCTTACTGCCAAACAAGGTACATACGACGATAGCGATCCTATTGGTGTGCTTGATGTGACAGTTTTGTCAAGCCATGTACTCGATAACATACTTGATATTAAAGATTTAAGAACTTCGAAGCGTATTGATTTTGTTGGAGGTATTAGAGGTTTAGGAGAGTTGAAGAAACGAGTTGATAGTGGCGAAATGGCTGTAGCATTCGCGTTATATCCAGTATCAATGCAGCAGCTTATTGATATTGCTGATACAGGAAATATCATGCCACCCAAAACAACTTGGTTTGAACCTAAACTTCGAAGCGGATTGGTTATTCACAGTTTAGATTAAACATAATTAATTTAATTATGCTGAATCGGATAGTCAAAACTATCCGATTCTTTTTTATCCCCTGTACGCCAAATTCAAAATAGATTATTGTTTTGCGAATAATCCTATAGTATGTTAACTTTGCCTCAAAGTATTAAATATATGAGTATAGCCAATAGCCTGAAAAGCATAATTGCAGAGTTACCCGATAATGTTACGCTTGTAGCAATTTCAAAAACGCATCCACCCGAAGTGGTAATGGAGGTATACAATGCAGGGCAAAGAGTTTTTGGCGAGAACAAAGTGCAAGAGCTTGTCGCAAAGCACGAGGAGTTACCCAAAGACATTGAATGGCACATGGTGGGGCACCTTCAAACCAATAAGGTTAAGTATATTGCACCTTTTGTCCATCTTATCCATTCTGTTGATAGTTTAAAGCTGCTTAAGGAGATTAACAAACAAGCAAAGAAAGCGGACAGGCAAATAAATTGCTTATTGCAAGTGCATATTGCTGAGGAGGATACCAAGTTTGGGTTTAGCGTTGCTGAACTTAAAGAAATGCTTGATTCTGATACTTTTGCTCAATTATCGCATGTTAAGGTGGTAGGATTAATGGGCATGGCCACTTTCACCGATAATACAGAACAGGTGAGGAGGGAGTTTCGTTCTTTATCAAATTTATATGCCGATTTAAAAGCAACCTATTTTAGTAGTAGTGATTTTAGCATTTTATCTATGGGCATGTCAGGCGATTATAGCATTGCAATTCAAGAGGGAAGCACCATGGTGCGTATTGGAAGTAGTATTTTTGGCGAAAGGTTTTATGGAAACAAGTAAAAAAATTCATATTTTTCCGAACAAATTACACTCCTAATAGAAACCAAAATGGCAAATTTAGAAACCACCTACTTGGGGTTAAAACTCAAAAACCCAATAATTGTTAGCAGTTCGGGTCTTACGTCAAATGTCGAGTCTATTAAAAAGCTCGCAGATAATGGTGCAGCTGCCGTTGTGCTAAAGTCTCTTTTTGAGGAGCAAATTCTTCAGGAAGCCGGATCGCTTTCTGTGCACTCCGATTATCCCGAAGCAGAGGATTACCTTAAATCATACGTAACGAGTAACAATGTTGACAAATATCTTGAGCTTATTTCTGATGCAAAGAAAGCCGTGGATATTCCGGTAATTGCTAGCATTAATTGTATCTCGGCTACAAAGTGGATTGATTTTGCAGCAAAAATTCAGGAAGCAGGTGCCGATGCCCTTGAAATAAACGTTTTTATTTTACCAACCGATAGCCGCAAAAAGGCAGAAGACTATGAAGAAGTGTATTTTACTCTTGCCGAAAAGCTGAAGAAAATTATTACTATTCCTTTCACCTTTAAACTGGGTGACCATTTTACAAATCCTTTACGAATTATTGAGCAGCTTTGGTATAGAGACGTTAAGGGAGTTGTACTTTTTAACCGCTTTTTTGCTCCCGATATCGACATCGAAAATATGAAAGTAGTTTCTGCAGAAGTGTTTAGCAATCCTGCCGATATTCGCGATTCACTACGTTGGGTAGCCATTGCCAATCAGGTTATCCCAAAGATTGATATATCTGCATCAACAGGAGTGCATGACGGAGAGGCTGTTGTAAAACTTATACTTGCTGGTGCAACAAGTGTACAGGTTTGCTCAACCTTATACAAAAATGGACACACATACCTTAAATCGTTAGTTGATTTCTTATCGAAATGGATGGATAATAAAGGCTTTAATTCAATAGAAAGCTTCAGAGGTAAAATGAACTATGGGAAAATTGGCGACCCCGATGTTTATGAGCGGAGCCAGTTTATGAAATACTATTCTAGCTACGAGTAATATTTATCTACTTAGCGTTAAGAGTTAGAAATATAAAGAGCGATTATTCAATCGCTCTTTTTGCTTTTTCTAAAATACTAATCATTTCAAGCAAGAGAAGCTGCTTATCTCTGTTCGATTTTTGAACCGCTTTTTTTATGGTTGAACCATATTGGGTAAGCTCATTGGCACTCAACGAATCGATTGAATTTTCAATAACAGTAAAAGCTTCGAAAGCAGTTTTATAATTTGCGTTTATTAGTATTTGGATATATGGATCCAGGTGTTTCGAGAAATCTAATCTGCTTTGCCACGAAACAAGTACAATGTCATTTACATCTTTATCTGCATAGTTTTCCGATACAAAATCGGAAATTATTTTAACGGCATCCTGTAGCTTTATATCCGATAAATACTCAACCAATGCCTTGTTAAGTAGCTCCGATCTATTTTCACTAAGTATTTCGAGAAGCGTTCTTACATAAAAAAGTTCCCCTTGCTCTTTAAGGTCAATTAGCATTGCCATTATCTCCTCGTCGGAACTTTTCTTAAGAGCATTAATTAACGCTTTTTGTTTCTCGTTTGTACCTTGTTTCTTTTCTGCAACCATTTACATTATATTTTGGGCTGCAAATGTACTAATCAATAGCCAAATATCGGAGCATTCTTTAATCAAAGTTTTACCATATTAATAACCTCCATTTACATGTGTTGATTGTTGGTATTATTCAGTTTGCAATAAAGTCTTTGTGCTGTTTAGTAGGATATAAAAAAAAAANNAAAAAAAAAAAAAAAACTATACTTTCGGGATTGTATAATTGGCAAAAGCCAAACTTTTTTTGCTAAATTTACTACAACTTTTTACCAAAGTTTACTTTTTACATTATAAACTAAAACTACTATGGCAATAAGGTTCGTTAACTCAAAGGCAAGTTTAGTTTTGTTTTTTTTAGCTCTAGCTGGCCTGTTTGGCTGTGCCTCCGATTCGTCTAAGCAGGATAGGGTTGAGGTTGATGCTAAGGATATTGTTGTTGATGATGATGTTAAGTCTGGAGTGCAAACCGCACGTCAAATCTTCTATTCGCTGCCTTCGCCATTAGAAACTGCAATGATATTAAAGAGGTCTGGAGCCGAGTATAATCCAGAAATACTCAATCCAGTGGAAAACATTTCGCGATACACAACCAGCAAGAGCATGGCGTTAAACCTTGGTATTTACAGTACAAATCTTAGTTATGCTAGTTTGTTCGATCAAACACAAGCCTCAATAAAATACATGACGGCCTCAAAAAAGATGGCCGAGGGGCTCGGAATACTTAATGCTATCGACAATACCGTTATTCAGCGACTTGAAGAGAATGTGAATAATCGAGATGTAATTATGGAGATCATTTCCGAAACATTTCTCAATACAAATTCCATACTCGAAGAAAACGACAGGGTCGCTATTGGTTCCATAATACTTGTAGGTGGTTGGCTCGAGGGTTTGTACATTGCCACATCGCTTGTCGATGATATTTCTTCGGCAGATAATGAACTTGTTGATAGGATTATTGATCAAAAACTATCGATGACAACTGTTATTAGGCTTTTAGAGCAGCATAACGATAATGCTGATGTTAGAGATGTACTTAAGGATATTAATGAACTTAATACTATCTATGATAAGATTCAGGTTTCAGTTTCTCAGGTAGAAGTTGTAACCGATAACTCTACAACCACAACCTTGCGTAGCAAAAATGTGGTATCAGTTAATCCTGCTGTATTCAACGAACTTAAGGATAAAGTAATTGAAATTCGCACTAAGTATATAATGTAAAAGCACTCAATATGAGATCACTGGTTTACATACTTTTTCTTGGCCTATTCGCAATGAGTTCCTTTACAGGAACCGCTCAATGTAAAAATTTTGCTAAAAGGGTTTGCCGGTTAGAGCTTGCCCCATTTATACACGATGGTAACTATAACGCAGCTATTTTAACCGAAGGCGAAGATGCCGAACTCTTTAAAACCTTTTATGCAGGGCAGGAGTACCGTATTGCTGTTTGTGGTTCAGAAACTTTGGCAAAAGTAGAATTTCAAGTACTAGATGTAGAGCGAAGGGTATTGTATACCAATGCCTCTAAAAATTTTGCTCCATACTGGGACTTTAAAGTGGAAGCAACTCAGCAGCTAATTATTACGGTAAAAGTTCACGATAACCCTGGATCGAGTAATGCTGATATGCTTGAGAGTGGATGCGTTGCAATTATGTTTGGACTTAAACCCGATTGATATTATATTTAACCGATTATTAAAGCCGCATTAGCGGCTTTATTTATGGGGTAATTTTTCCCTTTAGAAATGAACCTGTATGGCTTTGTTTACACTGTACAATATCTTGTGGTGTTCCTGTTGCAACAATCTCTCCGCCTTTTTCGCCGCCATCTGGTCCTAGATCAACAATCCAATCAGCACACTTAATAACCTCTAAATTATGTTCAACCACAATTAGGCTGTGACCTTTATGTATAAGTGCTTCGAATGAACTAATTAGCTTTTTAATATCATGAAAATGTAATCCGGTTGTAGGTTCATCAAAGATAAAGAGGTGTGGTTTAACAGCCTGTTCTTTCTGTAAAAAGTAAGCGAGTTTAACCCTTTGGCTTTCGCCTCCGCTAAGCGTGCTCGACGATTGACCGAGTTTTATGTATCCCAGACCAACATCTTGTAGAGGTTTGAGTCGCGTTACTATTTTTTGAGCAGTTTTATTGCTGTCAGCAGCAAAAAAGTCAATTGCTTGGTTAACCGTCATTTCAAGTACATCAAAAATACAGTAATCTCTGTATCTAACCTCAAGCACATCCTCTTTAAAGCGTTTCCCACTACACGATTCGCAAACAAGTGTAACATCGGCCATAAACTGCATTTCAACCTTTATAATGCCTTCCCCCTGGCATTCTTCGCATCGTCCTCCTTCAATATTGAATGAGAAATGCGAAGGTTTGTAACCGCTTTTTATTGCATAGGGTTGTTCGGCAAATAGCTTTCTAATTTCATCGTAAGCCTTAATATATGTAACAGGATTTGAGCGAGATGATCGGCCAATTGGGTTCTGATCAACCATTTCAATGCCATGTATCATATGCATGTCACCTTCTAGCTTATCGTGTTCCCCTGGTCTTTCGCCCACGCCACTTAATCGCTTTGCTAAGGCTGGGTATAGTATACTTTTTACCAAAGTTGACTTACCCGATCCGCTAACCCCTGTAACTGCAACCATGCAGTTTAAGGGGAATTTAGCGTCAATACTTTTAAGGTTATTTTCGCGAGCACCCTTTACCTCAATGTAGCTACTCCACTTGCGCGGAGGATGGTCGGGGGTAATGCTTTCTGCTCCATTTAGGTACTTGGCCGTTAAGCTATCGGTTTTGTACATTTGTTTTGGAGAACCGTAGAAGATAATTTCGCCACCTTGCCTTCCTGCGAGGGGACCAATGTCAATTATAAAGTCGGCAGCCCGAATTATCTCTTCGTCATGTTCAACCACAACTACGGTATTGCCAATTTGTTGTAAATTTTTTAGTACGCCAATAAGCATATTTGTATCGCGTGGATGTAGCCCAATACTGGGTTCATCCAGTATGTATAGCGATCCAACCAAATTGGATCCAAGCGAAGTGGCCAGGTTTATGCGTTGTGATTCTCCTCCAGATAAGGTTGATGATAGCCTGTTTAGGGTTAAGTAGCTTAAGCCAACATTTAGCAGGTAATCAATTCGGTTATTAATTTCAACTAGAATTCTTTTTGCAACCTTTTGTTCGAATGGGTTTAGCTTTAAGTTTTTAAAAAACTGAGCAAGTTTGTCAATTGGTAAATTAACGAGTTCGGGAAGCGTTTTATCATGAACTTTAATGTATGTTGCCTCTTTTTTTAGTCGTTGCCCTTTGCATATTGGACAAGTAGTTTTGCCTGTGTAGCGCGAAAGCATAACTCGGTATTGAATTTTGTACCTTTTTTCCTCAAGATGGGAAAAAAAGTCGTGAAGGCCAGTAAAGCCTTTAGCCCCATTCCATAGCAATTCGCGTTGCGCATCGGATAGTTGATAGTATGGTTTATGAATGGGGAAATTATACTTGTCGGCAACGGCAATAAAAGCTCGTTTGTACTCGCTCATAGTATCGCCTTTCCAGCAAGCAACAGCACCATCGTAAATAGATAAACCTTTGTCGGGGATTACTAGGTTTTCATCAATTCCAACAACCTTTCCATATCCCTCGCATTTAGGGCAGGCGCCAAGTGGATTGTTAAAGCTGAAAAGATGCTCGGTGGGTTCTTCAAAAACAATACCGTCGGCTTCAAAGCGGTTTGAAAATGTAATATCGCTCCGTTTTTCACCATTGAAGACGGTTAGAATACAGGAACCGTCTCCTTCGGCAAACGCTGTTTGAACTGAATCGGCACATCTGCTTAAAAAATCATCGTCGTGCGAAATCGAAAACCTATCGATAACAAGTTTAATAGCGGCTTTTGAAATGGCGACAAGTTGCCTAATCTCGTTACTATCAATTCTCACAATTTTATCGCCAACCTCAACGCGGGTATAGCCTTCGTTTGCCAATAGGCTCAAAACGCTTTCAGCCGATTTGTCGCTGTTTATGCTAATTGGTGCTAAAAGCATTGCTTTTTGACCCAGTGGGAGCGATGAAATTTCGTTTACAACATCGGTAACGCTGTGCTTTGTAACCTCTTTTCCCGAAATAGGAGAGTAGGTTTTTCCTATCCTTGCATACAGCAGCTTTAGGTAATCGTATATTTCTGTAGATGTGCCAACAGTAGACCTCGGGTTGTGAGTGTTAACCTTTTGCTCGATGGCTATCGCAGGAGGGATACCGCTAATCAGATCAACCTCGGGTTTGGTTATTCGTCCAAGGAATTGCCTAGCGTATGCTGAAAGGCTTTCAACGTAGCGGCGTTGCCCTTCGGCATACAGCGTATCGAAAGCCAGCGACGATTTTCCCGATCCCGATAATCCTGAAACTACAACAAGCTTGTTGCGAGGAATGTCGACTGAAATGCTTTTTAGATTGTGGACTCGTGCGCCCTTTATTGATATTACCTTGCTACTCTGCATTCTTTTCAAAATATTAACCCACAAAGTTACTGAAAGATTGTTGCTTTTCTATATAAGTTTTTGCTTGTAAAGAATGAAATAATCCACAAAATGTTCAAAAGTTTTGTTTTATACCTATTTTTTTACTTATTTGGCATAATAAATGTTTAAGTCAATTTACTAACCAATAAAAGCCATTGCCTATAGAACACTTCTACCTAACTAATCAATAAGTAAGGAGGTAGTTTTGAAAGAGTGTAATCTTTCTGATAACGAGTTGGTAAACCAATTCCTATCAGGCGATCAGATGGCAATTGAGTTATTAATCCGTAGGCATCGAAAGCGAGTATTTGGATATATTCTATTGCTGGTTAAAAACCAAACCATAGCCGAGGATGTTTTTCAGGATACTTTTGTAAAGGTTATAAAATCGTTGCAAGAGAATAAGTATACCGATAATGGTAGGTTTGTTTCTTGGGTAATGCGCATTGCGCATAATCTGATTATCGATTATTTCAGAAAAGAGAAACAGCTGAAAACCTATTCCAATGACCAATCAGAAGTCGATGTGTTTAATTCGCCAAAGTTCTCCGAAAAAAACGTGGAGGAGCATATGGTTTTTGAACAGATACTAAGTGAGGTAAGGGTTTTAGTTGATGAACTTCCCGAGGAGCAAAGGGAGGTTGTTTTACTAAGGCATTATGCTGGCTTAAGTTTTAAGGAGATTGCCGAGCAAACAAATGTTAGTATCAATACCGCCCTTGGCAGAATGCGCTACGCGCTTATTAACATGCGCAAGGTGATGCAAGAAAGAAATTTGGTTTTAACATTATAGCATACAATTTTTTTATTTTTGGCTCGTTCATGTTATAAACTAACACAAAATGAGCGTGCCTATGCATAAAACCTCTACACCATTACTTTGGGTTTATCAGCAGTATGGAAGTCTTAATATTGATGACTTGCTAATGCTGAATGACCTTTATGAGCCAATAGATTTTTTTCAACAAATGCTCGACGAAATCGATAGGATACCAAATGATGTTTCAAAGCAAACAATTGATAGTATTCTAGGCAAAATTTCTTAAACTATTTTTATTATTAAAGCCAGAATTTTTTCTGGCTTTTTTTTGACTTCGTATTATTTAAAATGATATATTTGTGATATTAAAATAATATCATGCTATTGTTTTTAATAAATTAAAAAAATCGAATATGAAAACACAGGAAGAATCCTTTAGCGGATTAAGAATTAACGGCATATTAATGCTAATCATTAACTTTTTGTTGCTCTTTGCCATCGTTTTCTTCTTTATTAAGTTAGTGTCGGGTACAAGCCTTAGCCCATTACTAACTGCTCTTAGCGGAATAGGTTTAGGACTAATGTTTATCCTAAACAATATTTTTTGGGCTGGTTTTATGCAAATTGAGCCAAATGAGGCGCGAGTGATGGTGTTTTTTGGCAAGTATGAGGGAACCGTGAAGGAGAATGGTTTTTTTTGGGTTAATCCCTTTTACGCAAAGCAGAAGCTAACGCTTCGTGCCCGAAATCTCGATGCCGATCCAATAAAAGTAAACGATAAGAATGGAAACCCAATAATGATTGGGATGGTTTTAGTTTGGCGACTTTTCGATACCTATAAAGCCTCTTTTCATGTTGATAATGCCTCTATGGTGGCCAGCGCAGCCAATGCAACGGCAGTTGCAAAGCTTAACGAGAAGATGATGGCCTACCAGAATTTTGTAAAAATTCAGTGCGACGCTGCATTACGCTACATTGCAGGAATGTTTGCTTACGATATTAATGAGGCCGATAGTCCAAATGAGCTAACGCTTCGCTCAAGTGGCGATGAGATAAATAAGATACTTGAAGAGCAAATAAATGAGCGTTTGGCTATAGCCGGAATTGAAGTAATTGAAGCAAGAATTAACTACCTGGCTTATGCTCCTGAAATTGCTGCTGTTATGCTTCGCCGTCAACAGGCGGATGCAATTATTGCTGCTCGCGAAAAAATTGTTGAAGGAGCTGTTGGCATGGTTAAGCTAGCTTTAAACAAACTTGCCGAAGGACAAGCCATTGAGTTTGACGATGAGAAAAAGGCAGCCATGGTTAGCAATTTAATGGTTGTGCTTTGCTCCGATGAATCGGCTACGCCTATAGTAAATGCCGGAACGTTGCACCAATAAGTTATTATGGCAAAAAAGAAATCGTTTGTATTGCGTATTGATCCTGAAAAGCTGGAGGCTTTGGAGAAATGGTCGGCTGATGAGTTCCGTAGCATTAACGGACAAATTGAGTGGATTATCGAACAAGCCCTTCGTAAGGCCGGACGGAATAAAAAGAGTAGTAACAATAATAATCATTAGTTAGATGGCTATAGTTCAATCAAAACAACCCTGCCCTAAGTGCGGAGGAAAAGACTTCGACCTTGGCGAAGTTCACATTGCCGGTAGTATGCTTACGCGTATCTTTAACATCCAGAATAGAAAGTTTAGCTCGTTTACCTGCTTAAGGTGCAAGTATACCGAGTTCTACCAAGTGCCTGCGCGCAAAGCGCTTAATGTTCTCGATTTTTTCGTTGGATAAATCATTGTGCTATGAAAAGATTAGTAACCCTTTCCTTTATCCTAGTAATAGGATTTGTAAGTATCTGTTTTGCTACAGTTGATAATCCGCAGCAATTTCACTCGGCTGAAGTTGCCGTTTTTAACGGCAGCGATTCACTTTACGGTACTTTACTAACCCCGCATAAAGTTGAAAGTCCAGCTGTAGTTCTAATTATTGCTGGTTCTGGTGCAACCAATAGGGATGGCAACCAATTTGGTATGACCAATAATAGTCTTAGGTTTTTGGCAGAGGGGCTTGCTTTACAAGGAATTGCTTCGGTTCGTTACGATAAGCGATGTATAGGGAAAAGCAAGTGTAGCCAATCCGAAAGCAACCTTGTTTTCGATGATTTTATTGATGATGCATCGATATGGCTACGCGAACTGAAGCAGAACGAAAAATTCTCAAATGTATATGTTGCAGGCCATAGTGAGGGATCGTTAATTGGCATGGTTGCCGCTCAAAAGACTTGTGTTGATGGATATATTTCCATTGCAGGAAGCGGAAAAAGAATCGATAAGGTTATACTTGAGCAGCTCAGTATCTATCCCGAAGCGATGTATAACGTATCAAAAGCAATTCTTGATACTCTTCTACAGGGAAATACGGTACAGAACGTACCTCCTTTGCTATATAACTTATTTAGACCTAGCGTTCAGCCATATTTTATAAACTGGTTGAAGTATGAGCCTGTTGAAGTTTTAAGCACGTTTGAAGTTCCAATTTTAATCGTCCAAGGAACCACAGATATTCAGGTTTCGGCTGAGAATGCCGAACTTTTGTCAAATGCAAATTCAAGGGCAAAGTTGGTTATTATTGATGGGATGAACCATGTGCTAAAGCAAGCCGAAATAGATAGAACAAAAAATATGAGTACCTATTCAAATCCTAATTTGCCGATAGTTCCTGAGCTGGTTGAGGCAATTAGTGATTTCATATTAACTCACTAAAAGAATATTTACTATTGATTCAACAGGTTGGCCAAAGTGCATGCAACAACGCCAGCTGTTTCGGTTCGTAAACGCGAAGGACCTAAGCCAACTGTTGAAAAACCATTTTGCCTGGCTAAATCAACTTCTTGGGGTGAGAAATCGCCTTCTGGACCTATAAGAAAAAGTGTGCTTGTGTTTTCTTTGATAATGTTTTTAGCATGGGGTTCGTTATAGTCTCCACAGTAGGCAATTAGCTTTTGTTCCTCGGTGTTGCTGCTTGCTATTGTTTTAAAAGGTGTTAATGGGTTTAGTTTAGGAAGGTATGCCTTAACCGATTGTTTCATAGCTGCAATTACAACTCTCTCAAGCCTTTCAGGGTTAACGTTTTTTCTTTCGGAGTGGTCGCATAGTATTGGTGTAATCTCATCAATACCAATTTCAGTAGCTTTTTCGAGAAACCACTCAAATCTATCGATATTTTTTGTTGGAGCAATTGCAATGTGAAGGCGAAAATTTCGTTTGGCAAAATCGTGTTTTGTATCAATTATCTGAACTTCGCAGCGTTTTGGGTGCGGATTAACAATTTGGCAGGAGTGAAGTGTGCCTTTTCCGTCAACCAGCTGAAGGGTTTCTCCAGTGGTCATTCTTAGCACTCTTATACAATGCTTCGATTCGTCTTCAGGCAAAGTAACCAAAGGGCTTGAAATATCGGGAATATAGAAAATTTGCATATATATTTGCGTTTGTACAAAAGTAGGAATAATAGCTTTACAATGAAAAGAATTGGCATAGTTAGCGATACGCACGGATTTTGGAGCGATGAGCTAAACGAGTTTTTTGCTGACTGCAACGAAATATGGCATGCTGGTGACATAGGAAATATTGAAACTGCGCTAGCAATTAGCGAGTTTAAACCGCTCAAAGCTGTTTATGGAAATATCGATGACCAAAAGGTTAGATTGGAGTATCCTGAAATTTTGCGTTTTGTTTGCGAAGATGTTGACGTATTGATGACCCATATTGGTGGATACCCAAACAGATACGATAGAATTGTTTATAAACTCATTTCGGAGAATCCTCCGAATCTTTTTATCTGCGGGCACTCGCACATTCTAAAGGTAATATACGATAAGAAATTCGATTTACTGCACATTAACCCTGGAGCTGCTGGCAGAACTGGATTTCATAATGTTCGAACTGCTGTACGCTTAACCATTGATGGGAAAAATATGAAAGACCTAGAGATACTCGAAATACCAAGGTAATAATCCGCTAAGGATTATTATCCTCAGTATTTGTGTTGTTGCTATCGGTGTTTGTTTCACCATCTATGCTTTCATTTGTTTCTTCGTCTTTTTCGGTCTCGGTTTCGGTCGTTTCTTCGTTATTATCAATTTCGTTGTTTTCGGTACTGTCGTTATTTTCCGTGTCGTTTACTGCTGAATCATCTTCGTTAATTTTATCTTCACTAGTTTCTGTGTTGGCTTTTCCGGTTAGCTCGTTGTATCGTTCGCGAGCACGTTGCAGCTCGCGTTTTGTGCCAACAACAAAGTTAAACGGAATTTGTCCGGCTTTAACTTTAACCCTTCGCTCGCGAGCGCGCATGTCGTTAATGGGCTCTGTAAATAGTGAGTTATGCGAAGATACCTGCATTGAACCTCGTGCATAGTTAAATACGTAGTACTTATCGGGCTCAAGTTCGAGGTATATAATCATCCAATCGCCAGTGTTGCGCTTGTATATCTCAATAAAGCCATTTACCTTTTTATTTATTTGGATATTTCCAATGGTTCCAATTCCCAGCCTTCCGTTTGATACGAACGATTTATTTATCGGATCCCAACGCATTTTTAGCTCGGAGAACGATATTGTACTCTCCATGTTAGCCGGAATTTGGGTCATTGCGCCAAATAGTCGAATTTGGTTGACAGCTGTTTGTGCTTCGCCAGGTTCTAGCCTCTCGTAAAGATGTTTTGCGTAAATTTTTCGATTAAGATCAACATTTTGTAGCCCCGATTTAAGGTTAATATCGTTGGCCATAGCCTCTAACGAGAGCTGATTAAAGTGAAATTTTAGCGACATTACCACGTCCATATTCAGAACGCTATCGTTTAGGTTATGCGTTAGTGTACCCGTAGTAAAATGGTTTATCTGACCAAGATTTATTGGTAGGTTTACTTTTCCTTCGCTGAAAAGCATGCAAAAATCGGTTGCTAGGCTAATAAGATTTCCAGTTGAGTCGGGGTTAGTAATTTTTTCTTTCGACCCTAGCATAAACCTATTCCTTTTCTTATCGAAGTGAAGTAATCCATGAGCATCAACAAGCGTTTTATCGCTGTACTCTTTCCTATCGGTAAGTAAGCCAGGGTATAGGTGAATTGAGTCAACAGTAACAATGCTTCCTGATATTAGGTTAACCATATTCAGGTTCTGAGGCGTTTCGGCTACAGGTATAAATAAATTATCGGGTTCGAGTCTGGCAGTAAAGCTAACATTGCTCGATTTTAGCTGCGGGCATTTGTACAACGGTTGTGCTCCGCCTTTAAAAAGCCAATATTTTTCAATTGCCGATAGCTCAAACGAACCAATAAACCCAAAACGGGGGCTAAGCCTAAAGTTATCGGGTTGAGTAAGGTTTCCAGAGGCAAAAGTATTGCCCAGTTCGTCAACCTTAATGTCGCTTAGGAATACAGGTTGAATCGAGTCGTTCTCGTCAACGTAATCAATGGTACCCGATGCAAAATACTTTTTACGGCTGGGGATTGAAACATTGGCATCGTATATTGAGTGGAACCGATCGGTATAGTTTGCAGTAATTAGCGATTTTTTTAGTGTAAGCATTCTTTTTTTGGCGTCAACCTCAACTTTTTCTTCGTTCGGGTTAACAATAGCATCGGCAACAATTATGTAGCCAACCGAGTCGGCCTTAATATTTGGGTTAACCAAATTGTATTTGGCTATGGGCGATACGAAGTAGAGCGAATCCTCTTCGCGATGGTATGAGTAGAAGATTGATCCCGAAGGAATTGTGTCCTTATCGGCCATTCCCGAAACGTAAAATTCTTCCATTTCAATGGCTGGTTGTTGAGATGGAGTAGCGATTGTTAGCTCGTTATCATCCATTGCCCAGGTAAACTTATCGAGGTATGAGCGGTACATCATAGGGGGTAAGTCGGCAAGTAGGCTATTGTCTATTTTGCCAAACAATCCTTGGCGCGACTCAAAATCAACCCAAACCTTCATTTTATCGGCAGTTAGTGCAAGCTGATCGGTGTTTACAACATTAAATTCAACGCTTGCAGTATCGCTATGGAAGTCGATGGCGTTAAAGGCATACTCGTTCGATCGGAGTCGAGCCTTTTCCATATCCATCAGCCCGTCGCCAACCAATCCTAAAGGCTGAAGAATTAGGTTGCCTGTAAGTTGTGCCTGATTGTTGAATATTGAAAAAGGTTTTGTCCCTTTAAATGCGTAAAGCTGTTCGCTAAAGGGGAACCATTTTACCAAATGCTCGCCACCTTTTACTTGAGGGAATTGAATGCCAGCGGTTTGCTGTTGCATTTCAAATCCTGTAGTAACGGCTCGCATTGAATCGGGGAAAAAGTACATATTATCGGATGAAACGGTAGCCGATATGTAGGTTAAATCGCCCATTCCTCTGAGGCCTTGGTTGCTCAGGTCAATTCGTTGGAAAAACCTACCTCTGCCTTCGTAAACGGCATACCCTTCAGTTGGCGATTCGCGCCTAAATCCAAGCGAGTTATCGGGGCGAAGAACAAGCGTATCTTCAATGGGGCCAAGAATATCGGCCGAGTGGAACACGCCAATAAAGTTCATGTCCTTAAACTCAAAGTTGTTTATGTTTTTAAAGGTGAATGGGTAAATTTCGAAGTAAAAGTTATCGCGGTTATAAACCCCGTTGTGAATGGTTTTATCGTCGTAGTATACGAACGATTCCTTGGTGCTTTGAAAAATTGGGTAATCCTCGTTCATTTGGAGTCCCGATTTGTTGTCGGGTTTGTCAATCAGAATTTCGCCGGTAATGTTTTCGAGCGTGCTCGAAACCTTACTAAGTACTCGTTGCCCATAAAAGTCGAAATCATCGGTTTGGTAATCGATGTTAAGCGAGTCGATTGAGCTAAGCTCAAGGCTAAAGTTGGCATAATCGAAGTTGAAATCTTTACCATAAAAGGTAAAAAGGCCTGCTCTAACAACTCCATCGAAGGCAAAGTTCCTATCCTTTTTCAGAATTAGCTCTCGGCGCGCTGGGTAAAGGAAAACGTTTTGCGAATCGCTTACCGATACGTTTTCAACACCTTTAATGGCCATTTCGAGCGTGTTAAGGTTAAGCGTTACATTGGGTACGCCCTCGGTAGTTGAGCTGAACTTGAGCACATCGTAGTCAATAAACTGTCCGCGTGCCCTAATTGCATCGTACAGTTTTGGTAGTGCCTGTACTTCACCGGTTTCAAACTCGTAAAAAACGTAGCCTTCCATTGCAAGGCGCATAACCTCAATACGAGTTTGCTCAACCGATTTTCGCATAAAGCGTGAGAATTCCTCTACGTTAAAGGTTTTTGATTGAATTCGTCGCGTAAAATTGGCTACGGCGAAAAGCGGGTGTTGCTCATCGCGCCCCATTAGCCTGTCAAACTCCTCTTCGTTGAAATAGTTGTTCGATTCGAAAAAGGCCCTACCTAGCGATGAGCCAATTGGCGCACCGAAGGTTAGCTCGTTGCTATCGATTTGCCAACGAATTTGACCAAAGTTTATGGAGAAGTTATGGTATGAGCTTAGTATAGGGCTTTGGGTTGTAAGGAAATCCGTAGGCGAAACGGTTACCAACCGGTCGGCATCAGTATAGCTAAATCCAAGCCCAGTATGAAATAGCGAGTCGCTCTCAATTTTGAACCTAACCCTAGCGTAGTTCGACATTACGGTTTGTCTGCGAAAGATGTAGGTTTTTGCCTCAACTCTAAGAAATTCTTTATTGTCGCGTTTAATCTCGATTACTGCTGGATTTTCACGTGTTCCGCTGCCAACAAATTGCGAGCCCATCATGTAGTAACCACCATCAAAGTCAACTCCTTCGAAAAGGTTTTTAATCTTATGTCGTTGCGTGTAGGTGTAAAACTCGGGGTAAACAACGCTTTCGGGTTTCGATGCTCTTACTACCTTATCTTTTATCCGCCCTAAAGCAGGCTGGCTAAAGTAGTCGAGGTTGGTAAACATTACCGAGTCGGCTTCGTACTCGTTACGTGTGAGGTTTATGCTGTAGTTTGATAAGTTAGCGAAAATTTCATCTTCGGGAAAATTACTTCGTGACCAAGTCACTTTACCTCCTTTTCCTACCCATTTATCTTCGAGGGGGAAAAACCGGCCTGCAGTTGATTGAATTACAATGGAGTCGGTATTGTTAAAGCATACGAGGTTGGTTTCGGTGAAATTGATGTAGAAATCATCAGAAAAGTTAAAGCTAAAGTTGTTGTTGTTCGCTTTCCACGAGAAGGCAGGATTTATAACCAGCACGTTTTGAGCGAATAAAGCATATGAGTTATCGGTAAACCGATTAATTTTTGCGATTGAGATTTTGTCGTTTGTAGCAAGAAGCATCAATCCTTCGAGCCAAGGATTAAGATCTTCTCGTATTTTCTCACTTTCAGGATACAGTGAGAGTATTTTTGCGAGGGTAATAAAGTGCGATGTGTTGACTATCGTCTTTTTTAGTAACGCATTTGATACGTTTATTATGGTATTTTTTTGTTCAATTTCAAATGAAATGGAATCCTTATCCCAATATTCAACAAAGCGTTCAAACATTGGCTTATCCTCATCCTTTAGGTCGTCTTCAACAATTTCTTCGAGCTGCGAGGTGAATTGCTGCGGGTCGTAGTCGAATTTTGATATTTTTTGTCCAAATGAGCAGACGCTGTTTGCAACGAGTAATACAAAAACTAGAATTAAGCTAGCAATTGCATTATTTTTTAATAAAAAGAGGAGAGATTTCATAGTATTTGAATTATCCTATGGTTTGTTAGCTTTTATGGCTATTACAGCAGCCCAGTCGTTTTTAAAGCTTTTGTTAGTAATGAGCAAGCCTTGGTTTAACACTTCGGCTTCAAGAGTTTTTAAATCCTGTTGCAGAATCCCGCTCATAATAAGTATACCATTGTTTGCAAGACATTTAACATATTGTTTCATGTCGGCTAAAAGGATGTTCAGGTTGATGTTTGCCAATATAATATCGAAAGTTTCAGCACCAAGTAGAGTTGCATCGCCAAGAGTAGTGATAACCCTGCTGCACGCATTGGCTTTTACATTTTCTTTTGTGTTTTGGTAGGCCCATGTATCATTGTCGATTGCGGTAATGCTTTTGGCTCCAAGTTTTTCGGCACCAATGGCAAGTATACCTGTGCCACAGCCCATGTCGAGAACATTTTTATTGGATAGATTGATGCTAAAAAGTTGCTTTAGCATTAGCCAGGTGGTTTCGTGATGACCAGTACCAAATGCCATTTTGGGCTCGATAACAATTTCAACCTTAAACTCATGCTTTTTTGATTCATGAAAAGGCGCTCTGACGTAGCATAAGCAATCGATGGCTATTGGACTGAAGTTTTGCTCCCATTTCGTATTCCAGTTTTGATCTTCAATAGCCGACAGGTTATACGAAAGGGTTGAGCTAAATGCAGTAGTGTTTAATGTATGCTCAAGTTTTTGCCTATCGAAATTTTGGGTTGGTATGTATGCATTTAGCTCATTTTCGCTTTCGGCAAAGCTATCGAAACCAATTTCAGCCAACAACGCAGTAATAATATCAGCATCTTGTTGGCTGAATGGAGTAATGCTTATTTTAACCTCGGTGTAGTCCATTCTATTTTGGAAACGATTTAGCAATAGCAATAAAATCTTTTGCGCTAAGCGATGCTCCACCAATTAGCCCACCATCAACATCGGTTTTGGAGAAAATTTCTTTTGCGTTATCGGGTTTGCAACTTCCTCCGTATAGAATACTTGTGGATTGGGCAATTTCGTTACCGAATTTTTTTTCAATAAGCTGCCTGATAAATTCATGCATTTCTTGTGCCTGTTCTGGACTTGCTGTTCGTCCAGTACCAATTGCCCAAACGGGTTCGTAGGCAATAATAACGTTTTTCATTTCGTTGGCACTGAGCTTAAAAAGTACATCGGCAATTTGCTGTTCAACAACTTTAAAATGTTCGTTTGCGTCGCGCTCGTTAAGCTTTTCGCCACAGCAAAAAATTGGCATAAGGCCATTGCTCATGGCTATATTTACCTTTTTTAGTAGGGTTTCGCTATCCTCTTTAAAATACTCGCGGCGCTCAGAGTGACCAATAATAACATGCGATGCCCCAGTTGAGGCGATCATTTCAGCAGAAACTTCGCCGGTGTATGCTCCTTTTTCCCAAGCAGCACAGTTTTGTCCCGATACTTTAATCCTACTTCCAGCCAATGATTGAGCTATAAGCGCTACATGGGTTAGGGGAGGTGCAATAATTAGCTCAACATTATTGGGAGTTGATTTTGATAGCTCACTTACCTCGTTGGCAAGTTCGTAACCTTGCGCTGGGGTGGTATTCATTTTCCAGTTTCCTGCTACAATTCTTTTTCTCATTGTGTTAGTGTTTATATGTTGCTAATTGATTTTTTTTTGATGCGAGCCTACCCAAAGATACGAAAAAAACATAGATTTTTACGAAAGCCTGATCCTCGGATCGAGCATTGTATAAACAAAATCGACAGCAAAATTTACAATTACAAATACTATTGAAATGGTAAGTACCGATCCGATTACAAGTGGAATATCGTAACTGTTTAGCGCATTCACAACCACGTAGCCTAGCCCTTTCCATCCAAAAATATACTCAATAAAAACAACACCTGCCATAAGCGATGCAAACCATCCCGATATGGCAGAAACGACTGGGTTCATTGAGTTTTTTAGTGCGTGTCGCCAAATAATTCTGCTAAAGGTTAGCCCCTTTGCCTTGGCTGTGCGAATATAATCTTGCGAAAGGGTTTCGAGCATTGAGTTACGCGAAAGCTGAGTAACAATAGCCAAAGGCCTAATGCCAAGTGTGAACACAGGAAGAATTAGGTTTTTAAGCTGCAGGTTAACGCCTTCGCCCATTGGATCAATCTCCCATAGGTTTCCGGTAAGGTTTAGTCCAGTGAAATCTCCTAGCAGGAAAGCGAAAATCCAACCAAAAAGAATCGCTGCAAAAAACGAGGGGATGCTCATGCCAAATGCCGAGAAAACAATTAGACTTCGATCGAGCCAGCTATTCTTGAAAACTGCAGCTAAAATGCCAAGGGCAATTCCGATAGCTGTTGCAAAAACCATTGCCGACAGAGCAAGAATAAAAGTGTTTGGAAGTGTTTCGGCAATTATTGATGATACGCTCTTTCCGCTTTGGTACGATCGTCTAAGGTAAGGTGCTTTAAGGGCAATAGCCCTTTTGTGGTTGAGCGAAATTGAGAATGCAATACTGTATAGGTCTTTATTCAGAAAAATGTAGCTTTGAGGGTTGTTTGGGTTATGTATTGAGATTGGCGATAAGTCATTCAAGTATTTTAAGTATTGGGCTGCTGTTGACCTATCGAGTCCTAGGTCGCGCCGAATGGCATTTAGCGATGCCTCATCGGTGCGTTGCCCCATAACCATGCGTGCCGGGTCGCCAGGTATTAAGTTGAAAAGTGTGAATACTAATGTTACAACACCCCAAATAACCAGAATGCTGTATAGGAAGCGCTTAATTAAATAGTTTAGCATGGCGTGCTATTGCTTATCGAATTCCTTGGCTTGCTCCCAAATTTCGTTCATCTCATCGAGCGACATGGTTTTTAACGAGCGCCCTTGTTTTATGGTTTTTTGTTCAAGGAAAGCAAAACGTTTCATAAATTTTTTGTTTGTACGTTCAAGCGCTGTTTCTGGGTCGATATTGTAAAGCCTTGCAGCGTTTACCACTGAGAAAAGTAGGTCGCCAAATTCGGCTTCAATTCTTTCTTGGTTGTGGTTGTCAATCTCACTTTTAAGCTCATTAAGCTCTTCGTTAACCTTATCCCAAACCTGTGAACGTTCCTCCCAATCGAAGCCAACTGCTCGAACTTTCTCCTGAATCCTGTTGGCCTTAATAAGCGATGAAAGTGAGCTGGGAACTCCAGACAGAACGGTTTTATTTCCCTCTTTTTCCGACATCTTAATCGTCTCCCAGTTCTTTATCACATCGGTTGCGCTATTAACCTGGGTTTCGCCAAACACATGCGGATGCCGGTAAACCAACTTGTCGCAAAGCTGATTAATAACATCGGTTATGTCAAATAGGTTAGTCTCCGAAGCAATTTTTGAGTAGAAAACGATATGAAGCAGAATATCTCCAAGCTCCTTTTTTACGCCTTGCATATCGCCTTCAATAATTGCATCGGCAAGTTCATAGGTTTCTTCTATAGTTAGGTTGCGAATACTTTCAATGGTTTGTTCTCTGTCCCATGGGCATTTTTCTCTAAGTTCATCCATTATATTCAACAGTCTGTCAAAAGCTTCTAACGATTTTTTCATTGCAGGATGGGTTGACATTAGGTTTGCAAAATTTTACAACACAAAGATAAAAAATTAATTGGGCAAATTCCCTAAAACGCTAATGTTTACCGAGGTGAGACTATAGCTGATTAGCATTTTTTTTATGGTTAGCATATTCTCTACTAGGGCTTGTTTTAGAGAAAAATCATCAAATTTTTATAAAAGGTATTGTTTCGTGTTATATATTTAGCAAAGTGATGCTAATGCTTTTTATAACATGAAGAAATCCATAGTTCCAGCCCGAATAATTATTGCACTTGCTTTTATGCTAGTACATTTTACTTGCTTGTTTGCACAGGAAGAAGAATTGGTATTTGATCGGATTACTGTTGCTCATGGGCTTTCTCATAATAACGTTTACTCAATTGTACAGGATGATTATGGTTTTTTATGGATTGCCACCCAAGATGGCCTAAACCGATACGATGGCAAAAGCATTGAGATTTTTAGAAATGATGTTGACAATGCTAACTCGCTTTCGAGCAGCAATTTTGGTAAAATACACATTGGAAGCAATGGTTACTACTGGTTTGGTACCTTTGGAGGCGGAATAAATAGGTTTGATCCCATAACAAATACGTTTACAAATTTTTCATATAATTCTAACGATTCAACATCCATTAGCAATAATCAGACTCTATTTATTTTTGAGGACAGTAAGAATACTCTTTGGTTTGGAACCCCCGATGGTGGCCTAAATAGATACAATGCAGCTGATGAGAATTTTACTCGATTTCAGCATGACGTAAATAACGAACATAGCATTAGCGGCAATAGGGCTAAATGTATGTGCGAAACCCCCGATGGAACGCTTTGGGTAGGCACCAATAAAGGCCTGAATAAGTTTAACCCCGAAACGGGCACTTTCGAAAGATTTGTTAATAATCCGGCAGATAAAAGCAGCATTAGCGGTGATTTGGTTCAGAACCTGGTTGCCGACGACGATGGAACAATTTGGATTGTTTTACGCGATGGAGGGCTAAACCACTTTAATCCGACCACCAAAAAATTTACTCGATATCTACACAACCCCTCAGATCCATTCAGCCTTAGCGATAGCAAAGCCGATTGTGTACTCAAAGATTCGTATGGCAATATTTGGGTGGGTACCTACGATGGCGGGTTAAATAGGTTTGATAGCGAAACAAAACGTTTTTATCATTATCAGCATAATCCGAATAACTGCAATAGTATTAGCAGCAATAGGATTGAATATCTTTTTGAGGATAGTTCAAATATCCTTTGGATAGGTACAAGAGGTGGTGGGGTGAGTAAACTCGATTTAAAACCCAAAAAGTTTTCGCACATTAGGCATAATCCAAATAACGACAATGGTTTGCCACAGCACAACATAATGGCTATATGTAGCGATAAGTTGGGAAATATTTGGATTGGCACCGATGGCGGCGGATTAGTTAGATACAATGCCGAATCGGGTGAATTTATGCATTTTAATAGTAATGATATTATCAGCGGCAAGAGGGTTTGGTCCGTTCTTGTCGATTCTGAAGGGGTAATTTGGGCAGGTACTTATGGCGATGGTCTTTTCAGAATTGAGCCATCAGCACATGGTTATAGCATAGAGCAATACAAGCACAATTCCTCAAATCCGCAGTCGATTAGCAATAATCAGGTTAACGTTATTTTAGAGGATGATCAACAGAATATCTGGTTGGGAACGGCTTGGGGGTTAAATCGAGTGGTTAAGCATGATAATCCCAAAAACATCAGGTTTAAATCATTTTTACATAGCCAATACTGCAAAGTTTTTCGAACTACTGATAATTACGTAAACTCAATAATTCAGGACAAGAAAGGGCGAATATGGATTGGTTCCTATCAAAGTGGTTTATACCAATTTAATACAGAAATTGAGGAGTTTAGGCAATTTATTCCAAAGGTTAATGATTCGCTTCAGTTTGTAAAAGATCTAAAGTTGCTTTCTGTTTACGAAGATTCGCAAAACAACTTTTGGGTACTAACCGAAGCGCGCGGTGTACTTAAATTCGATACAGAACAGGCCACATATGTTGAGCATCCGAATAATATTCGGCTGAAGAATAATATGATGATTGGTATGCTTGAGGATGATTTTCGACATTTATGGATTGTTGGTACTCAGGAGTTATACCAGTTCTCATTGCTAGATAGCAGTTTTAGTACATACTCCTTTTCTGATGGGGTTGAAGTTGATGGGTTCTCGCGTAATTCATTTCACAAGAGTGCAAACGGTAATCTTTACTTTGGCGGAAACGCTGCCCTAACCTATTTTCATCCAAATCATTTGGTTAAGAATGGTCATATTCCGTCAGTGGTTATTACTGATTTTAGCATAATGAGCTCGAGTATATGGAATAAAAAGTTGGTTCCTTTTGCCAACTACTCTAAATCGGGTGAGGTTATTAGGCTTACCCATAACGATTATTTCTTTACCATTCATTTTGCTGCATTGGATTTTTCAAATCCATCAAAAAATAGGTATAAGTATAAGCTCGAGGGATTTAATAAAGATTGGGTTGAAATTGGAAATACTCAGCAGGCAACATTCACCAATTTAAACGCAGGCAGCTACACGTTCAAGGTAATGGGTAGTAATAACGATCAGGTATGGAACCTCTTGCCTATTGAGCTAAATATTCGCATAAAGCCTCCAATTTGGAAAAGAACATGGTTTGTACTAATAGAAGCACTACTTCTAGCAACACTTATCCTGTTCTTTATTCGCTACAGAACTTATCGCTTACGGGTAGAGAAAGCCATTCTTGAAGAAAAAGTTAACGAACGAACATCGGAGTTAAACGAAAAAAACGAAGAGCTAGAGCTTGCTCTGATTAGCCTAAAGAAAACGCAAACTCACTTAATTCAATCGGAAAAAATGGCATCGGTGGGTGTGTTAACTGCAGGAATATCGCACGAAATAAACAATCCGCTAAACTATATACATGGCAGCGCCTCGGTTATTGAAAAATACACACGACAGCATCTTAAAGAGCATGAAAATGAGCTATTGCCACTGATTGATATAATAAACGAGGGGATAATAAGAGCAACAAAAGTGGTACAGTCGCTCGATCAGTTTAGTCGAACTACCGATAGCTTTAACGAATTGTGTAATATAAACTCCATACTCAATAATTGCATTTACATGCTCAAAGGACGATTCGGCAGCAGGATAGAAGTGGAGATTGCTTATTCCGATAAACTTCCTAAGGTTAAAGGAAATGCCAGTAGGCTGCATCAGGTATTCTTTAGTATTCTTGTAAATGCCGAAGAGGCAATTACTGATTCGGGAAAAATTACAATTTCCACATTCGGCAAAAAGGGATGGGTTTACATACAAATTACCGATAATGGAATAGGAATAGCTAAGCAGAGTTTAAACAGGGTTACCGATCCGTTTTACACAACAAAAGATCCGGGTGAGGGCATTGGCTTAGGTTTATCAATAGCCTACTCAATTGTGAACGAGCATGGGGGGCAGCTGTCATTCGAGTCTGAAGAGGGGAAAGGTACAACAGTTACGCTTGCTTTCCCGGCTTTGGGATGAGGTTAGGCAAGTTTTTACCCAAAGTTTACCCGAACAACCCCGCCAACCTTTAGGTTTAGTAGTTCGCTTGCATAACCATTGCGAATGGCTACTTCGAGTAGGTTTGCTGAGTTGAATAGGGCTAACAGCTCACCTTGCTCAACTTCGTTGTAGCTATTGCTTAGCTTGCTTACCTTATTATGGTTGCTTTGTACAAAAATGTTGTATGCTCTGTTCTGCCCAACCCTCTCAAAAAGATTTTTAGAAATATTTGTTATCGCATTGTGATAAGAGTCGATATAGATTATGCTACCGCTTATAACCGATTCGTCAATGGTAGCTCGTAGTGAAATTCGCTGTTCAAACTCATCTGTTTTTTTACCAATTTTTTCAAGTTCAACTCCAATGGCCAAATTTTTTGCTGCTTGAACAAACATGCTTGCCGATTCAAAGCTACTTATACTATCACTTTCAATGGCAAATACTAGCTCGGGTAGTGTGCTAAACATTAACCCTATCATTCCGTTATCCGGAATAATAAAGAAATGGTTGTTGTAGCTAAAGGCAAGCAACCTCGACGATTTGTTTGAGTCGCTATTAACCAAAACCAAATGAATGGTTCCGTTTGGAAAGCTGCTGAAGCTATTTTTTACAATAAATGCAGCGTTGTTTATGTTGAAGCTGGGGATATCGTGGGTTATGTCAATAACCTGAGCATTTGGTACCGACGAAAGCAGGCTTCCCTTGAGCACACCACAATAATAATCGTGCTGGCCCCAGTCGGAGGTGAGCGTTATTACCTGTTTCCTTTTTGTTTCGTCCATACTCAGCAAATTGCTAGCAAATTTGGCTAAAAAATAGCATTGTGCGAAATTTAACTTGTAACATTTTTTTGCATATCCATTAGGCTTTATTGGTAAACAGTAATAAATGCCAAAACATGCACTTGTAACAAGGGTTAATTGCTTGTTTTTACTACTTTTGTATTGCTTTAGATATTTTGTGTTTAACAACGAAAATTTGTAAATGAACGAGAGGCTTATTCTAATTGAGGGTATTGATCCCTTAGCACTTTTTGGTGTAAACAACATAAATTTTAATCGCATTGCTGAGCATTTTCCCAAGCTAAAGCTTATTGCTCGTGGCGATGAGATTAAGGTGTTAGGTGAGGAGAAAGAAATTCAGCTGCTTGAGGAGAAGGTTAATAAGATGATTGACTTTTTCAGAAAGTATAATCGGCTTACCGAAGATAACGTTAAGGATTTTTTAAATGAAACTGATGATAGCCTCTCACAAGCAGAGGAGGATTTTGGCGATACGCTGGTGTTCGGCAATAACGGCAGGATTATTAAAGCCCGAACCATTAACCAACGTATGCTCGTTGATAAGTACAGTGAAAACGACTTACTTTTTGCCATTGGCCCTGCGGGTTCGGGAAAAACATATACTGCAATTGCTCTTGCGGTAAGGGCACTTAAAAATAAAGAGGTTAAGCGAATTATTCTTACTCGCCCTGCTGTTGAGGCGGGTGAGCGCTTAGGTTTCCTACCAGGCGATTTAAAAGAAAAGCTCGATCCGTATCTTCAACCTTTGTACGATGCGCTAAACGACATGATTCCGGCTCGTAAGCTTAACGACTATATGGAAGAGGGAGTTGTGCAAATTGCTCCGTTGGCATACATGCGCGGTCGAACGCTCGATAATGCTTTCGTAATTCTTGATGAGGCACAGAACACCAGCATGAACCAGATGAAGATGTTCTTAACGCGCATGGGGAATAACGCAAAATTTATAGTAACAGGCGATATTACTCAGATTGACTTACCCAAAAAGGAGGATTCGGGTTTAATACCTACCCTGAAGTTGCTAAAGGAAATTCCCGGTTTGTCGGTTATCTATTTCGATTCGCGCGATATTATTAGGCATCGCTTGGTTAAGTACATTGTACACGCTTTCGATAAGCTATCGAAAAAGACTGAAGAAGATTCTAACCATCAAAAATCATAAATCTCATGAGCAAAGCAATTGTTAATACCGATTACAAGTTTCCTGGTCAAACTAGCGTATACCACGGTAAGGTGCGCGACGTGTACTCACTAGCCAACGATGTTTTGGTGATGATTGTTTCCGACAGAATCTCTGCATTTGATGTTGTTCTCCCCAAAGGTATTCCTTACAAGGGGCAGGTGCTTAACCAAATTGCCTCAAAATTTCTCGACGCCACTAGTCACATTGTTCCAAATTGGAAAATCGCTTCGCCCGATCCAATGGTAACCATAGGGCACAAATGTGAACCTTTTCCCATTGAGATGATAATTCGAGGGTATTTAACGGGCAGCTCATGGCGAGAGTACAAAAAAGGAGCTCGAGAGATTTGTGGAGTTCCAATACCCGAAGGTATGAAGGAACATCAGGCGTTTCCAAAGCCAATTATCACTCCAACCACGAAGGCCGAGCAGGGTGCGCACGATGAGAATATTTCGCGCGAAGAAATTTTACGGCAAGGGCTTGTTTCCGAAGAAGACTACCTCAAACTCGAAGAGTACACCTATAAACTTTTTGAGCATGGCTCAAATATGGCTCGCGAGCGCGGTTTAATACTGGTTGATACGAAGTATGAATTTGGGAAAAAGGATGGGAAAATATACCTAATCGATGAAGTTCATACTCCCGACTCATCTCGCTACTTCTACCTCGATGGATATCAAGAACGATTCGACAATGGAGAACCACAGCGTCAGCTTTCAAAGGAGTTTGTTCGTGAGTGGTTAATGGAGAATGGATTTATGGGAAATCCTGGTCAAAGCGTTCCCGAAATGACTGACGAGATTGTTGAGAGCATCAGCAATCGTTACATTGAGCTTTACGAGCATATAATTGGTGAAAAGTTTATCCATGGTAAAGCTGATGATGTAAATAAGCGTATTGAGCAGAATGTTTTGAGTGCGTTACAGTCAAATAGTTAGCTAAGCAAACCTTATTATGAACAATTTTCACCATTTTTTTACAACAAGAGTTGCCCTCTTGTTTATGATTTTACCGCTATTGGTTTCGTGCGTTAGCAATAGCCAAAAGGCTGCCGAGAACAATGAAGTTACCTCAACCTATACGGATTTAAAGCAGGAACAATTAGCCCAATTAGGTATTTTTATTTCCGACTCGGCCGTGGTTTACAATAATGTTGTTGAGGGTGTTGGTGCAATTAATATTGTGATTAAAGATACCGAGTATTTTGGTAATATTGCTACAACTTCACCAACAGGATTTGCCTTTTACCCAAGGTATATAACAACGCTCGATACGCTGCAGCGATCAGCATACCTTATTTCGGGCAGTGAATACGAAAGTGAGCAAGAGGCACAGAAATGGCAATCGTTCGATAACCTCATTCCGATTGTAGTAGAGCAGCGAAAAGGTGATGTTGTTTTTGGTGAAACGCTTATTTTTTGGATGACAAAAACGCCAGAACTTGAGCGTTTACTAAAGGATATTAAACAGAACTAAGCAATTTTTCGATTTTACAAATGGCTAGATTATCTTATTTGTGAGATTTTCTAGCCATTATATTATTGTTTAGTAATTATGCTCTCAGCAATATCTTTACCTTGCTTTATCCTGTCGGCCATTCCAATTCCGTTGCGCATATTTCCGGCTAGGATCAATCCTGGATATCTTTCTTGTAGATCACAAATTGTTTTTAATCTTACTTCGGTATTCCTACCATATTGGGGAATTGCGTGGCTATATCTAAAAATTCTTATGATATCGGGATTGAATTTTCCTAATCCAAGCATTTGAATTAGATCTGGTTTTATTTTATTTAGGAGATCTATGTCGTTTAGATTAACAATATCAGGATTTCGATACCCGCCAACAAAAACCGATAGTAGTGCTCCATCGGTAGGACATCTGCCCGATAAAAATGACGAAGGGAAAAGGATTCCCAAAACATTTCTCTTTTCAACGGAAGGGACTAACCCTCCAAAAGCATTCAAATCTATTCCTTCCCATTTCTTAAAACGGAGGGATATTTGGGCAACCTTTGCGTATGGTAAACTGACAAAAGCTTCATGATGTTCAGTATCAATGAACTCAAGCATTTTTGGCAGTTCGTATGATCCAGCTGTTGTTACTACAACATCCGATGAGATATTAAGCCCATTGGCTGCAGTTATTTTGTAAACTTTATCGAAATCAATACTGATATTCTGTGTGTTAAGTAAAATATTTTCTTTTCCTATCTTTTCGGCGAGGGCATTGGTCAGATTTGACAGCCCACCCTTTACAGAGAATATTTTTCGCGTTGCCTTTTTTTCGCGTTCACTTTTCTTCACTCTTCCTTTCTTTATTGCGCCACCAATAAAACTACCATAGGTTTGTTCGAGGTTATAGAGTTTCGGGAGAGCAAATCGAGGTATAAGATATTCAGGATCACCCGAGTAAATTCCAAGTATAAAAGGATCAACAGCATAATCGAGGAAGCTTTTTCCCATTCTTCGTTTAACTAGGCTAGCTAGATTCTCGTTAGGATCAGTCCCTCTTTTTCGGAATGGTTCGCCAAGCAATCGAAATTTATCGTATAGGCTAAAGAGTGGGGTAGATAATCCAGAAATCAGTCCTGATGGTAGAGCATGCCAACGATCACCCTTCCAAATTAATCGTCGGTTTACGGCCGATTGAGCCATTTCTAGTTCGCACAAACCCTTTAAATCGTCAAATAGTTCAACAACCTCAGGGTGAGATATAACACCCGTATTGGGCCCTTTCTCAATGGTAAAGCCATCTTCTTCAATGGTTTCAATTGCTCCTCCAACTCTATCTTCTTTTTCTATAAGTTTAAAAGGAATACCCCTTTGCCTGAGGTAAAATGCAGTTGTAAGTCCAGTTAGGCCTGCACCAACAATTGTAACATGTGTTTTTATTTGATTATGCAGTTTCTCTCCCATTTTTCAGCTACTTAAATATTACTTGAATAAATTTTGCCTTTTCTGTTAAGAGGATCGAATGCCGATGCAATATTTCTAACAAAGAATCTTCCGGTTTCTGTAACGTTGAATCCTTTATTTGTTATTTCAATTAACTTGTCGGTTTCAAAAATCTTAAGACTATCTGAATTCAAATATTTTTTGCTATGAAGAATTTCTGGATCGAGATTGAGTTGAATAGCAATTTGCTCCCAATTTACCCTTAGGTTACACATAATTTCATTTATAATCTCTCGGGTTACTATTTCTTGTAGATTCAATTTGTAACCCTTTTTTATTGGGATATATTCTTTGCTTATTTCTTCTATATACTCATTCACATCCTTTGTGTTCTGGGCATATCCGCCGTGAAGCTGGCTAATTGCCGATGCTCCAAAGGCAAGAACCTGACCAGTGGTTCGGCGAGTGCAGTATCCCTGAAAGTTTCTATGCAACTCCTTTGTTCTAATGGCAGTGGCCAACTCGTCGTGTGGTAATGCAAAGTGGTCTAACCCAATGGCAGTATAGCCTGCATTGGTTATGGTTTTATAGGCATATTTCAGCAACTCCGACTTCGTTTCAACTGAAGGGAACTCATACTGGTTTAGAGCAGCTTGGTTAGGATTAATTTGAGGAAGATGAGCGTACGAAAAAGTAACCAGTCTATCGGGACGAGCCTTAAGCGCTTCGTGAACTGTAAAGGCAAAGTTTTCGGGTGTTTGAAGGGGCAAGCCGTAAATAAGATCAAGATTTACAGATGTACCATTAAATTTTCTAATATAATCAACTAGATCGCTTATGCTTTTTTGTGGAACTCTCCTGTTAACAGCATTCAGTATATGTTTATTAAAATCTTGTACACCTAAGCTAAAACGGTTGAACCCAATTTTCACGAGGGCTTCAATCGACTCAAATGTAAGGTCTGCTGGATGACACTCAATGGCTATTTCGGGAGAGGCAATAAAATCGAATTTACTCTGTATTTTCCTAATTAGCCTTTCTATTAATTCAATATTGATGTAGTTAGGTGAACCTCCACCAAAGTGAATTTGTGAGATGTGACGCAGCGGATCAATTCTTTTCGTAACTATTTCAATCTCTTTTTCAACGGCTTCGATATATTGATTTATCAATGTTTCGCTTTTTGTAATATGCGTGTTGCATCCACAGTAGAAACATTTTTGTGAGCAGAAAGGGATGTGAACGTAAATAGATAAATTGCGCGATCCTTTTCTGTTCGATTCATCAATAGTAGTGAAGTAATCTTTTTGAGTAAAATCATTTTCAAAAAAGTTAGCGGGCGGATAGCTAGTGTACCGCGGAACTGGCTGGTTATACTTTTCTATTAAACTTTCTGGTATGTTAAAAATGCTCATTGTTATTAGTTTTTCGAAAAAATAAGGGTTTAACTATTATCACATGTAAGTTCTTTTGAACTATACGTAAAATAAGTAATGCCTATTACAACAACAGCCATGAGTGTTTGGGTAAGAAACAGTCCGGAATAGCCAATGGAATCGGCAAGTTTACCACTCAAAACTGCAATTACCAAGCTGCTTAGATGTGTTATAACAATTTGAACAGTAAAATCGGTCCCTTCTCTTCCTGGGCGAACTATATCCATGCTAATTGTATAAATTACTACCGATGACATTCCGTATGTGCCCCATACCAAAGCAATTCCAATGTAAAGTTGATAAAGTTCAACCTGTCCCAACGAGATTATGTAAAAGAAGCCAGAGGCTATTGCACCAAGAAATGTAAATGCTAAAAGGCTTGGCCTTCTGCCAAAACGTTTTATGATGAATCCTCCAATAAATGCGCAAATTGAGCCAATGGCTGTACCAAAAATTCCTGCCATTAATCCAATCTGCTTCACGTTGAAGCCCAAATCTACCATAAAGGGTTTTTGCATGGCAAGAACTCCAATTATACCTGAATAAAAAGTGAGCAGTAGGATAACTCTCTTAATAATCTTTGGTCGAGCAAAAAAAGTGAAAGAGTCAGTAAAACGAACAATCTTCTTCTCGCGTTTAACCTTAAGGTGTTTTGCTATAACCGGACGATAAAGAGCTAATGGGATAAGCGCAACTATTACAAATAATGCCATACCCCAAAGTACACCTTTCCATCCAAAATGGTGGTAAATAACTAGAAGAACTCCGCTACCTACTAGGGTTCCAAGGAAACTACCTGCCGATTGCATGCTATTACCGAAAGAGCGTTGCGAATACTTAAGAGTTAGAATGGCATAGGCATCCGTCGCTATATCTTGGGTTCCTGAAGCAATAAAGGCAATAATCATAAGTATAATTATTACTTCGAAGTTTAGCTGAAGGTTAAGGAATCCAATGGAAATAATTATTGCCGCGTAAAGAAATTCCGATGCTAGTATCCACCTACGGTAGTGTGAAAGGGTGTGTCCTCTCATATCAACCACTGGGGCCCAAAGGAACTTAAATATCCAAGGCAACTTTATTAGCTGTAAAAGGCCAATCGATTCCAAAGAGTAGTTTTCCTGCCTCATTATAACAGGAACTATGGTACTAAAAAAGCTCATTGGAATTGATTGAGCCAAGTAAAGGAATAGAAGTGTAGTATACTTTGGAAATGAATCCTTCTTCATTTTAAGAAATCTAAATTGATTGTTTAATTAATATTAGCATTACAAACGAATATCCACTGTTATTCCAAATAGAGCTGGTTTCCCAATTTGTACATACGAGTTGCCCAATGCTTTAAAATAGAATGAGTTGTAATTACTTTTAAGAATGTTTTTACCCCATATTCCCACCTTAAAGGCTTTAAACACAAGACTAACTTTGGAGTTCAGCAATCCGTAATATTCTTGGTAGGCAATGTTATCCTCATTCCAATAGTGTTTACCAACCCCTGTGTAATTCATGTCGATATCAATGCCACTTGGGAATTGTCCCTTGAATGAGTGTGAATATGATCCACCAATATCGAAAGTGTGCTCGGGTATGTAAGGTAACTTGTTTCCATTGTAGCTCACGGTTTCGCTTCGTTCGTATTCTACAAAGTAGGCGTTTGTATATCCGTAGGAGAGGTGTGTTCTGAAATTACCTGATATTTTCCCAGTTAATTCAACCTCAGCGCCCTTACTAACCGATTGCCCTGCATTGGTTAGCATTGATCCTTGCCCGCTTGGGACAGGTTGATATATTTGCTGATTCTCCCAATCAATGTAAAAAAGGCTAATCTTACTAACGATCCGATTATTTAACCATGAATTTTTTGAACCAATTTCGTAGTTCCAGCTTTGCTCGGGTTCAAACAATTGGTCCTCCTCTCTTTCGAAGGTTGAGTTGAAACCACCTGAATTATAACCTTTTGCTATGGAAGCATAAATCATGTTATTTTTTGAAAACTCGTAGTTTAGTGTTCCTTTTGGAAGTATGTTGATAAAATTAAGGTGGTTTACAAAATCTTCAACACGAGTAGTATTGTCAATAATTGTTCTGTCGTATATATAATCGAGAGTTGCTTTTTCAGCATCAACTCGCACTCCTAAACTTAAGTTTAAATTATTAATGAATAAATTATTTATGGTAGTTTGTTGAAAAATTGCTGCACCCATAATTCTATGGTCGTATTGTTTTGACATGGTAGTACTGCCAGGAAGGCCGAAGGCTAATATGCCATCCTCGCCATAGTTAACGTTCACCACTTTATCAAAATTTTGAATAAAACCGAATGTTCCAAAAAGCCAATCAACCTTATTGTTTTGATTTTTTGATTTCAGAATGATTTCTTGAGAGAACATGTGTTGCAATTGATCTTGATCAACCACAAAAAGTGAACTTGAGGTAAAATCTTGATCTATATTTTGGAGGTCGTCAATAAGCTGGTAGCTTGAAATGGATGTGAGGTCAAACTTATCTGCGTCAATCTTTAAAAGTGCATTAGCCGAAACCATGTCGCGGTTGTAGTAGCTATAGCTATCGTAGCTTATTGGTGAAGCCTCCTGGTCGGTGTCATTGTATATGGAGTAGGGATAGCCACCCTGCATACTTCTGTCGAAGCCAACCGAATACTCTGCTGTAATGCTTGAATTGATAGTGTGATTAAGTTTGAATCTGCCAGCATACGATTCAGTTTCATCAACTTTTGCATTGGTGAACTGATTGTAATAGAAGCCGTCAAGTGTATTAAATGATCCCGAAATGTTAGCCGACAGTCCTTCGGTAATGGGTTGGTTATGCGAAATATTTGTTCGATAATTATGATAATTCCCACCTGTAAGTCTTATTCGGGTTTCCCTAATATTATGGGGTTTATTGGTGAAAATATTGATTACACCGCCCATGGTGTTTCGTCCGTATAGTGTTCCCTGTGGCCCTCTCAAAACCTCAATCCTTGAGATATCAATAAGTTCGAAGTCGAATGCTGACTTTTCGAAGTAGGGGATATTATCAACATAAAGTGCAACCGCAGGGGAATTAATCCTCGATCCAATTCCCCGAACATAGATTGGCGAGGTAAGCTTCGATCCGTAATCGGGCATAAAGAAGTTTGGTATTCTAGAGGTTAACTCCTTAACGGAGTGTATCTCACGATTTACAATCTCTCTTGATGTTAGTGCTGATACAGAAACTGGCTGATTGTTGAGTGATGTGATGTGTTTTACACCAACTATTTCAACCTCATCAATACTTCTATCAATAAAAAATGTGCTATCGGATTTTATGGCAAGGCCTTGAGCAATAGTATTATTTTTTATTAGTACAAAACATACTGCTATGATGATAGGAAATTTTAATTTCATCCCTAATTGATAATTAATTCAACAGACAATAACTATCATTCACTTTTGTAAGTAATTCATAAGGGTTGCTGAAATATCAGACCACATATGAGTTAGCCTAAAAAAGTTGAAAAATGATTTTAAAAAAAAGTGGCGAATGGATACTGTTAAACTAAATCGGGAGGGGGAAGGTTGATAAATGAAGAGCGAATAACAGTTAGACTAAGTGGAACAGGAAAGACTTTTTTAAGAAAGAGTGTTAATCGGATTTGAAAATTAAAAATATTTGGATTTCGGTAAACTATATCGGCTATTAAATGAAAATCTGAGTAGTCAAATGCTTTCTCATAGTCAATTGATATCTTGCTTGTTGGTGCTTCAATTATTTTTAAATCGACATCACTTTCAGCTACTAAATTTTGAATGGGTTTGTTGTTTGCCGATAATGTAACCAAAAAGACCAGATATCCTACAAGTAGGATAATATATGGAGTAAACGAGGAAAAAAGTCCAACAAAAAACATTACTGTTTAAGTTTAGATTTCCTTTTTGGGAACCAACCTTTTTTTACACGTTCCTCTTGCTCAATTATTTCATGTATTCCCCAAAGGAAGGTAAAAGCAAATATACTAATAATGGCTGAGATTATAACATTAGTAATTAGTAAAGAGACGACCAAGCCTACTAAACCTACTAGAAGGAAAAGATACCATAGCCTTTTTGTGAAATAGTATTCACCTTTAATGCACGCGTATCGGCCAAACCAAATAATTGCAACAGTTGCAAAGCCAATTATTAATCCTGAGAGATTTAGATTTTCCATAGCTATTCGTACTTTCTGTTCGGATTTCGTTTACATTGTCCTTTTAGCGCCCTTTTATGTTGCCATTGAATTTCGATGGTACTCCAAAAGAATCCGGCACTTAGTACGCCAAATATTATTGATGGTATGTCTTTAACAAATAAAGATGCTAAAGCAAACAAAAGAGCAGGCAGAAGTAAGGTCCACCATATTTTTCGGCCATAACGGTATTCAAGTTTAATTACTAATGGATGGAATAACCCAATAACGAAAAATGCCCCTAATCCTATAAGAAAACCTTCAATGCCAACCAAATAGCTATTTAGTAAATCCATTTATATTTAAAATTAGGTTTTGTGCTAAGCCTTGCTTTTTCAATAGCAAAAAGGTGACCTATACTTGGGTCACCTTTTATGTGCTGTTAAAGCTGCTTTAAGTGTTTGTCAATAAGAAGTGGAGTAGCCTCATCGGATGGGCGCGGGGCTGGGTACTCAATTATTTTGCCCTCAGCATCAACTAAAACAAAAGTTGGGACACCATAAATTTGGTATTGTTTGGCTGCGTCGGATAGCCATGCTCTCTCGGCATGGAGTTGTACGCCACCAAGCTGCTCATCGTTAACCATTTTTTCCCAGGCATTTTTGTCATCGTCTAGCGAAATAGCAATGAAAACTATAGGCTTACCCTTATAAGTATCTTTCATTTTTTTTAGGTGAGGTATTTGCGCGCGGCAGGGACCACACCATGTTGCCCAAAAATCGATATAAACGAGTTTACCCTTAAAATCGCTTAGTGAATGGCTCTCACCATTAATATCATTAAGTGTAAACTCCGGAGCGGGTTGCCCTGGAGCAAGGAGCATACGTTTTGTAAGTGCATTTTCAACGCTTTGCTTGTATTCATTAGCAGTTGCAACGGTTGAGAAATGGTTTCCAATGTTTTTTGCCACTTCAAAACTTGCCCATTTAACAGTTTCTTGGGTTTGGTTGTGCTTATATAAATCTCTAAGAGTTGTGTTCTCAATTAAAGAGTCTACTAAATCGTAAAACATAAGGTTTTGCTCAAACTCAGAGATGCCCTTGTTTTTATCGTCGCTTATAATTTCCCAATACTGGTTTTGCAAATGGTTAAAAACGAGGCTTGTGTACTCATTTATGCTTATGTGGTTGATGTTATTTAAGTCAACTTCGGCCATAAAGCTGTAATCATCGTCGTTTGGTTCGTACTCAGTATTGGTTATTCGTGAGTGGTAGTTCGGATAATTGTAGCGTAACTCCTTTAACCGATAATCGGCTCGGGCCATTTCCATTTGGGCAAAGTGCTTGTTTTTCGCTTCAAAAGGTCTTGTTTGTTCGTATATAACACTCTTAACCGAATCGAGTTTTGTTGTAAACTCATTTTTTGATAGGCCAAAGAGGGTATAGAAATCGTCGGTTAGCTTGCCAAAAGTTTGGTTATTCTGAATTATAGCCTTGTTCAGCTCGCTGTTTTCACCTTCAAACGTTGGTGCGTTATCGGGTTGTTCTATGTCGAACGAGATGTATGTGCTGTCACTTGGGGTAATAAAAATAGTCTGTCTGGTTCTTCCCGCCCGTAGGGTGTAATACTGGGGCATTGCAATTTCAGTTGTAAAGCTGAATGTCCCATCGCTGTTAATTCTAATGCTATCGGTAATGCCTTTACTTGTGGCTAAAGCATATTCCGAATTTAGGTTCTTAATGCTTCCTTCAATAATAGTAACCTGTGGTTTTTTGCTAGTGCACGAGGCTATTGCAATAACTAAAAGTGGAAATAAGAAGTATTTTTTCATGTTGATAGTTTTTTTGGCTTCGAAAAATACGCCATTTTTTACATCTAAAAAATAGGTTGTAATGTATATATGTAAATTTTAACAATAGTTATGGATAGTTTGTTTATTTGTCTACACATTTACTAGCTTATCAGCATCCACATACCAAATGTACGCATCAACCTTTGTGTGCTTCATTTCAAGTAAAAGATTTTTATACCTATTTACCTGCTTGATATGTTCCTTTTTTTCTTCGCCAAATTTAAAATCGATAACTACTGCTTCGTTATTGCGGGTCATTACACGGTCGGGTCGGTAGGTGAACCCCTGCGGGGTAATTATGCTCTGCTCATTTTTTACCTCCCAGCTGCCACTGAACCAGTCGGCGAATGGCATATTGCTTAAGCGTTCTTTTGCCAGTTGGGTAATTGGAGCAACTTTATCCAATTCAATTAATCCATCAACGTTTGCTTTTATTACAGCATTGGGTATATCGTTAACAGTATTTATTGAGGCAAAAATTTCGTGCATTACCTTTCCATGGTTTAAGGCTTTAAGTACAGGCTTGCTAGTTTTGCTAAAAAAATCTTTTGCTTCGATTTTTAGCTTCAGGCTGCTGAGGCTTTGACCAACAGGGTAGCTTTTAATGAGCCAATAATTCTGATTTGCCTCGTTACTGATGCTATCGCTTAGTTGGCTGTCTTTACTACCCATACTAAAACGCCTAAGCTTATCGTCGGAGTTAACTTCATTTTTTGCAAGGGGCATATTTTGAGTAGCACTTTGTATTAGCTTCGATACAGAGTCAATCCCATTGTAATCGCCTTCGCTTTCCTTCTTTGTTTGTGGCGCAAAAATATACAGCTCATTTTGCGCACGAGTAAAGGCAACGTACAAGAGGTTTAGGTTATCAACTAGCTCTTTCATTTCCTCTTCGGCAGCATCATTTGCAAAATGGCTTTGAAATGCATCTTTTGAGAGCCGAATGGGGTACTTAGGAAGCATATTGAACGGTTCGTGGGTTGTTCCAACCCAAATTACTGGCTGTTTGCTGGGTTGCCTAAAAGCCCAACTTGCATATGGCATTAATACAATGGGAAATTCGAGGCCTTTCGACTTGTGAATGGTTACAATTGAAAGTGCATTGGTTGATTCGGGCACCGAAAGCGAAAGCTTTTCGCTGTTTTTATCCCACCATTCCAAAAATCGGTTTACATCACCTTGTCCTCGACTGGCTAAGGTAGCAATGTGCTCATGCAGCTCGGCGAGGTACGCAAGCTCTCCCTTGTTGCTTTGTAGATTGTACTTAAGCACTATAGCCTCAAAAGCCTCTTGCAGCGGCCTTGTGTTAAGCTTGCTAAGCCATTTTATATCTTCAGCCACAGCTTCGGGGGTAAAATAGCTATGCCATGGCATTTGCTTAAGAGGTGATAACGATGCCAGTTCCTTTGCGAAAAGCCTAATATTCAACTGATTCTTGCTGTCTTGAATAAGCATTAAGGCCGAAATAGTAAACCGTACAAGATGCGATGCTACTAGCTTTAGCCCTTCTTGGCTAACAAATGCAATTGCGCGATTTGGGTTGGTTTGGTTATGCTCAACAAGCATATTGGCAATGCGTTGTCCTTCGGATTTTGTTCGAACCAAAATGGCAATTTGGTTTAACGAAAAACGCTTGTTAAGCTCAAGAATTTGCGCTATTAACTCCTTCGATAGTATAGCATCGCATTCGCTGTTGTTACTTTTTTCAAAAAAACAAACCTCAACATACCCTTCGCCCTTTTCTTTTGTTTTGCTTGGTATTTGGGTTGTGTCCGAGTAGGCGTTTTCAATCTGTGTGCAGTAATCATCAACAATACTTTGGGGCGAATCTTTCAGCTTATTACTAATTTGGTTGATAGCTATTTGCTTAGCGCTTTCAAAAAAGCTGTTGTTAAACTCTACAACCTTTGGTAAACTACGCCAATTTTTGGTTAACGACTTACTTCGGATACCAAACTGTTGGAAATCTTTTTGAACTTCATTGGCAAGTATGCTCCAATTCCCGTTTCGCCAGCGGTATATCGATTGCTTTACATCGCCTACAATCATGCTAAAAAAATCCTGCGAAAGGCTGTTCTCCATAAGAGGTTTAAAATTGTGCCATTGTACCTCCGATGTGTCCTGAAACTCGTCAATCATGTACGTGTCGTAACGTGTACCAACTTTTTCGTATATAAAAGGGGCGTCGGTATCCTTTACAAATTCTCTAAGCAAATGTCCGCTATCGCTTAACAGTAGGAATCCCTCTTCGCGTGAAAGTTCTCTAATTTTATCCCAAAGGTCGCCAATCAGCGCAAGGTTTTCAAGGTTTTGTAAAACTAACCTAGCGGTGTTGAATTGTATTATAGTGGTATCAATTAGCTCGATAATCCTTTTTAAACTTGGATGTAAAACGTTTGTAACTAGGGTTTGTATGGGTTTAAAAAGGTTCTCGTCTTTTAATGTGGATTTGGTAACCCAATCCTCTCCACTGGGGCTGTTTAATGCCTTATCAACTCTGGGCTTTTGGGTTTCGGGCAATTTTTTTGTGGTGCTGCTTACCTCAAGG
>NPID01001045.1_pt1 | contig 52323 bp, 46 predicted proteins | sample 8637491 | NCBI WGS metagenome assembly NPID01 (sample SAMN07420843, study PRJNA396082) | bioreactor metagenome | isolation source: sample BA6 brine-fed electro-methanogenic bioreactor BA | place: Japan: Kochi | collected 2016-06-14 | reverse complement strand
TTCGGGTAAACTTCGCCTAAGGCTAACGAGTATATCGAGCAAAGCAAAACTATCCTTACCGCCCGAAATTCCAACCATAACCCTATCGGCATTCTCGATAAGGTTATAGCTATAAATGGCCGATTTTACCTTAGCCTCTAGCTTTTTAGCTATGTATGCGCTCCTTTTTTTGGGCATTGATTATTTTGCACCCTTTGATACCATAATATTTAGTAAAAGTTCATCGGTTTGGGTCATTCCGTCGGATCCAACTAAGGCAAGATTCTTTATTGTTTTTTCTATATCATCATCAATAATTCCATCATTCGATGATATTACAACGCCCTGAATTGCTAATAAAGCCGATTGTATTGCAGAGCTAACCCCCGAACTAACCTTAAGGGCACAGCCCTCTTTGGCTCCATCGCAAACCATACCGGTTACATTACCAACCATATTTTTAATGGTGAAAATAGCCTCGTTAAGCCTCCCTCCCATTAAGTAGCTAACACCACAACCTGCTCCGGCTGCTGCAACTACGCATCCGCACAATGCCGATAAACGACCTAAATGATGCTTAATATGGATGGCAACCAAATGCGATAAAGCTAAAGCACGAGCCAGTTCTTCGTTACTCGACTTAAAACGAATAGCAGCAGAATAAACGGGAAGTGTTGCTGTTAACCCTTGATTTCCGCTACCCGAGTTGCTCATTACCGGAAGCGTGCACCCAGCCATTCGGGCATCGCAAGCGGCTGCTGTAAGATACATGGCATTATTCATTAAATCATCTGCCAGTATGCCCTTATCAATATATCCTTTTAGCACTCTTCCAACTCTTAAGCCGTAATCTTTGCTCAATCCCTCGTTAGCAATTGTAGTGTTGTAATCAACAGTTCTAAGTATAAACTCAATGTCTTTAAAAGGCACATTAACAATAAAATCAAAAATCGATTCAACGGTTAGCGATACCGATTCCTTTTTTGAATCATTTTCTGAATCGACCTGCTTGGCTGTTTTGCAGTCAATTAGTTCTCCGTTAAGTTCAACTTTTGAAATATTTGAGTGCTTATCGGTTATAATTGCTTTTGCCCAACTATTCTGAGTGTTACTACATACTGCTTCGATATACAACTTTTCAGTTCCCTCCTTAACTTGAACCGATACTCTATTCTCGCTAACTAGGCTTTTTGCCCTATTAACATCATTAGCATCTACCCCTGTTAACAATTCTAAGCAATCGGCTGATTTTCCGTAAATTGCTCCTAAAGCAGCAGCAATAGGCAAACCCGTCATTCCCGTTCCTGGAATGCCAACTCCCATCCCATTCTTAAAAATATTTGGGCTTAAAAAAAGCTTAATGCTTGTAGGTATTTCGCCAAGAGTTTCGCGAGCCTTAGCCACTGCCAATGCCACTGCAATTGGTTCGGTACAACCTAAAGCGGGAACTACCTCGGCTTTAAGAAGTTTTATGAAAGTGCTATTTTGATACATTGTTGATAGGGTTGAATTGAAAACCAACAAATGTATTAACTAATAGGCAGATAAAACATAAAAAAAACAGCCTTAATGGCTGTTTTTAAGCATATGCAGCTTTACTGTTCAAGTACCTTGGCCCCTAGGCCAGTTTTAATCTTCTTTTCCTTTGGGTTACCTGTAAGGGTAAGCGTTGCTCCAGAGCGTACATGCGCATCGATAAGCTCTTTTGCTGTTACCTTAGCAACTGCTCGCGACGATACAGTAACAAAGGCGCTATCTGCATTAAGCTCAAGAGCCGATAAATTTCCGGCGGTGGAAATGCGCGCTTCATACGATCCGAGTTTTCCATTCAATCGGACTAAGCCACCCTTATCGGCTGAAACATCAAGGGTTCGTAAATCAACGGTTGCATTAATCTCCCCATTGGTTGTTGCATTTGCCACAAGTTTGTCGCCCTTTATTGTATTCTGAAAGCTTAGCCGACCCGATGCGCTGGTATATATATCGCGTAGCTCGATATAGGTTACAAAAACATCAACATGAATGTCTGTATAAACACCTCTTTTAAGGGTTATCTCAAGGGTTTTACCAGTTACCTCGGTTATTACATCTTCTAAAGGTATTCCCTTTGCTTCTATACGTGCGCTTAACTCCTCGCCATGCGATAGAATGACATTAATCTGATTTGTAACCTTAAGCTTATCAAAAAAAGGTAACTCTCTAACATTAGTGGGTTGTGCATATGCAACTGCGGAAAGCCCAATAAAAAAGATTAGTTGAAAAAAATATTTGTTCATGGTAAATGTTATTAAATGTTGAAAATACAAGGCAAACATAACATTATTTTACCCTTTTTGAATGTGAAAAAACATTAAAGTTTAAACAAAAAAACCATATTTCGAACAAGTAAAAAAACAATTACAGCATATAGAATAACCCCACCTTGAACATTTTTATTGTACTTGCGTTGTTTTACTATAAACTTAAAACATGCAAACAGTAAAGTTCATAGCAATAACGTTACTTGCTGTGCAATTTGCTAGCTGTGCAGATGCACAAGATAAAACAAACAGAATGAGCAAAAGTGAGCTTAAGAAAAACCTAAGCGATATTGAGTATTATGTTACTCAACAAAAAGGAACTGAAAGGCCATTTACTGGCAAGTATTGGAACTTTTTTGAACGAGGAACATACCATTGCGTTGTTTGCGATGCCCCCCTATTTGAGTCGGAGACAAAATACGAATCTAGTTGTGGCTGGCCTAGTTTTTTCAACTCGGACTTTAAGAATAATATAACTGAAAAACTAGATACGAGTCACGGAATGGTAAGAACAGAGGTGCTGTGTAAAAATTGCAATGCCCATTTAGGGCATGTTTTCAACGATGGGCCAAAACCTACAGGGATTAGATATTGTATTAACTCAGCATCACTAAAGTTTAAAAGTAGCAATGAGTATAAGTAAAATGAAACCAAAAGTATATAGATTAGCAGCATTCCCACTAAACCTAATACTGCTTCCAGGGGAAGAAATTCCATTGAGAATTTTCGAACCACGCTACAAGCAGCTTATCGAGGAGTGTTTAGAATCGAAATTGCCTTTTGGTATTCCGTACATGAACAACGGTGAAATAGATGAGATTGGAAGCGAAGTAGAAGTTGTTAAGCTTGTAGGAAGAAATGCGAATGATGATATGGTAATCTTAATTAGAGGGAAATCTCTTTTTAAAACAATAGACTACTTTCCTGTTCTCCCTAGTAAACTTTACGGTGCCACAGTATCGGAATCGCTAAGCATTGATTTTACAACAACAAATCCCGAATTAGCTGTAAAAATTAAAACCCTTAGGCTCAACATTAGCAGTGAGTTTGGAACGCTTATAACTGGAGTTGGAATAAACATGCTAGATATAGCCCGAGCTATAATGCTAAAATCTGACGAGAAGTATAAGCTTCTATCGCTTCAAAGCAATGAGGCACGGGAACAATTTATGCTTAACCAGCTAAAGTTTGTTGAGATAATCAGAAATCAGGAGCTAAGGCTGGAGAATAATTTTCAACTCAATTAGAATAATTTTGCTTTTTAGCGATTTGAAACTTTCTGTCTTCAATTTCTTGAATAAAATACCCTGATTTAAGCATAAGCTCATAGCCATCCCATATGTATTTATTTTCTCCAACGCCGCTTATAATACTATCGGGTAAGGGTACTATAAAAAATCGCCAATTATTTTCCCTATAGATTCCTTCTGACACCTTTAGGGTACCCCATTTAGCAGTTAGGCTAAATGTTGGGTAAACAACACCCTCGCCCATTGAGACAAGTTTCTCCTGAGGATTAAATGTGAAATTTACATTATTGTTAGGTATAACTAGTCGACTGTTCCTAAAGAATTTATTTTCGAGTTTTTCAACTAATTGCTTCTCTTTTTCTGCTCTACTTTTCACAGCATTAATAAGTGAATCAGCCTTATACTGTTTCACAATAAATTCTATTTTAACAGTGTCGATATAGCTTGGGGTAATATTTACTAGTTTACAACCAATCTGGGTTAAAGATAAACCCTGCTTTACTTGCTCTGTCCAATTTGGAAAATACCTATCAAAGATAAACCCATATGCAGGTCCAGTAAAGTATGCAAATGAATTACTAAAGCCTATCTTTTCTATTCCAGTATCAATATGTTTAATTAGCTCATTCGTTTTCAAACAGCTATCGTTTGCAGCTAGTTTAAATCCTGTGTATTCAGCCAAACCTTCTAATCGTTCAAATGCATCTTCATTATTATTTGGATATAAACTCTGTCTATGCAATCTAAAAAGTAAAGCATTTGTTAAATCTTGGCTAATGGTGGTGGAATTTACCAACGCATTTCTAAGGGCTATTAACTCTAGTTTAAGAAGCACTTCACCTTGCGATTCATCGAGATGCTGATTAGATGAGGTAATGAATTCAACTCCAAACTTTCTTTGCTCTCTATGCCAGCTTTCATGAATTAACAACCTATAACGAGCATACTCTGACACACTAGAAATGGCATTCATGTTAACCATCGCCCAGTTGTGACCAAGCCATTCAACAGTTGTATTGGCTATGCTAATTTCTTGGGGTAATTCTCCAACATAAACACCATGATTTCTCTTAAGCTGGTTTTCATTATCGGGCATATTTGCAATAACAGCTCTGGTTTCATTGTCAACAATTAGAATTGGCCCATAAAGATTTACACCCCATAGTTTACCATTATCTAGCTTACACAGAGAATCAATATCTTTAAAAAAATTTGATGCTTTATCTAGGTAAACTAGCGTTGATTTAGGAGCACAGGATGATACCAAAATTGAGATAACAACCGATAATAATAAACCCTTCATAATTTGATAGTTTTTGCTTTAAGTGTAAGAATATTTAAAATGATAATAATTCGAGAAGAATACTTTGTTCTTTACGTATTAAATAAAAGTGATGGCATAAACCCAACAATGTTGGCTATCAAATGAACTAAAAAAGCAGGAAATATGCTGCCAGACTTTTCGCGATAATATGCTGCTAACAAACCAATAATTGATGTGTTAAATACTACGAAAGCAACAAACCAGAAGCTCATCCCTCCATAAATGAGCCTGGTATGCATAAGCCCAAAGAATATTCCTGATATCCAAACGGGAAGGCTAAGTCGCAAAAATTTCTTTGAATTAAAATGCTGAATTACACCCTGAAGCAAGCCACGTGTTAAAACCTCTTCGCATAAGCTTGACCAAATCCAAACTGTAAGTACTATTTCGAGCAGCGATTGTTGCTCGGGAAACCCCATGGTTGACCCACCTATGCTATCGATAGGGAAAACACTGTTTAGTATAACAATAAAGAGTATTGAACCAACTATAAAACTGGCTATAGCAATTCCTATTGTCAACAAAACAAGCCTTATATAGCCAAATCTGCGGGGTATATTAAAACCAAAATTTGTTAATTCCCCTCCGTTGATAAGCAGAATTGCTAAAACGGAGAATAGCAGCATAAAGAACTTAGAAATAACATTACCGGTATAAAAATTTAGCTCAAAATGTTGCTTTAGAAACCCTGAAACTGGATTTGCAATTAGCTCAGAAAGTTCTATAACCAATACGGTAGCTGCTAATGCAAAAATAATTGATAACAAGCTACTCCTCTTTGCTTTTTCAATAACATTTATCATAGTAATAGTGATTAAATAATTATATGCTTTTTAGCTTATTGAAACCCGGTATCTCCGAATTATAAAAAAACTTCTGGTTATTAAGTATTTCCATTACTTTACTCTCAAAGTTTGGCTTTTCAGTTTCCTGCATTATCTTCATTAACGTTTGCTCTCGCATAAATCCCGCATGAAGCATACACGACATATAGGTGTTGTTACTCCAAACCGCTTGCTTTACCTTGCTCAAATCGGAATTTAGTAGAGCCACCAAATGTTCCTCCCCATCAACAACTAAATTTAACTGCTGACTTTGCCAATGGCTTAACGCCTTATTGCCAACTGGCGCGATCGATACATCTGCCCCTTTTATTGTTATATTCTGGTATGCCTCAACAAAAACGGATACTCCTCGTGTTGCTGCCTTTTCAATTACCGTTCTTACCCTTTCAAGTGCAAGGGGAAAAGCATCAATTACTGCAACTTTTTTACACCCATCCATCATCTGTTCAAAGCGCTCAAAAACAAGAGGAACCGTATTTATAGTGTAGCTTCGTTCCTCCTCCTCTTTCTGCCTAAGATTTTGCAATATTGATTTTGCATTTGAAGTTTTTTCGAGAATCTTCTTCTCATAAAGGTTAAAAAATTCTGACGGATTTACCGCCTTGCATACTTTGCTTTTATTGTCCTCAACCATTACAGCCCCCTTACCTGCAAGCGATTCAATGGCTTTATACACGTTGGCTGTTGGCTTGTTTATTCCTTTTCCTATACCGTATGCTGTGGCGGGTTTATTAACCAGCAGGTATAGGTAAACCTCTGCTTCAAGCTTGTTAAAGCCCAATTGGAAAAGCAAATCGGAAACTTCCTTCATTTTTCTTTTTTTTTAAAAATAAATATTATTATAATATTTTACTACTACTATAATGATTTTTTTTAAGATATTTTTGATTGTAATTTTAAGATTCAAATCAAACCTGAAGCGATGAACCTAAAAAACCTATTGTTTGAAGAGGAGTATAGTATTATATACGACGATAATGAGTTTTGCATAAGCAAAAAAAAGAGCAATACCATTCGCACTGTTCTGGTCACTCTTTTCATATTCGTTTCGTATAGCCTTAACTACTACTCCTATTACAAGCTTGGATATAATAAAGTATTATACATAATCATTCCTGTGCTGCTTTCCATTATTGCCTACTTGGTATACACCATTATGCAACTCATCAAGTCGCACAGAAACAAAGACATATGGTACGGCTATGCTGAATTTAGCAGCATTTCTATTGAGAAGAAAAAGAGGAAAAGGGTTACAGTATCAATGAAACGAATCAACAACAATGAACTCAGTTTCATTACAGAATACGATAGATACTTTTTACAGTTTATTAACTTGGTTAAAAGGAAAGGGATTGAGATTATTCCAAAGTAAAGAAGAATATAATCAGTCGTATTAGGCTTTACTAGTTAACACTAGCATTAATTAGGGAAAGAAATTCCCAATTATCCCAAGGCAAAACTTGATCCTGATTATAATCTTGTAACTCTACCTCAGTAAACAGCCTCGGCGAGTATGGACTATAAGGGAAAATTTCCGGCCACTCTTCTATCCTATGCAATGCCTTAGCCATCATTCGGTTTACTTGGTAAGGGAAACGTGAGCCCACCCAAGGACTTGTATTTGTTAAAAAAACGAATGAAAAGCCATCGCTACGCGATATGGCTAGTGCTGATGTCCCTGCAAATGAACCTGTTCGCCACCTCGATCCATCAACCGAAACCCAACGCCACCCAAGCGGATGCTTACCAGGTTCAGCTTGTGCCAAGGTAGCTGCAGATTCGTTTGAAATAACTCCACCCTCCCGCTCAGGGTCAATTGCAACCAAAAATTTAATAAGGCTTACCGATGATATAACCCAACCGCCTGCTGCACCTAGGGTTCGAATATCATTACCACCACGGCTCTTTAAAACCATTTGGGGCTCACCATCAAACGCTGGTATAGGTTGAGCTTCGGGAACTTCGTAGTATCGTACCTCAAGCGGGTATCGGAGGCTATCGTAGTTATGAGCAATAAAGGCATCGTAGATGCCAATGGGGTTAAAAATATTTTGCGTTACATAGGCTTCGTATGACAATCCCGAAACTTTTTCGATAACGCTTTCGAGAATTATGTAGCCTAGGTTGCTGTATGAACTTCGGGCACCAGGCGTATAGTGTAACCTTTTGGCTAAGGCAAACTGAATAATATCCTTTTTGCCTACAGGCAATTCAATTCCTTGTTGTCGTGCAATCGATTCATGCATAAACAGATGATCGCCCCATCTAGATGTCCACCCTGCAGAATGGTTCAGAAGCTGTTTGACCGTAATATCTTCAACCCTACTATCAATGTAACTGTATAACAACTTATCACTTAGTATTCCATTTGGACCAAAAACTTTGCTATCCAACGAAAACCTTTCGTTTTCAACCAATTTCATTACAGCAGCGGCTGTAATTAACTTTGAAACACTAGCAACCCTTAATAAATGGTATGGTTGCATTAAATCATTATCTTCAACATTGGCATAGCCAAAACCTTTGGCGTATACAAGTTTGCCATCTTTTGCTATGGCTACCGATGCACCTTTTACACCCCAATACTGCATGAAATTTTGAACGGTTTGCTCAAATGAGGAAAACTCTTCAAACTCAAATATATCGTTAGAGAGGTCAACAACTGGAACTTCAGTAACCTCATCCTCCGAATTTTCATTTTCGCCCCTTAATGAGTAACCAAATGTTAAATCGAAAAGGAAAAAAAACAGTAGAAATGAGAAAAATATTATCGTTTTCTTAATCATTACAAATTGATGTTGAGCAAAAAAAACTCATGAACTTAAAATACAGTGCAAAGCTAATACGTTGAAACAGAAAAGTCAAACATTAGTTGCGATTAGTTATAAACATTTTGAAAATTTTGTACATTCGCCAGCAACTAACCACTAGTTTCCAGTAGGTTGAACCAAAAACACAGGCAATAAAAGTACAGATTTTCTCTAGGGGTTGCGCAACAAGTCACAAAGTAGCACTATGCTAGAAGCTCTTTAATTTTTGCAACAAAATTTTGAATATCCTCTTCGGTTGTGTCCCATGAGGTCATCCACCTTACCTCTGAGCGTTCTTCGTCCCACATATAGAAAAAATACTCAGCCTGTAACTTTTCGATAATATGCTCAGGCACTATGGCAAACACTCCGTTAACCTGAACAGGCTGAGTAATCTTCACCTGCGGAACCTCCTTCAGCTCTTTGGCCAATAGCTTAGCCATGCTATTAGCATGCTTAGCCGTTTCCGACCACTGATTGTTTGATAAATAGGCAGTAAATTGTGCCGAAATATAACGCATTTTTGAAGCTAATTGTAGACCCTGCTTACGCGTGTATATAAACTCGTCTGCTAACTTTGGGTTGAAGAAAACAATGGCCTCGCCATACATCATCCCATTTTTGGTTCCTCCAAACGAAAGGATATCAACACCAACATCGGTAGTAAACTCTTTAAAGCTTTTATTTAGAGCAACTGCAGCATTTGCTATCCGAGCCCCATCCATATGCAAGTACATGTTATGCTCGTGAGCAAAATCGGCCAAGGCTTTAATCTCGGATGGTGTGTACAGGGTACCTAACTCTGTTGGCTGCGAAATTGAAATAACCTTGGGTTGCGAATGATGCTGAAACCCAAAACCATGCATATGCTTTTTGGCTAAGCTAACGGTTAACTTTCCATCTGGAGTGGCAACCGATAGGAGTTTGCATCCGGTAAAGCGTTCGGGAGCCCCACATTCATCCACATTGATATGTGCGGTTTCGGGGCATATAACGGCATGATATGGTTGAGTAGCAGCTTTAATTCCAAGCACATTGGCTGCTGAGCCAATAAAAACGAAGAACACTTCAACATGGTTTCCAAAATGCTTTTTGAATATCGACACTGCCTCCTGTGTGTAGTAATCGTCGCCATATGCAATGGTATGTCCATTGTTAACACTACTTATTGCCTGTAAAATACTTGGATGAACGCCTGAATTATTATCGCTGGCAAAACCTCGCTTATTCTCTATCATAATGCATTACACTTTATACTAATTTATGACTCAATAAAGATGAAAAAGTTTACAAACTACATTCTATTGGGAACGTCAATACCAAGCAACCACATCGAAATTCGAATTGCATTGGCAACCTCGCGCGATATTAGAAGCCGTGCTTGTCTTGCCTCTTCGTTTTGCTCCTTTATTATTGTAAAATCGTGATAAAACTGATTATACTCTTTTGCAAGGTCGTAGGTGAAATTGGCTATTAGCGCTGGGCTTAGCATTTCGGCAGCCTGATTAACTAACGATGGTAACGACGAAACCAGCTGTATTAAATGCTGCTCTTTTGCGTTTAGCGCTACTGAACCTATTGAGTGTGGAACTGTAATACCAGCATCGCTTGCTTTACGCAAAACCGACTGAATACGCGCATGGGTATATTGTATGAAGGGTCCAGTATTACCGTTAAAATCAATTGATTCCTGAGGATTAAAGGTCATATTCTTTTTCGGGTCGACCTTAAGAATGAAATACTTAAGAGCTCCCAATCCTATCATTCTTACTATTTCAGATGCTTCATCGGCATTTAGCTCGTTTAGCTTTCCTAGCTCTTGCGACATTTCAAGAGCAGTGGCCACCATCTCATCAACCAAATCGTCGGCATCAACAACTTTTCCTTCTCGCGATTTCATTTTACCCTCGGGTAGCTGAACCATGCCGTACGATAAGTGGTAAAGATGATCGGCCCAGCTGTAACCCAATTTTTTCATTACCAGCTTTAGCACGTTAAAATGGTATTCCTGCTCATTACCCACCACGTAAATATGATCGTCGAGATGAAATTCATTAAAACGCTGCAAAGCGGTTCCAATATCTTGAGTAATGTACACCGAGGTTCCATCGGAACGAAGCAACAGCTTTTCGTCAAGGCCATCGCTTGTTAAATCAATCCACACTGACCCATCATCCTTTTTCACAAAGATTCCCTTTGCTAAACCCTCTTGTACAATACTTTTCCCTAACAAATAGGTTTCTGACTCGTGGTAAACCTTATCGAACTGAATACCCAATGCGCTGTAGGTTTGGTCGAAACCGTCGTAAACCCATTGGTTCATTTCTTGCCAAAGAGCGTATACTTCTGGATCTTTTGCCTCCCATTTCCGAAGCATTTCCTGAGCCTCAATAATAATTGGCGCTTTGGCTTTTGCCACATCTTCGGCTAAGCCCTCAGCACGTAACCTTTCAACCTGCTGGCGGTACTCCTTATCGAACCTAACATAGTAATCGCCTACCAAATGATCGCCCTTTTTGCCACTGCTCTGGGGTGTTTCACCATTACCAAATTTTTGCCAAGCTAGCATAGATTTACAGATATGGATTCCCCTATCATTTATCAGGTTAACCTTAACAACCTTATGCCCATTTGCCTCGAGAACTCTCGATACTGAAAAACCAAGTAAGTTATTGCGAATATGACCAAGATGAAGCGGTTTGTTTGTATTTGGTGATGAAAACTCAACCATTTTAACTTTCCCTGTTGATTCGGGTTTTGCAATACCAAAATCGACTGTGCTTGCGATTGCATTTAGCGTATTGCACCAAAACTCATTGCTTAACGAAAGGTTAAGAAAACCCTTAACCACATTAAACGAACTAATTGCAGGTAATGTATCCACTAGGCGTTCTCCTATTTCCTGTGCTGTTTCCTCAGGTTTCTTCTTTGATAGCTTAAGCAAAGGAAAAACAACTAGGGTAAAATCGCCTTCAAATTCTCGCTTAGTTTTCTGAATTTGAATGCTATCGAGGGTTGGCGTTGTGCCGTAAAGTTCGGCAATTACCTTCGATGTAGCGAGTTGTAAAGTATTCTCAATTTCCATTATACATATATCTTAAAAACGTTGCAAAGATAAGAACTATGAGACAAAATTTGCGCATTGCGCAAAATAGAAACGGGTAGTCAGCTAGCAAATTTACCGACTACCCGCTTTGTATGCAATACTATTATTTAAGCTTCAGTATTTCTGCCATGGCAGTTTTTGTACTTCTTTCCACTACCGCAGGGACAAGGATCATTTCGTCCGACCTTTTTCTCAACTCTTACGGGTTCGCGACTACGCTCCTGCGTATTGGCTGCTGCCTGAAGAGCATCGGTTCGCGATGTTTCGTACTTACTCATATCGAGCCCCTTACGCTGGCTTGCTTCTTGTACCTGGCTTGGGTCGCGAAGTGGAATATGCGCTTTCATTAGTATTGATATCACCTCGCGATTAATCTTATCGATCATATTTTTGAAAAGCTCATACGCTTCAAACTTGTAAATAAGCAAAGGATCTTTCTGCTCGTAGGCAGCATTCTGCACACTTTGCTTAAGCTCATCCATTTCGCGCAAGTGCTCCTTCCAATGATCGTCGATAATGTACAGGATTATAGTTTTAGCAAATGAGCGGTTTAACTCCTTAGCACCCGATTCGTATGCTTTTTTAAGATTGGTAACAATTTGGAAAACTTTTTGGCCATCGGAAATTGGCACAACAATATTCTCGTATACGGCCGACTGCTTTTCGAAAACTTCTTTAATTACAGGATATGCTTGCTTTGCAATGATATTTGTTTTGTTCTCAAAATTGGTAAGAGCAGCCCTATAAACTTTCTCTGTTAAATCAGCTGGCGATAGCTGCATAAAATCCTTTTCGGTGAATGGAGCCTCAATGGAAAGGTTGCGAATAAGCTCAAGGTTAAAATCTTCGAACTCAACATTTCCGTGGGTATCGTTAATTATGGCCGTGCTTACATCGTAAAGCATATTGGCCACATCAACATCAATACGCTCACCATAAAGGGCATTGCGACGACGAGTGTAGATTACCTCGCGTTGCGAGTTCATAACATCATCGTACTCCAGCAGCCGCTTACGAATTCCGAAGTTATTCTCTTCTACCTTTTTCTGTGCTCGCTCAATTGATTTGGAAATCATTGAGTGCTGAATTACCTCACCCTCTTTCAGCCCAAGCCTATCCATAACCTTGGCAATCCTATCGGAGCCAAATAAACGCATTAAATCATCCTCGAGCGAAACGAAGAATTGCGATGTACCTGGGTCTCCCTGACGCCCCGAACGACCACGTAGCTGTCTATCCACGCGACGCGACTCATGCCTCTCGGTACCAATAATTGCCAAACCGCCTGCCTCTTTCACCGTGGCAGATAGCTTAATGTCGGTTCCCCTACCAGCCATGTTTGTGGCAATGGTAACTGCTTTCTCCCTACCCGCTTCAGCAACAATATCGGCCTCGCGTTGGTGGAGCTTTGCGTTAAGCACGTTATGCTTAATCCCCTTCATTTTGAGCATACGGCTAAGTAGCTCCGAAATTTCAACCGAAGTTGTACCAACCAATACTGGTCGGTTGGCCTGAGTTAGGCTAACAATCTCATCAATAACAGCAACATACTTTTCGCGCTTGGTTTTGTAAACCAAATCTTCCATATCCTTTCGGATAATGGGCCGGTTGGTTGGTATAACCACCACATCGAGTTCGTAAATTGACCAGAATTCGCCTGCTTCGGTTTCGGCAGTACCTGTCATACCCGCTAGCTTGTGGTACATGCGGAAGTAGTTCTGCAACGTAACCGTTGCAAAAGTTTGGGTAGCTGCTTCAACCTTAACCCTCTCCTTAGCCTCAATTGCTTGGTGAAGACCATCGGAATAGCGGCGTCCTTCGAGTATACGACCGGTTTGCTCGTCAACAATCTTCACCTTGTTATCCATCACCACGTACTCAACATCTTTCTCGAACATGGTGTATGCTTTAAGCAGCTGATGCACAGTGTGCACCCTTTCGGACTTAATTGAGAAATCGCGTAATAGCTCCTCCTTTGCCTCAATCAACTTTTGAGGAGATAAGTTTTGCTTGTCTAAATCGGCAATTTCGCTACCAATATCGGGGAGAATAAAGAACTTTGAATCTTCGGCAGCGCTAGTAATTAGGTCGATACCTTTTTCTGTAAGCTCAACAGAATTTTGCTTTTCGTCAACTACAAAGAACAAATCATCAGTGACAATGTGCATGTTCTTGTTGTTCTCCTGCATGTAGAAGTTTTCGGTTTTAAGCAGTAACGCTTTAACCCCTTGCTCACTTAAATACTTAATTAATGGTTTGTATTTTGGGTATCCCTTAAAGGCTCTAAGTAGAATTTTGCCTCCCTCTTCGTTTTTGCCTTCCGAAATTAGCTTTTTGGCATCGGCCAACAGCTGAGTAACAAAATTCCGTTGGGCGTTCACTAGTTTCTCAACCTTGGGCTTGTACTCCTCAAACATCTGGTCGTCGCCTTTAGGCACTGGTCCGGAAATAATAAGCGGAGTACGAGCATCATCAATTAGCACCGAGTCAACCTCATCGACAATTGCATAGTGGTGCTTACGCTGAACCAAATCGGCTGGAGCAATGGCCATATTATCGCGCAGATAGTCGAAACCAAACTCGTTGTTGGTGCCAAACGTAATATCGGCCATGTATGCGTTACGCCTTGCTTCGCTATTGGGTTGATGCTTATCGATACAATCGACCGATAGACCGTGGAACTCGTAAAGTGGTCCCATCCACTCGGAGTCACGACGAGCAAGGTAATCGTTTACGGTAACAATATGCACGCCTAGGCCGGCAATAGCATTCAGAAACACAGGCAACGTAGCCACAAGCGTTTTACCCTCACCCGTTGCCATCTCGGCAATTTTTCCCTGATGCAGAACAACACCACCAATAAGCTGCACATCATAGTGCACCATGTCCCAAACAATTTCATTTCCTCCTGCAATCCATCTGTTCTTGTAAACAGCCTTATCGCCTTCAATGGTTACGAAATCTTTTTTTGCACCTAAATTTCTATCAAACTCGTTTGCGGTAACCACAATGGTTTCGTTCTCCTTAAATCTGCGAGCAGTTTCTTTAACAATGGAAAAAGCCTCGGGCAAAATTTCATCAAGTGCTTGCTCAACCTTTTCGTCAATTTGCTTTTTAAGCTTATCAATATCATTTGAAAGCACTTCCTTCTCGTCGAAGCCAAGCTCAGTTGACTCCATTTTAACCTTCATCTCCTCTACCTTAGCCATTTCGGAGGCAATGGCACCTCTTACTTTTTGCTTAAGCTTGTCCGACTCGGCCCTAAGCTCATCGTGCGATAAGGTTTCGAATTTTGGATATACTTCCTTTATTCTTTCAACGTATGGCGTTAGCTCTTTTAAATCGCGTTTTGCTTTGTCACCAAAGAATTTGGATAGAATTGTATCAATTGCACCCATGGGTTTATGCTATTTAGAATGTTTTTTACTATCGAACTCGCAAATTTAGCAGAATTTTAGGAGTTAATGAAAAATGAGCCGATAATATGGCTCAAAAAAACAAATGGCTTAGTGAGTGTTTCACAAGCCATCTGCAAGTTCACCATAATGGGCTTAATACTAATTCTCTAGGCTAGATACTGAAAACTTTTCCTCGCTTAAAGAAGAGCCCAACTGAAAACTCTTCACATTCATTTCGGAGTAGCGTTTGCTTTGCAAATTTTCCATTCTCATTTCGTAGGCAAAATAACGACCGTTTTTCTGCCTCTGAAAATTACTAAGGGTCATCACCTTAAGTACTTTTCCCGATTTATCGAGCAGCTCACTTTTGTGTGTTAAGTAGGTACTCTTTTCGGTGTAGGAAACTCTTTTTGCATAGCCAAGTTCCTTTTCAACTTCACTTGATGCTACTGAAGCCTCAACAACCCAGCAATCCTTACCATTCAACTTTTGTGATCCTAATAGTTTGTAGGTAAATTCGTTAAGGTTTGGACGGCTCATATCGGCATTGGAAAACTCTGAGCCCATAAAACTCTTTCCCTTTTCGGTGCTCACAATTCGTCTCGATTTTCGCAGTGAGGGTAGGTAAACCCACATATCGTCGCTCTTTTCAGGATAATCATATACGAGTATCGAAGTACCCTTAACTTCGGGTGGAGCCATAAAGCGCATAAGGGTTTTGGTTACCTCGCCAAACTTACGGGTGGCAACGGCTACATCGCGAACTCTTACATTCCCGCGAGCATCGTAGATGTTAAGCGTAGTTAACATCTCCATGGATTCGAATTCAACCATTTCATTGGATTTGCTTGCAATCTCTTTAGGATTCTGTGCAATAACAGCGAAGGAAATTGCCATTGGCAGTGTTAAGATTAAAAATAATTTTAATTTCATAGTAGAGAGTTTTTCGAATTAATTTCTGAGAATATATACCCTAGTCAAATAGCTGTTGATTTCCATTCATCGTTAAAAACGCTGGTTGAACAAAAATGCAAATTGCCGGAATAAGAATAAGCGTACAAAGCAAACAGATTAGCAACGAGAAGATAATTAGAAAGGCAAAGGTTTTTAGTATAACCAGCCCCGAAAAAAATAGTACTGCAAAACCAAGCATTACCGAAAGAGCATTTATTGTAATACCTCTGCCGGTGGTTGTAAGCGTATTTGCAATTGCAGAGGAATAGCTTCGGCCCAACGAAAGCTCATACTTAAGCCGCCAGAATAAGTGAATTGCATAATCGACACCAATACCGATAGCTACAGATGAGATAAGTGAATTTCCAATATCGAGCTCAAGCCCAAACCACCCCATTAGCCCAAAATTACAGATTAGCGAAACCAAAAGCGGAATGCTACCGATAATTCCTGCTGTTACTGATTTAAAAATAATTGCCAAAAGGGAAACAATTGCAAGCATTGCAAAAATTAGCGAATAAACCTGTCCGCGAACAATTGAACGAGCCAACTCGTTCTCTACCAAACACTGACCTGCCATTAATGTACAATGTGTTGATGAATTGGCCAATGCATTAATTTTTCCTACTACTCGCTTAAATGCTTTATAGTCATTTGCCTTAAACTGAATATTTAGTAACGCTTGCGAATAGTCGAAATTTACAAGTTTCTCAAAATCTTCAGGATCGCCACTCATGCTATAAAACTCGATATACTGAGCAATAGCCATTCTATCGTTTGGAATGGTATCGTAAAGAATATCGTCTGGATTATTTAGCGAACGACTTATAATTCGGATAACCGATGCCAATGAGGTAACATTGCCAACTTCGGGAATTTGTTTGAGCTCCCGCTCAAAAACATCCATAGTTTGCATTACCTCTGGGCTAATAATATCGCCCTCGAAAAGCATCGAGATTGTTTTGGTTCCACCAAAATGCTGATTTGCAATATCTGTAGAAATACGCATTGGGTGTGCCTGAGGCATCATCTTCTCCATATTAATGCTTACCTGTAACGATAGTATTCCAACAGCGCTCAACAATAAAAAGCTTACAAAAATATAGACAACAACAAGAGGCCTGCTAACGGTTTTTAAGGATATTTGAGCCAGTAGTTTTCTTATCCAGGCTCTTTCAAATGTAAGCTTTCCGTGAAAAGGTTTTCCCTTTTTCATACCGAGCATAACCGAAGGAATAAAAACCAAACTAAGCACAAGCGCAACTGCAACACCAACCGAAGTAACCCAACCCATTTGTCGTGCCGGTGCCATTACGTGTACAGCTAACCCCAAAATTCCAATAATTGTAGTAATTGCGGTTAACAGTATTGGTTTAGTAAGATGTTTGAGGGTTCGTTCTACAATCTGTGGCATTGGTAGTGATGGAATGTCGCTATTCAACTCCTGATAACGAGCAATAATATGCACTCCGTAGTTATTTGCAATGGCAATCATCATTATTGGAACAAGTACAGCAATTAGGCTTAAATCGTACCCTAAAAGGGGCATTAAACCCATAGCAAAAGCAATTGACATAAGCACTACCGAAAAGGGCAAAAGAACACCTTTTATCTCCCTAAATGAGAACAGCAAAAAAACGAGCATAACAACTAGCCCAAGTGGTAATAGTAGAGCCAAGTCGCGCGTAGCCTTAACCTGTATTTCGTTTCGCAAATAGGGTAATCCATTCATGTACACACTTTCGTTTCCGGGGTAAACCATTAAAACGCTATCAACCTTTTGCAATAATGTTTCATCGGTTATGCCCTGTTCTGGATTTACAATAATTGATGCATGTTTAAACGATGAGGAAACAAAAACATCAACCGCAAGGGGATTCTTTGTTAACTCCTGTTTCAATGCCTCTCTCTCTTCTTCATTGGTTGGGATAAACCTAATTGCTGGGTCAACCAGCATGGCTCCGTCAACACCCCTTATGTATTTGGTGTTATGCAACGAGAGAACATCGTTAACTTCGGGTAGTTCACTCAGCGCTTCGCTTAAGCTAACAATACGCTCAAGGGTTGAAGGTTGAAGAATATCGTTACTTTTTATATAAATGATTAATGGTTCAAACTTGCCAAACTCTCTTTCAATGCTATCGAGGTTAATTTTCGACTCAATATCGTTGGGCAAGTACTCCATTAAATCGGGGTTTACCTTTGCCTTTGTAAGGGGTAATAATATTAGCAACGACAGGGCAATTGGCACAAGTATAAACCAACGTTTATGTTTGATAATTCTTTTAAATAGATCCATTGCTTAGTACATAATAGTTTTACAATGAAAGTATATAGTCTAAAATGAAGCCTTTACTCCAATATAGGCTCCGTTCATTACTGGTCCGGATAAATCGAAAATAGTTTCGTAGGGTCCCTTCATTATACTAAATCCGAAGTTAGCCGATAAAGCATCGTCAATACTCCATGATACTCCCAACCGAGTAAGACGTTCCTCTGTAGTTAAATTATAATAGCCAGCCAAGTCAACACTTACCACCTCGTAAAATAGCTGCCTTGATAGCAAAAGCATTAGAGCAAAATTTTGCTCGTTTTGCTGAGTAAAAACTTTTCGGTTGTATAGTTCCGATTCGTAATATATGGTTTGCTCTGCATACAGCATCAAATCTTCAGGAGTATAACCCAATAGCACAGGTCGATTAAGTACGTTATAATCCAAAACTTGCCTTCCGATTAACTGAAAAATAGCTGTGGTTCCAAATACGCTTCGTTCAATTGCTGCAACGTAGTATATATCAGGGTTTGGAATATACATATTCTCCTTGTAATCATTTGTTAGGTTGAGCGATACCTCACCCCTAAACATTGTAGACTTAATAGGAAGATCAAAGTCGAAACCAATTGCTTGCTTTCTATATGGCTTTGGCGTGTACTGTATGTTTAAGGTAGAAATATCGACGCTTGAAACGGTAAACCCATAAAATGGGTCGAAGCCATTGAAGTATGATAACGAAAAACCAACTAAAGGAAATTCAAAACTTGCTTTTGCTGCTAAAGCAGCATTGCTAAAGGTTACATCGGGGTTTTCAACATTGCTAAAGGTAACCGGCTGTTGTAGGTTAAATAAATCGTACCTATAAACCGATGGTTTATATATCGGGATGGCTATGAACTCAAGATTCAACCCAGTAGTTATTATTACCGATGAGCGCACTAAAAAATTTGATAGTCGTTGATCATCTACCTCATCAGTAAGCAAAAAATAGCTGTTTGGAGTTATTGAATTGGTTGGGTTAAAAGCATCTGTTCGCCCCCAACTCACAATTTGATTTCCAACAAATACATTAAAGGCTCTTCCTTTGTAGCCTGCATACGCTTCCTTAAGCTGAAGTTGTGTTTCTCTCGATGCAAAAAACTGTCCCTCGCGAAGCCTAAAATCGGCAAAGGCGTATGTATCTCCATTTTCATACTCTGTAGTCAGCGATAGCTCAGCAAATGCATTGGAAAAATCGAAATTTTTAGCTCCACCATAAACCAAGCCCTTTGTGTAACCATTGATACTAAAATTACTTTGGGCCATAGCGTTTGCCAAGTTCAAGCTATCTTCGGCCATTTCGAACAGACCTTGTGCGTTGGATACTACAAACGAAAATAAGCAAAGAAAAAGGATAGCTGAAAATTTTCTCATGGGAAGTAATTTTGTTTCTACTTAAAATTACGCCACGAATATTCCCCTGGAGTTCAAACAAAAAAAGTTGAACCAGCTACACTTGTTCAACTTTAAAAAACAAACCGATAAAAAAATGCTTAACAGCTCATTACAAATAAACTAGCAATTTGAATTCTTATACTGAAGAGGTGTTTGTCCTGTTGCTTTTTTAAAGATTGTGAAAAATGACGACTTGCTATTAAATCCACATTCGAATCCAATTGCCTCAATTGAATAGAAATTTTTAGGCTGCATTAGCATTTCCTTAACAGCATTTACCCTGTACTCATTTACGAACTGAAAAAAGTTCTTGCCAATCTCTTTATTCAACACCTCAGTAATATGATGCTTAGGAAAACCCAATGCATTGGCAAGCATATCCATGCTCAGCTCAGGATTTAGATAGGGTTTATCCTTCTCGAAAAAGGAAAACAGAATAGTCCTTAACTTATCCGATTGTTCCTTTGATAGCAACGGGCTATAGCTGCGAGTAGCATTTTGGGAGTCATATTTAGTAACCTTACTGTATATAACCTCCTGCTTTAGCCCGTAAAAGCCCAGAATATAAACCAGCAAAAGCAATGCTGAATAGTTAACCACTGGCAGTAAAGGGAACTCTACATTAAAAAATAGATTAAAAATTCCGCTCGTAATTAGCAATAAGCAGAATACATTATAAAATATGACAACAAATATTAGCCAAGTAATTCGCTTATTGCTTTCAATACTCGAAAATTCATCAACTAGCTGTAATCTGTGCCTAAAAATTAGGATCGATGCAATTGAGTTGTAAACTATCCACGAAACCAACGAAGCCAAAGCGAAAAAGAACCTAAACCAGTAAGTAGTGTCATTATTAAAATAGCCAAACAAAACATATGGTTCGTGAAGGACGTATGCAAAAACTTCGAAAAATAAAAATGGGACGAGATGCAAAAGATGCAATACGCTAAGCCTAAATTTTGGTTGCACTAACGAGCAAACATACAAGTAAAATGCAGGATTGAACAGCAAAAATGAGCTCGACAGCAAAGCGTAACCATACAACCAATAATCAATTGCACACGATAAAAACTCAACTGCTAAAAGAAAAAGCCAAGCCGTTAAAATTTTATCGGGTATGGTCCTTCCCTTTTTTGCCATAAGCATAATAGCGGCAAAGAGAGCCTGAGAAAAACCTATCCATGCAATTGTCTCCATGTAACAAATTTACTAATATTGTTATGTTTAGCCTAGCCAAAATAAAAATTTGCTTAAGGGATTTACATGAATAATAATGCTAAATTTGATTGTACAATTACAGCAAAGCATAAGCAGGTAAGCTAATGACCGATTTTATTATAAACCCAAGAGTAAACTATCCTTTCATACTAACCGATGCGAGCAAGGAGTTGGTATACATTTCGGGAATTTCAATTCCCGAAAACCCCTCGCAATTTTACATGCCTCTTTTGGGTTGGATTGATGATTTTTTAACCAACATCAGTAACTCCCTAACAGTTAACTTCGAGCTAATGTACTTTGGCAATACAACATCGAAAGCGTTTTTCGATCTGTTTTCAATGCTCGAAAAGCATAGTACAAAAGGTAAATTGGTTAAAGTAAATTGGTTCTATCATCCAGATGATGAAGATATAATGGAGGATGGTGAAGAATTTGCTGATTTTTTTCACTTCCCTTTCAATATAGAAGAAAAACCAGCCGTAACATCTTTTAACCATAAACGAACCGCAACGTCACCTTTGGTATACTTCGACCAATCGGGTGATATTGTAATTGAAGGACCATCGATAAACGAAAAGCCTTGGGATTACTTCTATCCTGTAATTATGTGGTTGGATACCATACGGTTTTCGTCGCTGGGCATAGGTATAAATGCAGATTTCAATATTAGCAAAGCGGATAAACTTAACCTGCAATTCATTGGCGTATTGGTAAAAGAGCTTGAACTTATAAATGATAAGGAAAGCAAAAATGTAATGCTAGTTTGGAAATATGCTAACGATGAAATAAAAGCAATTGGAGATGATATCCTGCTTAAATCAACTATAAACTTCCGGTTTGAAAAGGTATAAATACAAAAAGGCTGGCTTTAAGGCCAGCCTTTTTAATACACTTTTCTGTAAACTACTCCTGAACGGTCTCGTCAACAAACTGACGCGATTTTAGCTCCTTATCGAGCATAAAAATGCCATGTCCCTTATCGCCAATTAGCTTCAGGCTATCGATAATTTCCTGTGCACTTGCCTCTTCCTCAACTTGCTCATCAATAAACCACTGAAGCATGCTTTTGGTTGCGTGGTCTTTTTCCTCTATGGCAACATCCATAATATTGTTGATTAAGGCAGTAACGTGCTGCTCATGCTTTAAGGTTTCCTCCATTGCATGAAGGGTGCTATCCCACTTCTCAGGAACCTTATCAATTGGTTTAAGAATTGGCTGAACACCACGCTCCACTAGGTAGTCGAAAAATTTAAGAGCATGGGTTAACTCTTCCTGCCACTGTACACGCATCCAGTTTGCAAAGCCATTTAGGCCTTCGGCTGCAAAGTACGACGACATTGACAGGTACATGTAAGCTGACCAAATTTCAGCATTAATTTGCTCATTAATAGCATTTTGAACTTTTGGATTTAGCATTTTTCTTCTGTTTTAAGGGTTATTAACTAGTTTATTGTGTAACAATAATCAATGGGTAAAGTTTAATAAAAATGCTCTTTAATCGAAATCGAGGTTAAGCTGCTGCTTTAGCTTAATAATGCTCGGATTTAGCTGGCTTAAATACTTAAACTTATCCTCAATTGTGTAAAGCTTACCATTTGACGAATCACCTGCAACCTCTTTCACCTCAACTGTAATTGTCTTATTCTCTAACTTTTGGCGTAAAAACAGGACAACATCAGCGTTAATCTCCTTAAACATATCGAGCTGCAACGACGATTCAACCTCTACCTCAACAACATAGTTCGACTTTAAAGTTGGCAAATAGTTAAGCATTAAACTGCTATATCGAGGTTTATCACTCAAAAAATTCTTAGCATATTTCTGCCATACCTCCTCTAGCTCATCTTGGCCAAAGGCATTCTGTTCATGCTCTGAAATATCTTCGAAATTTTCTTCATCGGATGCTTCATCTTCAACATCTGAAGTAGTTATACCTTTATCCGCTTCGGGAGTTGGAGTATTTGCCTTCCCCGAAAGAGCATCTTTAATTGAGATGCTCTTGGGAGCCTGCTTTGGAATAGGCGTAACCTTCTTTAATGGCGATTGGGGTTCACTTTTCTCTTTCTCAACAACTACAGCATCAGCACTGACATCCTGCTTTAGCGCAGTTAGCTCGAGTATTGGATTGGCTAACCATTCGAAGATGCTATTTTTTTTTTTCCTGATTAAGCCCGCTTAATCTAATGAGCATTAGCTCCACATGTAATCGATGATTGCTGCTTTGCCGGAAGCTAACATCGGTTTGGTTAATTACATCGAGTGCCTTTATGAGAAATTCGGGCGAACACTCAACTGCAAACTTAACGTAACGCTCGGCAATGGCCGCTCCTACCTCTAAAATTTGCGATGTTTGCGGATCTTTACATACTAATAAATTACGGAAATGCTCGCTTAAACCGGCTATAAACTGTTGCGTATCAAAACCCTTCGACAAAAGCTCATCGAATATTTTTAGGGCATTGGCGTAATCGGCCTGTAGAAAATTCTCGGTAAGGGTGAAGTAGTATTGAAAATCGAGTACATTTAGATTCTCGATAACCTTCTGATAGGTTATGTTGTTATCGCTATAGCTTACAACCTGATCGAAAATTGACAAAGCATCGCGCATTGCTCCGTCGGCTTTTTGTGCGATGATATTTAGGGCTTCAACTTCGTAGGTAACATTTTCTTCCTTAGCAATGTATTCAAGGTATTTTACAGTATCCTCAACTTTTATCCTATTGAAATCGTAAATTTGACAACGCGACAAGATTGTTGGAAGGATTTTATGCTTTTCAGTAGTTGCCAGAATAAAAATAGCATGGGCAGGTGGCTCCTCAAGCGTTTTTAAAAACGCATTAAAAGCGGCCTGTGAAAGCATGTGCACCTCGTCGATTATGTAAACGCTGTACTTCCCAATTTGTGGGGGTATGCGAACCTGCTCAATGAGTTTTCGGATGCCTTCAACTGAGTTATTCGATGCAGCATCAAGCTCATGAATATTAAACGAACGCTGACCAATAAAAGCTTTACAGCTTTCGCACTCATCACAGGCCTCTAGCTCGGAGGTGGGATTTAAGCAGTTAATGGTTTTAGCAAAAATTCGGGCACAGGTAGTTTTCCCAACACCGCGAGGGCCACAAAACAGGTATGCTTGCGCCAATTGCTTTCGCTGAATAGCATTTTTAAGCGTTGTGGTTAATGAGTTTTGACCAACCACACTATTAAAACTACTGGGACGATATTTACGAGCCGATACTACAAAATTATCCATATATCAAATAAATAAGGGCATTGTACGCGTTACATTACAAAATTTAGCCGTGCACAAAAGTAACCATTTAGGTGGTAAAGTAAAATACAAATACCCATTTCGTTGCTAAAAATAAGGCTGAGCTAACTTTAATATTGACTAGAAAAGATCGACAGAAATATTTTGAATAAATGCTGTTAACGTATGCTCACGGCCAACTTTTGCTTCGGTAAGCAGCATAAGCAAATTAATCTCATCGCCATCCTTTTTCGTAATGGATATTTCGCGCCGTTCTCCAATTATTGCCTGTTTATCAGGATCGAGATACGATGCTAAGAATTCATCGGAATCGGAAGCCTCGGGTGGGAATAGAATTCGGATACTTTGGCCAAGAATTTCATCCTTGCTAACACCAAATAGCTCCTCAGCTGCGTGGTTATAGAACTGCACTATGCCATCCTGATCGGTTGTTATAATGGCATCAAGAAAGCCTTCGAGGGTTTTCTCAGTTCTTATCTTTTCGCGCTCAATTTCCTTAAACTGGTTTTTAATATCCTCCTTAGCCTCGCGCAGCTTTTTGTTGAGTTCAACTTCGTTCTGACGGAGCATTTCCTCCTGACGACGAAGCTGCTCGGTTTGCTCCTGGGTTTCGATCTCCATTAGCTTTTCGCGGGTAATATCGTGACCAATAAACACAACCTTAGCAACCTCCCCATACATATCGTTTACAGCGGTATAGGTTCCCCTAAACCAACGTTCCTCTCCTGATCGTATAATCATTTTAAGCTGACCTTCGAAGGGTATTCCATGGGTTACATCATCCCAAATACCATCAATTTGCTTCCTGTCGTTTGCGTGGAAGAAATCGAATACTGCTTTTGATTTTGCTTCAGCATGCGAAAAGCCAAATACCTGTTGAAACTTGTCGTTAGCATCAATAACATCGCCTGTAGGCGAGTACTCAACCTTAATGCTTGAACGGTTAAGCGCTTCGATTTGCCCCTCAAAATCGAGACTTTGATTTTTCTGTTCGGTAGTATCAATGGCAAGGAATAGCACCTTTTCAACACCTCCATTAGGGTTCCGCACGCATGTATAGGTTGCAATGGTCCACAAATCCTTTCCGCTCTTTGTAACATGTTTCATGTCTCCCTCAAAGTGGTGTCCGCCTTTTGCTAGGCTCTCCCATATCTCATCGAACCACTCTCTGTCCTTTTTATTTACGAACATGGAGATATGCTTCCCTTCAACCTCAGAATTTGATGAGTACTCGAGCTTATTAAGAAATTTTGTGTTTGCGTAAAGCAAAACTCCATTTACATCGTACTCGGCACGAATGAGGGTATGGTTTACAGAGTTTGTGAAGCTTACAAACTTTTCCGATTGGCGCGTTGCTTCCTCCTGCGTAGCCTGGAGCTCTTCCATGTTTTGCCTCATCTGCTCTTCCTGAGCCTGTAACGTTTCGGCTTGCTCTTGCGATTCGCGTAGTAGCTTAGCAGTACGAATGTTAATTTTTACCCCCGAAATGGTTGATGCAATACTTTCTGCAACCTTCTCAACAAACTCAACTTTATACTTTTCGAAAGAATTAAACGAAGCAATTTCTAAAACGCCATGAACCTCATCGTTAACCCTTAAGGGAACTAGTATAATGTTTTTGGGGTTTGAACTTCCTAGTCCTGAAGTTATCTTGAGGTACGATTCGGGGACTTTAGTTAGGTGTGTAGTTTGTTTTTCAAGAGCACACGCCCCAACCAATCCTTCTCCCCAATCAATTCTTTTATCGGCATATTTTCTGCGCTCGTATGCGTAGCATGCAGTAAGGTTAAAAAACTTATCGCCTGGGTCGGTATCATCTAACAGGTAAAAACCACCTTGGTTTGCATCAATATATTTAACTAGGTTACTAATAATTGAATAGGAAAGCTCTTCTATATCGTCCTTTTCGGTTCTGAGAATTTCAGCAAATTTAGCTAATCCTTCAGCAGACCAGTTACGCTGCTCATCCTCTTTACGGCGAAGTGCTTCCTCTTTTTTGGTTTCTTTAAGGGTATTACGAAGGTTAACAATTGCCTTACCAAGTACATCGGTTTCTTCTGGAACATATTCGGCATCAATATCTCCCTCCTTGAGCTTTTGCACAAATCGATACAACCGCCTCTGCCTCGATAGCTCTTGCTCGCTAAAACTAAATGTCTCTTTTTGGGTTGCCGAGTATCTCTTACTAACAAAGTATGCTATAAAGCCAATTATAATTGGAAGCGCATCGATGAGATAAAAGATTGGAATTCGTCTATGGATTTCAGCAATACCTGCTGCAGTGAAGGATAGATTGTACACTAACGATTGAATGAAAAGCCCCAGTGCGAGGAAGGCTAAACCCAACAAGAAGGATAAAAGGGTATAACGGATAACAAACCATCGAGAATAGTTTCGCTGCATAGTCAAAAAAATTTGACTAAAAATAGATATTATTTCAGAAAAAGACTAGAAATGCAGTAAAAAAATGGCTTACGGAAAATTATCTTACTAAGCTATAGCATTAGAAATACTTAAGTCACAAAAACACCAAGCTATTTAACTTCTTTTACAGTATCTACTTTGCTCGTATTATCCTGATTCTCGATGGTTTTCTCGATATCGGCATCATCCATAATTGGAATGTCTTTAATATCGGGAGACTCTTCGGGCTCAAATATTTTAATGGTTTCGTTAATATCAGGAGAGGATGCTTTTTGTGCTTCCTTAACTCGCGCAGCTTCCTGCTTGAGCTTTTCAAGTTCCTCATCCTTCCAAAGCTGAATTTTCAGCTTATTTATCTGCCTAAGCATACTTGCTTCGTTATCAATATGGTCTTTTTCAACCTCATAAAGCTTATCGTTTCGCTCCTTTTCCAGCAAACTATGCAAATCTATTTGGTGATCCTCGGTGAGTTCGGCTTTTACTACCCTTTTTCGGACTTCTGCCTGCTTAATATACTCTTCTGCTTCAAGCATATCGTCGTAGGGACCTCTAGCCGATAAAAGCTTAACGATAATTGGTGCACTTTCAATAGTTATGAAAAGCAGTAGGATAAACCAGCTCGCCAGCATAACGCTTTTGCTCCCCGATGATAAATCGCTCATAGCTTGAAGCCGTGCTAAAAGTCCGTTTGAATTTTGTCCCACCACTTTAGAGGTAGCAACTACCTCATCGCGCTTTTGCCGGAGCATACTAAGCCGTTGGGCGTTTGCTGCAATTATGGCTTTATTGCTCTCTCTTATTGCATTTAGCTCCATATCAACCTTATCGTACTCAGCCTTTTTTTCACGATAAACTGGCCCTTTCCCAGGGGTTTGAGTAGGGCTTAAACCTTCGGCTTCGGCAACAAAACTATTAAAAAGCTTGTTTCTTAGGCTTTCTTTATCGGTTATCTCTTGTCTTAGCTTATCGTTCTCGCTCTCTAGTCGTTCAATTTCACCAAACTCCTCGTTAAGTAACTGCTGATAGCCAACGGAACTTTTTTGCTGATTTACCAGAATTTGCTGATTAATTTCTTTTTCGAAAAGCTTTAACTTGAGGGGCATTGAGACAACAAAAGCAATTAGCACCGCAAGAACAAAACGGGGCAAAGCCATTGCAAACTCTTTTGTTTTCCGATTTTGCTTACGTAAGCTAGCAACAATGTACCAATCGATTGAAAATATTACAAACCCCCAAAGTGCTCCAAAAGCAGCTGAAATATGTAGGTTATTAAAAACTGTATGAATAGCATACCCACCCGATAGTGCAGCAAGAATTCCGGTAAGAAAAACGATAACTCCTATACCATAGTATTTATTAAACTCGGAAGGACATTGTTTTAGGATGTAGAGCCTTGCTCCCGAACACCAGCAAAAAAACTTGTATACTAATGGTAGCTTAAACGTTTTCTTTTCAACAGCAGCTTCAGTTAGGGTTTGCATAGCACAAATAAAANNAAAAGAATTTATTATAATTAGCGAGCTTTTATAACATATGAAGCAATTGAGTCGAGCGGAAGGACCTTATCAACAGCTCCTAGCTTTATTGCTTCTTTGGGCATACCAAAAACTACGCACGATTTTTCATCCTGAGCAACGGTTTTTGCGCCTGCCTGTTTCATTTCGAGCATTCCTTTGGCTCCATCGTCGCCCATGCCAGTCATAATTACCCCAACGGCATTTGCCCCAGCGTATCGAGCTGTGCTTCGGAACAGTACGTCAACCGAAGGTCGGTGCCTGTTTACCAAAGGGCCTTCTTTAACCTCAACATAGTAGCGAGCCCCGCTTCGTTTAAGAAGCAAATGATAGTTCCCTGGGGCAATTAGCGCTCGCCCACGAATAACGCTATCGCCATTTTCGGCTTCTTTCACAGTAATGTTGCAAATCTCGTTTAACCTGGCTGCAAAAGAGGTTGTAAACTTCTCGGGCATATGCTGAACAATAACAATTCCTGGTGTATCTAGGGGCATTGCCTTTAGAAACGATGTGAGAGCCTCAGTTCCTCCAGTTGATGCACCAACTGCAATAACATATTCTGTTGTTTTAATCATACTTTGACTAGTCGACAAGGGAGGTAAAATGGCATCGGCAGAGTATTTGGGTTCAACAACAGGTGGATGGTCTAGGGTTATCTTTTTTCGCGAAATACGAGCGTGAGCCGCAGCTTTAACGGCATCGCAAATACGAATTCGGGATTCTTCAAAAAAGGTTTTTGTGTTTACCTGAGGTTTGGTAATAATATCAACAGCACCAAGTTCCAAGGCTTTCATTCCCGTTTCGGTTCCCTTTTCGGTTAAGCTCGAAATAATTACAACAGGAATTGGATGCTGAGTCATAATCTTTTTCAGAAAGGTTAAGCCGTCCATTCGGGGCATTTCAACATCTAGAGTGATAACATCGGGAACTTCATCGGCTATTTTTTTGGCAGCAAAATAGGGATCGGGGGCAGTACCCATAACCTCGAGGTGAGGATCGGATGATATAATCTGTTGTAACGTTTGCCTAACAACTGCCGAATCATCAACAATAAGTACCCTAATCTTTGAACTCATTCTGTTCTAATATTTTGAAAATTTAGCCTATTTTTTTGTAGTTTGTAAGTTCTGTTGAATTGTACGCTCAATGTAACGTTGCTTTACCTCGCCAGTTCCGGTTGAATATTCGATTTTCCGGCCAAGCTTCCCTCCCACACTTTTTGCAATTATAGGAATTTTTAGCTCATCGAGCATATCCATGGCTAGCTGAATGTTTCGTTCACCAATATGAAATTGCGACACGTTGGTTTCAATTACCTCACCGCCACCAAATACCTTAGCCTTGAGGTTAACTTTTTTTGAACCAAGCGAAATCATTTTTTCAACTAACTTTTCAATGGCAATATTGCCATACTTTGGACTAGCCAATCCTTGACCGTTCCAAAAAGGAAGCATATAGTGATTAATGCCCCCAATACCTAGCACGGGGTCGAATAGGCAAACAGCAACGCATGAACCTAAAATGGTTGAAACCCGAAACGCCTTATCGCTTGCAAAAAGGGCAGCTGGATATAAGAAATGAGTATTTACCTCATCCATCATAGGTCGTTTTAAAAAGTTTCCTCTTCGGAATCGAAAAATGTTTCATTGGCATCTGAGGCAAAATCTGAAGTATCGATATCGCTTTCAGGGATTGAAATAGTAAAACAAGCTCCCTTTCCAAGCTCGCTTTGGATATCGATTTTGCCGTTGAGCATTTCAATAACGGCTTTATTAACCGATAAACCCAAACCATGCCCACGGTTTAGTGAGTTTATACCCGAATCGAGTCGCTTAAAGCGATCGAAAATAATCTTCTGGTTCTCCTTGCTAATACCAATACCGTGGTCGCGAACACAAACCACCAAATTCGATTTCTCAACTCTTGCAATAACCTCAACAACACCTCCTTCAAAGCTGAAATTTATGGCATTACTAAGCAAGTTGGCCAGAATAAGCTTTAGCTTTTCAGGATCGGTCTTAAAAAGAAACATGCCAGATTCATCAACTTTAAATTTGTGATCTAAGGTTACATTTAGCTTTTTGCGACGAGCTTCAAGCTTAAAGCTTTCGATTACGCTCTCGATAACGCTGATTACGTCGGTGTTGAAAATTTCTGGAAAAATTTCACCTGCCTCAATTTTGGCTGCTACAAAAATATTCCGAAACTGAAAATCGAGGGTAAAGGCTTCAGAATGGATAAGCGCGACCATTGACACCACTTTTTTCCAGTTCTCCTTATCAACAGAAAGTATAGCTCTGGAAAGTCCAAGGATTGAAGTAAATGGGTTGATTATTTCATTGGTGATATTTGAGATAAAGTGGCTTTTTAACGATTCGGATTCCTCAAGCTTTTTGTTTACTAGCTTAAGCTCATCGTTTAATGATTTCAGCTCTTTTACGGCAATTTTATTTTGCTCGAAGCGTCGTTTTAGCTCGTCGAGCAGCTCATCATCGGAAATTTTATGTCCCATAGCCTATTACTATTAATATATTTTATATTCTTCTGAATATGGTAGGTTTTACCTGCTTTAAGGGTACATCCATATTCATAATTGACTCGGAGTGTCCAAGAAAGAAGTAGCCATTAGGCTTAAGCTTCATACAAAGTTTTTGTATTACCTTTTCTTGGGTTTCTCTATCGAAATAGATTAGCACATTTCGGCAAAAAACGATATCGAACATCTCGGGAATGTCGTAGTACGAATCCATAAAATTAAGCCTTCCAAAGCGCACTTTACGGCGGATATTAGGGCTAACTTTAACTGTTGGATTTACCCTATCCTTGCTTCGTAAGAAATACTTTTTCTTTGTTTCAAGCGGAATAATCTGAATACGATCCTCTTTGTAAACGGCGTCAACGGCCTTCTGTAGAATTTGAGTTGATATATCGGTTCCAATTATTGAGTAATCGAACCCTGGGTTTTTCTCAGCAAAATCGGCTAAAACAATTGAAATTGTGTAGGGTTCTTCGCCACTTGAGCAGCCGGCACTCCAAACCTTAAGCATTTTGGGGTTGCTCTTGTCCTGAATAAACTGAGGTAAAGCCTCTTGGGACAAAAAATCGAAGTGAACTGGCTCGCGAAAGAAGTCGGTTTTATTAGTACTCACTACGTCAAGCATGTGAATAATCTCTCCATTTAATCCTTCTTTGCTAAAAACATACTCAATATACTCCTTAAAGTTTACCATATTGAGCTCGCGCAAGCGTTTTTGAAGCCTACTTTGCAGCATAACCCTCTTAACGGGGGGCATTTTAATACCGCTCTCTTTGTAAATGAATTTGCTTAGCTTGTCAAACTCATCTTGCGTAAGTTGAGCCTTAAAAATATCGTTTAATCGTGAGTTTAGCATTTTTGCCAAAATTTGCCTAAAATACTGGATAGTTTAAATGTTGATTGAATACCAAATCTAACAAAAAAAACTTTAAAAAGTATTAGCCATAATAGGTAAACCCATACAACTGAATAAATAGGTGTACAAACAGCTAATGCTCAGCAACAATTTTAAAAAATTTACGGGTTGGATTGTAATAGCTAGCGAGGGATATAGAAAAAGGGCTGTTCAAAAAAGTTTCCCTTGTCATTTTTAGCGATATCCCTAAATCTGATTATTCCTTTTTGAACAGCCCAAAGGGGGTAATTAAATTATTAGCTCCAGCCTAAAAATTCAAATCTGTCCCCCAACTAACTATCAAGAACCGAAATGCGCTAAAAGCCTGACATACAAAAACAAACACGCTTGAAGCAGGAGTATAAATTTACGCTATTTTTCGGCAGAAATCAAGTAAATATCAATAATAATTATCCAACCTCCTCAATGCTTGTATTGCTCTCTGTTTCCTCTGTTTTAATCTTTAAATCGGTAACGTCTTCGGTTGAGAAAACAGCATCCATATTCAAAATCATGATAAATTTCTCATCAATACTAGCCACTCCCTCAATGAACTCTGAACGGTATTTGCTTCCGATGCTGGGAGGAGGCATAATTTTGGTCTTATCGATTTCGAGCACTGCCTGAACTGCATCAACTAATGCACCAACCTGAATTGTTTCGTTGTCAACCTCAATATCGAGAACAATAATACAGGTATTAGTTGTGTACTCTGTGGGTGTCATTCCGAATTTAATACGCGTATCGATAACTGGCAAAACGGTACCCCTTAGGTTTATCACGCCCTTCATGTATTCGGGGGCTTTGGGCACCTCGGTTATCTTGGTCATTTCAAGAATATTGAGAACTTTGCCCACATGTGCAGCAAATTCTTCTTCACCTAACTTAAACGATAGGTATGAGTTGATCTTGCTTAAATTCTCTTGGTTCATTTTTATCCCTCCAATATTATTATTAATTAATCGTTATACGCTATTCTTCAATGGCATTCTCGTCAATCTTAAAATCTTCATGATTAGCGAAAAGCTTAATAATCTTATTTGTATCCATTACAAGTGCTACGGTTCCATCGCCAAGGATGGTTGCTCCCGAAATCATATCCTGCTTTTTATAGTGCTTACCCAAAGGCTTAAGAACAGCCTGATACTCTCCAATAACCGTATCGACAATTAGGCCAACGCTTTTCTCCTCAAAGTTAACCACAATAGCCTGCTCGTAAACCTCGGTGCTTTCGCCATGGCCAAACTCTTTACGTATATAGAAAAATGGCACCTGTTTTCCATCGAGAACTACAACGTTGTTAAAGGTTTTTCCAATCTTTTCGTGTTCAACTGCATAAATCTTATCAACAACCGAAAGCGGAATTATGTAGTGGGTATCATCAACTTTAACAAGTAAACCATCGATAATGGATAGGGTTAATGGTAGCTTAATGGTAATTGTGGTACCTACTCCCAATTCTGAATCGATTTCTACCTCACCTCGAATATCGGCTATTTTGCGCTTAACAACATCCATACCTACGCCACGTCCCGATACATCGGTAACCTTTTTTGCTGTGCTAAAACCAGGAAGGAAAACGAGATCTAGAATTTCTCTTTGGGTTAGCTTTCGTTCAGCACCAATTATACCTTTGCTAATAGCTTTTTGTGTAATCATTTCGGGATCAATTCCGGCGCCATCATCGCTAATCTGAATCATAACATTAGCACCTGAATAAAATGCCTTGAGGTTTATCTTCCCCTGTTTGGGTTTTCCTAACTTTACACGTTCATCTGCATCTTCAATTCCATGGTCTAAGCTATTCCTTAGTATATGCATTAACGGATCGGCAAGACTTTCGATAATGGTTTTATCCAGCTCAGTTTCGGCACCTTCAGTTACAAAAACTACCTCTTTCCCAAGTTCTGAGGATAAATCGCGAACCAAGCGCTGAAATCGCGTTAGCATATTTTCAATTGGGATTAGCACAATGCTAAAGGCTATATCTCTAAGCTGTCGAGAAAGTTTTTGAACATTTTCTGCAATGGGCATTAAGCCTGGTACAGCACTTTCTTCGGCAAATAGGCTTAAGCGAGCCTGTGTTGTAACTAGCTCCGAAACAAGGTTCATAAGCATGTCAAGCTTATCAGCCGATACCCTGATGCTGCTTATGGTTGTTTCTTTTGAAGGGACTCGCTCCTTAGCACCCGAAGTGACTATTTTATCTTTTATTTGTCGGCTTTTTGCTTGCTGAGCAAGCTTTTGCACTGTATTTATGCCGATATCTTTTTGAATTTCGGCAAGATTTTGCAATTCGGTTACAAACTGGCTATCTTTTAGAAGGTTTCCATCGGCAATTTTCTGGATATCTATGGTTGCTTCGTCCTCAACGAAGATAAACACATCGCTTATACTGTTAACGTTTTGCTCAGTATATACTATTGCCTCCCAATAAGTATAACAAAGTTCGGGGTTTATATCGGTGAGAGATGGAACCCTGTTTAGGTGAGCATAAACCTTAACTTCGCCAAGGGTATGCAGCTCATCAAGCAGGAAGAGCGGATTTGTTCCGTTATTAAATATTTCATTTACTGGATCGAAAAGCAGATAAAAGGTGCTTCCCTCACCTTCTCCTTCTCCGTTGCTTACATTAGTTTGATTGTGAACCTCCTCTTCCTCCTCCTTTTCACCACTAATTATAGCGGAAACCTTGCTGAGTAGCATGTTATGATTCTCCTGAACGGAAGCATCGTTAAAGCTGTTCTCGTCGAGAAGTACTTTAATATGATCAACCGACGCTAGCGTTAAGTCAAGAATTTCGCGGGTTACTTGCAGCTTATCATTTCGGATAAGATCGTAGATTGTCTCCATTTCGTGAGTAAAACTATCAATCTTATCGAAGCCAAACATTCCGCTGTTTCCCTTTAGGGTATGCATAACCCTAAAAATTTGCTGAACAATTGACTGGTCGTTTGGATTCTCCTCCAGTTCGAGCAATGAACGCTCTAAGCCATCAATCAAATCGGTTGCTTCCTCTATGAATTTCTTCTTAAAGTTGTCCATTAGCGTAGTACTTTATTGAGTGCTGCAATTAGTTTTGCGGGTACAAAAGGTTTAATAATCCAACCTGTTGCACCGGCTTCTTTTGCCTCCATTTTTTTTGCTGCTTGCGACTCGGTAGTGAGAAAAAGAATAGGTATGCGCTGGTATTGATCCATTTTGCGGACATGCCTTATAAGCGTTATCCCATCCATTTCAGGCATATGTAGGTCGGTTATTATCAAATCGATATGGGTACCGTCGAGAAACTTGAGGGCATCGGTGCCGTCGTTAGCAATGAGGACATTGTATCCCTCGTTCTCCAGCGTGAAGCTAACAACCTCCCTTATGCTTTCCGAGTCGTCAACTATAAGTATTGTTTTTGCCATAATACTTCAACTATTAAATTTGCTATATTTAGTTTTTTAGGGTTAGAAACGATTCGAAACCCGATCTTTCCAAAAGAATCCTATAGTCTTCGGGTAGCTTAAACTCTAAAGAAATACTTTTCTGCTCTTGCTTTGCATCCCACCAAAAACGTTGAAGCAGTTGTACAGCTGTAAGATCAATAACATCAACATTGTTAACCTTAACCTGTATTTGGGAGTACTTAGCTTTGTTTTCCATTAAAAAGTTCTTAAGCTGCTGGGCATAGTCGATGGTTAATTCGCCCTGGAGAATGAGTACACCATCGCCACTAGTTTTGCCTTTGCCTTTGGCAGCCTGCGATTTTAGGATAATCTTTTGTGATTTAGCCATAGTTTCAATATCTTAAAAAAGTTCTAAGTTATCATCGTCGTCGTTGGTATCATCGTCAAAAAGATCGACGTCACCTTCATCTTCAGCTTTTTTGGTTATCTTATCGTGCACCTTGTGCTCGCTTGCCATAGTGTAGGTTTTACGAATCTCCTCAAGATCTTCCTCATTTTCAAAGTTAACCTCAGTTTTAAGCAGCTGGTGTATATGATTAAACTCACCAATAATATCAACAATTACCTTTTCAAAAAAATCGTAGTATTTAACCTTACCTATTGACTCTTTAATATCCTTTAATATGGTTTTACTTATTCCGATATTTTCGCTTAGTAGGGCTCCAACTTTCTCGTTCTTATCGTTTAGCTGGGCAATTATACTGCTCATCGAATCGGCTGCCTGAGCAAACATTCCAGCGCTTTTTGCTTGGGCAAGGCTTGGACTATTGCTAGGAAGAATTGATTGAGCAGTTCCCTCAACTCTGGTAAAAACATCCTTAATTATTCCTTCAAATCCTTCTACGTCGTTATATAAACTTTTAATTTGATTTAATGAATCTTCGAGCTTTTTATCGTTTAAATCAGCTTCTGAAAAACTTTTATAGGTACTTGCCGAAACCTCTTTAAGCTTGTTAATTGAGTTAGAAAAGTTAGCAATACTTTTCGACACTTCAGCAATTCGCGCATTCAGCATATCGGTTGCCGAAGTAAAATCGTCGGTTGCCCTTAAAAACTTGTTTAAAACTGTTGCTGAACTTTTAAGCTTGGCAATAAACCCTTGCATATGAAGCTCATCGGAATTCTCTTGCGAAAGATAAATTTCGTGACACATTGAAGCAATGGTTGTCATATCGGTTCCAATATCCATAAACTTATTGGTAATTACCTCTATTGCCTGCTGATACTCTTTGTTGGCGTATACTAGCTGTGCCGACTGAAGGTTTGCAATATCCCTAATTTTAAGTAAAAGGATATCGTTATTGTTAAGGTTTTCCTTGTTCTGTTGTGTTGCTGTATCCTCGAGCTCTGCCAAAAGTTTTTTGTGCGTATTATGCACATGCTCCATCTTTTGGCGAATAATATCGTGGTACTGAAGGTTGGTTATGATATCGGCAATACTTTTGGATGAGTTTTGCGTTTGTTCGCTAAGTTTAGGAATTAACCGCGATACCTCCTCATGTTTTTCGGCAAACAGGATAATCCCCATGTGAACGCTATTCAACACAATATCCAGATCTTTTACGCTATTATCGCGAATAGCCTCGAATTTTTGTAGGGTTTCTTTAGCCTCATCCTTAAGCAACGCGAGATTACTTTCATTTTGAAAGCTACACGTTTTAAAATCGTTAATTACTCTATTAAACTGCTGTACAATGGCTTCAAGCGTTTTAGCTGATGAAGGATTTGATGAGCTAAAAATTTTCAGATTCGCAAGAAGTATCTTAAGGGTGAGCAGATCTTGATTTAAGTTTTTTACAGGAAAGTATAGCTTGTCAAGCAGTTCGAGCATTTGGATTAGCTGCTTTATGCTATTATCGAGTATGCCAGAAAACTCCGATTGTATTTGCTTGATATCCTTATAGAATTTTTCTATCTCTTTTAGCAAAGCTTCAGATTCGCTTTTTGTTAGCTCGTTGAAAATTTGTGTAGCATTCTCCGAAATAAGTTTTGATTGCTTGAAATACTGTTTAAAATCAGCATTTAGCCCTAAAAAATCATCGGAAGAACACTGATGAAGCTGGAGTATCTGCTCATCAATTCCTGAGAAAATATCAATGAACTGATGAATAGAAAAGTCATTCGAAAGTTTAATACTTGAATACTTTTTATCTTGCTTCATACAAACAGTACTTTAATTAGCTACGCAAATCAACTAGCACAAATACGAACTCAATAGTTAAGACTATGCACAAAAAAAGATTAAGCAAGTATGGTTTGCTTTACTTTGTTTACAAATAATGAAATATCAATTGGTTTAGTGAAAAAATCTGATGCTCCCTGCTCCATACAGGTTTCAATATTTTCTCGTGAACCCACAGCTGAAACAACTATTACAGGAATAGCCGATGTGCTCTCGTTACCTTTTAGGTCTTTCAAAAAATCGAAACCACTTACCTCGGGCATTAGCAAATCGAGCAGAATTAGCTTTGGCCTATGTTTCTCAATTAGCTTAAATGCTTCTTTTGCACCAAATGCAGTTACTGTTTCGTAACCCTCTTCCTGAAGAATAGCCTCTAACAATACTTGGTTTGTAGTTGAGTCGTCAACAATCAAAATCATAGTTAATATTGATAATTATTAATAATCAAATTTAGGTTTTCTTATCGCTTTGGACAAATTAATTTGAATGAGGTTGCTTACTAAAAAATGATGATTTACATCATTTTTATCCATTTTTTTGTATATTTAGGATTGTTTACAAAAAGTCAACAACCTATGAATCAACCACAACAAACCGAACAAAACTATATTAGTTCCCAATCGTTACCGTTTGAATCGGTTTTGCTGCCCGACGAAAAGGATAGACTATACAACGCAACCAACAAGGTTGAGTATGCAAAGCGCGATATTATTGTTAAGCAAAATGCCAGAGTTTCGGAAATTCCGCTTGTGCTGTCGGGGCTAGTAAAAATTTCGAGAGAGATGCGACGAGGGAAAAGCGTAATTCTGCGAATTGCCCAACCAGGCTCTTTCCTAGGGTTGTCGTCAATATTTGGTAGTGATGTTTACGAGTATTCCGTTTTTGCTCTTGAAAACGTTTCAGTTCGATTTGTCGATATTGAAACCTTTAGATGGCTAATTGAAAACAATGGCCTTTTTGGTTTAGAAGTGGTTAAACAGCTTAGCGCTGATAATATTTTCAACATCAACAGGCTTTCGAGCCTGCTTTACAAGCAATTGCCCGGACGGGTTGCCGATATTATCCTTTACTTTTCCGAGGATATTTTCAAAAGCAATACTTTTACAATACCTTTAACGCGCCAAGAGTTAGCCGAACTTGCTGGTACAACCAAAGAGAGCTTGATTAGAACATTATCGGAATTTAAGCACGATAAAATAATTGACATGAACCGGAACTATTTTCAGGTGAATAGTATGCACATTGTTAAAACGCTTAGCAGGCTCGGATAGTTTTTTACCCATTACGCATTTAAGTTTGTATGGAAAGAATTTTTAATGTACTTATTGTTGATGATATATTTGTTAATCGACTTTTAATTAAGGAAATAGTTAAAAAGATTAGCGCAAAATGCTTTGAAGCAGAAAACGGCAAACAGGCCATCGAAATATTTGAGAAAGAAAATATTGATATTATCCTAATGGATATTGAAATGCCTGTTATGAATGGAATTGAAACAACAAAATTTATTCGCAAGAATATGCCTGCATCCAAAAGAGGAGTACCTATTATAGCGTTAACAGCGCATAATCCGGCCACATTCTTCGATGATTACAGCGATATTGGTTTCGACCAGCTCATGACCAAACCCTATAGCGTTAGCAAGGTACTTTCGTTAATTGAAGAGGTTTGCGCAAAACAATAAACTTGTAAAACCCAAGTTTTACATTGACACCCAAAATATTTGTAACTTTGATGTGCTAATTTTTTATAAACTAATACGCTAAGCCATGACCACCGAATATCTTATTGAGCTAATAAAAAACAATACAAGGGTTATTATTCCCGAATTTGGTGCATTTCTTATTAAAGATGATGGTAGTGGAGTGTTTAAGCCCGAAAACTTAACCTTCAGCCCTTTCCTTAGGTACAACGACGGTATGCTTGAGGACAATTTGGCTAGCACAAAAAAAATTACAAAAGATAAAGCAAAAGAGCTTTTGGCAAACTACACCGAAAGCCTCAAGCAAGAGCTTACCGAAGAAGGAATATATGAATTACATGGGATTGGCAAGCTTTACCTCGACAAGCGGGGAAGCATCCATTTTGATGCCATTACAGCTACTGGTAATGCCGCTGAAACACCAAAGCCAGCACCTAAGGCTGCTGAGCCTAAAAAAGCCGAACCTAAACCAGTTTCAAAGCAAGAAGAGGTAAAAAAAGAAGTTGCATCTCCAATAGCACATGAAAAGGAAACGAAGATTGCTCAAACTCCAGAAAAAAAGGTTGAAGAAAAAACTGTTGAAACGCCAACCAAAACAGAGCCTAAGCCTGTAACACCTAAGCCAGAACCCCAAAAGGAGAAAAAAGTTGAAGCGGTTAAACCAACGCCCACTCCTACTAAACCAGAGGTAAAGAAAGAAAAGAGTTCGGGAGGAACAGGAAAAGCAATTCTTATTGGTTCACTAATTGGTTTAGCACTAGTTGTTATTGTTGCAGGAGGATGGTATTTGTACAACTCAGGTGTATTTAGCTCCTCTAAGCAAGAAAAAGTTGTTGAAGATAAAACCATACCTTCAAACGACACAGATGAACAATTTAGCAACGAAGCAAATGCCACTGACGAGCCAATGGCTATTGAGGATAAACAAATTACCGAACAGCAAGGCAAATTCGACGACGAGTTTAATAAGCTTAGCGAGCAAATGGATGAAACTTCAAATCAAAACCCAGACGCTAAACCAGTTGAAACACGGATATCGAATACCGAAACACCTCAAAGTGAAAAGGTTGCTGCCTCATACATAAAAGAGGGAATGTACCATTTAATTGTAGGTAGCTTCAGAAATGTGAACTATGCCGAAAAGTTTTCCGATGATATGAAAGCCTCAGGGTTTAAGTCGAGAGTTATTGCCCAACCTACCGGAATGCATGCCGTTTCCCTCGGATCATTTATGACCCGCCAAGAAGCGGTTGACTCAATGAACGTTTGGAAAGCCCAACATCCTAACATTTGGATTCTGAACCAATAAAATGCCATCAATAAGAAAGGACAAGCTTATTCTGTGGAAATTAGAAGGAGTGGGCAATATTTACGTTAAGCGAAATCGAAAAGCAAAAAGGCTTACCATAAGAGTTAAACCATCGGGGCAGCTATTGGTTACCGTTCCTTCTCTCCTCCCTCTTCAGCTTGCAAAATTGTTTATTAAAGAAAAACAGGCCTGGATTATCGAAAAGTTAAACGAGGTTGAAAAGACTAAAGAAAACAAGCTGGTTTTATCGGGCTACCAAACAAGGGAGCATGTACTCCAGTTTAGAGCAACCAAAACTAGTTGCGTAAAAGTAACCTACGAAAACCAAACTATAAACATTAACCATCCCGAAGATGTTGACTCTCAAAGCAGCGAACTACAAGCAATAGCCAAGGAGGCAATAATATCGATTTACAGAAAAGAGGCTAACCAAATTTTACCTGAAAGAGTTAGACTACTGGCTCAAAAGCATAATCTTAAATATAACACGCTCAGAATAAAAAACATTACCTCACGTTGGGGAAGCTGTTCAAATAGAGACAACATTAACCTAAGCCTCTTTTTAATGAAACTACCCGATGAGCTAATTGACTATGTAATTTTGCACGAGCTATCGCATACTATCCATAAAAACCATAGCCCAAGCTTTTGGAGATACCTCGACAACCTTGTTGGGGATGCTAAGTCGCTTTCAAAAAAGATGAAAAAATATAGGACTGGCATTTAAAAACTATACCCCTCCCACGAAACTATCTCACTTAGCGGTTTGCGGCTTAAATGTCGGTCGGTATAGTTATCCTTTTCGGCAGGATATCCAATTGGAATTAGCGCTATAGGCGCTACATTTTTAGGAAGTTTTAAAATTGATGCACACTTAATGGCATCAAACTTACATATCCAACAAGTGGCTAATCCGCTATCGGCTGCTGCTAGGGTAATATGATCGATAGCAATGGCCAAATCAATATCGCAATGATCTTTACCGTCGGCTCGTCGCCACGATTCGGTATAGTTACCACACGCAACAATAATTGCAGGAGCAGTGGCTAGCCATGTTGCGGCATAGCAAGATGCTATTTGACTAATTAAAGGTTCCTTAGTTACTACTACAAATCGCCAAGGCTGAGCGTTGGTAGCCGAAGGGGCAATGCGAGCGCATTCCATTATGTTGGTAAGCAGTTCTGTTGAAACCTCAACATTTGAATAACTTCTGCACGAGTATCGACTCTTTGCAATATTTAAAAAATTGTTCATAGGTAAAAACGTTTGCAAGCTAAGGGAGATTATATTTAGTAAGTTAGAGAGTTTAAACGCTCGGTAAGCTCAATAACACTATTGTAAAAACTGCCGCTAAGGTTACGGTAGTAGTACTTCAATTTTTTACCATCAATAGGTTTTGGGTTGTTAATTTTTGCAAGAATTTCCTGCTCAAGCAACATGGCATCAGAAATAATATCCAACACGTTTTCCTGGTGTAATGGAGGTGAGTAGGCAAGATGAACATAGCATTCCTGTATAAAATGCTTTACCATTTGCTTAACATCCTTTTTCAAATCCCTAATATTTGCCATGATGTTTGTCGGATAAATAATGGCTTAAAAAATTAAATTTCGCTGCTTTTGCATTACTAATATATAGCTTTTTATAATCTATGTAAAGGAATATCATTTTTTTTCCAGAATTATAATTCAAATAAATTTCTACTTTACTATTTCAATCGTTTGATACTAGCAAATAAAAAAAACCACCTCAGCATAAAATGAAGTGGCTTTAAAGTAATATAAATATTGGCTAAATTGCCATACCGATAATCATTATAGCGGCCATAATAGCGGCAAAAAGCAGAATGCTTAACCACACAGGCATTGATTTTTTTTCAACTGTATTCATTATGTTTTCTTTAGAATTTGCTACTAGTTTTACTCTATCATCTGCGGGCAAACCCAAAACAAAAATTTCAGTTACATCACTTATCCAAAAAAATATGGCAAGCTATGTATGTGAGTTTTGGGCTGTATACTGCAAATGGTTTTATAAATGTATTGCTCGTTTGGGCAATGCCATACACGGCTAATCATAACCGAAGGCAAAGAAAAATACCCGTATGAGAACAAATTTGAGGTGATGGAAAAAAATAGCGTTCAACATTTGGTGAGTTCAAAAAATAATGCTGAGAAGGCTTTAGCTTAATATGAAAATCTTTTGGGAAAGGGGCTACAAGAGGTTCGGCAGATTCTGAGATGGCTATTGGCTCGGACTTAGCCAGAAGCTGATCAACTGCCTCAATATCGTCGCCAGAAAAAGCGGATAACCAGGTGCCATCAATAGCTAAGGAATTGGCCATCATTAGCAGTAAACCAACGCCAATATAAATGCTAAATGTAGCAATCATTAGCATCGCTAATAAATGTTTACCTGCTAATCTGAGCGAATTCATCTTCGGCGTTTATGTTTCTAGTGCAGATATGCCCTTGACTCAACCTTATCGATTGTAATCTCAAAAACTGCAACATTTTCGAGAGCTGGCTTTCCATAGGTAAAATCGTTACGCCCCGAGTACTTCTGCATAATAACATTTAAAATTCGGGCTTTATCATCTAAATCGGTAACCGACACTACCTTACCGTAAACCAAAACGCTTTTGTATTTCATTGAGTAAGAGCATGCAACATTCTCATGACGTATATTCATTTCGTAGTTGGAGCTAAACGAAACACAAACCTTAGGGTTTCTTTTCCAGATATCAATCTTTTTACCTTCGGGGCCTGAATGAATGTATAATTTATCCCCGGTATAGCCAAAATTAAAGGGAAGAACGTAAGGATCACCCTGCAAATCAACCATAGCGACCATACACGCATCGCAGCTATTGATAATTTCATCAATCTCGTTTTGAGGAAGATTTACCCGTGGTTTCATATTAAAACGTTTTTGTTATTCACAGCAAATATCAAAATTATTTCCTTATTATCGAGTTCTTTTCCTAAATATAAATCGATAAATCTCCCCGAAAACTAGCACTAACGATGTACTAAAAAATATGGTTAGCCAATTCGCTAGGCTTAAAGGAACTGTTCTGAAAAAATTACCACCAAGCTGTACAATAAGCACCTGCCCAACAAGAATTATAATGGCAATTGCAAAAAAGCTAAGACTTTTCCCTAATGCAGAAAAAGCAAAATTCCCTGATCCCATTGCTTTTGCATTGAAAAGATTCCAAAACTGAAGCATTACAAATACGTTAAAGAATATGGTAAGCTCATGGACAGAAATGTCTCCATCGGCATTTAACAGACTTAGTAAAACCATTAGGATTACGAAAAAGGATAAAGCAGAAAATGCAATCCACCTCTGCATTGGCTGGCTTACTATAAAGTCGGAAGTCTTACGGGGTTTTTGCTTCATTACCTCCTCGTGAGGTGGTTCTGTTGCCAATGCTAAAGCAGCAAAAGTATCCATAATTAGGTTAACCCAAAGCATTTGAATTACCGTTAAGGGTAGTGTTACTCCAACAATGGGCCCCAGCAGAACAATTGCTAATGCTAGCAAATTAATAGTTAGCTGAAAAAAGAGGAAACGTTGAATATTTTGGTAAAGCGAACGTCCCCACCGAATAGCATTTACAATACTGGTAAATGAGTCGTCGAGTAAAATAATATCGCTAGCCTCCTTTGCAACTGAAGTTCCCGAACCCATGGATAAACCCACATTTGCCTTATTAAGCGCAGGAGCATCATTGGTTCCATCTCCGGTAACGGCAACAACTTCGCCACTTTGCTGTAGTAGCCTTACAAGCTTAAGCTTGTCGGTTGGACGAGCACGATACATCACCTTGAGGTTAGGTAATAGCTCCAACGCCTGCTTATCGCTCATCTCGGCAAATTCAGTTCCCGAAATCAACCCACTCTCGCTATCTCTAGCGCACAAACCTATTTGGCAGCAAATTTCTTTTGCCGTAATGCTTGTGTCGCCAGTTACAATTTTTACATCAACACCCGCTAGCTTACACTCATTAATTGCATTGGGTACATCGTGCCTTATGGGATCGGCAATTCCAACAAAGCCAAGAAGCACCATTTGGCTTATTGAGGTCTTATCTACTTTTTCAAGATCTGCCTCGCTATCAACAAATCGATAAGCAAATGCAATGGTACGCATAGCTGCCGACTGAAGTTCGGCAATCTTGCTATCGTATTGATCGGCGCTAAGCCGATCGATTGGCATTTCACCTTCAGCAGCTAAAAAATGAGTGCACTTCGACTTAACAATTTCGGGAGCACCTTTCAAAAGTATTACGGATTGTTCAAACTGCTTTGCAGTGCCTGCCGTAGCCATAAACTTTGTTTCCGACGAAAACGGAACCTGAGTTACAACACTAAAATTTGAGCGAAGCGACTCATAGTCCTCATCGTGCTGATTTAGCCAAAGCAACAATGCAGCATCAGTGGGGTTTCCCAGTGGTTTTATACTTTGCCCCGATGTATCGAGAAATGCTTTAGAGTTAACTGCCATTGATACAGCAATCAATTTATCTACCTTGGTTGAAGAGTCAATCTTATCCGCAAAAAAATTAGTGCTAACCACCTGCATTTGATTTTGAGTAAGCGTACCCGTTTTATCCGTACAAATAACTGTAGTGGCACCCATTGTTTCGGTAGCTTGCATTCGCCTAACAAGGTTGTTTGTTGCTGTCATCTTACGCATGCTATAGGCTAGGCTTAGGGTAACGCTCATGGCTAAACCTTCGGGAACGGCAACAACAATAAGGGTAATTGCAACCAGAATAAAGAGCAATATTTGCTCAGCAGTCTCTATGCTAAACCAAGCGGTAGCTGAAAAAAGGTTAATACCATATAGCTGTCCAAATCCATAAAAAACAGCGAATAGAAGAACTGCTCCAATAAATAGCTTGGGAAAAGCTTTGCAAAGCTTACTTGAAAGAATTTGGGGTGGGCTTATCGGCTTTCCAAGAAATTGCAGTAAGTCGAGCACAATTGGAAGCCAAACCCTAACCAAAATTACTCCTAATGGGATTAATATTGCAAACAGGCTAAACCAATTCTGGGGCGTAAGCACTAGCTTACCCGAAAAGTAGTCGAAAAGCATAAATCCCCAAAAAGCAATAAATGCAACGGAGAAACCAACCACGCCAATAAGCTTGCTTAAACGCTCAAGCTGAAGGCTCAATGGGGTTGGATCGTTAATTTGAATAGATGCTTCACGGGCTGTTTTCCCTATTTCGGTTGAGTTTCCAACTGCAGTTACCTCAAAAGTGGCATTGCCCTCCATAATGGTCGTTCCTCGGTAAAGCATATTTGATGGATAGGTGTGCTCTTCGGAAATGCTATCGGCATTAGCATGTTTGTATACAAGAAGTTCGCCCGTTAATGTTGACTCATTAACTCCAAGCGAAATACTACTTAAAATTCTTCCATCAGCAGGAACCTCTTCGCCAGTATCAACAATAACAACATCGCCAACAACAATATCGGAAATGGGAACTGCTGTAACTCCGCCATTACGCATAACCTTTACGGGTTGCTTATCGCTTACCTTATTTAAAATATCGAACTCTAAACCTGCCCTAAACTCATTAAAAAAAGCCATAAGGGTAGCCAGCAGTATGGCTATAATTATACCTATTCCCTCAATGAAATTTCCATGAAAAAAACCAACTATAACTGCTATGCCTGCTGCAATTATGAGTATTCGAATTATTGGATCATCAAATTTTTCGAGCAGTAACTTCCACCACGGATCTCGTGCGGGAGGAGTAAGAATATTATTTCCAAATTTCCTCCTACTTTCATCGACTTGGCTTGTTGTTAGGCCGCTATGAAATATTTTATCTTCCGACATAAACTCAAAATTTTAGTATGCAAGTTTAGCTTATATTTAACAAATTCCTACTGTAATTAAACCCACAAAAAGCTAATTTTGCTGAACATTACCATGACTAGTGCGTTAATATTTGTATACTATTCAATTATGTAATTTTATGCCAGCTGTTGTCCGCAAATTTTTTTCGATAATTACAATACCCATCGTTTTGCTGCTTTTCTATAATCAGGCTGCAAACTGGCATTTACATAAGCTACCAAACGGTATTTTAGTTGAGCATGCTCATCCATATACAAATAATTCAAGCTCCGAATCTCCATTTCAAAACCATCAACATTCAAGTTTGGAGATTCACCTACTAGCAATTATCTCTTCATTTGTTGGCCTTGCAATAGTTCTATTTCTCAACCTTGTACTTTTAACTAGAGCGCCATTAAAAATTGCTAGAATAGCCAAAAGTTTAATTGTAAAATACTCCTACCACTCTTCATTTGCACCTCACAGAGGTCCACCCCAATTAATGTTTTGCTAACCCACATTTTTCGCATTAGTATTTCACACCTTAACAATGCTTATAGCTTTTTGGTGTTCATATTCATAATAAAATAACTAGCATAACATGAAAAAATATATACTGTTTTTCCTATTGATAATAGGAAGCACAAACCTTAACGCGCAAACAAAAACAGATGCCAATATTTTTGGTCACATAATAAGCACCGAAAACAATGAGCACATACCATTTATTAACGTTATTATTAAAGATACTCGAATTGGAACCATTACAGATGCTTCGGGCCATTATATTATCACAAATATTCCGGAAGGAAAGCACACCTTACTTGTAACGGGAATGGGCTATGAAACAACCCCTGTTGAATTCTCAATAACAGCAAAGCAAACCCTTGAGATTGATGTTGAAGTAAATCCTTCAGAAATAAATCTTGAAGCAATTGTAGTCACATCGTCGCCTACAGCCAGCGGTTATCGCTACCAACCCGATATGACCTATATGGGCGAAGATTTACAGAAACGTTCTGAAGTTTCATTTGGTGAAATACTGAATAACTCGCCAGGCGTAGCTATGCGGTCAATGGGATCGGCACCTGCACGTCCGGTAATTCGAGGGATGGATGGAGATAGAATACTGGTATTAGAAAACGGTGAACGTATGGGCGACATTTCCGAAACCTCTGCCGACCACTCAATTGCTCTCGATCCGCTTGCAACTACTAGGGTTGAAGTTATTCGAGGGCCAGCAAGTTTACTCTATGGGTCAAGTGCTTTAGGTGGCGTAATAAATCTTATGACAACAGATATACCCGATCGTTGGGATAAGGGTTCGCGAGGCGTTTTCTCGTTACAAGGTGCTAGCATGAATAGTATGGGAGCCGGTTTTGGCCGATATACCTATGGACATGATAGCTGGGCATTAACTGCAAGAGCAGCATACCGTCAGGCCGCAGATATTACTACACCCGATGGTGTACTTCCCGGTACTTCGATGAATAATTTCGATGCATCGGCAGGCTATGGCTTTAATGCTGGGAGGACAACGGGAGGTATTAGCCTGTCGCATGCAAATCAAACCTACGAAATTCCTGACGATATTGAGAATTTAAATAATGGTATTGAAATACAAATGCAGCGTACCGCAATTCAAGGCCGGATGAACTTCGAAACAAACAACTTCTTTGACAAAGGATTAATACGATTTAGCACAAGCAGCATGCAACAGCAAGAAGTTGAATACGAATGGATTGAGGATAACAGAAACGAGGAAATTGGTTTGCAATACGATAAAATATCTCTAAGCACCTCGCTTACGCTACAGCATAAACCATTCGGATTTTTTGATAGAGGAGCGCTTGGTATTAACCTCCACGGACATAAGCTTAACGTATCAGGCGAAGAAGCGTATACCCCTGGGGAATCAAGAATTAACTTGGGGGTTTTCACATTTCAGGAAGTTCCGCTATCAAACAAAATGCGTTTACAATTTGGGTTACGATTCGATTTAAAAAACACGCAGGCAATTACTGATATTGTTAGCATACCCTCAAAAGGTAACCGAACTGCAGTTAACTACTCCGGTTCCATTGGGTTTAACCATCGACCTATTGAAGGGCTTGAAGTTGGGGGGCAATTTGCCCGCTCGCATCGTAACCCATCGGTTGAAGAGCTATATGCCAACGGCATACATCTTGGCGCTGGGGTATACGAAATTGGTAATCCTAACATTAGGGATGAAATTGGGCAGGGAGGTGACTTCTTTATTCGATGGAATAGCAGTAAGTTAGAACTTGAACTGGCCACATTTGCAAATTTTTTCCGTAACTACATTATTTTTGAGCCAACTGGTCAAATCGAAACAAATTCAGGATATCCAATATTCCAGTATACTGGCGATGAAGCTAGGCTTTTAGGTGCCGAATTCCAATTTGCCTATAAACCTTTTGAAGGCTTTACCTTGGGCTTTGGTTCCGATTATGTAGATGGACGAAAAATTAGCAATGGGAAAAGCTACCTTCCATTTATTCCACCGCTAAGATTTAACGTAAACATCGAATACGATTATACAAAAGGTTGGATAGGCGCAAATTTGGTGTCGGCTAACAAACAAGATAGGGTTGCCCCCGACGAGGAGATAACCGAAGGATACACGTTAATTGGGGTATCCGCTGGATATAGGTTAAACGCATTAGGTCGTCATGTACTTATTGCCAGAGTTGATAACCTGCTAAACCAAAAGTATCGCGATCATCTCTCGCGCATTGAAGATCGAAATTTTCCAATGCCTGGTCGCAATATTGCCGTTGCTTACCGCTGGTTTTTCTGACACTTTTTTATCAGTTTACGGGTAACATTGAATAAAAAGACCATTTGCAAAACTGGTCTTTTTATTCAAAAAGGTTACTTTTACACAAAAAAACACAATGCTGTTCGGAGTTGTTAACCAAAGTGTAATTGCCCTTAGAAAAGAACCTTTTGAGCGAAGCGAAATGGTTAGCCAAGTGCTGTTTGGCGAAACATTTGCTGTTATTGAGGAGCATAAAGATTGGCTTAGGGTAATGCTTACCTACGATTCGTACGAAGGATGGATTGATACCAAAAGCTGTATTTTGCTCGATCAGGAGCAGTTTGATTTGCTGGCACTCGATGGCGTTTCTAAAGTATCGAGTAGACTATTTAGCGCTAAAGCACAGGATTGTGTCCATCCAATACGTCTTTGCCCTGGATCAACCCTATACAACTACGACAACGATTTGGGTAGCTTTTCTCTGGTAAACACACACTACAAAACCTATAATATTCCGTTCGATGGACCTTACAGCAACAAATACGAAGGTGTTGATGAAGCTGCCAAGCAGTTTGTAAACTCTCCCTATCTTTGGGGAGGTCGAACTCCTTATGGAATAGATTGCTCGGGCTTAGTACAGGTAGTGTTTAAAATTCTCGGTATAAATGTTCCGCGCGATGCAAGTCAGCAGGTGCTTATTGGGCGAACAGTTGAATTTGTTAGCGAATACAAAGTGGGCGACTTAGCCTTTTTCGATGATGAGGAAGGCAACATCATCCACGTTGGAATTGTACTAAACGATAACAACATTATACACAGCTCGGGTTACGTTAAAATTGATAAACTCGATCAGCAAGGAATTTTCTCAACAAAAAGCAAACGATACTCACATAAGCTTAGAGTTGTAAAACGCTTACTTGACGAATAATACTCAAAGTGTAACTCCCCCTAAAACTTAACCATATGATTAAGCATCAAATACTTATTCTGCTTGCTGTTATTGCCTTTGCAATTTGGATAGTTTACAAACTCCGAGATAACAAAAAGAACAAGGAGAACAACAACCAATAGCTTAGCCTATGCTTTACTCATACAATTACCCTCGAATGCTGGTAACTGTTGACTCGCTAGTTTTTAAGCCTCAGGATAATAGTTCGTTCTTAATCCTACTCGTTAAAAGGGGTAACGAACCTTACAAGGGACAATACGCATTGCCAGGCGGGTTCCCCGAAATGGATGAGCTACTTGCCGATGCCGCTATACGTGAACTACATGAGGAAACAGGTTTAAGCAACATTAGCCTAAAACCTTTATCAACGTTTGATGCTGTAGATAGAGACCCGAGGGGAAGAAATATTTCCCTAGCCTTTTATGGCTTTGCCAATTCCGATGCTAAAGCAACTGCTGGCGACGATGCTGCTGAGGCAGAATGGTTTCCGTTAAGCAATCTGCCTAAACTGGCATTCGATCATAAACAGATAGTTGAACTTGCCATTGACAGACTTGGGCTAAAGTAGCCCAATTGCTATACTATCATCCCCGCACCAACGGTAACATTTGTTGCCTCATCAATAATTACGAGGCTACCCGTTACCCTGTTTTGCCTATACGAATCGTAAAAAAGAGGCTTAGTAGTACGAATGGCAATGCATGCAATATCATTTAAGCCAATGGATTTGTCGTTGTAATCCTTATCCAAAGAGTTGATATTAACCTTGTACCTTATATCCTTCACCATGCAGCGTACATCGCTCGAAGTATGCTTTACAACGTATTTAGCGGCGGGGTTTAGCGGTTTATCGCTTAGCCAGCATACCATGAGCTCAATATCCTGCCCCGTTTCAATGCCATTTTCGGCTGGAACAATCATGCAACCACGACTAACATCCAAATCGTCGGAAAGGGTAATGGTAACTGATTGCGGTGTACTAGTACTCTCAAGCTCATCGGTAAAAAGCCTAATGGACTCAATAGAGGAAGTGAAACCAGAGGGTAATACCTTTACCCTATCGCCAACCTTAAACGTACCGCTAGCCATTCGGCCGGCATACCCGCGAAAATCGTGAAATTCATCGCTTTGCGGACGTACAACATATTGCACTGGGAAACGAGCATCAACTTGATTATAATCGTTACTGATGTATAAATTTTCGAGCAGGTACATAAGGGTAGGGCCATCGTACCAAGGAGTTTTTTTCGATCGGTCAACCACATTATCGCCATGCAATGCGCTTATTGGTATAAACCTAACATCCTTAAGGTTGAGGTTTGATGAGAAAGACATGAATTTCTTCTGAATCTCAGAAAAAATTTCCTCGTTAAACTCAACTAAATCCATCTTGTTAACGCAAACAATAACGTGGGGTATGCAAAGCAACGAGGCAATATACGCATGCCTAATGGTTTGCTCAATTACTCCATGCCTAGCATCAACAAGTATTACTGCTGCGTTAGCTGTTGATGCGCCTGTAACCATGTTTCGTGTATACTGAATATGACCAGGTGTATCGGCAATTATAAACTTGCGCTTTGGCGTATGAAAATATCGGTAAGCAACATCAATGGTAATTCCTTGCTCACGCTCAGCCCTAAGCCCATCGGTAAGTAGCGCAAGGTTAATGTGCTCATCGCCTTTTTTAACCGAAGCTTTTTCAACCTCCTCAAGCTGATCCTGAAAAATTGCTTTCGAGTCGAATAGCAACCTTCCAATTAGCGTACTTTTTCCATCGTCAACACTGCCGGCTGTGGTAAACCGGAGCAACTCCATATTTAGATATGCCGAATCGTTAAACGTGTTATCCATAGCAATTTTGATTTTCCTTATTTAATGCGTTAACTAAATTGGGTTTAGAAATACCCTTCAATCTTCCTGTCCTCCATTGCAGCCTCGCTTCTCTTGTCATCAGCCCTACCTCCTCTTTCGGTTGTTCTAATGGCAGCAACTTCGCGAATAATATCGGTTAGCGAATTGGCCTTAGACTCGACAGCACCGGTACAGGTGGCATCACCAATGGTTCGGAAGCGCACAATTTTCTTCTCAACCTTTTCGGTGTCGCGCATCTGCATAAAAGGAGTTTTAGCGTAGAGAACGCCATCGCGGAGAAATACTTCACGCTCGTGTGAAAAGTATAGCGACGGAATGGCAATATCCTCAAGGAAAATGTACTGCCAAACGTCCATTTCAGTCCAATTACTAATTGGGAAAACTCTAAAGTGTTCGCCCATGCCTTTACGACCGTTGAATATGTTCCAAAGTTCGGGGCGTTGGTTTTTGGGATCCCACTGTCCAAACTCATCGCGATGCGAGAAGAAACGCTCTTTAGCTCGTGCCTTTTCTTCATCACGTCGGCCACCGCCCATTGCACAATCAAATTTATTCTTCTCAATAGCATCGAGCAGGGTTACCGTTTGTAACCTGTTACGGCTGGCGTTAATTCCTGTTTCTTCCACTGCTCGTCCAGTATTGATAGACTCTTGAACAGAGGCAACAATAACCGA